>ERZ1292630.1570-Hain-H41-02um-R3-1570-length-22227-cov-6_pt1 | contig 12934 bp, 7 predicted proteins | sample MGYA00564408_ERZ1292630 | MGnify/ENA primary metagenome ERZ1292630 (study PRJEB36523, sample SAMEA6512641) | groundwater metagenome | collected 2019-01-08 | study: AquaDiva: Metagenomics assemblies of 32 groundwater samples | reverse complement strand
GTCGTCGTCGATCTCGAGTGGCTTGAACCTAGTGCTGGATCTGCAGCGCATTGTCGTGGAGCTTTCCCAGAACACGGTGCGCGATAAGTCCGAGATCGCGAACCTCGAGCAGCGAGTCCGTGCTTGTGGCGCATTCATTCAGGAGCAGGATGGGTTTATCACTGAGTTGAAGCAGCTTAACGGGGAGCTCGCGACGGAGCGCGACACGCTCGCGCGGGCCGTTAACGGAATCGCGTGGTGCGCGTCAGCCTCCTCGGCGGTGATGGCATTGCGCGGCGGCGACCATGCCTCCTCTTTGCAAGCCGCCGTTCAGGACATTAACCGGTTACTGTCGTCCGTCGGGAGCCAGCAGGTCACGATCAGCCCGAACGATTTCAGCAACAAGTCCACGCCGACGCCCGCGCAAGTCGTTTTAGCCAGCTTGCTGACCCAGCTGAAAGAGGAGCGGTCCGTTCGTGCCCAAATGGAGGATCAGTACCAGCGCTTCGCGTCGGAGCACCAACGGGCCGTCACCAACCTGGAAGCCCGGGTGAAGCACTTGTCGGGGGTGGAAACCGTGGGAGGCGCGGAGATGGCCCGACATCAAAGTGCGGTGGCGGGTGGACCGAGCGGCCTCCCCATGGTGGGAGGCCCGTCACCGAGGCGACAGTCGCCGCGTGTCGGCGCGGCTGCCGCTTACGGCTCGACGCTCCTCCACCCTCGACCCTCGACGCCCAGTCGCCCACCTCTGGCCGCCGCCGACGTCGCGGGGGGGTCGCTGCAGAGCGGTGCTATTGCCACCGACACCACTGACACGAATATGGATGCCGCCCCGGAGATGTCTCTTCGGCCCTCTGATGCGGATCGTCAGCATGCTCCCTGTCTTCCCTCGAGTAGCGAGACAGTCCTCCCGCGCTCCCGCAGCGTGGATTTGGCCACGAGCGTTCCCGGTGACGTCACATTGCAATCGCACGGTTTCGCTACCATCGCGACTCTGCGCCCCAACGCGGTGTCTGTTGCGCCGAGAGGGGCCGTAGGGCCGAGTCGTTTCGCAGCCGCTGCTGTGTGCGCCGACGATGACGACGATGCCTTCCTCGCGAGCGAAAGAGCGGCTTCTCTCGAAACAGGAGTCGTGGCGACTCGGCTGTCTTTCGGGTTGCATCAGACGGCGGGTCAACACGGGACCACCACCACCCCCCCGTCAGACGGCTCGTTGGCACCCCGTTCGGTTCTTTCTGCCGCCCGCTTGGCTGCGCCCGTGTCGGGCATGGCAGCAACGTCTGCGACGCCTGTGCTGCACGCCAGTGCGGTCCCTTCTACCGGTCAGCTCGCACCCACTTCCACGGCTACGGTTCACACCCGCGGGTTGTCCGCCGAGGAAGATTCAACCGTTCGCAGCGGCGTGCCGTTGTCATCGCCTGGTCAAGCTGCCCGACACGCCGCCTTGCTCTCCGACATGCAACAGCGGGCGCTCGACACGTTGAAACTGATTCTCGCGGGCACAAATGGACCCTAGATGTGACCTCCAACACCTCCTCACAGCACACCCTCTCAGACTCTTCATCCATTTAGGTCGTGTCCGTTGGCCGGGGGACGACGCAATAGGCACGGGCGAATGAACTGTGCTTTTTTATTTCCTCGTATCATCGCCTTCCTTCCTTCGTTCGCAAAGCGTTATCATCATCCAACCACACCACACTCACCAAAATGTCCAAGTACATCGACGAAATCAAGAACGGTGGCATCCAGGGCATCTGCGGCATCGACCAAATCGAGTGGCCTGCCGGCCGCGGTGACAAGCTGTACGAGTGCTGGAAGTGCGAGCCGTGCTGCGGTCGCCCGTGCAACGCCAAGGATGCCTGCTACTGCTTGGCCATCTGGTACTGCTGTAACATCATCCCCTTCGCGAAAATGTACGGTTCGTCGATGAATCAGCCGTGTGCCTGCATCCCCCATTTACTGTGCGCGTATGTGTGCCCGCAGTTTACGCTGTGCTTCATGCGTTACAACATCCGGAAGATGAACGGCGTTCGCGGCAACCTCTGCGGCGACGCCGTGTGCACGTACTTCTGTTCGTGGTGCTCGATGCTGCAGTTGCTGCGGGGCGTCCCCGTCAGCGCGTGGGACCCTTTTCCGTGCAACTGTGTCTGCACCCCGCCGCAAATGATGCTGCTCGTATAAGGAACAACAGAGCGAAGCGAGAAGTGGGTGCATTTTCAATGACGCTTGTCCTGGCAGACCGAAACCATCCGCATCGCATTGGCGTCCGTCCACACATCGTCAAACATAGAGAGAGGGCAAATTTTTGTACTTCCCTTCTGCCCGCCGCCGAATCGTTCTCACAAAAAAAAAACAATTGCACTGCAAAGTGTATTATTACGAGAAGAGTTTAAACGAGGTGGAGCGTTGACCAAAGGCCAACTGAACAAACAATGTCGTCAACTATGTCTCTTTCCCTTTCGCCCTCTTTCTCTCTCTCTCTGTGGTGATCCTTTCGAGAACTCTCGAGATGCGAAAGAAGGAAGGAAACATACCAGCCGCATTGCATCGGCGCTGAATCACATTTCTTCTTGCGAACATTTAAGACAGGGAAGGGTTTTTTTCCTCCCTCCTCGATATGACGCTTCTGCGGATTCGCATCGCCCTCCGGTGGCGGCCTTGCTTTGCCTGCGCCGCCCCCACGTCGTCGCCCGCGTTCCCTTCACGTCTTTCGGTCCGTGGGTTAGCGACGAAGGGCGGCCTGCTCTTGGCCGCGCCGCTGGTAGGCCACGTAACGGCGTTGGCAGGTGCCCAGCAGCAACGGCCTTGTTCGTCGTCGCACATGGTCGCGTCGGGTGAGCATGGTGGGAGGAGGGGTGTGCCCTCCGAGAGTTCGCATCAAAACGGCCTCCTCACCACCACTGAGGAACGTGCGAGCGTCGTCCAGGTGGCGGCGGCGATTCGGGCGATGCTTCCTCCTCGCGCTGGCGGCGTCGTGTCTCTAACGGATATATACTTGAGACTGTCCACGGATGAGAAGATGATTGTGAAGCAGACGTCCAAAACGCTCGCCAAGTTTTTGGAGGATCACGTCGTCGATAAAGAAGGCACCAACGAAAGGGCCGCATTGGCATCGGTCGTCCGCAACGATGGGGCAGTATTGACATCAGTCGTCCGCAACGTGCGCTTTTCACGTGACCGCCTCTCATTGACGGTGGTCGACGTTGGTGTCAGTCACCTGGAACGTCGTGGCGCCGACGTCGTAGCACCGGAGGTCGCGGGACGCTACGCCGTCAATGTGCCACCGCCTCCGCCACCCGTTGCGGCTGGTCGCGCCAGGGAGCCTAGTAGCGTCGACGTGTTCATTCCACCACCCCCTCCGACACCGGTGGTCCCAAGTCGTGGGTCGGCATCGACGCCGCCGCAGCAATCGACCGACAACGGCTCTTGGGGCATCCCCGCCGCCCCGAGTATTCCGCAAGCCCCACCGCCGCCATCAAGCGACACGACGGCCATGTCGACGACGAGACGGACGTGGAAAGCCGCGGTGAACGCCGCGTTGTCGCTGTCGCAGCTCGCCGCCATCGTACCGACATTTTTCGTGCCTGTCGATGAAATTGTGCCGCACTTGCCGGAAGGCTACCACGAGGAGCATCTCCGGGATGTGTTTGTTCACGCGACGGGCATCGAAGTCGTGAATCTTGCTGAACGGTCGTTCGCGCGGATACACGCAGGCCATCAGCGCCGGGCGATGCTCTCGCTGTCGGCCGTTGAGCTAGATGCCAACGATGACAGCACTGGCGGAGGGGGGGAACGCACGCTTTCTTCTCCCTCTCCTGCCTCGAATGCGCGGCGCCTCTTTGCGCAATATCGACCGGACCCTTCGCTCTGTCCTCACTTTGTCGCCTCCTTCGGAGGCCGAAGTGGCACGTGGCTCCCCCTCAAGGACGTCGTGACGCGCGCGCCGCCCGCCGTCATCGCGCGCTTACCCTTTGCCAAAGAGCATTCGCTGTTGTACTTCGCCCAGATGCAACATCTGTTTGGCTTCTCGCCCGCCGACGGTGGGGGCGTTCACCTCTTGAAGCATCCCGCCACGGATTTAACGTGGAACACCTCGCCGACGCCGCTCGTGCTCAACGAACTGTACTTCGCAGTGGAGCGACAGCCAATGATCGTCGAGGCCGCATTTAACCGCTTGTCGCTCGACGCGCGGAGAGATCTTCTCGGCAGCTTTCCTGCTGCCGGACTGTACGATCTGCCGCCGCCGTCACCGCACGCAGAGGAGGGGGGTGAACGAGGCGCCCAGTCACCCCCTGGGGAAGCGGCTGAAGTGGTGGCAGTCGATGAGCCGCCCAGGTCTGTTGATGGTGATGATGCGTCGTGGCTCGACGCCGTCGCCTTGCGACCCTTCATCGCGTGTCACGCGACCCTCTTCTGCGTGCAGCCCGGCACCTCGCTCCTCACGTTAACCGCTCGAGCAAAGCTGGAGGCGATGTCACAACTTCCGCTCGAACAGCAGCTCGCGGCCGCACAATCCGCCGGCGACATCAAACGCGAGCGTGCCATTCGCAAACGCATCGTCGCGTTGAGCAATCCCGACAGTCCGCTGCTTCAGGAAGACAACCTCCGCAAGTCCGTCGTCGAATTCTTGCCATCAGACCGGGCCATGTCCTTGCGCGCCGTGAAGCAAATGCTCCCTCAGGAGATCACATCGCTATTTCCGCCACGGAATCCGTTCCGCTTCTGGGAAAAGGGCGATGGGGTGACGTGGAAGCTCGAGGAGGTCCATCATGCGGGGAAGATGTTCATTCGCCGGTTGGACGCGCCGCCGCCCGCTGGGCGCTTGCGCCACGCGGAGGATTACTCGGACGACGAACTTACTTTCCTGCTGGCGGAATGCTTGAGCCATCGGGGCATCGGGGTGCGGTCGGTGCCGGTGCTGCAAACCAAATTCCCTTACGAGGCGAAAAAGGCCATCGCGAAGCGTTTCGGGGGCATCGTGCAACTGGCGCAGCGGCATCCGTCCTTGTTCGCGGTCGTGATGGGCCACGCGCAGGATCTCCGCAATGCGCGCATTTCGCTGTTACGTATGCCAGGCGATCAGGATTTTCAAGATGCAGCCGGGGCGATGATGAGGAGCCGTATTCGAGCGGAGTCGTCACCGCCGGACGAAGGGCAACGTGAGGGAGAGGAGGAAATGAACGACGATCTTGGAAGGTCTGGCGACGGCCCACCGGACGACGAACCGTAGCAAACGGTGCCCACACACGACCATAGGATCCCGGGACCATGTTCCCTTTTTTCCGGTCAAGGTTGGAGAAAGCCGGTTCGGTCAAGGCCCGTTACTGGGGTGAGGAGCACTACAGCATTGGTAACCCGTAGCTCTCGTGCACCGATACACGTGAGCGGTGTGCACCGTACGTGGCCATAGCGCCGCCCGGCATTTGTCACCAGGCGATCCTTTTCGGACTGTGGATCTTCTTTGTTGGGGGATTTTTTGGCGACGAGGGTCGCCGAGAGGGATGCAGGATGTGACATTGTGTCGGAACCGAAAAAAGTTTTCCCTTTTCGCTCTTTTCTGAAGTCGTCCGTAACACAGAGCAATGACGACGGTGTCCCCGAGGCTGACGAACGAGGAGCATGCGTACTTGTCGCACCTATCGGTGCTGGAAGCACTGGAGCAGATCACGGCCAGTCTTGCTCGCGAGCGTCCGGAGCAAGTTGCGCCCGCGATTTTTACGCACATTGCCGATATGTCACTCAAGACCCTCTCTACCGAGGAGCGCCAAGCCGCGCTTCGTCAACTCGGCGGCTTACCCGTACCGGCGACAAATGGGGACGCGCACACGGCGGACGCACCCGGCAGTAATCGGCCCGCGCAAGCGTCCGCCTTGGCCGGCATGGCCTCCAGTGTCAGCCAGCTGCACCACCACCTGACGCTCGATGTCGGCGTCGGTCAGCAGCAATCCACTTCTGCTTCCGACCTGTTTGCGGCCGATCACTTTGACCGCAACGCGTCGATCATCGGATTCAATCAAATTGACTTACTGAAGGCGTCGCCGGCAGAGAAGAAGCGTGCCGCCGCGATTCGGCGCAAGCACACGAAGATCATTGCCACCTTGGGACCCAGCAGTCAAGCGGTGGACACGATCGCCGAGCTCGTCGCGCACGGCGTCGATGCGTTTCGACTCAATGCGTCTCACGGCTCCTCTGCGTGGCACGCGGATGTGGTCGCCAAGGTGCGCAAAGTTCTGGGCGCCCCGTCCACAGACCCAACTCGAGCCGTTGGGGTGGGTATCGCGTGGGACACACGTGGCCCCGAGATTCGACTCGGGGCCGTATTTTCAGCGTCATCGCCGACCACAGCCGGACCCGCATCAGCCGCCGGGGAAGTGACTCGGTTTGTGCCCGTGGTTGCGGAGCAGGAGATCAACCTCTCCGTGCACGCCCCCCATCGATTGTCGCCTCCAGATCGAACGACGTTTTTCGTGTCTTGTCCGCCCCTATTGAGTCGTGCGAAGCTCGGTGCAAAAATCGTGCTCGATCATGGTGCCGTGGAGCTCGTGGTGACCGCCGTGCCCGATGCGTCGTCCCTCGACGACCCAACCACGCTTCTCCGCTGTCGTGTGTTGACGAGTCGGTCGAAAATCCGCTCCTACTGCAAGGTGCATCTACCCGGGTGGCAGCTGGAAGTGAATCCGCAAGAAAGCTCCGCAGACAGCAAGCCGCTGACGGTTGCCTCGCTGACACCATATGAAAAGGAGGACTATGAATTCGCACTGCGTCAACGCCTGGAATTCTTGTTCTTGAGCTACACGCGAACCGCAAACGACATCAACCGCGCCCGAGCCGCGTTGAAGCTTCTCGCTTCCGAGCTGAAAGTCGACGCCCGAATCGCGGAAGACATCAAAATATTCGCCAAAATCGAGGACCAGCCCGGCGTCGGTCGCTTGGATGAAATTATCGCAGTTGCCGATGGCGTGGTGATCTCACGCCACGATCTCGCCGCGGACTTCCCCGCAAAGAAGATCTTCGCCCTCCAAAAATTCATCGCGGCGAAGTGCAACGTCGCGGGAAAGCCAGTGGTGGTCGTGTCCCAAATGCTTGGCTCGATGGTCGACTCCCCGCATCCCAACTCGACCTCGTGCATCGATGTGACGACCGCGGTCATCGACGGAGTAGATGCGATCACGTTGTCCGACGAGTCCGCGATGGGGGAGTTTCCCGTGGAAGCCGTCGATGTCGCCGTGGAGCTGTCCGTCGAGGGTGAAAAGTTCATTAACCGCCGGCAGGCGTTCGCCGATATGGTGGAGCACCAACGGCGCCCGTTTCAACCGGAGGAAGCGGTGGCCAGCGCGGCCGTGAATACCGCGTCGGAACTCAGCGCGAGCTGCATCATCGCGCTCACGACCAAGGGAAACTGCTGCCAGTCGGTGGCCAAATATGCCCCGGCGTGCCCCGTGGTGGCCATTTGCAAAGAGCAAGCGACGGCGGCGTACGTGAAGCTCGTCCGCGGCGTCCTTCCCTTGTGGTACCCTGGCGTGGAGAAGGAAGACCGTGAGACGCGGTTGCGGAAAGGGGTGACCTACGTCATGTCTGAAGCCGTCGACTTGGCGCGAGCAGGAGACGTGGTCGTGATGCTGCACGGCGACCTCCAGAATCAAGTTGCGACCGGCTACGCGAACGTCGTCCGTGTCGTGCCCTTGTAATGACATATTGGGGGCGGCGACCATTTGACTGCTTTTAGCCCCGCGGGGGAATAACGAGAGGGGCAGAGAGAGATTCCCTTGGAAGCCGAAGCCCGCCGGCCACAACGCCCACAATCGGAGAAGTGTTGCTCCGACATTGCGAACGAACGAATCGAAGTCTCAACGCTGACAAGGTATGTGTGTGTGTCTGTGTGTGTGTGTGGTGCGCGTGGGAGCGGCGTCGTGTGATCACTCCACCACGGAACGATAGCAGACGAATTTCGTGAAACGCCCGTCGAACAATATGATTTGTGTGTGTTGCCTCCTCGTTGCGTTCTGGGCGTTTCAAAGCATCACAGTCAGTTCGCGCGAAGAGCGTTTTCTTCGTTCGAGCGCTTGGCTGGATGGATCGTCTCCGCGAGACGATTCGCGGTCGGCTGGTGGCCGCCCTGTCGAACCCGCCTCACCGTTTTCCATCCGACGGCGATCGTTCGCGATTTGTTGCCGTCCTCGAGCAAGGGTTGTTCACTCGATACAAGGAGGATCGCTCCGTCTACCGTGATGCCTGCCTCGCGTTCGTCACCGCGTTTGTCGGCTCGCGGCGGAACGATCTGCATCTCGTGCATCCCGCTGACTTACTAGCCTTGAATGAAGGCGACGTGGAGTCCACGTTGATGTGTTCCGCCGCGGAGAGGATGCAACAGGAGAAGGAACGGAGCAAACGAGCGAGGGAATCCCGCGTGAATCAGGACGAAACCACCGCTCTATGCCGTCGCTGCAATCTACCAAAACGTGGCATGCTGAATGTCAATCGTTTCGATGTGGATGATGAGTTGTTCGGTCAGCAGTTTGAGACCACGTATGCGGACATGTGTCATTGCAACAGCGCGCGCCAGCGGCGGCACGATGACGAGGATGTTGACGGAGCCGCGCCGGCGGCGGCCCCCGCTCCCGTGATCGGAGGCGCGAAGGGTCCTGAAACGGTCGCGGAGAGTCGACGTCCAAGATCGTCATCTTCGTCATCCTCGTCGTCCTCATCATCCTCATCCTCGTCGTCGTCATCGTCGTCGCCGTGACGTCCGTTTCATGGCAAGGGGTTTTTTTTTTGGTCACCCTCCGATCTGTTGTGGGAAGTCTAAGGCACTGATGGGGCCCCTGTATCCTAACCCCCCTCCCGTTCGTCCTGTTGCTGCCCCGGCACGCACAGACAAAAATAGGTGAGAACGAAACGACGGCCGTCACACACTCGATTCATGTCTCGGTCTGCCATCCTGGTTGCTGCGAGTGCCCGGTTGGCGGCCAGTCAACAGGATGATGATCACGATCGGCGAGTGCCCGCCGTCCCCGCTGGCTTCCTAGACAAGAGGGCGACCTCATTGACGGCTGATGCGAGGGGAGGTCCCCTCGTTGCAGCTCCGACGGCCGGATCCGCCACGGGAGCCGCCGACGCGACGCTCAGCGTCTCGCAACTGATCGCGTCGGATAGCGGCGCCTTCGCGGGTGGTGTTTCACGGAGCGGCCGGCCGGACGCTTCACCTTCGCCGTCTTCGTGTCAACATGGCATGGGGCCCCATGCAAGCAGCGCGTTACCTCCCAGCAGTCGTGTCGTCGGCGACGCCTTCCTTCTACGGCGCCGCGTTCCGCAAGCGTTAGTCCAGCGCCGCGAAAGACGACGTGGACGGCTCTTGGCGACTTTAGCGGTCACTGCCGACGTTGATATGCAACCCACCTCGCTGAATAACACGCCTCGGGAAGGTGTCCCAGCGACGTCCTCGACGGCGTCGTTGCACGTAACGGGTTCCACGTTGGTCGATGCCACGGTCGATCTCTGCAGCGACGAGGAGACCGACTCTGCCCTGCTATCGTCCTCGTCGTCGTCCGCGTCCTCTGACGACGCCGATGATGTCCGGCGTCCGCCCACCACCAGCAATCCGCAACAGGTGCTGAACGCGACTTTCGAGTCACGTCGCGGACCGGTTCGATGTGACTCGGCCTCGTCGTCGTCTCGCTACCAAGACGGCGTGTATGGGGACGAGCGCTGGCGGTGGGGCGATCCGTTGTTCGTCTCCGTGGGCACGTGGAATATGATGGAGGTGGACCCCCGCCGCGTGGACGTCGAAACGACGCGGGAGATCGCGCGGGAGGCGGCGCCCATTACCAGAAGCGATCGGGATGACGCTCATCGGCGCACCGACGCCTCATCAACCGGTTCGTCGTCCACGCAACCGGCGATGGAGCCGCCGAGACTGCCAGGGGAGGTCTTATCGCCCATTTTCCCCGTTCCACCGGCCAAAGTGCCGAAGACTCAAGAGGAGAGGGGTGCCGTCACCCTTTTCTCCGACAACGCGACGACTCAGCCACAGCAGGGCCGGTCACCCCCCGTGGCGCTGCCAGCAACGCACACACGCAGCTGGTGGGCGCCACTGTCCGAGTTCATTCGTCCGAATTCCCACGTCGTCTGTGTCACCACGCAGGAGAACGGGGCACCGTTCAAGTCGGAGACTGGCAAGATCGGAGGATCAACTGGGGATGTGGATTTGAGCCACGTCGGGCCCCATGGCGCATGGGAGGCACATGTCGCGGCATTCTTGAACGACTCGCGGCCAAGACTATTCGTCGACTCATGCATGGAAGGAACAGATCACACTGATCGCAGCCATCTACGGGACCTACAGCACGGCGACGCTAACGGCGGCTTCACGGCGGCACCAGAAGGTGACCGGTCGAGACTCGAACTTTCGCGAGGGGGGCAGGAGCGAAGTCGCGATCCAAGTCCCACTCAACCGCGACATGCCGCTGTGGGTTCTCCGTCGACGAGCCCGTCGCGAAAAGCTGGCGGTGGGGGCATCTCGACGATCCCCACGCTCCGCCGTCGTGAGGTCGACGATGAGGAGGAGGACGACCAACGGCATGGAGATGCCCCCAGCGCCAAACCCCGCCGTCAAAGTTGGATGGCGGCACCCGAGGATGAGGAGGGCCGGTCGCGACCCTCGTCATCCTCGTCTCGGGGGCCGTCCTCATCTCGAGGACCTTCGTCGTCTCGAGGACCCTCGTCGTCGCGCCGTGCGATGCCGGTGGACGCCCAACGCGATGATATGTCCTCCACTTCGCCGCTGCATCTTCAGCAGAGGCATCATTCACCCGTTCACTCTCCCAAAAGTGCCTCACCAGGGCCTCGCGATCGCGTCGTCGAGGAGCCTCGTCGACAGGACTTCAACGACGCGACGGCCACAAATGTTGCCGCTCCGCTTGCGACCGTAACAAACGGCGCCGCTGGCGTGGTGTCCGGAGCGGCGCGGACTTCCTACCGCTACATACGGGTCGCGAGTCAGTCTTTGATGATGCTGCATATAGTCGTGTTTGTTCGCGAAGACGTCGCACGGTTCCTCGACGCGAGCCAAACGGGCGCCGTGTCAACTGGTTTCCTTGGCGGGAAAATTGCCAACAAGGGCGGCGTCGCGGTGGCCCTTCGGCTGGCACACACGTTCGTGTCCCGGGCGAATCGCCTTTACGGCCCCGCCGCTTCACTGACGGAGGCTGCCAACGTGGCCATAGCGAGGAGGACGGACCGACGACGCCGCCGCCGACAGCGAGGCCGCCCGTCGCAAACTGGGAACGCCAACGACGCTGTTCTCTCCGCCGTGGCGTCGGAAACGTCGCCGTTGCTACCGACTACAACTCCCTCATATCGACCTAGCTCTCTTCCGATGAACACCGTCGTCTACGCACCCTCGTCATCGCCGTCGTTAGTGTTCACCACTTCGGCGGGTGCGTCGCCGTCCTCCGCGCTGCACCGCAGGGTGGGAGACCACCAGCCTCCCCCGATGTCACGGCAACCTCAGCAAGTTGGCGGTTCTGGAGGTGTGAGACCGTCGAAGTCCGAATCCTCGACGCCAGCCGCGGCACAGGTGGAGCTGACGTTGCTCTTCGTGGGCGCCCATTTGACCCCTCACCAGGAGCAAGTGGCGGAGCGGAACCGTGATTATGCCCGCATCGTGAGCGAACTGGCGTTAGGAAGAGACGATCATCACGACGAGCGACCGCAACCGACGATCGCGGAGGAGCCGAGCGCCGCTGCCTGGAGCCGACGGCTCGCCGCGCAGAGTCGTGCGACGCACTATCCTGCGAAGGATGCTGCGAATGCCGCTGAGGATGGACATCTGCTTCGTGACTGCACCGACTTATTCGACGCTTGCTTCTTTGCTGGCGATCTCAACTATCGCGTGAACGGGAAAAAGAGTGCCATTGAACGCATTGCCACTGATTTTGCCGATCTTCGCGGTGTGCTTCTGGCGAACGATCAGCTGAGTATTGAACGGAGCAAAGGGCATTGTTTTCGCGGGTTTCAAGAGCCGCTGCCGACCTTCGCCCCAACGTACAAGTTCGACATGATCAAACACAAACCGTCAGCATTGGCGGTGCCATCGACGGGGAAGACGAAAAAGCGCAAACCCGTGCAACAATCAGTCTCGTTGGCGACCGACACATACGACAGCGGAAAAAAGCAACGCATGCCCGCGTACTGCGACCGGGTGCTCTACAAGCGCCACGCGAGCTACAGGCTACCCGTCAAGAATATCGCCTACACGAGCTGCAACGAGGTGCGTCTGAGCGATCATCGCCCGGTCACCTCGCTTTTCCTTTTGGGCACCCCATGCTATCCGCGCACGCGACGGCGAACGCTGGAGGATACGCGGTCCCGTGCAGCAAAGGATTTAGTTCGCAGGCAAAACGACGACTACGACGACGGCGCAGGCGGAGACTACCGCGGCGGTCATTACTGCCGAAGCCGTCATGCCCCCTTGCTCCTCCAGGTGCCAGCACCAAACGGGTCGGACTCGTCTTTCGCTAGGTGGGCGATGCTGCGATCGCTCGCTCGTCTACGACAGCGTCGAGACGATCCGCTGGAGCAAAGCCTGTCGTCGTCCGAATCGGAAGAGGACGACGTCGCCCATCCGTTACTGGGCGTCGCAGTGCCGCCCGGGGGACGTACGCTGTCCCGTCCTGCCGCACGGCTAACTGGCCATCTGTGGCACCACCGTGGCCGCGTCCGTGCGAACGGTGAGTTGTATGCTCGCGACTCCGACGACGATGAAGGCCCGCGGAATGCCGCTTGCTGCTGGTGCTGCATGTGCACGGTCTCGTGAATTTGCCTTTGGGCGACGCTCCCGTATCTTTTCAGCTGGGGAAAAAAATGACACCACATACATGTCCATCACGAGTCGAACCGTCAGTATGGGGGGGGGGGGGGGGGGGGGGGGGGGGGGGGGGGGGGGGGGGGGGGGGGG
>ERZ1292630.3846-Hain-H41-02um-R3-3846-length-12941-cov-4_pt1 | contig 12941 bp, 10 predicted proteins | sample MGYA00564408_ERZ1292630 | MGnify/ENA primary metagenome ERZ1292630 (study PRJEB36523, sample SAMEA6512641) | groundwater metagenome | collected 2019-01-08 | study: AquaDiva: Metagenomics assemblies of 32 groundwater samples | reverse complement strand
AATGGTGCTTTAGTCCATTGAAAAACTGCAAAGCAATTCTGTTTGAGTATAAGAATAAAAATTTGATCAGAATATATGAATTAATACACATAATTTATTAGCTAAAAAGGAAAAAATTTTGTAAAATAAAGTAATAAAAAATAGTTATTGATAATAAAAATATAGTTTTGAGGTATAAAATTGGCAGGATCAAGTTCACATGTAATTCAATCTCTTGCAGTTAATTCTGCTATTGCTGTAGCAAAAGGAATAGCTGCTTTTTTTACTGGTTCTGGTGCAATGCTTGCAGAAGCAATTCATTCTGCTTCTGATTGTATAAATCAAATTCTTTTATTAGTAGGAATAAAACAAATTCAAAAACCAGCTGACGAAAAACATCCTTTAGGTTATGGAAGAAGTATGTATTTTTGGTCTTTTATTGTTTCTTTAATGCTATTTACAGGAGGTGGAATTTTTTCTATGTACGAAGGCTTACATAAAATAAGTGAGCCTGAAGCTGTTGAAAATGTAATGCTTGGCATAGGTATTCTTGCTTTTGCAATTATTTTAGAAGGATCAGCAACTTTTTCAAATATAAAAGAACTAAATATTAGAAAAAAACAAAAAGGATTTTTTCAATATTTAAAAGATACAAAAGATTCTGATTTAGTAGTTGTTTTTGGAGAAAATTCAGCAGCCGTAGTAGGTTTAGTATTAGCTATTATTTCACTTATTTTATCTTATGTAACAGGAGATTCAAGATGGGATGGAATAGGAAGTTTATTAGTTGGAATAATTTTAGTTTTAGTAGCTATTTTTTTAGGTTTTGAAATAAAATCGTTGCTTTTAGGTGAATCTGGAGATCCTGAAATAACAGATTCTGCAAAAAAATTAGTATCAAAATATGAAAATATTCAAGATGTTATTAATATTATAACTGTTCAACAAGGTCCTGGCGAAGTAATGTTAGCAATGAAAATAAAATTTAAAAACATTTCATCTGATTTGTTAGTAAAAGATATAAATGATTTTGAAAAAGAGTTAAAAATATTACATCCAGAAATAAAATGGAGTTTTATTGAACCAGATCTTTATTCGTAATATAAAAAACGATAAAAATAGAAGGGCTGTCTAAAAAGTATATTTTTTTATAAAATTACAAGGTTAAAAACCAATGTTTCTGTAGGGTCGTTTTATGAAACGACCTCTTTTTAGACAGCCACTACAAAAGCATTCCTTCCTGATATTTCTATATAAAAGTAAGCTCTTTTCTTATAACATCTGCTATTTGGTTGGCAAATTTAGTAACAACTTCTTTTTCTTCACCTTCTACCATTACTCTAACTAATTGTTCTGTTCCTGATGCTCTTACAAGAACTCTACCTTTTTCACCTAATTCTGATTCAACAATTTTAATTACATTTTTTATATTTACATTATCCAAATTTTTTTGATTAACATGAACGTTTAGTAAAACTTGAGGAAAAAACTCAGTTTGGATTTCATCTTTTAATTCTTTTAACGTTTTCCCACTTTTATGAATAGCTTCCAACAAAACCAAAGAATTTAATAAACCATCTCCTGTACTATTATAATCAGGTAAAATTATATGCCCTGACTGTTCACCACCAAGCTTTGCTTCATATTTTTCTAACATTTCAAATACATTTCTATCACCAACTTTTGCTCTGATAAAATATTTACCTTGCTCTTTTATAGATTTTTCAAATCCAATATTACTCATAACCGTAGCAACAACAACATTGTTTTCTTCAAGTTTTGGTGAATATTTTGAACAAATTAGCATTATTTCATCGCCATCAACTTCTCTACCAGCACCATCAACAGCTAATAATCTATCTGCATCCCCATCAAATGCAAAACCAAGATCATATTTTTCTTTTAAAACGAATTCTTTAAGACCTTTTAGATGTGTAGAACCGCATTTATGATTAATATTTTTACCATCAGGCGAATTATTTATTACACCATAATCTATACCTAATTTATCATACATAATAGGTGCAAAACTATAATTAGCTCCGTGAGATGTATCTAATGCTACTCTAAATTTATTTAAGGTAGAATCAAAAGTATCTTCTATATAATTTATATAAGACGTTATTATGTCTGATTTTTCAAAAATTTTTCCAACTTCAGTCCCATTTGCTCTTGGAATCTGATTATTTTCATCATCGATCAATTTTTCTATTTCTGCTTCTAAGTTATCATCTAATTTATTTCCCAAATGATTAAAGAATTTTATTCCATTATCTTTTGCTGGATTATGAGAAGCTGAAACCATTATTCCTGCTAAAGCATCGAATTTTCTTACTAACCATGCTACAACAGGAGTTGGTATAACACCCAAGTTCCAAACATCTACCCCTAGTGAACATATACCAGAGCTTATAGATGCAGAAAGCATATCACCTGATAATCGTGTATCTTGTGCAATTATAATATAGTTACTTTTTGCTACTCTATTTTTAGTAAGGACATAACTACCCACTCTCCCAAGTTTGAATGAGAGTTCAGGAGTTAGATATATATTTGCTTCGCCTCTTACTCCATCTGTTCCAAATAAATCTTTCATAATTAATATTCTATAAAAACTAAAATAATACCCGAATAATTATGACATAGTATTTGTAATCTTTTATTAAATCTGAATATTTTTATATTTGTTTTTGTCATAATGATTTTATTAGATATAATCAAAGGATAAATAAAAATTACTAATTAAGTACAAAATGTCAAAAAAAAAGTTTTTAGAAATAATTGATGGGGTTGAAAATTGGGATCAACTTTCTGAAAAAATAAGTAAAATATCCAATAATAATGAAAAAAAAGCTGTTTTTATATTATTTTCAAAATATTATTTCCTCTCACAACCATCTGTAAAAGAAGATTATAGAAATGTTTGGGATTATGGTGAAATACCCAAAGAAATAAAAAACAAATATAATTTATCAAAAATAAAGCATAGTTTTGATTTGTTATTAGAACCAAGAAAAGGTAATTTTATTCTAGTAAAAACACTCTTTAATAACGAAATAAATTCTAATTTAGAGATAGATAGTTTTTTTAATTTAAATTCTGATATAAAAAATAGGCTTTTTATTACAAACCTAGTTTTAGAAAAAAAAGAAAATGTAATTTCTTATGAAAATTTTACTGAAATGAAAAAAAATGTTTTTAGATCAATAAAATCTCAATTAAAAGATGATCCTGAAACAAAAGAAAAAGATTTATCAAAATATTTATCTATTTATAAATTTAGTGGTAGAGCAATTAATTTAGTTTGGAATACAAGTAAAAATTTAACTGTGATTATTGCTGTTTTAACCTTAATTTCTGGTTTATTACCAGCAGGAGTTGCATATTTAAGTAAATTGATTATCGATGCTGTTATTGAGGCAAATAAAAATCCTAACTTTATTAATAATGTTTTTATGTTCTTATTTATTGAAGCTTTACTTGTAATTTTTTTAGAGGCTGCCAGAAGAGGTTTAAATATAGCTCAATCTCTTTTAAGAGCATTGTTAGGGCAAAAAGTTAATGTATTAATTTTAGAAAAAGCTTTGAAATTAGATCTTACTCATTATGAAAACTCTGAATTTTATGACAAAATGACAAGAGCAAGAAGAGAAGCTTCTACAAGACCATTAAGCTTAGTGAATAGAACATTTAATCTAATTCAAAGTATTTTATCTTTAATTGCTTATGGAGGATTATTATTAAATTTTTCTTATCTTGCTGTCATAGGTTTATTTCTTACTTCTATTCCTGCATTTATTGCAGAGGCAAAATTTGCAAATCAAGCATTTAGATTATTTAGTTGGAGAGCTCCAGAAGCAAGAGAACAAATGTATTTAGAAACTTTAATTGCAAGAGAAGACTTTGCAAAAGAAGTAAAATTATTTCAACTAGGAAATTTATTCTTAGATAGATATAAAAATATTTTTTCAAGATTATATGCAGAAGATAAAGAATTAACGATAAGTAGAGGAATTTGGAGTTATTTATTAGGTAGTTTAAGTACAGTAGCTTTTTACTTACTTTATGCTTGGATAATATATGAAACCGTAAAAGGTAAAATCTCTTTAGGTGAAATGACTATGTATATTATGGTTTTTAGACAAGGACAAGCAACTCTTTCTGGTGCATTAAGTTCTATTGGAGGAATGTATGAAGATAATTTATATTTATCTTCTTTGTATGAATTTTTAGAACAAGATATAAAAACCAATACACCTAAAATTCTTTTATCTAAAGAAAATACAATTAAAGTTGAAAATATTAATAAAGAAGGTATTGTTTTTGAAAATGTATCGTTTTCTTATCCAAATAGTTCAAAACATGCCTTACAAAATATTTCTTTAAAGGTAAATATTGGAGAAAAACTTGCTATAGTAGGAGGAAATGGTTCTGGAAAAACAACTTTAATAAAACTTCTCACAAGGCTTTATAATCCAACAGAAGGACGTATTTTATTACATGGAAAAGATTTACAAGAATGGGACATAGATGAATTACATAAAAAAATAGGTGTTATTTTTCAAGATTTTATTCATTATCAATTTAATGTTGGTGAAAATATAGGCGTTGGTGATATTGATAATATGGAAGATAGTCAAAAATGGTTAGATTCTTCTGAAAAAGGAATGGCTTTGCCTTTTATAAAAGATCTTCCCGCTGGTTTTAAAACTCAATTAGGAACTTGGTTTAGAGGGGGACAAGAATTATCATTAGGACAATGGCAAAAAATAGCTCTATCTAGGGCTTTTATGAGAGAAAAAGCTGAAATTTTGGTACTAGATGAACCAACCTCTGCGATGGATGCTGAAGCAGAAGGGCAAGTTTTTGAACAATTTAAAAATCTTACAAAAGATCAAATGGTTATACTTATTTCTCATCGTTTTTCTACCGTAAGAAATGCAGATAAAATTGTGGTTATAGAAAATAGTAAATTATTAGAATATGGTACTCATGAAGAACTAATGTTATTAGATGGAAAATATGCCAAATTATTTACTTTACAAGCAAGTAGTTATCAGTAGATTTTTATTTTATTAAAAATTATTTTTAGAATCTTTCAATAAAGGTGCTTTTTTATCTTTTTCAGATATAATAGGATTATCTATATTCCAATTTATTCCTATTTCAGGATCATTCCAAAATATCCCTGTGTCATGCTCGTAAGAATATTCATTTGATGTTTTATATAAAACTTCAGCTTCTTCACTTAATACCGCAAAACCATGAGCAAATCCTTCAGGAACATATAGCATACTCATATTTTTATCACTTAATTTTACACCAACCCATTTTCCATAAGTAGCTGAATTTTTTCGTATATCAACAGCAACATCAAAGATTTCACCTTTTGTACATCTAACTAATTTTGATTGGGCTTTAGGGTTTAATTGATAATGAAGTCCTCTAAGTACATTTTTAGATGATTTTGAATGATTATCTTGAATAAAATTATCTAATATTCCAAATTTATGGAAATCTGATTCTTTATAAGATTCAATAAAAAAACCTCTTTCATCTTCAAATATTTTTGGTTGAACAAGAATAACATCAGGTATTTCTAATTGTTTAAAATCAAAAGGCATGAATTACTCCTTCAAAAGATTTAACAAATAATTTCCATAACTATTTTTGCTAAGTGGTTCTGCTAATTTTTCTAATTGAGTTTTATCTATATAACCTAATTTATATGCTATTTCTTCAATACATGCAATTTTTAAACCTTGTCTTTTTTCTATTATACTAACAAAAGTACTAGCTTCTAAAAGAGAATCGTAAGTTCCTGTATCTAACCAAGCAAAACCTCTTCCCATAAGTTCTACATGCAGTTTTTTCATACTGAGATAAACATTATTTAAATCTGTTATTTCTACTTCACCTCGTAATGAAGGTTTTATCGATTTAGCAATTGAAGAAACATTATTATCATAAAAATATAAACCTGTTACGGCATAATTAGACTTAGGTTTTTTTGGTTTTTCTTCTATCGATAAAGCATTTCCCTCTTTATCAAAATCAACAACGCCATATCTTTCTGGGTCTGAAACCCAATAACCAAAAACAGTAGCACCATCAGTTTTTTCGCTTGATTTTGTAAGAAGGTGTTGTAAATTTTCTCCAAAAAAGATATTATCACCCAAAATAAGACAAACATTATCATTTCCTATAAATTCCTCTCCTATTATCAGAGCTTGGGCAATTCCTTTAGGTTCGGGTTGTACTTTATAAGAAAAATTTAATCCCAAATTAGAGCCATCACCAAAAAGTTGAATAAAACTAGGTATATCTTTTTCGGTTGAGATAATTAATATATCTCTTATTCCTGCGGACATTAGTGTTGCTAAAGGGTAATAAATCATTGGTTTATCATATATTGGTAAAAGCTGTTTTATTGTAGGAATGGTTATTGGATATAACCTAGTTCCTGAACCACCTGCAAGAATAATACCTTTCATCTTTTACCCCATAAAATAATTAACTATAAGTTTAAATTCAAAATTTTCTTATCTCTTCACTTTTCACTTTTTACTTTTTACTAAGTATTTTTTAGCTACAAATAAAGCAATTAGAAGTATAATATAACATATATTTTTAGAAAAAATTATTATAATTTTAGAGTATAAAAAAATTATCTTTTTATGTCAGATATATCAAAAATAAGCAGGTTTCAACCTGTACAAAGAACTGAAAATAAACATCAGAAGCAAGATATTCCTCAAAAAGATACAGTTTATAGTGATGTTTTTAGAAGTGAAGGTAATCCTGAAGAAACTATTCAAGCTATTTTACATTTTGCTAAAAAACAAGTAGGCGATAAAGAAGAAAAAGGCGGAAAAAAGAAACAACAGCAACAGCAAAAAAAGAAAGATCAAAAAGAAACAAAATTTGATGAAAATAAAACGTATGTTATTTCTAGCCCTTTATCTGAAACAATGGTACAACCAAGACAAAATGGATGCGCTCCGACTTGTTTAGCAATGCTTTTAAGAAAATATGGGATTGTAAAATCAGTTCAAGAAGGTTATGCAAAAGTTGAAAATCTTAGAGGAAAAGATTCTAAATATTTAAATGATGTTGGGATGAAACTTGAAGATATAGCTGACCATGCAAGAACTTTAGGTTTAAAATCAAGAGTTCAAACTGGTGAAAATTTTATTTTTCAATTAGAAGGTCTTTTAAGAGCTTTAAATAGAGGATGTACTCCTATTGCTTCTATTCAATTACCAGGAATGGGTTCTATGCGTCATGCTGTTTTAGTTATTGGTGTTTCTAATAAAAGTGTAACGCTTATAAATCCTGCAAAAATTGAAGTTGAAGACTTAAGCATCCCAGAGTTTTTGAAAGCTTGGGGTAAGCAAGGACAATCTAGTTATGGTGTTGGTTTAGCTTATGTTGAAATATGGGGGCCAAAGCCACAAGGTCAAATAAAAGAAGAATTAGATTGGATGAGTGTTTTTGAAGAGTTTACAAAAGATAAATTGTTAATATCAAATTTAAGTTACCAAAAATCTGATGTTGTTCCTCTTATTAAACTTTTTCCAGATTTCTAGAGTAAAAAGTAAAAAGTGAAAAGTAATCAGATAAGAGATAATATCTATATTTTTACTTATAACTTTTTACTTCTAATCCTCAATATAGACAAGTTATTATATTTTTATCATTCCTACACAATTAACTTTAAATTCTTTTCCAATTTCTTGATAAGAAAGTACGGAAATATTTGGAAAATTTCTTTCTAAAATCTGTTTAAGATATTTTCTAACTAAAGGAGAACAAATAATCACTTTTATATCTTTAAATTCTTTTATTTTAGCAATAATACTAGAAGAAATATCACTTGAAATATAAAATTCTTTTTTACCTAATTCATTAGTTTTTATACCCTCAATTAATGTTTTTTCTAAATCAGTATCTAACCCTAATACATTAATTATACCTTCTTCAGAATCATTATCAACTAATTTAGAACATATTTGATTCGATAATGATTTTCTCAAAAGTTCAACAAGTATCTCTGGATCTGTTGTTTCTTCAATAAAATCACCAAGAGACTCAAGTATTAATCTAATATTACGAATTGATATTTGTTCTCTAAGTAATTCCTTTAATATTTTTGTTATTTTACCAATTGATAATTTATTGCTTTCATTATTATTATCTTGAATAACTTCTTCAACAACTATTGGGTAATTTTTTCTAAGATTTTCTATGATAAGAAAAACTTCATCTTTTGAAATTATTTCATGGGCAAATTTTCTAATAATAAAATTAATATGATCTAATAATAATTCTTCAGGTGTTAAAATTATAAATCCTTTTGATTCAGCTTCTTCTTTTAGCTCTTTTTCAACCCAATAACCTTTTTCTTTAGTAATAGGTTTTAAATACATATTTTCAGATAATTTAATATCAGCTTTATCAGTTGAATAAGCAAAAAGCTTATTAGTAAATAATTTTCCATTTGATACAGAAGTTCCATTTATTAGAATACTATAACTATTTTCTTTTAACTCAGTATTATCATTAAATCTCACTCCTGGCATAATAAAACCAATTTCTGTGATAATTTTTTTTCTCATATTATTTAACGATAATAAAACTTCTGATTTATCTTGTGGTTCAAATAAACTATTAAGATTAGGGCTTATTTCGAGGTTTATTGAATAAACTTCAAGCATAGGAATTAAATCTGCTGGTTTTTCTTTTTCTGATTCAGATATTGTAATGTTATCATATCTAACATTACTCAAAAAATTCAATATATCAATACCTTTTATTCTATATTGACCATTTATTCTAAATGAAGGAAGATTTCCACTTTTCAAAATTCTTTGTGTAGTTCTTAAACTTACATTTAAAATTTCAGTTACTTCTTCGCTAGTGTAAAAAACATCTGGATTAATTATTTCTTTTTTCATAAAGGCTCCTATTTATTATTAAATTTGATTTTTTATAAGCTTATAGTTATATATTATTACTAGCGACTATAATAGTCAACGACAACATTTAATGTAATATATTATATATAACGACATTAACGACAAGATATAAAAAAAGTTCTTAAAAATTAAGAATAATCTATTAACATTGAACAATAAAAATAATAGAATTGTTTTAGCAATTATTTTTATTTAGGAAAAATTTAAATGAAATATAAAAATTATGTATTAAAAATATCAACTGTTTTATTGCTTGCATCAACTTATGCTTGTTCTGAAAAAGAAGAAAATAAAACTACTGATAAAAATAAAACCACAAATTCAGCTGTTTCTGAAGGTTCAAAAGATGTTCAAAAAGTAGATGAAAAAAAGGTTGTTGCTACTAATGCAACAGATAAAAAAGCTGAAGAAACAAAACCAGCAACAACAGCTGCTACTACTGATAACACAAAAGTTGCTGCTAATACAACAACTGATAAAAAAGTAGAAGAAAAGAAAGCTGATGAAAAAGCATTTGTATTTGATAATAAAAAAGAATACAAAGTTCAAATGGAAACAACTATGGGGAAAATAAAATTTAAATTATTTTCAAAAGAATCTCCAAAAGCAGTAGAAAATTTTGTTACTTTAATAAGCAGAAAATATTATGATGGAATTATTTTTCATAGAGTTATAAAAGGTTTTATGATTCAAACAGGAGATCCAACAGGAACTGGTATGGCTGGTGTTTCTGCTTTTGGAAAAGAATTTGAAAATGAAGATGCTCCAAATCTTTCTTACAATAAAGCTGGTATTTTAGGAATGGCTAATCATGGTAAAAATACCAATGGAAGTCAATTTTTTATTACTACTGAAGCAAAACCTCATTTAGATCATGGTTATACTATTTTTGGTGAAGTTACAGAAGGTCTTGATATTGTAATGGCTATAGAAAAAGTGAAAACAAACGAAAAAGACAAACCTTTAGAAGATGTTAAAATGACTAAAGTTACTTTAATAGACTAGTCTATTTTAGTAAGAGGTGAGAAGTGAAAAGTGATCAGACGTTTTATCTCATCACTCATCACTTCTCACTCATTACTTTTTAATCTCTTAATTTATGAAAAAGCCATAGATATTCAGTTAAAAAACTACTTATTGCACTAGAAAAACTTTCATCTACAAGATTATTATTTTCATCAAATTTTTTATCTATACTTGGAACTATAAGCATGTGTGGAGAAGGTATTCCCCAAAAACCTAAAATCATTTGTTGCATTTGCATTGCAGCTCTCATTCCACCCATAGCACCAGGAGATGCAGTAACAATTCCTATTGCTTTTTTTGCGTAGGTACTTTTTGGAAAATAGTCAAGTAAGTTTTTCATAGCAGAAGAATAACCACCATTATATTCTGGTGTTACAAAGATAAAACCATCAGAATCATTTAATTTTTGATATATTTCTTTAAAACTATCTGGAACATCTTTTATATCAGTCCAAACATTTTGAATAAAAGGAAGTTCTAAATCGCTTATTACAATATGATTTACATTTAAATCTTTATTTTCTTTTAATTGAGTTTCTAAAAAGAAACCTAATCTTTTTGTTACACTTGCTTTTCTAGGACTTCCAGAAATGATTGTTATATTCATAAAACCTTGATATTACTAATAATTATATATTTTGATTTAATTATATCTTAAAAAATAAAAAATAATAATTAAAATTTTTACTATTAATTGAGGGCTTTTGATATAATCTAAAAATATATTTTTGTTGTATAATTTTAAAATTATGTATAACTCCCAAACGGAGAAAATTTTACCTTTAAAACCTAATAAAGGATCCTTAAAAGGTATTAATTTTAAATACGAATCAGGTCTTCAGGGTATTCTTAAAACCAATAAGAAAGTTAGTAAAATTTCTTTTTATATTTTATTTTCTTGTTTTTTTACTTTATTAACTTCTGAAAATTCTTATTCTGCAATGAATAATTATAAAATAGATGCTAAATTAAATTCTAAACAAAGAAGTTTATCAGGAACAGAAGAAATAATTATTTATAATAACTCTAAAGAAAATCTTGATACTATTTTTTTATCTTTAGGTCTAAATAATAGCTATGATACTAAAATATCAATAACTGAAGTTACAAATTCTGATAATACTATTTTACCAAGTAATATTTATAGATATAGATATTTAGGAAAAGAAATTGAAGACAGAGCCATTTATCAAGTTAGTTTACATTCTATTTTAGCTCCGAATGAATCTATTACACTAAAAATAAAATTTGATGTATCAAATCTTGCAAAAATAAATGGAATTATTTTTTTTGATGATAATATAAATAATATATTTACTTCAAACTGGTATCCTAGAGTAATAAATTTTGAAGATGGTGTATGGAAAAAAAAGGATATTGATTCAAATAATTATGATTTAAATCTTATAATTAATGAAGATGAATTTCCTATAGCATCAGCAATAGAATTGAATACTGAAAACTTAAAAACAGGCGGAAATAAAAAAATAACCTATAAAATAGATAAATCTCGTTCTTTTTCATTAGCTGTCAGTAATTATATTTCTTCAGAAACAGATCAAACAAAAGACGGAAATATAATCAAATTATATTATAAAAATAATAAAGCCTCTAAATTTAATAAAAGTATTTTAGCGTCAGCAAAAGAAATTATGGAATTTTATTATAAAATTTTTGGTTTTTATCCTTATAAACAACTTGCTATTTTACCTGGAAATAATGCACTAAAAGGTGGATACGCTAATACTAATATGGTTATTTTACATCAGAATTATGAAAAATTTGAAAATTTTAAAGAGTTTGAATATGATTTAAAATGGAATTTAGCTTACTATATTGCACAACAATATTTTGGTCATTATGTTGGTGAATCTGGAGAATATCCAAAATGGATAACATCAGGTGCTAGTCTATATTTGGCTAATTATTATGTTAGAGAAAAAAATATAAAAGTTGATTATTTTAACAAAGTAATAAAAAATTATGTTGATGCAGCAAGATCTGGCTTTAATACACAAATATTTCAAACTACAGATGAAATAAAAAATACTGATTTTGATTGGGAAAATATAATTGAAAAAGGTAAATCAGCTCAAATTTTTAAGTTATTAGAATATAGATTAGGAAGAAAAACTTTATTAGATTCTTTAAAAGAGATTACTATAAAATATGCTAATTCTTTTGTTAATTATAATAAATTTGAATCAGTTTTAGAAACTCAATCAAATAAAAAATTAGATAGTTTTTTTGCTCAATGGGTTAAAGAAAATAAAAGACTAGATTATGCGGTTACAAAAATAGTTCAAAATAAAATAGGAAATAAATATCAAGTAAAAATAACTGTAAAAAAATTAGGTAAAATAAGTATGCCTGTTTCTTTAGCAATTACATTTAAAAACGGAAATAAAGTTTTCCAACTTTGGGAGGGAGACAGATCAGAAGCAGAACTTACTTATGAATATAATGATAAAGTAAAATCAGTTCAATTAGATCCTGCTGAAACTCTTCCTGATATTGATCTTTCTAATAATAAATTAGACGCTTTTGATATTTAATAAAAAAAGAACACTTTAAAAGCGTTCTCTACATAAAAACTATTTCTAAATCAAAATCTATCTACTTCCGTGGAAAGCACCCCTCATCATCTGTTGAAGTTCATTTTGGTTATCACTATATGCTAAAGCATCTTCAATTGAAATACTTCCTTCTTGATAATGCTTATAAATACCCATATTCATAGATTGCATACCATCATAGCCACCAACTCTTATTGCTTCATAAAGACCATCTATCTGATTTTTTAGAATGTAATCTGTAACAGTTGGAGTACCTATAAGAATTTCATTTACAGCAACCCTTCCTATACCACTTGCTTTAGGAAGTAATCTTTGAGCTACGCAACCTCTTAAAACGTTTCCTAATTGATTTAATACTTGAGCTTGCTCGTGTGGTGGGAAA
>ERZ1292630.3845-Hain-H41-02um-R3-3845-length-12942-cov-6_pt1 | contig 12942 bp, 5 predicted proteins | sample MGYA00564408_ERZ1292630 | MGnify/ENA primary metagenome ERZ1292630 (study PRJEB36523, sample SAMEA6512641) | groundwater metagenome | collected 2019-01-08 | study: AquaDiva: Metagenomics assemblies of 32 groundwater samples | reverse complement strand
CCCTCGTCGACCGCCAAGGCGCTCCTCACGGGCACATCACCCTGTCGCGATCCTCCTAACACAACGGCGGCACTTGGCAGTGACACCACCGTCGCGGTCAGATACGATGACTCGAGCACCGGTAGCGAAGGAGAAAGCGCCGCGCATGGCCCCACCGCCGTCGCCTTTCCATCGGCGGCTGCGGTCCCCAATGGTACCTCCAACGGTGGAGATGCCAACGACGACGACGACGACTACGACGATGATGAGTTTGCCGTCCCCTCCCCGGCCAAGGTTGACGAGTCGCGCGGCGCGGCTAAGGGGCCCTCTGCCGGTGGCCAAGACAAACAGGAGGCGGGGGATGACGACGACGACGACGACGGTGGCGACTACGCCGATGACGGCTTCGACGCGCCGGGCGACGTCTCGGACACCGCGGAGGTTACAGTGGCGGATGAAGTCGCCGAAGCCGATATCACCGCGTCACTCGCGGCAGCGCTCAGTCGTAGGAAAGTGGCCACCCCGCCGCCGCAGACGGCAGTGGCGAGCGACGCGGCAGGCGAGGATCGTCCCGTCACGTTGCCGCCAGAAGCACTCCTACCACGGCCAGACGCATCGCGCATAGGACAGTCCCGGGAGGCGGCAGACGGCCGCCGTCGCCGGCGTGGATCCGGCGGAGGGAACCCCACGATGGACGGTGCGACGTGCGCGGCCACCACGGGGCCGCAGGATTCGCAACCGCCGGAGCGCTTCGGCGGCGGGGACAGCCGAACGGGAAAGGCCGCGGGCCGCCGGGGTCGCGGCGACGCTGACTCGCGCCAAGTTTCCTCCGACGTGTCGTGGTGGGAAGCCGCGGCGAGCAAGACACCCCCGCGCTCCCCAAGAAGCGCGTCCGTTGCTCAGCCCGCGTCGCTCACAGGTGGTGACAAGGGAACAAGGGACGACGATGACCCCTCCTCGGCAGGCGGCGGCGGCGGCTTCGAGGCGATCCCGCTGTCCGGGTTCGGTGGAGGGGGCGGGAAGGCAGGTGGGAGTCGATCGTCAAAGGGGAAAAAGTCGACCGCCTCCAGTTCCGCAGCTGCCTCCTCTGGCGCCTCCGGAGGAGGGGGCGGAGGCGGACGCAAGAAAGGAGGCGGAGGGGGCGCTCCGGGAGGCATGGGCTTTGACTTGTAGCCCTTCTCCCCGCACCTCTCCCGTTGCTTGTATTGCGGCGAAGGGGGGCCCTTCACTCCCAGACACGTGTGGCAAACCACATCCGAATATGTACAAGTGGAACCGAACACCAATAGTAGTTCATACCTTTTCGCTCGTTAGACCGCGCATGCCCGGACAGGCGTTCCCCCTCAAGCCTTCCTGCTGCAGTCGGGAATTCCCGTGGTACGCATTTTCTTTGGTGGGGTTGCGTTTGCGGCTTTCACCAGCATCAGTACTCGAACGCCCCACTCCATACCGCGATGGCTTCCTTGAATCCTTCCGCGGCGCCGTTCTTGCCCCCCGCAGGCGGCGGTAGCAGCGCGGAGCCGCCGTCCCATGCGTCCATCCCGACGTCCAATAGCGGCCTCGTTCCTGGCATCCCGGCGCACCACCTGGTTGACGTCTCGGCGGCGGGTGCCAAAACCGGTTCCCACGCGCCGGCGAGCGGCCAACGCGGTGGCGCGGCTCGCGGCGCTGGCCATCGTGGGGGAGAGGATCGAACCGCCGGAGCAAGTCAGCCTGCGCTTCCTGCAACTGCCGCCAAGCTATTCGTCGGCCAACTCCCCTTCGAAATTACGGAAGAGCGGCTCAAAGAGCTGTTCGGCGCCTACGGCACCGTGGTGGAGGTGCATCTCATCAAAACGCCGAAAAATGAAAGCAAAGGGGCCGCCTTTGTCACCTTCAGCACGACGGAGGAAGCCGACACGGCCATCTACACGCTGCACAATCGCTACCGACTGCTCACGAACCGCGCGGTGCAGGTCTCCTACGCGCAACACAGCCCGAACTTCAGTCGGTTTGGCAAGCTCATGGCGCTGGAGGTGCATCAGCTGCATCCGAGCAATCCGAAGCCCGCGGGGATTCACGACGACGGCCATGCCGGTGGCGGAGCGGCCAACCACATGGGAGCGCTGGGGACCGACCTACTGGGCGGAGGAGGCGGCGCCATGTTTGGCTTAGACCCTCTCGGCGTCACAAATGACCCGCATCAACAACACTTCGCACCGTACTTCGACGCTGGAGGAGGCGGACAGTCGAGGAGTTACGGCCCTACGAGTGGAGCCGCGGGTGGCTATGCGGGCAGGGGATACCAAGGGAGCCAGCAAAACCGCCACAACCACAACAACGGCGGCGGCGGCTTTCGTGGCGGAGGTAACGGTGGTGCCCACGCGAACGGCGGCTTCGTGCCCAACGCGTTTTCGGCGGCCTTCGCAGGTGGGGGCGCCTGGTCCGTGGGCAGCGGTGGCGGTGGCCCGTTCGGACCGCGCTGAGGCGCACTCGCGGATTGAGAAAAAGGGAGGGGGTCAGCACGGCTGCCAGCGGTGTCGGTCTCTCGACGAAGGATTGCTGTGTCAATGGAACGGTTTGCTTCGGTGATGCGCTCGGTCCACTTTCCTTCGCGAGTTACGTGTCTGTATTTTTCATCTGACGTGTCCTCATTCCCGTGTTGAACCACCCACGCTCGGCAGTTCTCTCGTTCAATTTGTTCTCCTCCCTCAGCCTGCCGCGTTCCCTCCTCGCCGAGGAACACACACACCGCCGCAATGTCCGTTAATACCGCCACGCTTCCCGCTGACGACGAGGCCATTAAAAACCAACTTTACAACCGACAACAGTACGTTGTGGGAGCCGAGACGCAACGAAAGTACGCATCCAGCGATGTGCTTCTGGTGGGTCTGACCGGCCTGGGCCTCGAGATCGCGAAGAACTTGGTCCTGACGGGCGTCCGCACGCTGACCATTGTCGACGACACGCCGATCTCCTGGCATGACCTCAGCTCGCTCTTTTACGCCACCGAAGCCGATGTTCATCACCCACGCGCTGCAACGCTTTTAGGACGCATTGCCGAACTCAATCGTTTTGTCAACGTGCGCGTTGAAAAGTCGCCCAGCGGCGCCGAAGGCCTCGACGCCTTAATCCAACAACACCACGTGGCGATCTTCTGCGACAAGGCGACCACCACATTGACCGCCGAGAATGAAATGTGCCGTCGTCACAACGTCAAGTTTGTTGCCTGTGAGAGCCGAGGCTTGATGGGCTGCATCTTCGTGGATGCCGGCGACGCCTTCCTGGTCGTCGACCCCAACGCGGAGGAGACCGTGTCATGCGTGGTGACGGGCTTCTCGAGTGACGGCGTCGTGAGTTGCCACGAGGACAAGAAGCACGAGTGCGCGCCCGGCGACCGCGTGTACTTCACGCAATTGGATGGGGCCCATGCCGCAGCCAACTCGCCGAATCCGCAAGTACCGGTGCTGTTCAACGTGCTCGATAACGTGAACCCGTTCGTGCTCAAGATCGAACTGCCCGCCTCCCTCCAAGATGCCATCAAGGCGGCCGGCACCGCTTCCAATCAGACAGCTGTTTCTCTCTCCGCCGGCTACATGCACACCACGAAGGCCCCGGTCACGCTGCAATTTAAGCCGCTCGCCGCGGCCATCGCCGAAGCGGAGTTTTCCTTCATTGACGACGACGAGACCAAGCTGACCGCGCCCAGTGAGTTGCACGCCATCTTCCGGGCGATCCACCAGCAGCTTCGCGGCGGCGCCCAAGGGGGGGAGGCGCTATCAGCGGCGACTGCAGCCTCCATCGTGGCAGCCGCCAAGGCATTCGAGCCGAGCCTCAACGAGCAAGTGGCCCTCGCGTTGAGCGCCACTGCGCACGGCAACCTCAACGCCATGGCGTGCTTCATCGGGGGCATCGCCTCCCAAGAGGTGCTGAAATGTGCGAGCGGCAAATTCACGCCGATCAAACAGTGGTTGTACTACGACGCCAGAGAGCTTCTCAAGTGCGGCGAGATGAACGAATTGCTCGTCGCCGGCGGGTCAGCTGTGCTCGATCGACAGCCCCGTTCGGACCGGTACGACGGGCAGACAGCCGTGATTGGGCACCGTGCGCAGGCGAAAATGCAGCAGCAGCACGCGTTCATCGTTGGAGCGGGCGCGCTCGGCTGCGAACTCGTCAAAAATCTCGCGTGCATGGGCTTGGGTTGCGGCAGCCCCCAGTCGTCCGCGGCAGCGGGCGGTTCCGTCGTCGTCACCGACATGGACGTCATTGAACTGAGCAACCTGTCGCGGCAGTTCCTTTTCCGAACCCATCATATCGGTCAGCACAAGTCTCGTTGCGCCGCCGCCGCGGCTCACGCGATTAACAAGGACCTGCGCATCAGCCACATGGAGCTGAAGGTGGCCCCTGACACGGAAACCACGTTTGACGACCACTTCTGGAAAACCAAGTCACTCATCATCAACGCGCTCGATAACGTGCAGGCCCGCCGCTACGTCGACGCCAAGTGCGTGTCCCATGCGAAGCCCCTTTTCGACAGCGGCACGCTGGGCGCCAAGTGCAACACGCAGACCGTGATCCCGCACCTCACCGAAAGCTATGGGTCCTCGAACGACCCACCGGAAAAGTCATTCCCGATTTGCACGTTGCACAACTTCCCGAATTCGATCGAGCACACAATTGCATGGGCCAAGGATAAGTTTCAAGCCGCGTTCGTGTCGCAGCCGTCCGACGTCAACGCGTATTTGCACAACGCCGACTTCTTGGAGTCGCTGGAAAAGGACCCAGGGCAAAAGCCGGTCGTCTTTCAGTCCGTCATCGAGGGACTCGGCCGCCGTCCCCGTTCGGCGGAGGACTGCGTGCAGTGGGCGAGGAGGCGCTTTGAGGAGCTGTTCGTGAACAATATTCTTCAGCTCTTGCACAATCTACCCCTGGATAAGCTGACTCCGGAGGGGCAGCCGTTTTGGAGCGGCGCCAAGCGGCCCCCGAAGCCACTCGCGTTCGATCCCGCGGACTCGTTGCACGTCGACTTTGTTTATCACGCGGCGTGCCTCCAAGAGGCGGTCTACGGCTTGACAACCGACGTCGCACGCATGCCGCGAGACGCGTTGGCGCGAATCGCCGCGAGCACCACCGTTGACAGCTTTGTCCCAAGGCAACAGGCCTATGTGACCAGCGAGAAAGAAGGGGCCGCAGGCGCCGCGGGTGGTGTTCAGCCCGCTCCCCCTCCTCCACCACCTGTCATCGCCGCCCACGACCTCACCGCAGCGGATCTGCCGCCCAAGTCGATGTTTCAAAATATTCGTCTGTTCGTCACCGAGTTCGAAAAAGACGACGACGCCAACCATCACGTTGATTTTATCACGGCGGTGTCGAACCTCCGTGCCACCAACTACGGCATCCCCGTGGCCGACCGCATTCGCACGAAGATGATCGCGGGCCGCATTATACCCGCGATGGTCACCACAACGGCGCTCGTTACGGGCCTCGTGGGCTTAGAAATAATGAAGTACGTGCTCGGATGCAAGGATCGCGCGGTGTACCGGAACGCGTTTGTCAACATCTCGCTTCCACTCTTCGCCTTTTCAGAGCCATCGCCTCCCCCGGGAGCGGTGAACTACACCTCAAGGGACGGCCGCGCATTCACATTCACCATGTGGGACTCCTTAGACATCAATGAGGGCCGGGACATCTCGCTCAAAGAGCTCATCGCATTGCTGAACGCTCGATGGGGATTGGAAATCACGATGATGTCTCTCGCTGACGGGACGATGATCTTCAGTGACTTCGCGACCAAGCCAGAGCGCATGGCCATGGGCGTCGCCCAGGTGGTGGCACTCATCAAGAAGGCGCCCATCGACGAACGGATTCGGTCGCTCGAAATTATCGTCTGCGCAGAGGCCAATGGAGTCGAAGTGAACATTCCCAGCGTGCGATACCATCTCTGAAGGCACAAAATGCGCTTTGTTGTTTCCTGATCTTTTTTTGTCCGATTTTTTATTTTATGCACTGTGCGCGCAAATCGATGATGAAACAATGTTGACGCGAATTATTATCGCTCGGCTACTCTTGCGTGGGTCTGCGCCTCTGTGCGCCACCTGTGGGGCTTCCCTTATTGAAGTCCCTAACTTCACATCCGATCTCTTTCCATACTTTCTGACGTGCGCATTGTGGGCGGCGTAATTTTTCCTCCTCAAAAATACCATTTCCAGCGTCTGCAATAGGTTGTATATTCATCCAAAACGCACCGATCACCACCGACTCACATGTCGCCAAGGGAAGGGTTCCTTCCGTTGCTGCTGATGATCGCCGGGTTGATGTCGATCGGCGCTGTTGGGTGCAAGGTGGACAACGATTGCGTGCCTGCGACTTGCTGTCAGCCGACGGCGTGCGTCAACGTTTCCGTGAAGCCGGATTGTTCCGCCGTACTGTGCGATGCCATGTGTCATGCGAACACGCTCACCTGCGGACAGGGCGCGTGCCAGTGCAACCTCGCAGCGGGGCGTTGCGATGTCAAGTGGGCAACGGGAGGAGGTCCAAAAGCGGCGGCGGCAGCCCCGGTTCCGTTGTGGATCACGGGACTCGTGCTCGTCGCGTCAGGCATCGCCGCGTTGATCTGACGACGCTCTCTGGCATTCCGCCCGAGGCGTCCACCACACAACCTTCTCAATCACAATGTTTTGTTCACACGACAATCAAAGCTTCGTCCACGGTTGGATGGGCCTTGGATGAGCGGATATCTCGCACTACAGTCCTCCACGACAGGTCAGTCACACGCGGCAAATGCGCTACCGCTCGCGTGACCATGCTCCGTGACTTGGTCATTACGTGTGCGTGGTGTTGGTCGACCAAACTCCCCGTCCTCCACATTTCGCCAGATGTCAATGAGGCGGTTCGCCACGTATGTCGTCATTCCGTCGGTCACAACGGTCACGGCGGCGTCGATCACATACTCTCGACACGTCGCCGCTGGGGCGCCGAGCCCGAACAGCGGCGCCCCGATGCAGGCGGATGTGTTCAACGCGCTTCAGGATCAAGCAGCACTGCAGCGGGCACTGGTGAGTAAAGCAGCCCTTGCTTCCAGCGGTGTCACCCTTCTCGCGCTCTCGTCCTGCCCGTACTGTATGAAGATCAAAACTCTATTGGACGTGCACCGCGTGCCCTACGAGACGGTCGCGGTCGACCCGTTCAACGCCATCGAGTTGGAACGTTCGCCGTACCGCTTTCTGCCTCAGCTACAGTTCCGGGCCGTCACGACCACCGCTTCCCTAACGCCTCCTTCGACGGCTCGCGCCGCTGAAACGAACGATGCGTCGAAGGGTGAGAAGGATGGGTCAAAGGCAGCGGACGACGGACTCTCCCTGATGCGCCGCGGCCCGTTGATCGTCGACAGCGACGTGATCGTCCAGCGTTTGGCCGCGCCCCTCGGCTACGAAAGCGACCTGGTCAACCCGGCGCTCCGCCCGGTCAGAGAAAAGATTAACACGGAAGTCAGCCGCGCCGTATTCGTCTTGATGAACGGGACGTTGTCCAGTAGCTGGGTCAGCTACCCTCTGCTCTCCGACGCCCGGTATCGGCATACGTTGTACCGAGTCGTCGGATCCACAGCCTTGTGGCTGCTCGCCACACTGAAGCTGCGAAAACGCCTCGGAGGGCTCCCTGCCGACGAGGCGTTGAAAGCCGCCATGAAGCCGTTCATCGACGGCCTGGGCCGCAACGGCGGGGGAGGGAGCGTTGCCACAACGTACTTTGGTGGGACACGACCCAATTTGGTGGATATCGAGCTTTATGGCGCTCTGCGCTCTGGGCTGGGACATCCGAACGTGCAAACAGCGTTGGGTGAGGCAGGACTTTCACAGTGGCTCGCGGCAATGGACGCAGCAGTGCGCTCGCCTTCCGTGTAGTTGGCCCCGCACCCGTGTTCCGGGTTCACACAAGCTTTCGCACCATACCGAGCACCGCAATGGCCAATAGGGGTTAACCGTTTGAGTTTCACCGTCGGAAACCACATGGCTCTCTGTAACATGTGGGCGGGGCAAGCAGGGTTGACGTTTCGTGAAGGGCAAGCAATCGGAAGTATTCCTCTTTTTGTTTCCACGAGGAAACGTCATGTCGGCAGAATCAGTCGCGAACGCCCTCGGACTTGACCCGCGACTGTGGAGTCACGCTCCTTCCGCGTCCACATGGGGAACCAACTCCTCCGGCGCGGCGCCCGCCGCTCGTCGGCAAACGAGGTCTCCGCCCTTGGCCTCCCAACCACCTCCACATCACAACAACCACAAGGCAACGGTCTCGCAACCGTCTTTGCTGAACGCCGTTTCCGCGCGCCCTTCCAGCGCGGCATCGTCGATCCCGGGTGTGTCGTCACGACACGGTGCGAACGCGGCGACCAAGTCGGGAGGGCCCGGCCGTTTGACGTTCATGACCCATCTGAAGGGGTCGCGACCGAGTGTGGCGCATCCGTCCGGGGGCGGCACCACGATCTTCCCGTCGCTCCCACCCTCCGAGTTGTCCGCCGGCTTGCCGGCACTCCCGAATGAATACGAACTGTCCAGCATCCATTCCGTCGATGCCGCGGTCATCCGACTGCGCAACGTGGCGTCGAGGATCCAAACGATCGTCGTGAATTTGGCATCTGGCACGCATCCAGGAATGGGACGGCAGCCCGCGTCCAACGACGCCACAGGTGCGGCGGCGGCGGCCTACCAGTTGCTGGATCCTGAACTACGCCTCATCGCCGAGCTGCAGCGGCAGCTTGAGCTTCTCACCTCCGACGTGGCCTCGCAGCAAGAGGAGATCCGCCGCTTGACAAAGGCGCTCGACGTGGCGAAGGGCCACATCGACGAGCTCGTGACGGACAACGATGAACTGGCCGAGCGCGTCGTCGAGCTCGAGGAGGAATTGCTTGCCAATCACACGAGCGTCACGACGACGGCGGCAGCGCAATCGAATCCGCCGCCGCCGCAAAATTCTTCCTTTTTTCGGACCCTCTCGTCGAGCAGCTTGGTAGCAGAGTCGCCCCTTGCCGCAGCCCATCGTGCCCCGTCGATGCGAGTCGGACGACGGCTTTCCGCAAGTGCCTTCAGTGACGGCGGGACCGACGAAAGCCCAAGCAGCGCTCCGTTTTCTGCCCTCGCACGTACCACATCGCTGGGCGAGTCGTCGTCGCCGCCGCCGAGTTCGTCGCTACACGCCGTACTGTCGGCCAAGTCCTTGGCCCGGCGATGGCGAGGCGGCGCGGGAGGCGGCCGTCTCGCGGGCGGCAGTGGCGGTGGCGCGGGCGGAGTGAGCGGGATCATGGGAAGCGCCTCGCCGCAACACGCCGTGTCGTTCGTTGGAGGCGACGGTGTGCCGCACCCGTCCCGATGGGGCCTCCCACCGGCGGCGGCCATGAGCGCAAGCGCCTTGATGACGAGCGTCACAAGCGGCAGATTTCTGACAACGACGCCTTCTTCAACCCTCGCCGCGGCCAAGCTGGTTCCTGGCGCGTTCCGGCAAGCCGGTGGTTGGCTGCCTTCGGCACGAATAGTGGACGAGCACGCCCTCGTGCCGATCAACATAATTCCCATCACGCCGCCGTTGCAGGCCGCAGAGTCGGACCTGGCGCATGTCGGCCCCGCCATGGTGTGTTTGCGGCTAGAGCATATTGCCACGCCGCGCGACATCGACGCACAGGATGTCCGTCGCACCCTGAATCTCGCGTTATCGGTGATCGAGCGCACCGTCATGTACTGCGGCGGCACGAAGCTGCATGACGACGCCCTCACGTGCACCGTCGCGTTCGCCGACGCCGTCGCCGCTTTGGGCTTCGCCCTGCAGCTGCAGCAGCGCCTCGTCGAAGCCGATTGGCCTCCCGTGTGCGACCACTATGACTGCACCGCGACCGTGTCTTGTGAAGGCAGCGATGACGTGGACGCCGTGAAGTGGCGCGGAATGAGGGTCGCGGTGGGAATCTACGGTGGGCCCGCCGTCTCCTACTTGCCAAACGTGCTACCCACATTTCGCGATGGGCCCCCTGGGTTTCGTTGCCACGGCCCTGGGGCCTTGCTCGCGGTGCAACTGCGCGCCTTGGCCTGCCCGGGCGCCATCGTGCTGACCGCCGCCACGTTAAAGGAGATTGCCGCATCGTTTCCGTTTTTGGGCGACCCCGCCGCGGCCTTTTACTGTTGGGCCCCACCAGAGGTGTACCGGACGATGGCGCACGTTCGCAGGCGACACGAACGCGCGGCGGCTACAACGGGACTGGAGCCGTACGCGGTTTCGCCAATGTCCTCCTCATCGGCTTCGTCGACGGGGCTGCCCCTTTGGGCGTCGTCGCCTGGCTGTGCCATGGGGACGCTGCTCGACAAGGCCATTTATGTAATCACGCCCGCAGCCTTCCGATCGCGGCTGCCCGACATCCGCGCCACGGTGCTGCAATCCGCGAGCCTTCGAGCCTTCGCCGTCGATGGTGGGGCGCCCCCATCGCATCAAGAGACATACCTCGCCGAAGGCCAACCCTACGACTTGTTTTCTCGCGCCACGCCGGAGACGGCAAGCATTGTGGACCTTGTGGCGTCCCTGTCTGATCACCGTTTCAAAGAAGGAGGACCACCCGCTTTGCCGCAGCAGTCGGACGCCACCTCCCCAGCCTTATCAACGGGTGAAGCAACCCCCTCCGTGAATCCTGGAGGCGCTCGCGGCCCACCGCCGGCACTCCGTCCTTTCGGCGAAACTGTGCCACTCACGCATCCCATCGTTCGCAATGTCACCGGATTTGTCCACAGCAAGGCTCCGTCGTCGTCGTCGCTGGCACCGTCGTTCGGGGTGGGCACCTCCTCGGCTCCTGCCGCCGCGGAGGACGACGTCGTGCCGTGGCCGTCGGGTGACGTCGTGTTCCTCCAGGTGACGTGCACCCCGCACGACATGGACGTCCTAGCCGTACTCGATTGGTTCCGGGCCGCGGTGGCGGAGTCGGGCTGCGTCGCCGCGAAGGTCGCCCCTGGCGGCGGAGCACAACCGTCCACTCATCGATCCACGGGTGAGCCACGAGCTACGGGAGATGGCGCCGCCACCAACGACCTCCTCGCGCTCGAAGCGCTCGAATTGGTGCTGCGTCTCGTGGAGGCGTGCGTGGCGGAGCACATCGCTTTACACAAACGAGCGACGGCTGCGCTCCAGCTCAAACGCGTGAGTTCGACGGACGCGGTGCCCTTTGCGGCCGGCACGTCAACGTACGTCTCGGCGACCACCACTTTTCACGCCACCGATCAAGTCGATGGCGCGGCGGCGTCGATGTCTGCGTCGTCTCTTACGGGCGGTGGGCGGAACGCAGCGATGTCGTCAACCGCCGTGGGACCCAAAGGCGCGGGAGGTATTTCCGGCGGCGCGGTGGCGGGCACGGGTCCGGTGAGTGCCGCACTCTTATTTGTGATGAATGGTTCGGCGCCAGACGCCGCGGTGCACTGGGCACAGGGGCTGCGACTTGCGATTCTACACCGTTTGCAGCTGCTGAATTTTCCGGTGCCACTGTCGGTGTCCGGTGCGACCACGGGCGGCGTGGGGTCGGCGGGCGCCAACGCCGCATCCACCACGACGGTGAGCCACCAGCTGCATGGCGCCTTGAACGCCGTCTTCCAGTGGTTCGCGCCAAGGGTGGAGCTGCTGCTTCACGCGACGAGGGCGTATCCAGTGGTGAGTGCACCCGAGCCGCACGCCGTGCACTACATCGGGTCGGACATGTCCATCTTGACCGCGGCTTGCCGTTGTGCGGCGAAGCCGGATTATTCGGCCTTGACCGCGTTGAAATCGGCGGCGATCCACACACTGCTTTTGTCAAAAGAAGCTGAAATCCTCGAGGCACAAAGAAAATCGTCCTCGGCCGCTATGACGGCACCGTACGCTCTTCGGGCGGAGTACAGCGGCACCGGCCGCTTCGCGACCCATGTTACTCCCCAGGATGGCCTCCTGCCGACAACCGTCGCTGACCGCGTCGACCTCCAGCTAACGGTCGAAAGGGCGCTCGGACACCACGTCGTGGGCCGCTGCCCGCTATTGCTGACGGAGTTCATCGCGTGCCACTACGCGTTCGTCTCGTCGTCTCGTCGACTTCGTCCGACGACAGCAACGACGGAGCGACGTGGATCTCACGTGAACGTCGGCGGCAGCCACCGCTCAACGAACAATTGCCCGCCGCACTCTGCGCTGACGATTTGCCGTCGCGTGCTGCTGTGCAAAGCGGCGCCGGGCTATTCCGAATCCGACTACCACGACCCTGGGCTCCTCGGACAAACGCACGCGGCGCTGAGTCCTCGCTGCTTCGCGGCCCGTGGCTCTAAGACCACTTCCGACCAAAGCTCGTCCGTGTCGTTCGCCCACGGCGAGGCTCACATCTACGCATTGTGGAACGAGCCATACATTCTGGCTTTGGGACACGAGATCAGGCAAACCAAGCGAAGCGTGGAGCGCCTCCGAGAAAACCTCGAGGACGCGATCGCATCGACGACGTCGAGCGCCGTGCACACCAACTTGTACCAGCAACAGTTGATCACCGTGACGCACATGTCGGCGGTGTCGCGACTGGTGGGGCAGACCATTCAACATGCGTGGCGCCGATGCCTCTTGGATTCGAGGATCGACGTGCCGACATCGCTGCACCATAGCAGTGTAGTGACTGAAGCGGTTCCCGCGGCGGCGGCTGTCTCGTCGACGGAAATGATGCTGGCTCGGCATGCGCCGCTGCTATGCTTGCACATGCCCATGCGACAATCCGCTGCGTTCACAAGTTTTTTCCAAGCTGTCTGGGCGGCCGCTCAAAAATGCGTGGTGTCACCGTTGCGGGCCGCGTCGAGCCACGCGTGCCTTCGCGTACGGCAGTCTTTTTTCCAATCTGACGACGAGGCTTACGGCCAGCGACGGGGCGGGGGGCGACCTGTCCGATCCTGCGTCGCTCTGCCGCACCGCTGCCAGGCGCTCCTTGAAGAGGCGAGCCAACAGGTCGAACTCGCC
>ERZ1292630.3844-Hain-H41-02um-R3-3844-length-12943-cov-7_pt1 | contig 12943 bp, 5 predicted proteins | sample MGYA00564408_ERZ1292630 | MGnify/ENA primary metagenome ERZ1292630 (study PRJEB36523, sample SAMEA6512641) | groundwater metagenome | collected 2019-01-08 | study: AquaDiva: Metagenomics assemblies of 32 groundwater samples | reverse complement strand
GGGAGGGGGAGTCAAACGGCGGCTCAGAGGCGACCCCCCGCTTCCCGGCCCTGGATACACTGGTGGTGTCCCGCAATCCGTGCCTGATGCAGGGCCAAGACCGCTCCGCGACCCGACGGCCTCTCCGAGGTCCAGCCGTGCGCGCACACCAGCAACGCATGGTACGCCAGATCAATTCACTGGTGACCCTGCGCAAACTGTCCATGTCGGAGTGCTGGCCAGTCGATCCCAGCGCGACCGGCTTCGACGCCAACCCAATTTTTGGAGAGGAGGATACGTCAATGCCTGTCGTGGGCACAGGGCGGATCGCTCCCGCCGCGCCGGGGGCCTTTGCATTACGTCTCCCATTGCTCAACGAGCTTCGCCTTGCGCACAATGGCCTGAGAGGGTTTTCCCCCGCGACGGAGCTGCCCTCCTTGAAAGTCCTCGACGTCGCCTGCAACTGCTTCGAGTCGCTCAAGTCGCTCACACCCTTCAGCGTGTTTCTGCAGCACGTCGGCGTGCACGGCAACCCGGTGGTCAACCGCTGCCTTCAAGACGTGGGCTACACGATGCCGACGGATCGTGATAGCGCAACGGCGTCGGACCAAGCGGCGAAGCGTCCACTGGAGGACGAGGAAGGAGGTCGTGCCTTGGCTGAATTGCTTACCGCGGGGGCGGTGCTCGAGGCACGAAGCCGCGAGGCGGCGGCGGGACGGGGAGACTCCGATGCCGCCGACGACGACGGCCGTCTGTCGCTGCGCCTTCTGCAGCGATGGATCTCCAGCGACCTGGGAGGGCAGCTGCAGTTCGCCATGAAGTCACTGAAGACGGTCGACGGCAAAGCGTTCCACCGCATCGGCCCGGCGTGGATCTCCCGGATCAAACGGCGCTCACCGCAGCCGCACCTCATTGCGAGCCGCCGCGTTGCCTTTGTCGACACTGACGAGCATTCCCACGTCGCTTCCGCCTCTCGGAAGCGGCCACGGGGCGATATCACGATGGCCGCACGCGGCAGGCAGAAGGCCTCGGATGAAGGAGACGAGGAGACGCCTAGGCCGCGACCTCGTGCGCCCTCGCCCGTGCCCGATGTCGTGGTCGACGTCGCCCAGGAGGTCGTCAAAGGCGGCCCGAAGGGCTGCCAGGCCGTCGTCCGGCGGGTCGCACGGCCACCGCCAAAGGTCATTGGGCATGGCGGGGGAGGGAAAGCGAGCAGCGTCCGGCAGCCGCTATGCGTCGGTCAACGAGCGGCTGACAGATTGCGTCAAATCGCCATGATGGATTCCGCCGGGCTGACCACCCTTTGAGGCGCGTCCATGGTGCATATCATACACGACGTGGCATTCCCCTCGTCAGCGTCGTGTCGCAATATTATTATTTTTCCAAACGTTTTAACCATCGGCTTAACTTCCTCCCGTGGTTTCGGCAGTTGCTATCCTCTCGGTGTGGACGGCATTGCCCCTTGGAAAGAAAAGAGGCATCAAACTATGTCAACGGAAGATTGAGCACTCCTCACGAGCGAAAAAAGAGGGAACTCCTTTCCCTTTGTATCATACCACCTCGTCGAGTTAGGCATTCTAAATGGCTGCCGTCGCCGCAGCGCGTGTGGTGTCCCAGTCTAAGCGTGGGGATGGGGCGTCGGCTCGTTCGTCGTGGCCTGTCGCGCTGATGGGGGTAGCCTTCGTCGCTGCCGTCGGAGGGTGGTGGCTGGGTCGCGCACAGCAGACGGCGCCAGGGGAACCACGGGCGATGGAGCCACCGATAGTCACGGCGTCCGGCGAACCGCGGCGGCGGCAGGCGCACCACGACGACGCACCATTGAAGGAACGCGTCGTCCGTGCCGCTGGGGGTGCACCCCCGGAGGCGGTCGCCCGACTCCTTGGCTGGGCGCTTCGGGAGAACAGCGGCATTCACATGCACCCGAACTTCGCCATCGTTCTTCAAGCCGAGGCGGGTGCAGAAACTCCTTACATGTGGGCCGCCGTGGCGTTCGATTCGACCGCCCAGGAACCCCCGGCCTTGGAGGACACGCTCACGTCCGTCAAGGAGGCGGCCGTGCAGCGATCCGCCAGGGACGCCGCAGGGGGAGGTAGCCGCAAGGTCGTGATTCAGCGCGGAGAGCGTATTCTGCGCATGGCCGCGGATCAGTGCATCAGCGCACCTACGGAAGACGACTTGGAGGACGAACTCTACCGCCTAATGTATGACCCTAAGCGGGCCGCCGAGGCACAGCGATTCCCGCACATCGAAGTGTTGAAGCGCACGCATTACACCGTCGTGAACCTCCTTCGTCGCAGCGTCGCGGAGCGCTGCCTTGGGCCCGAGATGCTAAAGTGGTATAACTACATCGAACAGACGAGCCAGGACGGCGATCGGCCCCTCGGTCCGCACGCGTGGGCAGTAACGTCACGTGGATTCCAAAGAAGCCAAGCGCTCGATGGAAAGAACACGGCGGCGGTGGTGCCCATCGCGGACTTCGTGAACCACTGCAGGAGCCACCCCGGGGCGGTCTTCCGCTGGGACATCGGCGGCAAGTTCGGCTACATGGAAGCGTTGCGGGACATTCTCGATGGCGACGAAGTCACCTGGGCGTATCATACCGCCATGCCGCTTGACTCCGTGAAGTCGTACGGCTTCTTCAACGCATCTGACTTTGCGCAACTGCCGCTCGGCCTTTCGACCAAGTGGGACACCGAGGAGCTGCGTAAAGCAGGTTGTCAAGATCAGATGAACCCAATCGTGTTCGAGGCGTCCAGCGGCGTTTTGCCGGAGAAGACGCTCCGATGCGTTGAGCTATTTCTGGCGGATCCGCCGCGCCACCGGGCCATTTTCGGCCGCGGTTTGTCGGCCGGTGCGGCCTCCGCACTGCGGCAGTACGCCGTGTCGCAAATCGCTCAGTTAACGGTTTCGCGTCTCCCCGACTTTCCCGAGCGATTTCCCAGCGTGGCAGAGGTGCCTCGTGCCTGGGTGCGGCCCTCCAAGAGCCACACGTCATTCGTGCCCACACTGCGCTGGGAGGAGTGTCTCGATGCGAAGGATCCGCCTCGACCTGGCTACGACGTTCGCCGCGATGTTCTGCAAGCGGTGTTTGCCGCCGAGGCGTACACGCGAGCCGCGTTGAGCAAGGCGATCTTATGGTTGGCGACCCCGCAAGCGTCCGCGGTTAGCCCATCCGAACCGCAGCCGCACGACGACGACGACGACATCGCTGTCGGAGATGACTAAATGCTGTCCCTCCGCTCCGTTAGATCATTTAGGCTACCTCTGGTACACGGGTGTAGCCTTCTGGGAGGCGTACAAATCGACACGCCTGAGAGGAGTGCGGATCCTTCAACCTTTGTCTCGCTCGCTCGCTGTTTCTCTCCAACAGCACACAATACTTCGCTTTCAACGCATTTCCACTTTCCTTTCTCTCTCGCTCGCGGCACGTTTCGTCTTTCGCGGGTCTCTCATTCTTCGTTTTTTCCACAATTTTCTGACAACCACCCGCAATGCTTCGTCGTTCCATTTCCCGCAAGGCCCTGCACCTGGGCGCCAGCCGCCCCATGTTCGAGATCCTCCGCCAAGCCAACCCCGACCAGAACGTGTTTTCCTGGGGCAAGGAGGCGTCGTTCTTGCACAAGCACCAAGTTCACACCGCCGACTGCTGGCGCATGCTCTCCCCTGCCAAGAAGGCTGAGCTCGTCGAGCAAGGTCTGTCCAAGGAAGCGTTCCGCATTCTCGAAGAGACCATCCAGGAAGACGGCGTCAGCAGCTCCAAGAAGGTGCTGATCCTCTATGGCAGTCAGACCGGCACCGCCGAGTCGTACGCGAAGATGATGGCCCTCATGGCTCAGAGCCACAACTTCACGCCTGTTGTCTGCAGCATGAACGAAGGCGTCGAGGCGCTCACGTCCGGCTCCAATCCGCCCACGACGGTTCTCTTCGTCCTGTCGACGTACGGCGTCGGGGAATTTCCTTCGAACGCGGAACGGTTCCACGCGGCGCTCCAAAGCAACGACGCCCTCCGCGACGCGATGCGCCGCATTCCATACGCCATCTTCGGTCTTGGCAACAGCCGCAACGATAACTTCAACGCCGCCGCGAAGAAGCTCGACGTGACGCTGCGCTCGAGCGGTGCCCGCAGTATGATGCGCATGCAGCTGAGCTGCGAGATGGCCCCGTCCGGCCACGAGGCGACGTTCCGCACGTGGAAGCAGAACGTGTGGGCTGCCCTGGGCCACGCCAACGCGGCCGGAACCCCTTTGGGTGCGACCTACGCGCTGCACACCTGCCTCGGCACGAAGGCGGAACCCACGCTCGAGATTCCCGGCTTCCGCCACGCTCGTGTACGCAACAACCGCAAGTTGACTCCGGACAATTACAACGGCTCCGTCAATTACTTGATGACCCTTCGCATCGCAATGGACGACCAAATGGACCTGCTCGGCGGCTGGAAGCGGCGCAGCGACGGCCGGCGCGCCAACATCACCGACCACATCGAGATCCTACCGCACAACCCGCCCGCGGCCGTTGAGCGCGCCTGCCGGCTGCTGAACGTCGACCCCACGGTGGTCGTCGAAGTCGCCCCGCTGCCTGGCGCCGCGCCGTCCTACATTGACGGCAAGAAGGTGCTCACGCGCACGCTGCTGACGGACGTCATCGACCTGTGCAGCGCCCCTGCGCGCGCGACGCTCGAGGCCCTATCGCAGATCGCGACCGCGCCTGCCGAGGCTACTAAGTTGGAGCAGATGGCCAATGACTTGTCGCCTGACGGTCAATATGAGACTCGCTCCCGCCAAGGCTGCTGGACCATCTTGGACGTCCTGGAGGAGTGCCCGAGCGCGCGTCCCAACCTCGCGCAGTTCCTGACCCACGTGCCCCATATCAAGCCCCGCACCTACTCCATCGCTCGCGACAACGCCCAGTGGCACAACGATGAGTTCGAGATCCTCTACAACGTGCCGCGCCGCCAGCGCGTTGGCAAGGCTGGCGACACGCAGCCCGGCCTGTGCACTGGTGAACTCGAGAAGCTGCTGTCGGGCGCCACGCTCACGGTCCGCCTCACGCCCAGCAACATCCCGCTGCCAAGCGACGAGGCGCCTGTGGTCATGATCGCGCTCGGCTCCGGCATCGGGTCGTGCCGTTCGGTGCTGCACCACCGCCGGATGCTCAAGCAAGCTGGCAAGACGGTCGGACCCGTGGCCCTCTTTTACGGCTTCCGCCATGCCGCGCAGGATCAGTTCTTCGTCGACGAGTTCACCGAGATGGAGCGCGAGGGCATCGTTAAGGTCACCTACGTCGCCAGCCACGATACCCCTGGAAAGTTTATCACGCCCATGGACGTCATGGATAGCAGCGTCGGTGACTTCTTGGGCAAGAAGGGCGAGATCATGTACTGCGGCCTCGGCGGATCGGTTCCCGTGGTCGTCGAGAGCGCGCTGCGCCGGTGCGGCGTCGACGTCGCGTCCCTTCGTGCGAGCAAGCGGTATCACGAGGAGTACTTCTCGCCCGACGCCGACACCGAGAACCTGCTCCGTGTGGACGCCCCGAAGTCCGGCGAGACTCTCGCGCAGAAGTTCAGCAACTGCTCGATGTTCTGCTTCCAGTGCGAGCAGACCTTCCAGAACCGTGGCTGCCACAAGGTTGGCGTCTGCGGAAAGACGCCGCGTGTCGCCGCCCTGCAGGACCTCACGGTGCACGCCGTCAAGATCCTGGGTCACCATCTCAACGCAGCCCGGCTCGCCGGCGTCAAGGACAGCCCGGCCCTCAACCGCCTGACGCTTTTCGGCCTGTTCACGACCCTGACCAACGTGAACTTTGACGAAGCGCGCTTCGTGGCGCTGTTGGGCGAGCTCAACAAGGCCATCTCTGTCGCCCGCACCCTGCACAAGGCGGGAACTCCCGCCGGTCTCGCCATTCCCGACACGCTTCCGGCCGTCGACCAGCTCGTCGAACTGGGCCGCTCGGTTGGCGTCTTGACGCGGTTTGGCGACGCGGCGTCGCAGTCCGGTGCCGGCGTTTCCGAGATGTTGATGTACGCGCTCAAGGGCATCGCCGCGTACGCCGATCACTCCCTGATGAACGGAAAGGAGGACCCGACCATCTACGCCTTCTTGCACAAGGCCCTCGCGTTCCTCGCCAGTGCGCAATGCACTGACCTCGGACAGGCGCTGGCGCTGTGCATCGAGGCCGGGAAGGTCAACGTCACGACGATGGGCCTACTCTATGATAGCAACACGACCCTCGGTATTCCCTCACCGCACGTCGTGCCCATCGCCCCGAAGCCCGGAAAGTGCATTCTCGTCTCGGGCCATGACCTGATCATCCTCGAGGGCCTCTTGAAGCTCACTGAGCCCTTGGGCATCAACGTCTACACGCACGGTGAGATGCTGCCCGCCCACTCGTACCCGAGTCTGCGGAAGTACAAGACGCTCGCCGGCCACTATGGCGGCGCGTGGATGAGGCAGGCGGTCGAGTTCCCCCATTTCCCTGGCCCCATCTTGATGACCACCAACTGCCTCACAGAGCCGCACGACACGTACCGCGCCCGCATCTTCACCGCTGGCGCCGTCGGGTGGACCGGTGTGCCTCACGTCGGCAACAACATGTCCGACATCAACTTTACCTCCGTGATCCAGGCCGCTCAGCAGGCGCCCGGATTCACCAACGAGAAGGCCTTCACGTACGCGGACCCCGTTGGCGTCACCCGCCCCGCGTCGTACACGGTGGGATTCGGGCACAAGACCATTATCGACGCGGCTCCGGTGATTCTCGACCAGATCAAGAAGGGCAACATCACCCGCTTCTTCGTCGTCGGCGGCTGCGATGGCTTCGAGGGCCAGCGATCGTACTACACAGAGCTCGTCCGGAAGATGCCGAAGACCGCCGTCGTGCTCACCGTCGGCTGCGGCAAGTTCCGCATCAACCACCTCGACTTAGGCACCATCGGGGATACCGGCATTCCGCGCATCTTGGACGTCGGGCAGTGCAATGACAGCTACTCCGCCGTGCAGGTCGCCCTCGCGCTGGCCGGCGCCCTCAACTGCCAGGTGTCGGACTTGCCCCTATCGATTGTGCTTTCTTGGTTCGAGCAGAAGGCGATTGCCGTGCTCTTGAGCTGTCTCGCGCTTGGGCTGAAGCCCGTCCACGTGGGCCCCAGCCTGCCGGCCTTCTTGACGCCGGAGGTGCTGGCCGTTCTCGTAAAAGACTTTGGTATCCGCGTTTGTGACGATCCGGAGAAGGACCTGCAGACCATGCTCGCAGCCAAGGGCGCGTCGTGACACACCGACTAAGCTTCAGCTTGTCCCACGCGTGACACGACCCGTCCGTTCCTCCTCCCCGTTCAAGCAGTCGCGCAGCAACCTGTCCATGTCTTCCCCGCACAATGTATGCCGTTCAAAGTCTCATTTTCAATTTCTGTGCGATAGCCCCTCCCAAGGGCGAAATCTGTGCCGTGTGCACGAGAGAAGTGGAAAGCAGCAACCCGTCGTACTCCGCACCCCCTACTTTTCCTGCTCCTCACCTCACCCTTTTTTTTGAATTGGCTTTTCGAATGAGGAACGAGCGCCGGAAAACTGTTTAACTCTTCTTTTGATCATCTCTCGCTCTTTCGTTTTGCGCCCCTCCCCACGCCACAATTTTGACAACGTCTGCGCCATGCAAACGGCCAACTCCCTGGAAGACAAAAAAAATCAAAGATGCGTGCGCCTGCAATCTGAAGGGTGACGACACGGCGCATTGTGTGATTCGTTGTTGTTCGTTTAATTCACGGTGGGAGCGTCTTTCTTTTTATCACAGATAAAACAGGACAGCTAGGTGAGTGGTAGTGCAATGGGATCAGGACAAACAAAGGAACCGACGGCGCGCACGACGGTGCCCACGGCGCCCACCGGAGCGTCGCCGCTTGGTAGGCAGCGGAGCCGCAGCGTAGTGAACGGCATCTCCACGACGGTGGCGGCCGCTTCCAATACGACGGTGATTGGGGGCGGCCGGTTGCCGTCCCTGCCTTCCAGCAGCAGCCACAATAGCACCTTGGAGGCGAATAGCGTCACGCCGCCGCTCTCCCACGCCGCGAGCACGCCCTCGTTCGCGACCATGGGGGGCATCGGCATCGGGGCGCCGCCGCCAGAAGCACATGCAGGATTCAACGCCTCCTCCCCCACGACCCCAGCTGCGCCAAGCGTCGGCGGCGGGGTGCTCGCTCGCCGGGCCCGCTCCCTATCCTCTGTCGCGATTCGAGTCCCCTCACATGCGGCGGCCGATGGCGACGCACCGCTAGCGACGACGTCTGAGGGCGCGGCGTCGTCCCCGCCAAGAAAGTGGACCCGAAATACAGAGGAGGGGGCGACGCAGCCGGCACTGAAACCGGTGGGGCCGGTTCTATGGACCACGCTGGCCCCATTGGATCCCGTAGAGCACGCCCAACGAGATTTGCCGCGAACAGGGCCGCCGGATCCAACGGCCGCTTCAAAGCCGCCGGTCGGGCCGCAGCCGCCCGTGTGGAAAGCGCTGCCGACCGACAGCGCTGACATCGACAACCACTTTTTGCTGGGCTACGCTCCGCCGGTGTCCATGATGGCGGCGCGGAGGCGGAGCTCAGCAGCCGCACCGGTGGCAGAGGGAGCCCAAGCCACAAACGATTCGCTCCACAACTCGCCTCAGTCCAGCGCGGACTATTCCTCGCCCCGGGGCGACGCGACGCTGAGCCCTCAGCCGCAAACCATCGTGGACGAGCGGCCCGCGACGTCGACTGCCACAGAGCGGCCAGGAACGTCGTCGCGTCCGCGGCGTCTGTCGTCGGCATATGGCTTCCTCAAGCCGATTGTGCCTGCCACGGGGCCCCTCGCACCACAAGACGCCGCGTCAACCCCATCAGCCACATTTATCAGCGCCACTGACGACCCTCGTCGCCCCACCAGCCGAGGAGGCCTGACAGACGAGCCTCTCGCACCGAACCACCCCGCGCTGCCTCCTGTAGACGTGAGCGACGCCATGCGACAAAGCGGAAGCGCCGCCTCCAAGTTAGCCCTGTCCGCGCCCACACTGACGGCCACCGAACATGAACTACTGGCGGTCGATCGGCAGCGCGAGGAATGTTATCAAAGCCGCGAGGCGTTGCTTGCCGCGATCATGTCTCAGGTACAGCAGCAGCTTGCAATCGTCGGGCGCGATCCCAACGAATGCTTCGTGACGTTGGTGCCACCGCCCGACACGGCGCCGCCGCCGACCACCCCTGGCGACCGCCCGTTGAGTCGCCGCGCGTCACTCGTCGTCGGCGGCCGTCGGGGCAGCACCACCACGGGTGGTGTCTCGGATGTGGCGGTTAGCTTCCTTCGACGGCTGTCTCGTCGGCCCTCGATGGCGCTGGACACCGAGTCAGCGGCGGTAAGCGGTCTGCCGGGAACGGAACCGGCAACACAACCCGCCGGAGGCGCGGCCTCACGGCAGCCGTACAACCCGTTTGCGGTCACCCTGCCGTCTGGGGGCGTGCCGTTGTGCGTCGCAGCGGACGTGCTGCGGCAGGCCGAGACGCTTCTTCTCCTACTCTTGACGAAAGACGACGACGCCATCCCCGTTAATCGCGGCGTGTTCCGCCTGTTGCTCATCGGGCTGGCAGCCGGACCCAGCGTCGACATCGCGTCGATGCTGGCGCAGGTCGACGTCGTTCGCCAGTCGAAAGCGACGTCATCGGCCGTCTTGCGGCTGCGCAACCTCTCCTCTCAGACGTGGGACGGGAGCGAGGATGCCTCCGCCTCTCCCTCAACGCGCGACGAGGGCGGTGGTCGGCCGGGCACGCCCTGGTGGATGGTCGCGGCCCAGCGCGGTCAGAGCTACTTCCTCGATGCGGTGCTGACGGCCCTCGCGGCCGACCGCCAGCGGCGGCGCATTGTCGACATCGTGACCCCGAAGGGCGTGCTCGAGTTGGTCCAAGCGTGCATGTCGCACCGCGAGCACCGCATCCAACTCGTGAGTGTGATCATGAAGCACGGCGCCGGCTTGCGCCTGCACGATAAGCGCGTCGAGTTGGAGAAGGCGTGCTGGCAGCCGTTCTTGGAGACGATATGTAACGCCAATTCGTTGAACTTTGGCGAGGATCGGTACGGCCGCGGTGGGCTGATCCATTTCCTCGTCCAGGCGGGGTCGGCGATCGTCCGGGTCAACGCCAACTGCGTTGGATTGAACGTCGGTGGGACGGTGTCGCTAGCGCGTCGTGGTTCCGTCGTCTTGGGAAATGCCTCCGGTGGGCCTTCGGGGGCGCCTGGAGGAGGTGGAGGCGGCCAGTTGGTCGCGGCGGATCCCAAAGCGACGACGACGACGTCGACACCACTCGTCGCTCCGTTGAAAACGCACCACACCCTCCTATCGCTCGCGATAGCCATCGGCGACGTGGAAGTCGTAAGGCTGCTGTCGCTGCGCCAACTTGTGTCCGTCGAGACGGTCAACCGGCGCCATCCGCTTAACGGCATCACCCCGCTCGTGTCTGCGATGCTCCACGGGAACAAAGACTCCGCCGAGGCGCTCATCCGCAACCCTGCCGTCGATTTAGATTGCACCGTCGGCGGTAAGACACCGGCCGACATCGGCCTGCGGGAGGACGTTGACTCTGAGATCATGATGCTCCTCGCCCAGGAAATGAAGCGCCGCAAACGGGCTTCGGAGGACTCCGGCGAGCCGAAGCGGCGGGCGAAGGCCGCCGTGTCGTGGGAGGGGCTGAAGGGTCAGGTATTGGGCGGGGCGCTCCGCCCTGGCGCTCCGAAGGACATCGCACCGGCTGAAAAGGCTGCTGTGCCGCTCGATGGGTTTGAGGCGTTTCGCACGCCGCCCACAAAACCCCTGGTGCCGAAGGCGCCTCCACCCGCAGCGACAATGGGACTGCCAAGCGACGACTCAGCCGCGGCCCTGAGGGGGCGCCCGGGGTCCGCGGGTCCCGCCAAACCTCTTGTGCTCGAGTTGTCGTCGGACGAGGACACCTCGGACTCGAGTTTGGACCCGGATGACGAATTTTCCATCTCCGTGCGCGCGACCAGTCCGACGCCGTCGGCCAAACTTCAAGGCGTGCTGCGAACGCTTCGCGAAGACATTGTCGTCGACGTCGGCGAGCGCCTTGCCCAGGCCGCGGCGGATGCCTCTCCAGGTCGGTTAAGGGGTGCGAGCAGCGGGGGCAACACAGCCCACAAGTTTGCCGAAGCGGCGATGCGTATCGAAGTCCTTCTGCATGTCGCGCTTGGCACCATCAGCAGAGCCAACGGTACCGCTGGGGGTGCGACGCGTCGCGCTCCGATCGATGCCTTGCTTTCGCCGAAGCGTTCAACGGCTATGCCGCCGGCACCTCCGCCCTCCTCGCTTCCTGCTGTCTATTGTCCCAACGCGACCGACAGTGCTAACATTGCCGGCATTTTGGAAGCCATCGTCGCGGGCACCACGCGACTCGGGAAGCGCATCGAGCTACCTCGGGCAGCGCCGGCGGACGAGGAGGATCACTCCCCTACACTAGTTTCGACGCCCCACGATGACGGCCATGGCGGGTTGCCCTACTACCAGCCTGCCGTCGTCTTCCTGCGCGCCTGTCTCTTTGAGGCGAGGAGCCCTCACTTCGACCCCAATCGGATTGCCTTGGAGCGCCGATTCTTGCTGCGTGCGATGCGTTACCCTTGCGCTCTCGAGGTGGCCGCTGTCCTCCTCGAGCAACTCGGCAGTGCAACGTCCCCACTGGGCGTCGCCTCCCTCACGCATCCCGTGCCTCCTCCGCCGTCTGAGCTGCCCTACTCAGTGCAATGCTTCGTAGAGTTGCTACGCGCCGTGCGACAGCGACGCGTGGAATTTGGCGCGCTGAAGCTGCTGTTGATGATGCTGCTGCCGTCAAATGGTGGTGGTGAAGACGGAAGGGAGCGGGTGTGGTGGCAACCGGACGCCGAGCGCATCGGGCCGTGCCTTCAGGCGCTTGTGTCAGCACTTTGCGGCATGACGTCCACGGGCGGGGGTGAAGCCGACGACGGAAGCGCGAGCCCCCCCGCGAAAGGTGGTGGTGCCGGCGGGAGGTTAACTCATCGTTTGCGCGCGTCGGTCCACTCCGGTGGCGAGCTGAGCAACCGGCTCGCCTGCGTTGACTGCATTGCGGCCAGCGAGTTCGTGCACGTGGGGTTTGAACACTTCCCGGACGGCATGAAGATCGAAGGGGTAAGCATTGCAAGTGTAACGGCGGACGTGGACGGCACGCAAGACTTGACCACCCAGCGTGACGCCGACGCCCAAGTTTGGGCCGCTATGCGAGTCCCGCTGGACCTCAACAGTGCGATGCACTACCCTTCCGTTGGGTTTGACGGCTTCGCCATGCTCACGCCTCTTTCCCGCGCCGCCCGGGCCGGGAACCTCGCCGTCGTTCAGCACCTATTCTACCGCGGCTACATTGGCGACGTGAACCGTGCCGATGTCGATGGCTGGACCGCATTGATGCACGCGTCCGCGGGTGGTCACGTCCCCACCGTGCAATTCCTGTTGCGACAGGCCGACATTGACGTGTCGATGACGACTGAGGGTTCAGTGGGTGGGCCGGCAGCGGTGTCGGCGCTGACGGTGAGTGCGAATCCCGCTGTCGCAGCCCTGTTAGGTGGGGCGGCAGCGGAGGATAGCGAGTCCTCCCCGACCGAAGACGAGCCCTCTGCGTCCCCGAGGGCCGCTCCGCCCTGCGAGCCGCCGCGTCGCGATGAAGATACCGACGTTCTGCACATGGGTACCCCTTCGCCGCCGCAACGGACCTTCTTGGTGGATGGTGTGGTTCCGGCGCCGCCCTCGATGGCCAAGAACCAGGGCTCGTCCTCTCCCAGGCCTCAGCGGAGGTAAACAGGGAGGGGCTCCTCCTAAGCCGCTGGCTGCTGCTGCGGGATAGCGGCGTTGCGCGGCTGTCACCGTTCAACTTCCCATCTCACGGACGCTATTTTGCATCCGCAGTGTCACGTGCTCTCTCTCTCTCTCTCTCTCTCTC
>ERZ1292630.3842-Hain-H41-02um-R3-3842-length-12945-cov-7_pt1 | contig 12945 bp, 5 predicted proteins | sample MGYA00564408_ERZ1292630 | MGnify/ENA primary metagenome ERZ1292630 (study PRJEB36523, sample SAMEA6512641) | groundwater metagenome | collected 2019-01-08 | study: AquaDiva: Metagenomics assemblies of 32 groundwater samples | reverse complement strand
CCCCAAGAAGCGGGCAGCGCTCCCGAGAAGTTATTTCCTTGGAGGTAGAGCCACGTCAAACGAGGAAGCTGCCCGTTGTCACCCCATTCGATTGGCAGTGTGCCGGATAGGTTGTTGTCGTAGAGAAAAAGCCTCCGCAACGACGCTATCATCGACCAGGATGCGGGGAGTGTGCTCGAGAGGTCGTTGTTGTCCAAGTAGACGTCCTGCAGCGACCGCATCCCACTCCAGGCTCGCGGCAGTGGTCCTTCGATGCGGTTGTGACCAAGATTGACTTCAGTGAGGCCTGCGGACACATTGCTCGACGCCCAGGAGTCCGGGAGGGTATCCGAGATATCATTGTCCGCCAAGCGAATCGCGGTGAACGAGTACGAGACCGTCTCATTTCTTTCCAAGTCGCACAGGTCGGCGAGCGTCTGGTTGACCTCTGGGATCCAGTCCGCGGCAGCATACTTGCCCCAGGACGGCAGCGTTCCGTTCAGGCGGTTGCGCATTATGAACAACCGGCGAAGCGACGTAAGGCACAGCCACGACGGAGGGATCGACCCGGAGATTTGATTGCGGCTGAGGTACAGTCCTTCCAGCGACCGCATGGCTCCCCAGGAACTGGGAAGGATGCCCGTCAGATTGTTTCCGGAGAGCCACAAAGTGCGTAGCGTTTGCAACTGAGTCAAGCTCTCTGGAAGCATTCCAGCCAACCGACACCCGGGAAATGATAGATTGACCACCGCCACCTCCTGGCGTCCGCCCCTGGTGCCACAAGACACCCCGGTCCAGTCGCAGACAGACGTGGCGTTGCTCCAGCCGTCGGAGAAGCAGCGGCAGCGATCATCTGCTTTCGACGTGTTCCCGACGTCGCAGTCCACGCCGGTGACGGAGGTGCGAAAGTCGAGTAGGATCCGTCGGACGTCGACCTCATCGGTCACGTTGTTTCCGCGTGCACCTGACGACTGGGTCCAACGCGCCGTCGCTGACAGGGCCGTCGCGGACGCCCAGCACAAGATGACCAGCAGTGCCCAGTGTACACCAGAAACGCGGGAGCCACCACCGACGCCTTGATGACGGATTGACGCCATCTCGTTGACGACCGACGAGGACCACGACCGAACGACAGGAACACCGAGTCCACTGTTCGTGGCTGCGACACGGCGAATACCACTATGTGCGAAAGCGTGCGGCGATGCGGTCATATGTAACCAATAACGGTACCCCCGTTATTCGTCACAGATTAGGAGGATTAAAAAGCGACCGGACACAGCGATCGACCACAAAGCAGGAATCAGATCAGAATCGGACCCACGAGGAGCTTCTTTTTCTTCTTGTACCAAACCGAGACAGGAGAGAGAGAGAGAGAGAGCAATAACGCCGCGTCACTCCATGCACTATCATGTTGGTGATACACTACTCTGCTCTGTCGAGACGGTCACTTCATTCTAGCGGGTCTCTCACGACCAGTCGCGTGGGTGGCGAGAGAATGCCAAACAAAGGATCATGGCTGCTGACCAGGGGCAGCGGCGGAGGATGCACGGTAGAGCACGCTGTAGGGATGCTGCCCAGGGCGACACGGAGCGGTGCCGACCGCTGAGGAGTTGTGTCGCATCAGGTACTGAGCAAGCCAGACGGTGGGGCCCGCCGCACCGACCGGATGCGACGACGCCGGGGCAACCGCGGTACTGTGTGGCACCATCGCGGCGCCCTTTTCGGTCACGAGTTGAACGCGTTCCAGCAATTCCGCAAGCGCGGGCACTAACGTAGGGTACACGGTCGCTTCTAAGTAGCTCGCGTGGCGTCGCGCCGCCGTTTGATTCGCCTCACCGCCTTGCGCTTCGGCAAGGTGCAGCGCGCGCCACACGTCGTCGTGGAGCAGCATTTCTACCAAGCGAGCATCGTCGCTTTGTTCGCTGGCCATTGAAACGGCGGTCAAATGGTTCAATACCGGGCGTTTCCTTTCTGAGGGGGGGAGGGTAAAAAACAGAAATGTTGCGCCCCGTGTTGCGGTCATAACCCCATTTCTTCCTCTCTCTCTCCTGCAAGACAACGCGGAAAGCGGGACCGGGGGGTGATAGAGGACTTGAGAGACCTCGCCGGTTAGGTAGAGTTTGCGCACATAATGTGCGCTTCATTCCGTCATCGCGGCGGACGGCTTCCATCTGTCGATGCGAGCGCCATAGATCCGTTCCGGGCAGACATCTCCGCAGCGGCTACGACGTCGCAGTGGTGGTGGTGGTGGTGGTTGGAAAGCCCATGAGCGCCCCGCCTCCCGTCAAGGGTCCTGACAGGCTCGACCCCCGGATCGCTAAACGAGATTTCGGCTGTCAAGTTGGCAGCGCCCGACTGACCCATGGCCAATTGGGCCTCGACCGTCACGTCGTCCCAAGATACAAAAAACGCTAAATACGTCGTGTACACCGCGATGCTCACTAACATTCCGAGCGCGGGCCCAATCAGCAACCACTCAACCCCGCGGTGAAAATGCAGCACGTTGACGAGCCCGATTGGCATGCCAATGGTGAGAAGCGCGGCGGGTGCGGTGAACGCGGCCAGCCTCTGGCGGCCGAGGCCGCGGAGTACGGCGTTGAGCGACGACACCGTGGCGTCCGTTAAAATATACGCACACGTGACCCAGCGGAGCTCGCCGACGCGATCAAGGACGCGCAGATCGTCCGTGAATGGCGCGGCGATCCAGGATCCCGCGGTCGCAATCGCGATGCCTTGTGCGAACGCCAGCACGAGCACACAACCCGCCCCGACCCGGGCAAACGCCAACGCGTCCGCCGAAGCGCCTTTTCCAATGGCGTTGCCGACGCAGACGGTAATCGCATTGGTGAAGCCGTTGTACACCGTCCACGCGAGCGTGATGGCTTGCAGCGTGATACTGTACGCCGCGAGGTCGACGGCGCCTGCCTTCCCGGCGATCATTCCGTTGACCTCAAAGGCGGTCCATTCCGCGAGTACGATCATCAAGGAAGCCACCGCCAGAGGCACCAGCTGCGAATATCCCCTTAGCGCTAGGCGAGAAAAGGGTCGCCACGTTGACGCGGCCTTGCCGGACCCATGCAAGTACGCGATGACGCCCAGGCACATGGACGCCAGCACAAGGGACCAGGCCAACGGTGACCCCGTGACCCCAAGACCACAACTCACCATGAAAAAGTAGAGCATCAGCGGGTTGGCCACGGCACCCAAAACGACCGCCACCGTCAACGGGAAGGTAATCCGCTGCGCCTGACAGAACCGCTTAACGACCTCCAACAACATAATCGGCACAAGTCCAAGTAACATCCGCCGCGTGAACGCGGTCGCATGGGGCACAACCTTGACATCAATGCCGAACAACGTGAGAACGACGTCGGAGAAGGACCACAATAACGCGATCGGAATGGACACCAACATAAGGATGAAGAACATCCGCTGCGTCTGCACGCCGAAGAGCTTATCCGTGGGATCGCGGCCGTAGATCTGACTTAACACGGTGTCCAAGGCGCCGCAAAGGCCGGTGGCGATGGAGAAGGCCGTGGAGTTGACCATCATGATGCCTAAGGCGGCGCCGGCGAGCTCATCGACGTTGCCCAGCTGTCCCACGAAGGCCAAGTTGACAGTCGCGAACGAGAACTGCGCGGCCGTCACGAATGTGAGTGGCAGCGCAAGCGTGATCAAGTCCATCGTGTATTGCTGGACCGTGCGTCGCGGTGATGCATCGAGCGACCCCATCGGCGCGGTGGTGGAGCGCATGGACGACAAGGGGCCAGTGAGGACGGCTTGCGATGACGCCGATGTGCTGCTGTTCGGGGCCGCCGTCGTCGTAGTCGTCCATAACGGTGGCAGGTCATCTGGCGTTGGTGGCGCCAAGGCGAAGGGCGTGAAGGCAGACAACCCATGGCCAAAGGGGGTCGCGCCGGCTGGTGAGGCGAGTGAGGGCGGCGTAGTGTGCGAGGAGGCACCCCCCATGCGGCCACTCCCAGCGGAGGGCACCGATGTGAACTGCCGTTGTCGCGACGATGCGGTGGGCTGGATCAGCGGCGACACGGCCGCACCGGCAACCCCCCCGCCGACGACGGGGGGGTTGCCATGCCCGCCATCGCCGCCGCTTTCCGCGCTCCGTCCTGAAAGAAAGAGCGAACCTCCAGGAGCCGGATCCGGCCGGCGGATCCCGACATTCCCCTCCAAACACGCGTCCAGTCTTCCTCCAGGAGGAGGAAGATACGATGGCTCGAAAGGCAGCAGCAGCACCGCGGGTGGCGTGACGGACGCAAGCAGCGACGACGGGGAAGCCGAAAAAGAGGATACGCCCGAGACGGAGGATGCGGACACGTGTGACGGCCTCCCGCCAGCTACCGGCATCTGTCAAGCTGTTTCTACGTTCGCGATCAAAACACACACAAAACAAAAAGGATCCGAAGATTGTTTTCGCCGATCCTCCCATGTCCCGGTCGCCTGCCTGGATGGGCTCAAATCACGCGCCCCCCCGCATGTACAAAAGAAACCAAGGAGTGAATGTGTGGGTTGTGTGGAATCCAATTGCGCTACCCGTCCCGCGACTCGGGAAGGAGGAGAGGGGCCGCCTATCACTGACGCACCCCTCGTTCCCGCGCTTCCCCTGACACAAAAAAAGGTCCACGAAAAAGGAGGGCGCCTATCCTCGCTAGCTCCTGGAGTCCAAATTTGCAAACACACATCTCCTCTACGAGACGCCGGCGGGGAGGAGGGGGGCGGTCATCGTCGACGAAGAGGCCGACCAAATGGCGGGGCCAACCGTTTGTTGTTTTTGATGTGTTAAAAATGTTGGATGGAAAACGGGGAACCACCGAAAAATGGCCTCCGAACGCTGCGTGAGTGAGGGAAGCGGGAACGGAAAAAAGAAACGGGGCGTACAAAACAAAAAATCCGCTTGTCTCACAAAATGACACCACCTGATGTCAACTCCTTTCCCCTCCCTCAGCGCCGTGGAGGCGAGACGCTGCGGAACGTCGTCATCGGAGACGACGCGGAAGGATTCCCCCCTCCCGTCGCGCTCCCCGGCACCGCTCTCGAGCCGTCAAAGTAATTGACTGCCTCGCGCCGGAGTCTAATTTCCTTCTCCTCCAAGTTGTCCCGTTGCTCCCGGAGTCGCACCTCTTGTTCAAGTAGAGGCTTTTCCTGCAACTCCATGGCAGCCCGGCGCTGAGAAAACAGAATGATCTCTTGGTCTTTCTCGTGCAATGTTCTCTCCTGAAGATGCACCGCCGCGTCGGCATCTTGCGCGAGTTGCCGGTTATGCCGGTCACGGTCCTCACACGCGGCCAAATCCCGGCGGTCATCATCAACGCGTTGAGCCAGTCGCTGCAATTCGAGCTGCACTTCGCCGAGGACTTTGTTGAGTTCCTTTTGCCGTTCATTTTTGAGAATCACTTCGCGTTCGCAGAGACTAAGGCGATCATTGGATCGCTGCAGATCCTTCTGCGCGGCGTCGATCGCCATGAAGGCGGCCTTCTCCCGATCGCGGGTCTGCGCCAGGCCGAGCTGCGCATCGTACAAGAGCTTGTGTTGCCGCTCCACCTCGCGTTGTGCTTCGAGTAGCAGCGCTTGCAATTGGCGCTCCTTTTCCTGTGCCGCTTGAAGCTGATTCTGGTCGTTCACGACACGGCGTTCCGCTTCTGAGCTGTCACGCTGCGCGGCGAGGCCGAGGTTTTGGGCCTGCGACTCTCGCTGACGCTGCAGCTCATAGTCGTTGCTCGCGTCGGTGCGCTGCGCCGCCGCCAACCGGAGGTCCTCGTCGCACTGTCCCATGAGGTTCCGCAACTCGTTCTCCCGAGCGGCCTTTATCGCGCGGTCCCCTTCGGTGTTTCGCAGCTTGTGCGCCTGCTGATCGACGATCGCGGAGCTTTCTTGGATCATCTGAATCGACCGTGCACGGCGCTCCAAACAGCTGTCGAGATTGCCCCGTTCCCCCGAGAGCTCCGTTTGCAACTGGCGCGCCTCGGCAATGTCCCGCAAACGGTAGTAGAGCGAATCGAGCAGCGTCGTGTACGCGGAGAAGAATTGAGTGAACTCGGCCATGGACAAGACGCCATCGCGGTCGACGTCCGCCTTGCGGAACAAATCGGTCACCGTGGCGGAGGAGAAATCAATGTTCAGTCCTCGTAGCATTTCGCGGAACTCCTCCGGCTCAATCAACCGGTTGCCGTTGCGATCCATTTCCTCGAAGACGAAACGAATCTTTTCGTGGGCCGCGACGGTTTCCCTTGGCGCATAGCGCTGAAGCGCGGCCGCGGAGATGTGGGCGGCGGCCGATGGCGACGCAGCGGCCGCCGACACGTGGTGGCTCGCGGCGCTGCGCGGGGGCGATGTGGCTCGCGGCATGCTGTGGTACGACGCACCGGATGTCGCGGTGGCCGCTACCGTCACAGGCGGCCGCACGGGACTCGTTGGCACACCGGAAAGGGACGACGGGCCTCGGTATGGCGACGCAATACCGGCTGGCGACGACGGCATGATGCCAGGCGTCGTCTGCGGCCGCGACGGCTTGCGCGCGGGCAGAATTTGCTGCCTCGATTCCTGGAACGACGGGTCGCCTTGGATGATATAGAGCTGCCCGAACTCGCGGAACTGCGACGGAGAGACGACGTCATGCCACGTGCCTTCGTCGTCGCGGTAGATTTGGAGCCGCGACACGCTAAACGTCTGTAACGGCAAATGCGGCGGGCGCAACACGGAGCTCTCGTAGCTGAACACAGCTTGCGCCGTGGCGATGACATCCGCGACGGTCGGGAACTGCGGGAATTCGAGCTCGAGGTTGACCTTGACGCCGTAGAGGTCGGCGGCGACGTTGAGATGGAACGGCATGTTCGGCTGGAGTCGACGGGGTGAGTTTAAGGCACGGGTGGAGGAAAACGGGGTGAGAGTGCTGGGTATTGGAAGACTACCCCCATCCCATGAACGACACTCAAATCAAAACACACCGATGGACGACGAGAGCTACCGCCTCACTTCCTCCTATCCCAGTCTCCTGCATCTGTATTTCTTTTTGGGCGTCCTTCCACATCACTAAAATTTGATTTTGTTGAATCCCACTGCATTTTTTGGTCAACTTGAAAACAACGATGTGGACGACGACGCGCCAAGGGGTGGCACTGGCCCATAGAAAAGTGGGGAAAAAAAAAGAAAATAGTGTGATCATAATAAAATAGCGAACAGACTCCCGTGGGTGTGAAAAGGTCGTCCATTCTCACGGCTGCCGACCACAAAGCAACGTTCGTGTGTTATTGTGACACTTAGTTATTTCTCACTCTTCTTCTAGAATTCGCGCGAGGCGTCCGGGATGTTCAATCCAAAGGCGGACGCAGTGCCGCGCGGCGCTTCCGTTGGAGAAAAAGAGCTCATCGGCCGTCACGGCGACGTTGCGTGCTTCGGGGAAGAGAGGGTCCCATACCGCCAGAGGGGGTTCGGCTTCGAGAAAGCGATCAGAAGAGTGCATCGAGCCGTTTCTCGACAGCGACTGCTCTCGCAACGTGGTCGTGTGCAAGGCTTTGAGGTGATCGATGATGATGACGTGAAGCTGCGGAGGCACACCGTCCTGCGAGCAAAATGAATCTTTCGGACCGGGGGCGGCGCAGCGATGCCGGGCGCACCGTTTCTCAGCACCATTGAGTTTCATGTATGGGAAGTCGTTGAACGAGCGGAAACTCTTTCCCAAATCCAATGCCAAGTCGGCATTGGCGCATTTTGGACACAGCTCGACGACAACAAGCAGCGGTAGCAGGCAGCGTTGCCCTGGCGCCGCAAGCGCCAACAAATCCCGTTCGCAAAATCGCCAGATCGATCCGCCATCGGAGGTTTCCCCGAGCATGAGCAGCAACGATTCGACCGACGAATGAAAGGCCGTCAATGCCTCCGCGGTGGATTGCCCCTCACCGTGGACGCTGCCCTTCCACCGTTGAAACTCACGAGTCACGCGTCGCAACCACAACTCCACGCGCTGCGAGCCCAATAAGAAATCACGCCGTTCCCGGAGAAGATACGACGCATAGTACCACGTGATGCCCCGTGGCACGCAGTTCCGGTCGTGTATACTCTGCGTCGCTGGGGCGCCCTGCAAGGTATTTAGCATCGTCCGCACTCGCCGTCCTGTGCGGCAGAGCGGAACGCATCGCAAGTCGTCTCTATGGATGGAGTGCATTGTCGACGATGTCCGGAGAAGTTGTCGACGAGGGGACCCCCCTCCACCCCCTCTGTGGCGCAGGTCGTAAATGTGGAGCAAATGGGTCACGAAGGAGCAACAGCAGGTCAGAGCGACGTCGACTGGCGGCAATGCTGAACTCGTCGTCGTGATCGTCACCGCCCGCTTTCGTGGGACTGGAGCGACGACTCCACGCGCCGCTGCTTCTTCTACATTTTCATCATCGTCTTGATGACTCGGCGCGAGAAGCGATGGTTCGTCGCCGGCGGCGGCAGAGACGAGGAGGACGACGTCACCATCAGGCGTATCAGGAAGGGGGCTACGGTCGCCTCCTGTTTCCTGATCACCTGCGGTTGCGAAAGGAACGGCTTGTTGATCTTTCAGCGTGGTGTCGGCCGGCGTTCGACAAGCGGCGTACGCGACTTCGACCATGGCGTACGCCACTTCGACCACGTCATCATGCTTTGACGTCGTGAGCAGAGGGTTTCCTCGGAGCCATTTCTCTCCTTCTATTTCATCCCGAAAAAAATCGGCACGCCGGTTCCCTTTCTCCTCCCCGCCGTCGACTGCCGTAATCCAATTTGCCGTGGTGGCTCCGACAACCACATCATTCGCCGAGGTGCCACTGGCCTCCACAACGACAAGTCGGCGGCCACCGTCTCCCGTCTCCAAGGCGTCCAAGGCGGCGGCAGCCAGGTCGCGCAGCTCGACGGCGCTGGGTCGCGCTGCCGGCAATGGATGAAGACACCGGAAAATGATTTGGGCAAACGTCGACTGAAGGCATAGGGGAACCACATCGCCGGCCTTATCATTCGAATCGGAGGTATCCGTCGGCGATGCCGTGCGAACCAACCACCAGAGCTCCAACAAACACTTTCCCAGGGACAGCACGTCTTCCGCGAAGGAGGACTTCCCGCCCGATCGGTACTCTGGGTTCAAGGGTTGCGGCGGGCCGTTCTCAACGATCGGTGTCCCTGCGCTGGTGGAGGACACGAAAGAAGGGTTCAGTTCGCCGCTCGCTGCCGCAGCTCGTGCTGATGATGGTATCGGGACCGCCAGTCGAAGCGCCGCGTTATCATTCGCGGCAGTCGTGTTCGCGACGGTTGAGAAAGCCGCGGGCAATCCGACGCACGACGCGTCCCTCTTGGCTGCATTGATTCCGGTCGTCAGCCCAGGGTCAACTTGTCGTCGTCTAGTAGCGTACATCATGCCACCGAATTTGACGGACACGACAGCTCCAGAAATGAAAAGCAAAAACATGGCAGGCTGAATGTCGTTGTGAATAACCCCGCGGTCGTGGAGGTGGCACAATAGCTGACACAGCTGTCGCGAAATCTCTAGAATGCATTTCGGGTCACGACGACAATGACGAACGGTCTCGTCAAGGAACTCGGGTTGCTCATAAATGAACCGCTGGAGGCAGCAGGATGCCAAGGGCATGACAAAGGCGACAACGTGGCGCGCCACGCAGCCTTCGAAAACGTTGTCCACGATGGATGTTCGTTCCGTTGGTAACCAGGACCGTAAGATGTGCTTCGACAACGGAAAGGCTCCGATAAACGGAACGCTATCAGGATGTTCGTGCAGAGTGGAGTTGCGAATTCTCAACTCTTGAAAGGTCGGATCACAGCCACAGATTTTGATCGCGACACGTTGCTCCGCGTTGACGTGGCCGAGAAGGACTACTGCATTCTCCTCGGTGCCGAGCACAATAATGCTTTCATCTTCCCTTCGGCTCTTGAAATACTTGGCGACACCCAACGATTCTACATACTGTCTGTCCGTCTCGTCACAAACGTTCATCAGAAAATCCAGCGTTCCCGGTTGTAGAAAATACTTTGAAGTCGACTCGGTCGTCAACCCTGCAAACAGCGTGTCCAGGAACTCGTGGCGCTGCGGACAGGGGGCCACGGTAGAATCACCCCAACTCATCAATGACATCAGCTGTTTGAATTGCGACGTCGGAAAGGGGACGGGATTGGACTCGTCAAACGATACAGCCGATTGGCAAGAAGGAAACGATGCCGAGGTCCAGGTATTGGCCGTCGTCACCGCACTGGATGGTGCCACCTCGATGACAGCCGTCGTGGTGCTTGCTCGTCGAGACTTGGTCTGAGGCGGACACACCATCAGTCTCGGCGCGAGCCCCTTCGTGCCGCAAAGCCGCGACAAGAAGACGTATTCTGCTAGGTGCTCGTCGACGTCGCCGTCCATCGTCACGCAGAAACGAAGGTCGCAAGACACGTTATCAAGGTCGAAGATGTGGTGCAGCGATCCCGCGTCGCAATTCGTCGCCCGAATGTCGAGCGTCACATGCCGAACGGGCCGCGCCGCAGAGCGGGGAGGATTGACAGGAGGGGGAGGGGGAACACGGTGGCCGTCATCGACCGCCATTGACGCCGGCGTCGGCACAGCGAATCGGTCGGTTGCGTCGCCATGCATGGGCTCCTCCGTCTGCTGGAACTGCTCGTCAGCAGTGCCAAATGTGGTCGGCGTGACGTTGACGTCGACGAGTGGTGACGAGGGCGACTCGTCGCTGGTGCGAGACGCCACCTTCGACATGTGATACGTTTGAGCGTCGGTCGTCGCCTCTGCTTCGTTCGCGACATCCATCAGACTCGTCCAAACCCGCTGGCAGTGGCACTGCCACGACGTCGTGCAGGCGTGGTCGACTCGTGTCGAACGAGGATACACGCCATGCGAGGCGCATCGCATGCGGTTTAACCTCCGCTGCACGCTGGCCGCAGCACGGGGCAACGCACGACTGGGGAGAGAACGGGGTACTTGTTCAGAGCCCACCGAAGCGAAATTTCGTGAAAATAGCCCCGCAATGCCGGTGCCTGCTAGAACAACGCGAGACAGATGCGGGCAGGCGCGTGTAACTTGGTATACGCTCCCCGCTCCAAAATCCGTGACAAGTTTGTTGCCCGTGAGATGCAGCTGTTCTAGGGCGGGCAGCCCGTTTCGCTCGCACAAACCGGCCAGTGACGCCACGTCGCCGTCGCTCACGTCACAGTAAGCCAACACGAGACAACGCAACGTCGGCAAACCGTCGGCGTGGCTCGATACACCACGGAGCAAGCGAGCGGCGAGCGGCTCACCACCGCCGTTCCGCATGCCACGCGGTGAAGGGGGCGGCCGCTGCCGCCCTTCGAATGCTGCCGCTCCGTCCATTGCGTCAAGCGGACCGTCGACCAGAACACACAGCACTTCCAGCGCCTCGTCGAATGATGGGAGTGTGTCGATAAATGGCGAGCGCAACATGCAGACCCGACCACTCGAGTAGTCAGAGCCACGATCGACCCTAGGGTCAACGGCCTGTTGCAAGATCGGCAACGCCGCCGAGCAGGAACGACGCGCTATCACGGCACGGAGTCGGTCGGTTAGGAACCTCAATTTGTTACGCAGCGCGTCCTGCTCCAGATCTCGCTGCCCAAGTACGTGCGATGAAAGCAGGACATTCAATTCTCGAAGGCCATCAAGTTCGTCGTTCTCGTCTGCTTCCCAGTGATCATCGCGTTGGCGCCACCGGAGGAGCAGCTTCCTCGTCCACTCAATCTCCGCCCGATCCCACACCGGCGAAGCCGAGGACGTTTCGCCAAGAAGGTACAGATGCCACACCGCTAAAAATTGCGACAACGTCGCCGGACCACGCGCTCTCCGTTGCGCCAAATTTGCTTCGGGCGGTGAAACAAACGTCGTCGGTGAGGGAACGTGTGACAGTGATGGTGGTGAGGCGTCGTTCGGAAGGAATGCCAACGCATGCAACATCTGCAAGCGCTGGAAAGCCCCCGACGAGGCGGAGGACGATCCCATCATGGCTTGAGGGACCTCAGGAAGCACCGAGGCGGCCGACGTGGCGGGGGACACCACATACGCCCCGATGGTAGCGAAGGAATCGGAAAGCACGCGTCTCATCATCGGTGACGCCGCACCGGGCGGCAACGCGGCCGGCACCCCGGCCCCTGCTCGCTGTGGCAACGCGGTGCCCACCGCATCACCATCAATAACAGGCGGCGACGATCCGCACTCCGTCCACAGTGCCGTCGCCGACGGCGGCTGCCTGCGGTGCGGATCGACGACCCCTGAACCGTCAGTCCCCTCCCCATCAGCGTGTGCGGCAACGCAGAAGGCGCCGCGAAAACTGGTGTGCAGCGGTTGATTCAGCAATTCCGAAAGGGTCCGAAGGACCGCGGGTGAGAGACCGTCGTCGCCCATCCCATTCGAGGGTTGGTCACCGTTCGCGGTGGGCGGCAGTTGGCCCTCGTAATCAATGACGCTACGATGATGAACCGCCGCGCCTATTTCGACGACTAGCCGCGTCGATGTGATCGGCCGGTTCTCCTCCGCAGAGTCCACGATGGATGGCATGAGCCAGCAACTGATCGGTTGTAACAACGCGGCCACGTCGCCGGCAACGCACTCGTCCACGTCAAATCCGATACGAAGCAACTTCCTGAGGTCAGTGGCGTCCCACGTTTTCAACAGTTGACATCCGTCGTCCGGCGGTGACACGCCGCATCGAGACATACAGTGATTGCCCCGGCAACTGCTGCAAACGGACCACACAATCACCCGGCGTCGCTCGACACGTAAAAGGTTACGACTACTGCAATTTGAGGGAAGATGAATGAAAAACACGAAAAGTATTTTCGTGAAAAATGTGGCGACGCCCACACTTCTCTCGTCCGACCGACATCCCCCGCGCTCAATCCACGATTTGATCAGAGGGGTTGGAAAAAAATAAAAAGGGTAGAGAGAGGAGCCGTGAATATGGGAAAGGCTCCTAA
>ERZ1292630.3840-Hain-H41-02um-R3-3840-length-12948-cov-7_pt1 | contig 12948 bp, 8 predicted proteins | sample MGYA00564408_ERZ1292630 | MGnify/ENA primary metagenome ERZ1292630 (study PRJEB36523, sample SAMEA6512641) | groundwater metagenome | collected 2019-01-08 | study: AquaDiva: Metagenomics assemblies of 32 groundwater samples | reverse complement strand
GTCGTTGGCTTGGCCGCGCCGAGCGTCGGGAGCGAACTCGGATTCACGGCGCCCTTGGCGGCCACGACGGCACGTGCGCTTCCGACAGGGACGGCGTTCGATGCGGCATTCACACTGCCGATGGAACTCTTCGTGGAGGGGTTCGTGCCCCCAGCGTCTGAACGGCGCGCGCTGCCAGGTTCAGGCGTCACGGACGCGGGGGGAAGCAACGTGCCGCTCGACGACTGTCGGACGGTGGCCCTGAGGGGTACCTGCGACGGAGTGTGGGCCCGAGCGGAGTGCGACATGTTATCCCCCCACACACTATCCACCGCACGTTTGGGTGCCGCCTCTTTGTGACTAGTGCCGCCAGTGAACGACAAAAAACTCGTGTTGGTGTCAAGGACTGAGACACCTCTCGACGCACGTGGACGACAACTGTTGTCGTAGCATACTACGGCGCGGTGTGGGGAACAGGTATCCCTCGCCGCATTTATTCACGCGGCAACAAGTCATCCTCCTCGGGGGCGAACGTGTTCCAGCAAAGGTCGGCCACCAGAGGAATCTGATGGCTTGGGAACACATGGTTGGGCAGGAGTTCAACCTCCGAGACGGCAGAATCCGGAGGAACGTCCAAAAACTGCAACGCGGAAAGGTTCTGCGGATCGACGAACATGTAATTGGTGGTCCGCCGGACGACGCGCGGGTTGTCCAAGTGCGACGTAATGGCCTTGGTCGTCGTCGGAATCACATCGGGGCCGGCTCCCGTTTCCTCGGCAGAGGCCGATGCCCCTCCGTCCTCCTCCCTCTTACCGCCGTTGGCCACGGAACCCACCGCGGCCGGCACGTTGTTTTGCAAGACATTTCGCCACGTCGTCCAACGAGGCCCCGCGGCGATGTCGCCCAACGACTCGTAGCGGTGCCGGAGCATCGCCACGCAGGGCTCATCGTCCCGCACGTTGTTAAATTCGCCGCACAGGAGGACCCCCAAGCCGGCCCGGTCGGACGAGTTTTTCACCGACCAGTCCAACACCTTGAGCATCGCGCCGATTTCGTCCGATCGGGTGGTCACGGCTTCCTTAGACTCCCCGTCATGCAAGTGGATCGCCCCGACCAAGAGCGTAATGTTCGACACCTTGTCGCGCAGACCACAGAAGTGAGCGTGGGGAACGTTGACGGGGAACTCCGGACCGGCCTGATAGACCGGAAAGTACCGACCTTTATGGTAAAAAATGGCCGTGCCAACGTCTTGTTCGTACGGCAGCTTGCCCACGTGGTCCTTGGGATGGACTGACGCGCCGTGGCGGAAGGCGTAGCTCACCGACGACGTCCGCCGGCTGCTGACGTACATGGCGCCGTAGCCCAGGGACCTCATCGCCCGCCAAAGCGAGTGGTTAAAGTGCACCTTGTTGACCTCGTTGAACGTCACCACGTCGGCATCTAGGAACTGCACCTCGTGCATCAGGCGCGTCATGCGGTCACTCCAGAGGAGGCACGGTGCGGGGGAGCCGGCGGCGGCTCCAGGAAGGCGGCTGAAGTCGATCCCCAGTGTCATGGGAAACGTCGTGTAGCCGACCTCGTCGACGCTGCCATCAGACTCACGGACGTGGTCCCGACGACTCTGGTCCTGCAACGCCGCCATTTGAGCATCGCATAGCAAGGCTCTAGGCCCTGGCGCGGGGCGCGAGGGCAGATGCGTGGTGAAGGAGTCCGTCATGATGTTGTACTGTAGTGCCCGGAACCACTCGCGCCGGGTTGCCGCGGTCGACATCGGGGAACGAGGAGCCTTGATCCACTTTCTGCACGCCAGGGACGGGGGGGGCAGCATTTCGGCTTCGTCAACGGGATGTCGGAGGGCGGAGCTCGTCGCATAGATGGATGGCGCCACGGTCGGATGGGGACCGCGAGCCCTTCGCGCCACCGGAACCTCCGGAAACGTGTTGCTCACCACCTTTGCGCGAGCTACCAGCGGCGCGCGTGACATTACTGTACAAGCAGCAGGGGGGAGAAGGGCACTCTTTTTGCTTCGCCAGGGATTTCCGCTTGACGTTGTGCACGAATGACCATGCCACGGATCCCGCGCACGAAACCGTCCCACACATATGGGCGCCCGCGGCAGCAAACCCGCCAAGAGAGTCGTTCCCAGCCGGGAGGTTTTCTACACCAAGAAAAAAGAAAAGAAAAGAAAGAAGAACTGGGACCAAAGCGGCCCAGGTTGACCAAATTGAATGCATTGGTCTCACTGACAGCCGAAGGTAGGAAAAAAAGGTACGGCTGGGGGAGAGGGGGCATAAGGCGGAAAGGTCGCCATCCACCAGTGTTGAGAAGTACAGCGCCCCCGACGCCGAAAACAAAGGATGTGTTGTGTGCGGGGAACCTATGGAAGGAGGAGGAAACGAGGAAGTCTAACGGGAGATTGGATAAGTTGTAAATTAGGAATCTACGCCGGTCGCGGAAGAGACAACGGTTCGGCGCTGCGAAAACAACGCACGGCGCGTGTGACGGCGACTCCAAGTGGAGGGAGGAAACGGGGAGAAGGAAAAAAAAAACGGCGGCGGACGACGGCTAGTTGGGGGAGCCTGGGCTCATGCGCGTGGTGGTCACGGTGTCCTCGGCGCCGCCGGATCCGCTGAGCAGCGAGCTAAGTTGATCCTCCTCAGCCAGCAGCTGCTTCATTTCCCCGACACGGTTTCTGAACTCATTAAGCTTGGCGAGTTTGCGTTCCAACAGCGGCTCGATGCAGCGGATGTAGCACTCGATCGACGACGAGGGCATCTCCAACTTTCGCAGCTCGAGGACCTCGGTCTCCATGGCCTCCTTCGCGTCGTCGAGGCAGCAATTGTGGGAGACGAGGAGGTCCTCTTCCTGCTGGAGGATGCGCTGGATCACGAACTCGTGCCGTTGGACAAGCGACGCTTTATCCAACGTCGACAGTGGCGCGCCGTAGTTCGTGGTCGCTTTGACTTCATCGGCCAGACTATCGCAACTCGAACTGGCGCTGCCGTCGTCGCTCCATGCGGGCCGAGCGCCGCGACTGGAGTAGCCGGCGGCCGCATCGACGGGGCCCTTCGTGGACGTGGGCCGTCCGCCTGAAAGCAGAGTGCTGGGCCGAGGCATCGGCTGCGGCGCAGGTTGCACGTTCGCCTTCGGAGCGCGCAAGCCGGCTGTGGGCGTCGGGGTGGTGACGGACGAGCGCCGCGAGGTGCCACCAGCAGTCCCGGCCGCGTTGGGGAGCAGCGGCGTCGTGGGCTGCGGCCGGACCGTTGGCGTCGGGCTGACGACGCACGATTTCCGCGACGCTGCTTGCCCAGCGCGACTGGCAGGCAACTGCGAATTATGCTGCGGCATGCGCAGAGTCGTCCTTCCGATCGCGTCGCCCGGCAGAATGACCTCGATGTGTTCCGTCGGGTTGGGGCCCATCATGATCTCATCCGCCGACACGTGCCTCTCGCCGGCAGCGCCGCTGTTCCCGCCCTTCTTGAGCTCCTTCACTCGATCCGCGTACCGCAAGGTGTTGAGCGTGTGCTCGCACGACGCGGAGCCCGGACTGACCGCGCCGATCATGACGGTGCGGCAATTTCCCACGAAGGAATCGCGGAGGACTTCGGTGAGCTTCGAACCTCGGAACGGCACGTGTCGGTGATTCTGATCGAGCGACCGGATGCATTCTTTGAGCGCCAGGAGGGACTTGTTGATCTCGGCCCCCTCGAGCCGAGTTTGCCGGTCGCAATCGAGCGTGTCGGCACCTCGCTCGCTTCCAGCCAAATCGATAAACGTAAACTTGCCAAACAGTTTCGAAAAGTTTGAACCCGTTTTGACGTTGATGGCTAGTATGGCGTGACTGCGGGAGGAGGAGTCGTTGGCACCGGTGCAGCCCTGACTGCGAATGCGGTTGCCATTGTCGATGGCCCGCATGAGCTCCGCGACGCCGGTGACGTTTCGCTCCGTCAGGCCGACGATGTTGACGTTCTTACCGCCGTCTTCGAGCGCACGCAACTTGGCGCGGTCGTTTAAGAGATCAAACAACTTCCCGGAGTAGATTTCATAAAAACTGACGGTGAGGTGCATGTGGGTTTCCAAGCGCGCCATGATGTCCTCGGCGGCTAAGACGTAAAGACCCGGCTGGCTCGAGCAGCCCATCATAGTGTGCGTTTTACCGCTGCCCGTTTGACCATACGCGAAACACGTCGCGTAGCCCCCCTCAAAGACGGTGTCGACCAAGCCTGCGGCCGTGCGGTTGTAGACGTCGACGTTGTTGGTCTCTTCCCCAAAAACCTCGTCGAAGGAGAAGCGGTGGGCGCAGACGTACTTGGTAAGGTCCACCTTTTGCTTCGGCTCCGAGAGCACGAGCTGAGTGTCGTTGTCGGTGCTGATGACGTCAGTCTGCACGGTGGTGGTCTCCGCGGCGTTTAGCGGCCGCTTCCGGATCGCGACCACGATGCGGGACTGCTGAGAGCGGCGTGGGACCGCGGCGAAGGAGGAGGAAGAGGCATGGCTCAGGGTGGCGGACTTGGGCTGCATGCCGACGCCAAAGCTGGCACTCGTTGCATGCATCAGCGTCGGGGTGCATGTCACCGACGACGGGCGGGAGGCCTTCGTCGTCACCGGACCTTTCGACGCCGCGAAGCTTGTCGTCGTGGTCGCATTGGGCATGCGAAGGAGCAAGTCGCCGTTCTCTTTGTCACCGCGAGCATCGTAGACGTCCGAGTGATCGGTGCCCATCAACATCCTGAGCTCGCCGTGCAGGAGGCGGTGCGGCGAGCCGCCCTTAGATCCGTCGCTCTCGCCGGACGCCGTGTTGCTCGTGGCGTCCAAATCTGTGGCGTGATGCTTGGCAAACAGGATCGCGGAGTACATGAGCTGACGCTCGCTGGGTTCGATGATGCCCAATGCGCTGTAGTCGGCCGTCACCAGGTCACAGAAAGCATCCATGGTCACGCCGTTGTCCTCGAAGGCTGCGTAATGGTGGCCCAGGTTGTGCTGCTCTAAAACGTGAAGCACGCGAATGTCGGACATTTCCTAATGATGTGACAACTGAGGGGTTCACCAACAAGACGGAGAACACCACACGGCTGTGGGGGTGTTCCAAGGAAAAAAAAAATTGGGACGTCACGTGACGCGATGATCACAAGGTACGATTGGTTCGCGCAATAATATGCGTGCGGAAAAACAGTTTGCGTGCGGCTTCGTTTAAAAAAAAAATGGCGTCACGACAGAAGCAATAATCCCTGATAAGCTGACTGATTTTTCAGAGGCCTGGACGGTGATTTGCTCTGAATGCGGCAAGGGGATTGGCAGTGGGGAAAAAAGAATCAAAAGAATAGGCACGGCATGAAAATAAATGTAAGGGGCAATGAAGGGAAGGAATGGCTCACGCGGAGAGTCAACGGCGCACTATCCGTATATCGGAAATTTGATCGGGAAGAAATATGGCCCATTCTGGTCCCGAACGGAAAAACGGTGCGAAGATGCTGTCGTATGACTCGTTGAGCATCGTCTCGGTGGTCATTCCGGGTGCCGGGCCATGCAGTGTCTTGACCCTTCCCAGTTTGACGGTGCATGCAAGGACAACGGGGCGTCGCGTAGTTTTAAGGTCCGTAGCCTCGATGGTTTCGGCGAAATATATCGCCGCACCCAGTGAGCCTCTCGTGCCGGGACGAAACACTTGCGACTCCACAATCATTCTCGCAATGTCAGCAGTGGTTTGATGGTACAGGGTCTTTCGGTCGCCGGCGTCCAGACGCCCGCGCCTCGACCGGAGACGCTTTGCGGGGGCCGTAAATATTTCGCCCATGCAATCTTCCAGGCATCGCGTGCAGGGAAACGCCAGTTCGAGGCACCGCTCACATAAGTGCTCGGGGTGCTGAAGGCTATTGCTGGGAACTTGGAAAAAGAGACCATTCCTTTCGCCGCGAACACGCGCACGGTCGAGGCGCTTGAAGTGCATGCGTCGAGCATCCAACTTCACCTTTGCCCAGTCCGCCTCGTTCAGATGAGGATGCCGCCATGTCGGAACCGAGTGTGGATCGCGTCCCTTCGGCAGCTGACCCCAGGACTTGATGAAGTGCATTTTGACACGTGCCCCAGGTCCGTCGGTGTCGGTGTCAGACAGCACTTTGAACTGCAGCCAAGCGTTGTGCGACGACCACGAGCCGAAGGTCGCGTGGCAGCGCACGTTCTCATAGGTTACGTGGGAGAGCGGCATGTTTGGAAGGGACCGTTGAGCGAACAGACCAGAAAAGCTTCTCTGTCTTGAGTTCCTTTAACTGTGTAAGTGCGCTGATACTCTTCCCAAACAACAAACCGTTGTTTTTTTCTTTTCATGTACGTTGCGAAAGGGAAGTCAGTGCATTATTTACTAATGTTGACTCGATGATCACTTGGAGCACTCTCGCTTTGTCACTCGAAGGACGTGACCTGCTGGGGATCGAGCCAGGATGCTTCGTCATCGATATCGACGATCGGGATGCGATTGACGTTGACGCATTGCGCCTGAGCCCGGGCGAAGAATCCAGCATCCTTCCACGCCTTCATTCGCGCAGACGCGAAGGGGCCGAACGGCACCGGACGGCTGCCGGACGCGGGTTGCGACTTCGCCCACCTGTAAACGAACAATGGCGGCGGCGGTGAGCCGCGATGCCGTGCCGCCAGCAGCAGAACTTGCTCCCTTCTCAGCTGGTAGATGTCCTCGACGCCATGTTCGAGAAACAGTGCATCCACGATGTCCGCAATGCGATTGAAGTCGGCGGCGGCGACAAAGCCACCTTTCGGTGATAAACGCGCGATCGCCTCATTGACCGTCTCACGCGGCAGGAGAAGACCGAGGAGGTCGCAGAGCCGAGTGGCCAGCGCAGCCTTCTTGGCAGCTGCGGTGGCCGCAGTTGCCGTTGCGGGCATCGCTGCCCCCGTTCCGGCATGTGCCGCGAGACCGCTGGCGGCCGTCGACGACCGCCGCGAAGAAGACGAGGAAGTGGAGTCATCGTCTTCGACAGGGCGCAGCACCGCCGCCGCGTCACCGTCGCCGTCGCCGTCGCCGTCACTGGCAGCAGCCGTATATCCAGTCGCTCCCCTTTGCGCTCGCGTCTTGCGACCCTTACTGGAAGATACCTTGTTCTCAGCAACGTTGGTGTCGTCGCCGCTTCCCTCATCTCCGCTTGACACATATCCAAATCCGCCACCGCCACTATCGTCAGTGTCATGTGACGCTGTGCTACCGTGCGATGACATCGCGTCGTCGGCGCCGTTGTCGCTGGCGTCATCCCTGCTCTTCGGCGAGCGGCGACGTTTCCCACCGGCCGCGGACGAGTCGCCTGGCGGCTGGTCACGGCTCATAGAAACGGGTGATTGACGGCGACACACGAAATTCGTGGTCGATCCTAGAAAGAGCAATCACGAAAAAGCATCACGCAGAAGAATGTGGGTCAACGTGTGTCGGTTTATCAAATCAGAGGTCTTGAGGCAAGGGAGGGCACATGTTACCTTCCCACTCCACTCAGTATTCAATCGGCCGCGGCGTCGCCCCCCGAGGCAGCTCCTCCACCTGCTGCCTGCTGCTGCCGCTTCTGCCGCAGCGTTTCGCGTCGCGCGGCGATGTTCTCGCGAAGCTCGCGCAGCATCCGTTCACGTTCGGCCAGCACGTCGGCTCGATCCTGCAGGATTTCGCCTTTCCGCTTTTCCAGCTCGCGCTTCTTGCGCAGCTCTAGAATGCGCGCCTGTAGCTCCGCCGAGCCGGCTTTCCCCCCCATACGTGCCGTGAGCGGCTGCAGCACCGTGCGCGCATGCTCCCAGACAACGTCCATGTGAATGCAGCCCTCCTTGTACCTCAGTTCGTCGACAACGTCGCTAGAAAGGGCCGCCACCTGCTCGATGGTCCAGACATCGCGCTCGATAAGCTTCTTCGCGGTGTGCGTGCCACACGAGTCGAGCCACGTGATGAACGTGCCCGGCGTGACGTCGGGACAGCACTCCAGGTGCACGAGCCACCAACGTCGGTCCTCATCGGTGATGCGGCCGTACGTAGCGATGCCACGATGTGGAAGGGATTGGATACCGACCGTCGGAAAAGCGACAGAGGGGATGATCGTCACCGCGGCGGCGCGTCTCAGACTTACGACGCGCGGAGATGCGAATGGCAACGCTGCCGTCGTCGACGATGTGACCTTTGTCGATGGCTCACTCCGGCGTGCCTTCTGGAAGCCTTTGACAATCTGCGACAGCGACACCATCCTTCTTACGACCGCTTGGGCCATAGCAAGAAAAATTAAAGGGGACGGGGGAGATTGTGTGAGCTTCGTGTGGCCCAAGGAGGGAAGCAGTGACTATCACAGGAAAGGCAACAAGCGTTGATCACAGAAGAGAGAGGCGGCCATATGCATGTGTCGATGCGGCGGATCATGACTGGGGCGCCATGCATGAGCGTCCGGCGGCAATAAAAGGTCAACGACGAGCGGCCTTCTATGCAACATGTCGTTGTGCAAGCGCTCCCGCTTGGCATCGCATCTCTGACGGGCGTGACAGGGGGGGCCGCGCCTCTCCTACCACCCGTCATCCTCCTCCCAGGGCATTTTGGCGAACGCCGTGCCGGGAGTGGAGCCGCTCTTGGCAGGCGACGTGACCGTCGCCGCCGGGACCGTACCGACCGCGGCCGCCGCTGGCGGCGACGCGGGCACCGCCGCAGGGGACGCGACCGGATCCGTGTTGGACGATTCCTTGTCCCCCTGACTGCCCGAGTTCGCGCATGGCGTGCGAGCGGTTTCGGCGGCCACTTGGTTAGGATCACCGGCCTCGCTTGGATGGCCGTCACCGGACTCGCTGTCGCTTGGACGGCTGTCACCGATCCTCGGTGGCGTCGGGGACGTAGCCGCTGTGGGGGCGACAACGACGTCGGCTAACCGGAGTACAGGAGGCTCCTCCCAGCGCGCGATGACGGCCGCCAGTTGTTTGAAGCAGTCGTCCACGGCATCACGTTGGCCGGACACCGTTTGTGAATCCGCCGCCGATTCTATCCACTTTCCGAGGTCACGATAAAACTTTTGCACGGCCGCGTAGCTCGCCCGGAACGCGGGGTCGCTGTTGAGGTTGGTGCGCCCTTCATCGAGCATTTCGTTGCACAGTTCCGCTGACTCCTGGGCGCGGCTCAGCAATGACGAGACGTCTTGCATAGACAAAGCGACCGTTCCGTCCGGTTGGCCATCGCCGCCGCATGAGGCATGGGACGAGTGCAATACGGCTTGTGTTTTGCGCGGCGACTTCACGGGGGCGTTGAGGACGCTCATCACGATGGCAACTTGCTCGTCGGTGTGGCAGCTGGACAAGATGGCAACCTTCCAGAAGTAATTCGTCCAAAAGGCCCGGTCGCTCAGAAGCCGAGGGACGAGCTCGAATCGGATGGCCCGCAAGTGCGGTTGGCCCTCGAGCAGCCCCTCATGTACTTCACGGTCATAGTCGAAGCTGCTGTTGACGTCGGATAACGTCGCGTGGCCCAATCCGCACGCGGCAAGGTGCAGCTGCTCATCAGGGGAGAACACACGCTGCGGCCCGGTGAGAAACGTCCACTCGTTCTGCGGCAGCACGTCGGTCAGCAGTCGCCGCCATTTCGCCGCTCGGTTGTGCCATCGCGGAGGGCAGTCGTCCCACGGCAACGGGAAGCGGTCGGATGATTGTTCGCGGGTCGAGGCGGCGTCGACGTGCTCGACCCGACTGTCCCGTTCTGGCATCAAGTCTTTCGTCGCCGCCACGACTTGCTGCGTGACCGCCTCGACTTTCTTGGTGACAAAGGACCAAAGCCCAGCGGCCAGTCTTGCGGTGGTTTTCTTCAGCTCCTCGGCCGACGCGAACGCTGACAAATTGGTGGCGATTCGCAGTTCGACGACGATGCAACCTTCGCCATCGAGCAGCAGTGTGAGAATGTCGGATGTGACGTCGGCCGCGGCTTCGTGGGCGTCGACATGGCGGGTACCACCCGCAGCGGCCGTGGGCGTGACAAGGTGGCTCGGAATGAAATCCTTCAAGGCAACCACGCGGTGTTCGGCGTCGAACGTGACGCTTAGTTCTCGGCACGCCGCGGGGGAAACAGCGTCATCGTCGGGCCCAGCGATGCGGTCGGCGCAACCAATCAGCAGCTTCGTGGGGCCGGGGTGGAGGATCGCGGCGTCGCCGGTCGCCGGCGCCGCGGGAATGTACTCCAAATACAGGGCGATGGGGTCCTCGGCCTCGGTGGCGCCCTGTATGACGCCGCGAAGCAAGCAGACGCGGAACTGAAAGCCGCTCACCGGCGGGTCGTCCTGTATCCCTTCGGCTGGTGTTGGCAGCGAAGATGCGGCGGGAACACCTGCGGGCGGCGCGACCACGAACACCGGGGAATTGATCTTGTTGCTTCGATTCAGCTTGAACAGCGAAGGCGTGTGCCACCGAAAGCACTGTGTGTAGGTCGCCTCGCTCGGGGGCAAGGTGTGTTTGAGCAGCATAGACCGGTGTATTGTGCGCCCCTGACGAAAGGGCCGGACGAAAGGGCGCGCAGCACAACGCTCTAAAAAGGTGAGTGTGCCTTTGGAGGGCTGTGATTACGTGCGGAGAGAGCGGAAAGGCGTGCCTCAGCCCCGACGGGAAAACCATGTGGAGCTTCATGTGTCCGCATAAGCTCCAGCGCGGGCGGGGGCAACTCAGGGGGGGAAACGGCGAAGACTAATTTGGGGCAAACGAAAAGATGAGTCGTATTGTGTTCCCATTCCGTCCACTGCAAACTCCCCCGGAGACGCCGCGAACGTCGGGACTCTCGCGTTTTGCCTCGCGCCCGTCCGTGCCTAGGAAGCGGTCACGGTCACGGATGCCGCGTCGGAGGATTCCACCGAGCGAACCGTGAACCGGATCAGCCGCACGCCGCAGAGCGCGGGCAGCATCAAGATGAGCTTCGCGCGCAACGCCTGGTCAAAGATTTGCACGCGACGCTCCACGGCTTTAAGTTCGTACGGGCGTGCGACCTTCGCGCATTCTCGCACGGCGCGTGATACGGCCTCGGCCACCATCGTGTGGGGCGGTGAGCGGCCGTGTAGCGAGAGGTACCGCTCAATGTCTGCCTCCGGAAGGCCCACGTGCAGGGACACGCTCACGGAAAGGCAACCTTCGTTGCGGCTTTCCGCGCACGTAACGTCGGGAACCGTCACCGTCATACTTTCGCCGAGACGCATATCCAAAAACGCCGCGGGAAGTAGCAACACGTCGTTCTGCCGCAAGCACGACATTGGCAGCACCGCCTCGGCGGGAGTGTGGCTGGGACCCTTGCGGCGGCGTACGACGTTGGAATCCACCTCGTCGAACACAGCCGCCACTGTGCCGTTGCGGATCAGCGAGCTGCGCTGCGACGAGGCCGGCGCCCCCGGCGGCGAACTGTCGGTGAAAGTGGCTGCGCCGCGTGTGGCCGCGGACGTCGCCGCGGCGTAGCAAATCCGTTCCGTCGTGCATCGCGTCGGCTCATACACGATGCACGCGAACCGGTCGGGCAACGACCGAAAGAAGGACCGCAGCGTCTGCGCGGCGACCAGCGCCGTCAAGCCCGTCGTCCCTGCCAGAAGGACATAGTCGACGACAGACAGCTGGCGCAACATTCCGTTGACTGATCGAAACAAGAGCGCGAGAGTAAAAAAAGCCGTTTCTGTCAATCATCGGGGGTACACCGCGTGAGAGGGTCGCTACCAATGGCTGCGGGGACGACAATTGATGGAGGGTAGGGTGAGGAGCGGAGACGACGAGAATGTGCGAGAGGGACGGGATCTAACTGAACCGACAAAGAGAAAGGGGTATGACGGTGGTCGCCAGGAACTTCTATTCTAAACCACTTCGAGCCGGTGTCCCGGTGACGTCACCGCGGTGGCCACGTACGACGGAGGCGCGTCGATCATCATGAGCTGCGACCCCGCCGGCGGTTCGAAGGCTGGCGGCGGGGGCAGCACTGGCAGTCGAGAGCGCGCCTTTCTCTGCGTCACCACGGCGTTGCTAATGTCGTTGCGGGTCGTCACCAGGACGAGAAGGAATAGCACGATGAACACGAACGGCAGCCAGACGAAGACGTTGGCGGCCCACCAGTCCTGATCCCAGCCGACCCACGCGAACGTGACCGAAATAACGACGACGGGGGCGTAGACGTACATGATCACAAGCAGCGCGGCCTTGATCGGCGAGTAGCGACCCGACGCGTTGGCCGCCTGACAGAAGGAAATGAAGCTCGCGAATCGGACCGCCCCCCAGAGCAGAATCGTCAGGTGGATCGTCGTGAGAGTGAGCGTGACCCACAATTCGGGCGCATTTAGGCGCGGTAGCATCGTGTCAGCGTCTAGTGAAGTTGATATCGTGAGATGATGACTGCCTCCGTCCACGACAAAAAAATTGGGCGGAAAAAAACAGCAGGGTCGCTAAGTTCAACTTGACGCACCGCAAACATCAAACAAGGTTCCCACTGTCCACGCTTCCCCTTGCGATGCATCCCTCAACAAAGGTGGGGGTAAAAAAACAAATACCCGCAAGGGGGACATGAACAGCGCACTGCCCACTCAGTATTAGAATCTGTGAGATCGATGAGGCACGCCTTTCTTTTCGAGAAGTTGCTGCAACTGACCGTTTCGCGCCATCTCGACGATGATATCCCGACCGCCCGCGAATTCTCCCTTGATGAACAGCTGCGGAATCGTCGGCCATTCTGAAAGCTCCTTCACGTACGACCGCACCACCGGATGTGCTAGGACGTCGAAGGACGTGTACTCGACGCCCAAGGCGTCTAAGATGTCGATGATTGATTTGCTGAATCCGCAAACGGGTGCCTCGGGCAGGCCTTTGATGAACACCACGGCGTCCTCGGTCTTGATGGTGTCGCGCATATCCTTTTTGATTTCCTCAACTTCCAGCCGGTTGTCCTCTTCGGTGATGATCGGTCGGGGCTGGAAGTCGGGGTGCGTGTAGGCGTCGCTGGGGACGGGG
>ERZ1292630.3839-Hain-H41-02um-R3-3839-length-12953-cov-29_pt1 | contig 12953 bp, 13 predicted proteins | sample MGYA00564408_ERZ1292630 | MGnify/ENA primary metagenome ERZ1292630 (study PRJEB36523, sample SAMEA6512641) | groundwater metagenome | collected 2019-01-08 | study: AquaDiva: Metagenomics assemblies of 32 groundwater samples | reverse complement strand
CAAACCCCTCTTGAATCGGTCCCAGCTTCTGGCCGAACCTCTGCTCGACCCACCCACGTAATAGATATCGTGCCGTCAAGAACGCGAGCGTGGCCCCGCTGGTAGCCCCGAGATTGACGAAGACGGTTCCCATTAAACTCCCAAACAGAAAACCTCCAACAAGAGTCAGAATCGTGGCACCGGGAAGAGACAAGCCGGTCACCAGACTGTAGGTGACGATGAAACTTGCTACCGCTGCGGCACGATGCTCGGCAGTGAAGGCCAGGAGCCGGTCACGGTTCGCCTTCACGGTCTCCAGCGTGAGGTAGGCATCCAGGTCAAACCAGAAAAATGCGCCGATGGCGAATGCGATCGCGGTGGCGATGATAATTTTGCCGAAGCGTGCCCCATTCGCTGATTTGGAGGGCAACGAGGCCGGATGAGATGGTGGTGTCGGCTGTGCCGTCTCGCACGCGCACGAAAGCTTTCCTGCATACGATGTTTCCTTCATGAGGCTCCCTTCTATTGACGGACTGAAGCGTGGCGCCAGTTCTGTTTTAGCTCGGTTTTCATGAGGAGTAGGTGGCCTCGTCATGCCTCCACAGTACCGGACTTCGGGATGGGATTCTGTGAGCTAATTCACAATGTAGAACGGAAGGGAGGTCAAGACGGCGCGCCACTGACGGAGCGGAGTTCCCGCCATATCGCCCGGCTCACGGCGCCGGGCGATGGGTTCTATGAACGTTGCGGCAGTGCGAGGACGAAATGATTCAGCAAGGCATGCCGTTCGTAGCTGAGCAGATAGAGATGGAGAATCGAAGGATCATCGGCATCCCAATGGAGCAGCGGCCCATCCACGCCGATGGCATGGTGGTCGAGCCAGCGGTCCTGTGCATCGAGATGGAATCCATAGAACGTGCGTTGGATCGGAGGACTGGTCACGATTTGCTCATACGACTCAAAGAAGCCGGGGTTGCCGATGCCAAGGGGAACCTGCCAGCCACGGTCGTACTGTTCCGGGGACGCGACCGGAATCGTGGCCCAATCGAGCCCGCCGAGAATCAGGCGCGTCGGTTCGCCGGTCTGTGAGCTGCGAAAGTCGAGTTCGATCTCGAGGAGAGATGGTGTTCCTCCGGATAGTTTCACCTGCCGCAGAATTGCGCCGGTCAGTTCTGCCAAATAGTGAAGCTGTGTTTCTCGCGGGTGCGTGCGAGAATAACGCCCTGGCGGAATGAAGCTGGCAAACCGAACTGGCTGGCTGTACCACTCGCGATAGGTGGCGGCGACCGGTGTGAGAATGTTTGTTCGCTTCCGATGTTGTTCGCCATTCGTAGCCACTGGTTCATCCCACCGTGCTGTGGCCTGGATTGGCCATTCCCGCTCAACCGTCCTGAGCCGATCCAGTCGAATCGGCGTCCCTGACGGATCGACCCAGTGCTCCAGCGACCACCAGTAGGACCAATACGATAGTCCGTTCACCTGTTCAAATAGCTGTTTGTACAATCCGAGGGGGAACGTGAACCACACATGTTCATAGACGCGCTCTTCGCCATCTTCCGTGGTGAACAGCAACAATTCCCACAAGCCCGCGTTCAAACAGTTACGCGCGAGATCCACACGGGTCAGAGCTCGTTGCTCGAACCCGTCTCCGCCTTCGCGTACGTCAAGATGAGGTGATGATCGATCGAATCGGACCTGTTGCCGGTTCCATTCCCGGTCGATCAACCCGATTTTCGTCAAATCCAGGTCGCGTTTGGCCCAAGGGGGAACTGCCGCAACGACATGCGCGAGATCGACATCGGTCAGTTCGATGGCTGCGGATTTCGGCGAAGCGGGTTCGAGGAGGAAGCGGAAACGAGTGCCGTCCAGTTGCTCGACGATCAATTGCCGGTGAGAATAGGTGCCGAAGACCCGGCTCGTCTTCTCCGGGTTTTCGGGATAGGCGTCTTTCGAGAATGCCGTAAGGGCAACAGCTTGCTGAGGCCGGTCGTCATAGCGATGGGCGAACCAGGCAGATCCCGCAATTACGAGGATCGTGAGGCAGGCCAGCGACGCAAACGTCGCTCGTCTCTTGCCGCGAGAGGCTGGTGAGGCCATGGCCCTTATGGCTCCAAGGTGAGGTCGAATACAGCACCTACGGACGGAGTGGCTGACTATAGCGGGATTGAGGCCTCGGTTGCGAGATGGGCCGTGGAGGCAACGGGCCGGTCCAGAGTGACAGATAGCCTGGCGCCCTAGCGTTGCCGGTCGGCTGGAACTGTAAGCTACCTCACAGTTTGTTCCGGGCCAGAGCGAAGACAATCTGGGGTGAAAAATGCTGTGGTTGCCTTCATGCAGGCAACCGAGTAGGCTGATGCCATCTCAGCGAGCCAATTCTTATGAACCAACCACAAACCGCTCCCAACAAACTTTGGTTCCTCAAGCACATTCGACTCTTCGATGGGATTTCTCCTTCCGAAATGCAGGAGATGGAGAAGATTACCCGCATGGAAGAGGTTAAGAAGCGGCAGCCCCTCTACCTTCCCGGTGATCCGAGCAGCAATGTGTATCTCCTTAAACGGGGACGCGTGAAAATCGCCAATACGGCGCCAAATGGGAAGGAAGTCACCTTCGACATCCTGGAGCCGGGAGAAGTCTTTGGTGAGCTTGACGTGTTGGAAGACGCTCCCCGCTCGACCTCGGCGGAAACCCTCGATGACGCGGTCATCTGTGTCATCCCACGAAAAGATTTCGATCAATATTTAGCCATGCACCCGACCGTGATGTTCAAGCTGACCAAGCTCATCGGCCTGCGGCTCAAAAAAATCCAAAGCCGCGTCGAAGATCTCGTCTTTCGTGATGTGCCGGCCCGCCTCGCTCACCTGCTCTCGGAGTTGGGCAAGACTGAAGGCATTGCGGACAAGCAGGGTATTCGTCTGAAGGTCAAGTTGACCCACCAAGAAATGGCCAACCTGATTGGTTGTAGCCGTGAAACCGTGAGCACCACCATGGGGCAGTTCCGGGACGACGGCCTCATTCAGATGGATGGCCGGACGATCACTATTCTCAATCCGAACGCGCTTTCGCGCCTGGTGTCGTAATCGCTTCTGGCGTCTCCACAACTCAGGTGGTGGATAACCCTTTATTGTGAGCTTGTTCCAGCAAGTCAATAACCGCGGTATATCCCTTTCGATGCAGCATCTCGCCGGCCCTCCGTGCCACCGCGGGGTCGGCCTCAATCTCCAAGCCGTCCACCCAGCGGTTCATGAAACTGAAAAAGGCGCAGACCTGCGCGGCGTGGGAAAGCGCGGTCTCGTCCCAGCCAGCCTCATACATGGCCGTGACATCGGCCTGACCGACTTGGTCGGGTAGAAGGGTCAGTTTGCGCACATAGCGGAAGACCGGCTTTAGACGCTCGGCGATGTCCGCATCCGCAAGGTCCAAGGCGAGGCGCTGGACGAGCTGACGGTCAAATCCATACTTGACCGCAACCTCGGTATGCGAGGCTTCGCAGAAGGCGCAGCGGTTGAGGCCGGACACGTAGGCAGCCAACACTTCGCGCTCCCCTTCAGGAAAGGGCGAGAGGCCTTGCATCAGCGGCTGCGCGAATACAGGTCGCAGCCTTGAAAATCCGGGATAGGCGCGAAACACATCATCAACGAGGCCTCGGGTATGGAACGAAGAAAACTCATGGCGCACCTCCTTGTCGGCTCGGCATGGCCGGATCGACTGCGCGCGGGACTGCTGGGCCCATACGTGTCTGATTGAACCCCACATACAAGCGATACAACCCATCCCCTCGCTTCCATTCAGGCATCGAGCTGTCTACCACGAGATAGTAGGTCCCCGGCTCCAGCTCGGAAGGAAATAGCGCGGTGACGCCGGCTCGCAGCGCATAGCCCTGCTGTAAACGGGCGCCGTCGGAAGCGAGGAGCGAAAACGCCGGCTGCCAGGCCGATCGGACCAGCCCGACGACGCCGGACCAGGTCGCGCGGTTTGCCGCGACCGCGGCTTCGATCCTTGTCCGTTCGGTCAGGGTAAAACGATAGACGTGATCGGGTCCGTCCAACCCATCGGGAGGTCCGTAGTCATTGTGTGCCTGCGCCAGCCTCCCCGTGAGTACGACATTGCCCGTCAGCTGGTCCGCATGAGGGAAGTCTTCCCCGCCGCGGAGCTCTGCATCAGTCAGAGGTCGGGTCCCGCAGGTCGCCCAGGTAAACTCGCGCTCGTACCGGCTGGCGACCGAACAGGAGGTTAGCTCGGCGGAACATGAATCCCTATGGTCTGCGGCCGCAACGCGCTCATAGCCGTATCTGGGTGGTATCGGCGTCACGACACGATGCGCTGTGTCACCGGCTGGCCCGCGGCCTTCCTCAACGATCTCGATCACATTGGCCCCGGCCAGCACGCAGTTGACCAGCGCGGAGAATTCCGCTTCGCGCTGCAGCTTCTCCCACGGGCAATCGGCCGGTCCCGATGCGCAGGCGGAGCTCGAGCGATATTCCACCACATGCACGAACGGCTTGGGGCGAATCTCGCATCCCGCGAGCAGAGATCCCACCGCTACGAGACCGGCGGCGAAAAGACAGGAGCGGCACAAGACTTTGACGGAATTACGCATCGTCATTTCTCCAGCGATCGTCGAATCATTCTGACCAGGCACTTCAGAATCCCGCGCACGATATCGAAATGGCTTGCCAGCACGTCGTACAGGTATTCCCGTTCGATCTTGAGGGCCTTGGTCTCGGTCACCGCCACGGCGGTGACCAGTCTGGGACTTTCGTCCAGCAACGCCCACATGCCGAAGGTTTCTTTTTCTCGCACCGCTGTCTTTTCCAGCTCGGCTTTGCGCAGAGACACTGTGCCCTCCAGCACAACATAGAGGGCATCAGACGGTTCACCTTCCAGGAAAATGACCGTTCCTGGCGCAAAGTGGACTTCCTGCGCAATCGCTGCCACCTTGGCGAGGTGCTCAGTCTCTGTTTCGAGAAAGATATCCACGCCTTGTAACAGCAGCACTTTTTCGATCGTCGTCAGCACGGGGCCCTCCATTCCTCACAATTGTGCGACCGAGCCGGTCAGCCGGCGCCAGGTCACTTCAGCAGTTTCTCGAACCAGGCTGTCGGAAGCCTTCATCGCTTCGCGCACAAGCTCCGACAATGCAGCGACATTCTGTTCGGCGATGACATAGAGCACACAAGATGCGAGCCACGGATCGGGACCGCGCACGAGCGCGACGAGCCTTTCATCCAAGATGGCCGCGCTGGTCGGAAACAGCGAGATCCCGGCCTCCAGCGGAACCACTGGAGACCGTGCGTCAACGAGCGGAATCAGAGACTGCTTGAGTGTCGCAGGAAGCAGCGAATCGAGAAATTCGACGGCGTGGTCCCGCACTCGCGCTTCGCCGGAGATCACGCCATAGTACGCGGCGTGGATGTCCTTGATCGGAAACAGGAGTCCCAGAAGGCGGAAGATCAATTTGAGGTTGTCCTCCATCCGTTCCGTTAGCGCCTGTCTGAACAACCGGCTGCTGGGAGCGGTCTCGACCGGCAAGGGGACCTGCCGCATAGCCAGGAGATGATCCTGCTCACGGATCTCGATCAGGAGCCGCTGCTCGATGTGGAGCGGATCGAAGGAGAGCGATGCCTCTCTGGCCCGGAGCTTGTTGAGCGCCTTCACCACTTGATAGCGCGCCACCCGATCCGGCTCGTCGAGCCGGCCCATCAGCCAGACGGCAGCCTCCGGTCCGCCGATCGCCGCCACCACTCTGGGGAGACGCCGGCGCAGTTCGACCGGTTGCGCAGGATCATCGCAGGCGCGATCGAACATCGGAAGCACGGACGGGCCATAGTGCGTCAGTGTGTCGCCGGCCTCGCCGGAGATCTCATGGCGCAGAACCGCCGAGACGATCGTGGGCACTGCTTCAGCCGGCTTCAGCTGCGCGGCGCTCAGCAAGGCGGCTTTCGCGACCGTCGGATCGGCGTCGCGCAACAGGGAAATCAGAAGGTTGGTGTGGATGGATGACAGAGGCTCGATCCAGGCCAAGGCTCGGGCTGCCTCCAGGCGAAGCGGCTTCCCGTCCGGTCCGTCGGCCGAGGCCATAGCCGCCAACACCTGTTCGCCTTGTCTCTGAAGCGGCTCCCTCGCGTGCCCCAGTGCGCAGACCACCGCGCCGCCCATGATGCGCGGCTCTTCGCTGGCGAGCCACCCTTCGATCAACGGATCCGGACAACCCTTGGCAGCGCAGACGAAGCGCATCGCGCTCACCCGAATTGCCAGATCGGCATCGCGGACCACGGCTTCCATCAAGGGCAGCGCACGCGCGTCCCGGCTTTCGGCGAGCAGATGAATGGCTGCGGCTTTGGCCACCGATCCAGGACGCCCGGCCAGTTCCATGAGCGCGGAGACATAGGGAGTCACATCCGCCCGTTCCAGGATCTTCAGGACAGCCAGCGTGCCTGCCTCATCGGCATCGAGCAGGCGACGGATTAAGAGCGACACGGTTCGAGCTTCGGAGAGATTCATGGGAGCCGGCCACGAGTCGAGACGTTGTGTCTGGAGACCCGCACGGAGGGCCTCCAGATACCGCTTCTGACTCAAGGCAGCCAAGGGAATCCAGCAGGCCAATAGGACGATGGCGATCAGGCTGAGTTGGGACACGGTGAACGAGAATACCCCGGTGGCGACGAGCAGCACGAGGCCGCCTATGCCGCCGGCCGTTCGTTCCGTCACACTGTCGATGAAGGCCTTGGCCTTGGTTTTGATCGTCCATGGAAGGGGAACGTACAACAGCTCGAGCCCGGCCTTATTGACGGAATAGCGGAAGCTGCCTTCGCTCAATTTCAAGAGGGCGACCGGGATAAACCCCGGGGAGGCGACGACCGCAAGTGACCCGGCTAACAGCGTGACGGGGAGCGAGAGCAGCACGGCGCCAAGCCCCAGAGTTTGGACGACGAGGCTGGTCGTGAGCAACTGCACCAGAAACGAGACCACGCCCAGGCCCGCGTAGAAGATACCGAGAAACGCCGTGAGCGCGTCCTTCGAGGGATAGGCTTCCCGGACGATCGTTTTGAACTGATAATCGACGAGCGTCGCCACGACTTCGCCGAGGGCGATCAAGCCGGCAATCATTGCGAGATGCCCCCGATAGCCCGCGAACCAGCTGAGAGAAGATGTCCCCTCGCCCAGATCCGCGGCGTCCGTCGATGACGCCACGGCGGCTTGCGCGGGGATGGAAGCGCGCGTCATGCGGTCCAACAAGGCCACGATGCCGCTGCAGGCGGCATAGCCGCCTGCAGCCACCACCAGGAGTCCTTCCGTGCCAACAAACGCGGCCAACGCCGTGGTCAGGAGTCCGCCCAGCGTTCCGCCGAGGATTGCGCCGGCTCCGATGACACCGAACAGACGCTTGGCTTCGCGCGGCGTGAAGATGTGATTGGCGAACAACCACGACTGGGCCACCGTCAGCAGGCCATAGCCGCTCACCCAGAGGTACAACGCATAAAACAGCCAGGGCGCGCCGCTGGAGAGGGCCAGCCGGAACGCGAGCAGGGCGGCTGCGCCGGCGAAGAAGGTCGTGTGGAGCTGCGCGCTGATGGGAACGCGGCGAAAGCCCCACGCGTACAGCCAGGCCACCAGCCCGCTGAAGAGCGCGACGAGGATGTAGACGAGCGGGAGCTGCCCCACGCCGAACTTGTACAGGAACAACGAATCGCGAACCGCCTTCATCACGACGTAAGCCGCGATCAGCAGGAACATACAGGAAAACATCAGACCGGTGCGGCCATACTCGCCGGTCCGAATGTCGATCGCTTTTCTGAAGAAGCGCATCATCCCTCTCGCGTGGAGGCTGTCCGGTCAGGTGTCCCGATCGAGACCGATCAGACGGAATCGCTCGCACTCAGGGTCGAATTGCAGATAGGCCGTCACCCGTTGACTCCACTGCGCTCCGCCGTCGTAGCTCGTCTGGATCTCGATCTCGGCGATCGGCCCGCCGTTTGCCGGCTTTTCGCTGCGATCTGTCTGTGACCGCAGCGTCTCAACGAGCGAGCGGCTTAAGGGTATTCGTGGCGCGTCGACGATCTGCGCCGGAACCATTTCCGGATCGAATCCATTGGCGACATATCGCTGGATGCGGTACCGGTAGGCCGCGGTATCGGACGGAGCGTAGCCTCTTGACAGTGCCAGATTTTCGAACATCAACGCCTGTTCGCCTGACGCGGCTTCCGTCACGGCAAAGTGATCGAGTGGGTTGACGCGGGTGAAATAATAGCGCCCGATCTTATCTCGGCGGGCCTTCAACACCTCCGCCACATACCGTTCGGCTCGCGGATCGGTGAAGTCGCCGGTGTGAACGATCGTGTCGATATCCTCGTCAGTAAAGGACGTGACGATCTTCGCTCCCCAGTACGCATCTCTCAGGGTCGCGCGCAAGAAGGCGGGATTGGGGTAGGTCGGCCGCCAGCGCTCGGGGTCGAAATAGTCCGACTCGAAGTACCCCACGGCGGGATAGTCCATTCTGATCGGGATCTCCCAGGGCTTCACATAGAAACCCGCTTCGATCATGGACCGCCCGATCGCGCCGAAGTCGAGAAAATATTCGTTGCCGAAGCGCGTCAGCTGTGGATCGGCATTGTCGGCGCCCAGGGTCGAGGAGAAATCGATCAGATAATGTCTCAGGTATTGCTCCTTGGGATCGTACATATCGAGGGCGTTCGCGGCCTTGGTGTCCGTGTGATTCAGGAAGGCGGCGATAATGCGGAACCCGCGCAACTCGCGGCGGTTCTCGTGGCGGATGCGGTCATTCGCGTCATCCGGCCTCTGGCCGGCATAGAGAAACGGGCCTTTGGGGATGCCGGGCAGGAACTTGCTGGCCATGGCGCGAATTGTTCCGTCGGGCCGATGCGGGACGCGCTCCAGGATGGCCTTGATATCGTCTATGGTCATCGGACGCGGGACATGATAGCGGCCTCGAAACTTCGCCTTCGGGCCAACGACGATGCGCGCGGGATCGACTTCGACGAGATAATGTTCAGGGACGTGGTATCCGGCGGCATGCAGGAACCGCGACGAGATCATTTCCGGCGCAGTCGTCATCTCAGGATGCAGGGGAGGATCGAATTTGATGAGGTACACGTCGTTCTTCTGGTCCCGGATTACGAAGCCGGGCGTCGATCCCAGGCTTTCTTTCGCGCTGATGGCGGTCCAGATCCCTGTGGAATCCGGCCCTGATCCAAGCGCCGGCCCCCGGGCTAATTCATCTTGCGAAAGCCGGGTGACGCGGTGCCGGTTGGTGAACCAGGTCGAATCCGGGGCCTCGTCGAAGGCATCGACGTTTTGAGATTCGATCGGATCGGCGAGCCCGAGCCAGGTCCCGATCGTCCGGACCGAGCGGCCCAGGTTGAAGAGCTGCCCGATCCGGTAGAAGATCATCTTGTCCGTGCCGTCCCAGAGTGCCCACTGGCCTTCGGTTTCTTCTTGCGGCTCGGGGATCGGCCGCCGGTCATCGGCCTGATGGAGGATCGGTCGTTCCACGGCCGGGGTGCTGTAGCAGCCTGCCGTCGCGAGCACACAAGAAGCGATGCTCCAGCATGCGAAGGCGCGCGCTGATCGTGCTAATAGATTTGAGCCTGTTCTCGATGTCGTCATCGTCCGATCCTCGTCAAAATCCGAGCATCGCTGCGCGCCGCCGGATGAACTCCAGATCGCCGCGGATCAGCGTCAAGACGCCGTCTTCACTCGCCGCGACTTGAATCCGAAAGCCGAACTTCCGGTTGGTCACGAATCGGAGGCCGGCGCCGGCGGAATAGCGGAACTGTTTGAGCTCGATATTCTTGTAGTTGTTGAACACCTGCCCCTCGTCGAGAAAGACATCGCCTTCGACATCTTGCCAGAGAGGAAAGCGCCATTCGGCGTTGAAGAGCAGCGCGCCCTTGTCTTGCCAGCGCCCGCGGTCGAAGCCCCGCAGACCGTTGTTCAAGTCCAAGAGATTCAATTCATAAAAGGGGATGGAGCCCCCGCCCAGGCTGTCCTGCTTCGCCACATACCCGCGCAGCAGGAGCACCCGGTCGTCGTGGAAGACGGGAATGTACCGCTGAACCTCCATCCGGTAGCCGAGGTAGCGGAACTGATTGCGGTCCACTTGGTCCGTGTAGGTAAAGGCGCCCTCGGCGAACCACCCTCTGGTCGGACGGAAGGGATTGTCCCGTGAGTCGTAACTGAGGCTGGGTTCGATAGCCAGCGCCGTCATGGAGCTGTTGTTGCCCGTGACGGACGCGGGTGTGGCCGGCAGCCGGCCCGACGGTTGGGCGTCGGCGATCAACAATCGTCCGGTGAGCGCCGCGCTGAAATCACCGGCCAGCTTGCGGCCCAGCTTCAGATCCCAGGCGAGCTGCCGCAGTTCAAAGTTCGTTTCATCCTGTTCCCGTGCCCGGTTGCCGCCTGGGGAAAAATGGCTCTCGTCGAAATTCAGCCAGAAAGCGCTGGTTTCGAGGGACCACTGCGAACCGAAGAGCGAAGGGTCTCGAAAGGACAGTTCGCCGGCTTGATTGTCTCGTGTCGCTAGTATGTAGGACAGCCTCGCCTCTTTCCCTTGGCGAAACAGATTGTTGTCGAAGGCGGTGAACCCGATGCCGCTGCTCAAGGTGCCGCCGATCGCGAACTTTGGAAAGACGCCGCCGGTGCGCTCGTCGTTGAGAAATACATCCAGCGCCCGGTTCATCAGATCGTGCTGTTCGTAGGCGATCGCGAGTTTCTTGAATGGGTAGGTGAATCCCGCCCAGGCATATTCCGGCGCTGCCAGGAGCCGACTGGCCCACGCGTTTTCTTCGTCCGTCGGCGCGTGCGTCTTGGGTCGATCGTCGCGCTGTGGGGTGGGTTCTTCCTGCGGTGGCCGCCGGATGCGGCCTGCCGAGGGGGCTTCCGGCGGTGTGTCCGGTTGAGGGGCCACAGTGGCACAGGCGGCTTGGTGCAGCAGCAGGAGGACCAAGAAAGGGCCGAGCGTCCAGGAGATCGGCCGGGCGACGGCGCGCGCCTGGCAGTGGGCTGTGGGCGCCGGATGTGTTTTCTGCAAGGTCCGCGTCATCTGATGATCCGAATTAAAAGCGGTATTCCACGGTCAGGCCCACTCCCCCTCGCGCCTCCGGCACGAACGGCAGGACGCTCCACCCGCGGAGCGAGTCCGGATGCAGATGCCGCCAGCTCAGGACCTTGCCGACGACGAATCCGAGCGCCGCGCCCGCCAAGACATCGGACGCGAAATGTTCGTTTACGTGTATGCGCGACAGCGAAATCAACGCCGCGCCGGTGTAGGCCAAAAAGGGGATCGGCTGCGGATAGGCCTCCGCAAACACGGCGGCCACGGCGAAGGAACGGGCCGCGTGGCTCGACGGGAACGATCTGTCGAACCCTTCGAACGGGTCGTACGACTGCGTGCCTTCCCCCGCGTCGGGTCTGGCCCTGCCGACGGCAAACTTGGTCAGGCCGGCCAGCCCTTCGGTGAACAGTTGCGCTTCCAAACTGACCAGGGCCGTCTGCATCAGCTTGTTGCCTTCATCATGCGAGCGGAACAGCCAGCCCGCGCCGATCAATCCGACATTCGCCATCAACACGTTCCTTCCGAAGCCGATCGTCTCCAAGCTGTCCGCGATGTCATCGTTCGTGTTGGTCCGGTTCTCCTGAAACGCCCGCTGAATGGTCTTGTCTACTGCCATGAGTCCGCCGATTCCCGCCGCGACGCCACCCAGAACGAGCGCGCTCTTCCCATCGATCCGCAGCGGCGACGTGAGGATGTACTCGGCATCGTCGATGGCCGTCTTGGCGAGCGACCCGGCGGCGGCGACCGCTCCATCGGAGGCTGCCGACCCGCTGCGGTCTCCCGACCAGGAGGCCGATTCGCCCCTCGGTCTGTCCGGCGCGCAAGGGCCGATCGTCCCATCGTCGCAACCGTACGAGGGCTGAGGTCCGGCCAGAACTGCTGTCACAAACAGGATGGTAGTGAACGTCTCTTTACACCGATTCTCCATGGCGGCCTCGGAGAGAGCGACAGCGCCGGCGCAGCAAACGATCTTCCCCGTCATCGGGCCGAATGAAAGAAGCGCACGCTCGCTCGCAATATCATGTTTATCCTCGCGCGTGCGGTCTTCCCTGATACCGTTCAAGCACCCGACGTTCAGCCTCAGCCCAATGCTCCACATCGTGGCCGTGCTCGTAGCCGCACTGACAAAACAAAGTGTAGGCAAGCTGTTCGATTTCCTGCTGCAACTGTGGCGCATTCGGCTTCTCCGGATCGGTCGTGCCGCCGGTCGTTTTCGACTCGTGGTTACGTGGCATGGGATCCTCCTCTGTCCGGATCAGGCCCTCGTTGGGTGAGGGCCTGGTTGGGGTGACGTGACGCTCCAGCGTATGATGGCCGCACCCTATCAGCAGACCTTCCCGCACGCTGTGATGCAGCTCACAATTCTGGCAAATTGTGTTGAGGATATCCGTCGAGAGGATACGAGGTTATCCGCTGTGAGCGGTGCGACGGAGGAGAACCAGCGCGACGCCGCCGAGAATCGCAGCCGCTGCTATGGCCTGGCGCACTGTGATTGGCTCACCCAGGAAGGCGACGCCGCCGAGCGCCGCAAGAACCGGCACGGTGAGTTGGACTGTCGCAGCATGAGTAGCCGTCAACCCGCGCAGCGCGGCATACCAGACCGCATACCCCACGCCAGACGCGAGCCCGCCGGACAGGATAGCATAGAGAGCGTCGGCCCCATCCAGCCGCATCCAGGGCTAGGCCGCCAGGCTCATCAACCCGGTTAGAAGAAGCGTTCGCAAAAAGTTTCCCGCCGTTGCGCCGGTCGGATCGTCGAGACCGCGGCCCTGCAATGAGTACATCCCCCAGGCCGCGCCGGCCGTGAGCATCAGGACAGCCCCGTCGAGGGACGGAGTGGATAGCCCCGGCAACAGCAGGGCAACGAGGCCGCCTAGCGCAAGGATGAACCCTCCCCATT
>ERZ1292630.1883-Hain-H41-02um-R3-1883-length-19978-cov-27_pt1 | contig 12956 bp, 10 predicted proteins | sample MGYA00564408_ERZ1292630 | MGnify/ENA primary metagenome ERZ1292630 (study PRJEB36523, sample SAMEA6512641) | groundwater metagenome | collected 2019-01-08 | study: AquaDiva: Metagenomics assemblies of 32 groundwater samples | reverse complement strand
TTGACTCGGCCGGTTAGGGTGGAGAATCTGCCGGGTTTCAGCGAAGGCTGGGTGACGGTGCAAGATGCAGGCGCGCAGCTTGCGGCGCCATTCCTGGATGTTTGTGATGGTATGCGTGTGTTGGATGCTTGTGCAGCGCCTGGGGGTAAAAGTACCCATTTGCTGGAATTGGCGAATGTATCATTGACGATATTGGATAATGACGCTGCAAGGCTTGCGCGGGTCCGGCAGAATCTTGAGCGTTTGAATATGACAGCGCGTCGTTTGGTGTGCGGGGATGCATCAAATCCAGATGAATGGTGGGATGGTCAACCTTATGATCGTATTCTGGCTGATGTGCCCTGTTCTGCGTCAGGTGTGGTATGCCGGCATCCGGATATCAAATGGTTGCGGCGTGAAAGTGATCTGGCCCGGTTTGCAGCAAGCCAGCAAGCAATTTTAAGCGCTTTGTGGAAAATTCTGGGGAGAGATGGTAAGTTGCTTTATGTGACTTGCTCAATCTTTGCTGAAGAAAATACAATGCAGATAGAGCAATTTCTTAAACACCATCCTGATGCCTGTCCATTGCCACTTTCCGGGGCAGCGATGGTGGATGGACAGCTGTTACCCGATATTCGACATGATGGTTTCTTTTATACCTTGCTGCAAAAAACCTGACCCAAGTATGTGGCGAATAGCATTACATGCCAATCTGATACTTTTGTTGTTGATTCTGTCGCTGCCCATCACGGTCGCGCAGGCGGAGGGTATTCAAATAAAATCGGTCAGTTTGGCGGCGGCCGGAGAGGGTTATGAAATCAGTATTGATTCTGAAATTGTTCTTAACGCTACTTTGGAGCAAGCGCTTGAGAAAGGTATTGTACTTTACTTTGTAACTAAATTCAGCTTGGCCGATCCACGTTGGTACTGGCTCGACGATGAAGTTGCGCGCGGTAAATTAAGAGTCGGATTAAGATATTATGCGCTCACTCGTCAATATCATTTGAATCACCCATCATTTTCACAAAGCTTTTACACGTTAAAGGAAGCATTACAGGTTCTGGGTCAATTGCGTGATTATCCACTGACTGTTAAGTCTGAAATAAGACAAGATACCGATTATGTCGCGTCATTGCGTATATGGCTAGATTTAACACGTATGCCCAAACCATTCCAGGTCGAAGCGTTAGGTTCCAGCAAATGGAATCTGAGTTCAGCTAAGCTGGAATGGCGTATGAAGTTGCCGATGCCAGAACAACCGCTTCATATTAAAGGCCATTAATGAAGTATGTACTTATTATTGGTGCGGGATTGGGGGCGGTTGTGCTTTTTTTGCTGGCAACAGCCGGCGCCAATACCGAGTTTTTTGAACGGAAATATCGGTTACTGCTGGGTATTAATATTGTCTTCGTATTATTTCTCATGGTTATCGTGGGATTTTTATTATGGAGATTCAGGCGCAGACTCAAGTCGGGTGTATTTGGATCCAGGCTGGCGTTACGTTTAATGCTGGTTTTTTCGTTGATGGCGATACTTCCCGGTGCTCTGGTGTATGCAGTATCGGTTCAGTTTCTCGAGAAAAGTATTGAATCCTGGTTTGATGTTAAAGTGGATCGTGCGCTTGAAGGCGGTTTGAATCTGGGGCACACCATGCTGGATAATTTGCTGAAAGAATTGCAGAAGAAAGCGCAGGCGACCGCATTGATATTGTCTGAGCCTTCAAACCCGTCTTTGCTGGTGCTTAACGAATTATTGCTGCAATCTCAAATTGAGGAAGCGACTTTGTTTAACCAGGATGGTAAGGTCATCGCATTTTCCAGCGAGAGTAATCTGGCATTGTTTCCTGAAATGCCCAATGCGGTAGTGATGCGTCATATCAGGATTCAGAAGGCTTACAGTGCAGTTGAGACGATTGCTGACAAAGGTTTATATTTGCGCGTGGTGGCTCCTGTGAATGTGTTGAGTTTAAAGGAAGATATTCGGGTACTTCAGCTTTTGCAGCCCGTTCCTGTGCAATTGGCAGAAGATGCGGAAAGGGTGCAGGCCGGATATCAGGATTATCAGGAGCTTTCGTTGTCACGTCAGGGATTGACCCGGCTGTATAGCGTTACTTTGACACTGGCATTGTTATTATCATTATTTTCAGCGGTAGCTGCTGCTTCATTGCTCAGTGAAAAATTGAGCGCTCCGCTGGGGATGTTGGCAGAAGGTACGCGAGCTATCGCTCAAGGTGATTATAGCCGCCGTCATAGGGTGCAGAGCCGGGATGAGCTGGGCGTGCTGACAGAATCCTTTAACTTGATGACGCAACAATTGGAAGAGGCGCAGGCAACCGCACAGCATAATCAGCAGGAAGTGGAGAGTGCGCGTGCGCATCTGGAAAGTATTCTGGCAAATCTTTCATCGGGTGTATTGGTTTTTGATAATCAATTGATTTTATCAAAGGCAAATCGAAGTGCAGAGCAGATTCTTCAAGTGCCTTTGATCAGTCTGGATGGCTCGATCATTGAAGGATGCGTGGACAATGAGCCGCAGTTAAAAACCCTGGTTGTTGAAATCAGAGAAGGTTTTAATTCGGGAGAAACAGGGGTTTGGCAGCGCCAATTAACGCGCTCAGAGGATGGTAATCATCAGGTTTTGCTTTTACGGGGAACGCGTTTGCCGGAGATATCGGGTGGCGGCGGTGTGGTGGTTTTTGATGATATTACCAACCTGTTGCAAGTGCAGCGTGCAGTCGCTTGGGGTGAAGTGGCACGCCGGCTTGCGCATGAAATTAAAAACCCGTTGACACCGATTCAACTTTCTGCCGAGCGGGTACAGCATAGATTAATCAATAAGCTGGACGAAGAAGATGCCAGAATGTTGCAGCGTTCTACCGAAACCATCGTCAATCAGGTTGAGGCTCTGAAAAGAATGGTCAATGAATTCAATCAGTATGCGCGTGTTCCTGAATTGGAATTACGTCAACTTGATTTTAATCGATTGGTACGGGAAGTATTGTCACTGTATGAAACAGCCAGTATGGCGACTAATATTAGTCAACACATACAAATTAAGCAGACACTGGCGAATGATCTGCCTGTGGTCAAAGGAGATTCTGCGCAGTTACGTCAGGTGTTGCATAATTTATTGCAGAATGCTCAGGATGCGTTAACGGATACATCAGAGCCTGTCATAGAGGTTAAGACCGAGATGGTGCATGGGGGTGTGCAGCTGAGTATACGTGATAACGGTTGTGGCTTTTCAGATGAGATCAGGGCGCGGGTTTTTGAACCCTATGTCACTACCAAATCGAAAGGAACGGGACTGGGGTTGCCTATTGTCAAAAAAATTGTTGAAGAACATGAAGGCCTTATTCATATTGAAAATATCAAGCCTCATGGCGCGCAGATTTCAATTATCCTGCCCACAGTAGAAAAGAGTGCGTCAGCAGGGGTTAATAAATTAGTATGAGGTTGAGTATGGAAGTAATAAATTAAGGAAGAAATGAACAAAATCTTTCTTATTCGAGTGCCGGTCAATGAACTCGAGAAACTCAGAAGCAATAAATGATCCTAGGATAGATTTCGGCAGCGGAGAGCGGAGAATGTTTAGATGATAACTAACAATACAATACTTGTTGTTGATGACGAAATTGGTATACGTGAATTGCTGTCTGAAATTTTGCGCGATGAAGGGTATCGTGTAGCGTTGGCAGAGAATGCTGAACAAGCCCGGGTCTGGCGTAGTCAGACACGTCCTGAACTGGTGCTGCTGGATATCTGGATGCCTGATACGGATGGCATCACATTGCTGAAAGACTGGGCCAGTAATGGCATGCTGACGATGCCGGTGATTATGATGTCCGGGCATGGCACCATTGATACTGCGGTTGAAGCGACCCGTATTGGTGCATTTGGCTATCTGGAGAAACCGATACCCCTGCAGAAGCTGCTCAGTACCGTCAGCAAGGCCTTGCGGGGTGGGCAAAGCAAGCAGCATTCGGCGCTTTCTCTGGCCAGTTTGGGTAAAGGTGTTTTAATTTCGGATCTTAGAAAGAGATTGGAACAGGTTGCCAATCTGAAAACACCGCTGCTTCTGATGGGTGAGCCGGGCGTTGGTGTGGAGGTATGTGCGCGGTTTATGCATCGCCCTAATACCCCTTGGGTAGAACCGGAAACATTGACATCCTTGGCTGAGTCACCGCTGGATTTATTAGAGCTTGCGCGGAATGGTCTATTATTTCTTAAGGATATCGGTGAAATCAGCAAGTTAGGGCAGAAGGGTTTATTGTTATTATTGAGTAAGCTGGGGAAATATAACGTGCGGCTGGTGTGCGCGACATCCCAACCTCTGGCCGAGTTGACGGCGCAGGGAGCCTATCATCCTAAGTTATATGAAGCGCTGAGTAGCTTGAGTGTGGGCATTCCAGCATTGAGAGCGCATCGGGAGGATATTCCCGAATTGGCCAATCAAATTCTGTCACGTTTTGTTGAATCGGGTGAAGCTTCATCTGAATTGCAGTTCAGTACGGCGGCACTGAATTGTTTACGTAATTATGATTGGCCGGGTAATCTCACACAGCTTACCGGTGTAGTGCATTCTCTGGCATTGACTTGTACCGGTGATGAGATTTCATCTGAGGCGGTTCAGCAGGCAATGGTTTTTCCAGAATCGGCATTACCTTCAGTTGCTTCGGATATTCCGCTTGATCTTTCATTGCGCGAGGCGCGTGATTTATTTGAGAAAACTTACTTTGAAAGGTTGATTGATCAAGAAAGCGGCAATATGACTCGTGTGGCTGAGCGGGCTGGTTTGGAACGCACGCATCTTTATCGCAAAATAAAATTATTGGGAATTAAATTGCGAGGAAACTGATTCTGTAAGGAAATTTGATAGCTACTGGATTGGTTTTTATCAGTTTAATGAGGGTTTGTGGTTGTCGGATAGCCTATCTTCAGGGATAATATCAACTTTTCCAGTTCCGGTTTATGTCTATGAAGGCACGGAGGATGGGCTGTTTTCATTTGTGAATATAAGGGAGTTAGTATTAATGGGTACATTTAAGGATTTTGACGCGCCGGTATTTAAGGATTTGACCAGTGCGATTCGCGCATTGGCGATGGATGCCGTGCAAAAAGCCAATTCTGGTCATCCCGGCATGCCAATGGGCATGGCTGAAATCGCTGAGGTGCTGTGGATTCATCATCTGCGTCATAATCCTGGCAATCCTGAATGGTTTGATCGTGACCGGTTTATCCTTTCCAACGGGCATGGATCAATGTTGATCTACGCTTTATTGCACCTAACGGGCTATGATCTGCCGATGGAAGAAATCAAACGCTTCCGGCAGTTTCATTCAAAAACACCAGGGCACCCGGAATATGGCTATACGCCGGGCGTGGAAACCACAACAGGCCCATTAGGGCAGGGTATTACCAATGCGGTAGGTATGGCGCTGGCAGAAAAGGTGCTGGCTGCTGAATTTAACCGCCCTGGCTATAATATTGTGGATCACCATACTTACGTTTTCCTGGGTGATGGTTGTCTGATGGAAGGCATCTCACACGAAGCTTGCTCTCTGGCGGGTACATTAGGACTGGGCAAACTGATCTGTTTTTACGATGATAACGGTATTTCCATTGATGGCCATGTGGAAGGCTGGTTCACAGATGATACGCCGAAGCGGTTTGAGGCCTATGGTTGGCATGTGGTGCCGAATGTGAACGGGCATGATCCAATCGCGATTGAGGCTGCGATTGAAGCGGCCAAGCAGGTCAACAATAAACCCTCGATGATTTGCTGCAAAACAGTCATTGGACTGGGCTCACCCAACATGGCCAATACCCACTCAGTGCATGGTGCTGCATTAGGTGATGCAGAGATTGCTGCCGCCCGTCCGCATATTGGCTGGCATCATCCGCCTTTTGAGATTCCACAGGATGTCTATAGTGCCTGGGATGCAAGAGCGAAAGGTCAGAAACTTGAAACCGAGTGGAACCAGAAATTTGCTGAATATGCAGAGAGATACCCTGCTGAGGCGGTTGAGTTTAACCGTCGCATGGCCGGTGAGTTACCTGCAAATTGGCAGAATCACGTGGATAGCGTTATCAATCAAGTCAATGCGAAAGCGGAAACGATTGCAAGCCGCAAAGCATCACAAAATGCCATTGAAGGTTTGGCGCCAGTTTTACCCGAACTGATCGGCGGTTCTGCTGATCTAGCCGGGTCAAATTTGACTTTATGGTCAGGTTCTAAAGGAATTAGCCAGAAAACAGGTGGAAACTATGTTTATTATGGCGTGCGCGAGTTTGGTATGAGCGCCATTATGAATGGATTGTCATTGCATGGCGGCTTGATTCCTTACGGCGCCACCTTCCTGATGTTTTCTGAATATGCCCGCAATGCACTACGCATGGCAGCGTTGATGAAAATTCGTAATATATTCGTATTCACCCATGATTCAATTGGTCTGGGTGAAGATGGCCCGACTCACCAACCGGTGGAACAAACAGCAACATTGCGTTATATCCCCAACATGGATGTGTGGCGGCCTTGCGATACGGTTGAATCAACCGTATCGTGGGCGCGTGCGATTGAACGTAAGGACGGCCCTTCAACATTGATATTCAGTCGTCAGAACCTGCCATTCCAGCAACGGGATGCCGCTACAATCAAGCTGATTGATAAAGGGGGCTATGTATTATCTGAGGCAGGCAATGGGCAGGTACAAGCAATCTTGATTGCAACAGGTTCGGAGATCGGTTTGGCCATGAATGCACAAAAAGCATTGGCTGAAGAAGGTATTCATGTGCGGGTTGTTTCCATGCCGTGTACCAATGTTTTTGATCGTCAGGAACCATCCTACAAAGAAAGTGTCTTGCCAAAGGGTGTCAAACGCGTTGCTGTCGAAGCGGGCGTGACAGATTTCTGGCGTAAGTATGTCGGGCTGGACGGTGCCGTGGTGGGTATGGATACCTTTGGTGAATCGGCACCCGCTGATGTGTTGTTCAAGCATTTTGGCTTTACCGTCGAGAACGTGGTTAAGACAGTAAAGGATATCCTCTAATAGTTATATAAGCAGTGGGGTGATGATGGATTCACCCGGAACTACAAGATTTTTATTTAAGGAGTTTTAGTATGACAATTAAGGTTGGTATTAATGGGTTTGGTCGTATTGGGCGTATGGTTTTCCGCTCCGCGATACAGAATTTTCCTGATATAGAAATAGTCGCCATTAATGATTTGCTGGAGCCGGATTATCTGGCTTATATGTTAAAACATGATTCAGTGCATGGCCGTTTTCAGGGCGATATTTCAATCGATGGCAACACTTTGGTAGTCAATGGTAAAAGAATTCGATTGACCGCTATTAAAGATCCTGCCGAACTGAAGTGGGATGAAGTAGGTGCGGAAGTAGTGGTTGAGTCAACCGGCCTGTTTCTGACCAAAGAAACCTGTGAAAAGCATTTGGCGGCGGGTGCCAAAAAGGTCATCATGTCAGCACCTTCCAAAGATGATACACCGATGTTTGTTTATGGCGTGAATGATAAATCTTACAAGGGCGAGAGCATTATTTCCAATGCATCCTGTACCACGAATTGCCTGGCGCCGATTGCCAAGGTACTGAATGATACCTGGGGTATCAAGCGTGGCTTGATGACAACCGTGCATGCAGCAACTGCCACACAGAAGACGGTTGATGGCCCATCCAATAAAGACTGGCGCGGTGGTCGCGGTATTCTGGAAAATATTATCCCATCCTCAACAGGTGCTGCCAAAGCAGTGGGCGTCGTTATCCCTGAATTAAATAAAAAACTGACCGGTATGGCTTTCCGTGTTCCTACATCGGATGTGTCAGTGGTGGATTTGACGGTTGAACTGGAAAAAGACGCCTCCTATGAAGATATCTGTAAGGCGATGAAAACTGCTTCCGAAGGAGAAATGAAGGGTGTTCTGGGTTATACCGACCAGAAAGTGGTATCCACCGATTTTCGTGGCGAAAGCTGCACCTCCATTTTTGATGCTGAAGCAGGCATGGCTTTAGATAAAAGCTTTGTTAAAGTGGTTGCATGGTATGACAATGAATGGGGTTATTCCACCAAAGTATTGGAGATGGTGCGTACTGTTGCGAAGTAATTGGATACTGGAAGAGATGCAATGGGTGAAAGTGCACAAGTAAGCTTGATTGCTATCTAAATTTTGATATTCAATTAGTTAAGACATAAAGGGTAGCATGGGCTATCCTTTATATTTTTCTTAAAGACAATTCTGGAGTTTGCCGTGTCAGTAATTAAACTGGTTGACCTTGATCTCAAGGGAAAGCGTGTATTTATCCGTGCTGATCTGAATGTGCCTGTGAAAGATGGAAAAGTGACATCGGATGCTCGCATTACTGCCTCAATGGCGACGATTAATCACTGCCTTGAACAAGGCGCTAAAGTAATGGTCACTTCTCATCTGGGTCGTCCTGAAGAAGGCGTGTGGGCAGAAGAGAATTCGCTGAAACCGGTGGCGGACAATATTGCAGGCCGGCTGAATAAACCGGTGCGGTTAATCCGCGACTGGGTCGATGGCGGCTTTGAGGTAGCCGATGGAGAATTGGTCGTGCTGGAAAATTGCCGTATTAATAAAGGTGAAAAGAAGAATTCAGAAGAGACTGCGCAGAAATACGCAAAATTGTGCGATGTGTTTGTGATGGATGCATTTGGTACTGCACACCGTGCAGAAGCATCGACCCATGGCATCGCCAAGTATGCGCCGGTGGCTTGTGCGGGTATTCTGTTAACAGAGGAACTGGAAGCGTTAACCAAAGCACTGCTGAACCCGGCGCGTCCTATGGTCGCGATTGTTGGAGGCTCCAAGGTTTCAACCAAGCTGACGGTGCTTGAATCTCTGTCTGAGAAGGTTGATCAACTGGTAGTAGGTGGAGGTATCGCTAATACCTTCTTGAAAGCGACTGGCAAGAATGTAGGCAAATCATTGTGTGAAGATGATCTGGTTCCAACGGCTAAAATGCTGATGGATAAAATGTCTCAACGTAATGCATCCATTCCGATTGCGGTAGATGTTGTCGTGGGTAAAAAGTTTGATGCTAATGAACCCGCTATCCTGAAAGATGCGGGTGACGTGGTTGATGATGACATGATTTTTGATATTGGACCCAAAAGTTCGCAGGAGCTGGCCGATATCATTATGCGAGCAGGAACGGTGGTCTGGAACGGCCCTGTCGGTGTATTTGAATTTGATCAATTCGGCGCCGGCACTGAAAAAATTGCCAGAGCCATTGCAGAAACAAGCGCTTTCACGCTGGCTGGCGGCGGTGATACCATTGCGGCTATTCAGAAATATGATATTTATGACAAAGTATCCTATATTTCAACCGCAGGGGGCGCATTCCTCGAATTCCTGGAGGGTAAGAAATTGCCCGCAGTTGAAATATTGGAAATGCGCGCTAACAATTAATCACTAAAGAAAACAATGATTCGAAGAACAAAAATTGTAGCGACCCTTGGCCCGGCCTGTGGCAATCCAAAAGTACTGGAGCGCATGATTCAGGCCGGAGTGGATGTTGTTCGGATTAACTTTTCACACGGTACGCGCGAACAACATATCGAGTATGCCGAATTGACGCGTTCACTGGCGCGGGCAGCAGGTCTTACGGTGGGTGTTTTGGCGGATTTGCAAGGCCCGAAGATCCGTATTGGCAAGTTTGAACACGGTAAGATCAGACTTGAGGTGGGCGATAAGTTTGTTCTGGATTCTCACTGTGAACTGGGCAATCAAGAAAGGGTGGGACTGGATTATAAAGAACTGCCTAATGATTTGGAGACAGGCGCTACGCTGATGCTGGATGATGGCCGCATAGTCCTGGGTGTGTCCGCAGTCCGAGGTCATCAGGTATTTTGTGTGGTTGAACAAGGCGGCGTGTTATCCAATAATAAAGGCATCAATCGCAAAGGCGGTGGACTGGGCGCACCTGCGCTGACGAGCAAGGATCTGGAAGACATCAAGACGGCGGCGGCATTTAATGCAGACTATCTGGCCGTATCTTTCGTGCGTTCGGGTGATGATATCCGGCAGGCGCGTGAATTGATGCTCGAAGCAAGTGGTAAAAGCCTGATCATGGCAAAGATTGAGCGTTCGGAGGCTATCCTTGCACTGGATGATATCTTGGAAGCATCGGATGCTATTATGGTGGCACGCGGTGATCTGGCGGTTGAAGTGGGGGATGCGGCTGTCCCGGCCTTGCAAAAAAGGATGATCCGCTCAGCACGAGCGAATAATAAGCTGGTTGTTACCGCAACACAAATGATGGAATCCATGATCACCAATCCGATTCCAACGCGTGCTGAAGTATCCGATGTGGCCAATGCGGTACTGGACGGCACCGATGCTGTCATGCTGTCTGCGGAATCTGCGGCAGGGGAATATCCGGTTGAATCAGTAGAGGCCATGGCGAGAGTTTGCCTGGAAGCGGAAAAAGAGTATTTGGTGAGTCATGACAGGCGGATGCCTGCGATTAATCCGACCACCATTGAAGAAGCCATCGCTCGCGCCACCATGTTTACGGCCAGCGGTTTGCAGATTCGTGCGATTGCAGCATTGACTCAAAGCGGTGTGACTGCGCTGCTGATGTCACGGAGAAGTTCCAAAGTGCCTATTTTTGCGCTGAGCCCCAATGAAGGAACCCGGAGAAAGGTCACTCTGTTTAGAGGGGTCTATCCGGTGGAGTTCGGGGAAGGGATCAATGATCCCGAAATTATTCTCAATCTTGCTGAAGATGAATTACTCAAGCGTGGTGTCGTGCGCAATGGTGATATCATGGTGATGACGATCGGTGAGCCGGTGGGTAAAACAGGCGGTACCAATACGATGAAAATTATCAAAGTAGGCGAATGCAAATCAAGACAAGGTATTGATGCAGCGTAAATTATCGGATGGAACTGGCCCTGGCATGAGAGATGCTGATGGCAATAGCAGAAAGAATCAAAGAATATTTTTTAAGAATAATAACTTATATTTAAACAGGCTTATATTTAAGATAATTTTTTGAAGGAGATTTAAATGGCACTCGTATCATTAAGACAATTACTCGATCATGCGGCAGAAAACGGTTACGGCCTGCCTGCTTTTAATGTCAATAATCTGGAGCAAATCCAGGCCATCATGCAGGCGGCTGATGAATGTAACAGCCCGGTCATTATGCAGGGTTCCGCCGGTGCGAGAAAATATGCCGGTGAAGCATTTTTACGCCATTTAATTGAAGCAGCGGTTGAAGCTTATCCGCATATCCCGATTGTGATGCACCAGGATCATGGCGCATCACCATCCGTTTGCGTCAATGCGATCCGTAGCGGTTTCTCGAGTGTCATGATGGACGGCTCCTTGCAGGCCGATGCCAAGACACCATCCACCTACGAATACAATGTCAACGTCACGGCAGATGTTGTGAACATCGCGCATTCCGTCGGCGTATCCGTGGAAGGTGAGCTGGGTTGCCTCGGTTCTCTGGAATCCGGCATGGGAGAAGCAGAAGACGGGCACGGTGCAGAGGGTGTGTTATCCCATGATCAACTGCTGACCGACCCGGAAGAAGCGGCCGATTTCGTCCGCAAAACGGGCGTGGATGCACTGGCGATCGCAATCGGCACCTCGCACGGCGCTTACAAATTTACCCGTAAACCGACCGGTGACATTCTGGCGATTCAGCGCATCAAGGAAATCCATGCGCGCATTCCCAATACCCATCTGGTCATGCACGGCTCCAGCTCGGTTCCGCAGGAATGGCTGGAAATCATCCGTCAATACGGCGGCGACATCAAGGAAACCTACGGTGTGCCGGTTGAAGAAATCCAGGAAGGCATCAAATACGGCGTACGCAAGGTCAATATCGACACCGATATCCGTCTAGCCATGACCGGAGCGATCCGCCGCAGTCTGGAAAAAGACAAAAGCAATTTCGATCCGCGCAAATTCCTGAAAGAAGCCACCGCTGCAGCTAAAGACATCTGTAAAGCCCGCTTTGAAGCCTTCGGTTGTGCCGGGCAGGCTGGCAAGATCAAGCCAATTTCTCTGGAAAGCATGGCTAACCGCTATGCTAAGGGTGAATTGCACGCCATTATTAAGTAAGTCAAATCGTAGCAATCTTCAAAATCCACGATTGATGCTGTTTTGCAGTATCAATCGTGGGGTTCGAGAATGTTGTTGGTAAATTCCATCAGCTCACGCATCTAGATTCTCTGTCGCTTTACTAAGACTTAATTAAGCAGATGAGATCATACCCGCCAAAGAATATTCTTCTCGGTTCACCAATGTTCTTCTTGGTCAACCCAGATGATCTTAATGGCCTAAACGAGTGGACCGAATATCTTGATTCGATCCTACACGGTCCTTGTCGTATAGAAGATTTGCCTGACGGTCTCCACCTTATCGAAGAACGGCAGCGTGTCGTCCAGGTGCGCGGGCTCAAGATTGAGATCTTCGGATGTGAGCACCCACCACCACACTTTCACGTGAAATCTAGGGATATAAATGTATCGTTCGCCATTGACGATTGTCGTCTTATCAACGGTATACCTCCTTCTGGCAAAGTACTTCGTGCGATTCAATACTGGCACAGTAACGCTCGACCATGCCTTATCGAGGTATGGAATGCGACTCGCCCCAATGGTTGTTCAGTAGGAGCATTCCGTGATAACACATAATCTGGTCGCACCAGATTGCTGACTAACAACTTATTTCACTGGGCTTGTGCGAAAAAAACTGGAAAGGCTAGTGAATTCAAACGTTAGATTTTTGGTAGCCAATCAAAAATTATGATTGCTTCTCAGGAGCAACATAACCCACCGGCTGTTCCGCACCCGAGCCAAAAAAGTGCGCTTCCAGTTGCTCCGCCAGATATTTGCGTGCTTTGATATCCGAAAGGTTCAAGCGATTTTCATTGACCAGTAGGGTCTGGTGCTGAATCCATTGACTCCAGGCTTCCTTGGAGACGT
>ERZ1292630.3837-Hain-H41-02um-R3-3837-length-12958-cov-6_pt1 | contig 12958 bp, 18 predicted proteins | sample MGYA00564408_ERZ1292630 | MGnify/ENA primary metagenome ERZ1292630 (study PRJEB36523, sample SAMEA6512641) | groundwater metagenome | collected 2019-01-08 | study: AquaDiva: Metagenomics assemblies of 32 groundwater samples | reverse complement strand
AAGCAGCAGGCGCTGGCCGTCGGTCTGGCCGAGCGGCACCGATTTCAGCGCAGCCATGATCTGGTTCTCCAGCCAGGCCCACAGATAAGCGATCAGCGCGCTGCGCGCCGGAATCTCCCATTTCACCACCGCGAAAGCGAAGGCCGCAGGAAAAGTGATGTCCGTGATACCGCGCAGCTGCGCCAGCGACTGGTCCTCGAACTCGCCGATGTCGAGCAGCAGCCGCTGCAAGGAATAACCCATCTGCAGCGTTTCGGCGCGCAACTCGGCGCTCTCGCGCGTGCTGCGGAAAATGTCGTTCCAGTGCGCCACGCGCTTAAGGTCGCCTGCCGACCAGGCGGCATGCAGGCGCCACCATACCGGCGCTTCCAGCCGCGCCACGGCATAGGCGAGCACGTCGCCGATCCAGCGTCCGGCGCTCGCCGCGTCGCGCACCAGGCCGGCCTCCACCGCCGCCTCCAGCCCCTGCGAGTAGCTGTAGGCGCCGACCGGCAGGGTGGGACTGGCGAGCTGCAGCAAGCGGGCCAGCGCGAGGTCGGTGCTCATGGCTTCGCCCCGGTCATCGGATTTGTCCGATTGCTGGTCGTTCGATGTTCCTGGCGGTCATGGTCATGAATGGTCGATAGATCGTGGTGTTGCGCCATGTTCCGGGGTTCCAACGGGCAGCGGTGGAGCGCCATCGGCAATGCGACCATTCTATTGGATACGCGGCGGCGAATCGAGGTCTGTTCGCACAATGGGCGCGGCCGCGGGGCAAGCGGCCGGCGCCGGCGCGTATGTTTCGTCGCGCCGGACGGCGGGTTTGTCCTGCGAATCCGGCGTTTCGTCGCAACCCGCTGGCCCGGCGCATGCCCGCCACGGAAACTGCCTGCATCACCAGCCGTACTCGATCACGCGTTACATCAACAGGAGCCATCATGGAACACGAAGAACTCATCCGCATCGCCCGCCGCCGCGCAGGCAAGAAATTCGGCTTTTTCATTCACCTCGCGGTGTTCATCGCGGTGAACGTGCTGCTTTTTGTCATCAACCAGCGGACCACGCCCGGCCTCTCATGGTTCGCGTTTCCGCTCGGCGGCTGGGCCATCGGCCTGAGCATTCATGGCCTTGCGGTATACTTGTCGGGCTCCGGCTTGCGCGAGCGCATGGTCGAAGACGAACTGCGCAAGCTGGAATCGCGCCGCGATGCGGGCGGGCGCTGAGTCGACTGGATTCCTATGCCGATCTATTCCCATTCCGATGTGCCGCGCAGCGTGTTCGGTACCGTCGCGCTCTGCACGCTGATCGCGGCGGCGCTCACGGCGTTCGGCAGCAAGGGGTTCGTCACCAACCTGGTCTTCAGCCTGTGCATCGGCCTGCTCACCTACGCCACGATCGATTTGCCGCGGCGCTGGTTGTGGCCGCAGGGCGCACCTGCGCTGGTGCCGGTGATAGTCCTCGCGCTTTTGGCCGCGCCCGTCGGCTGGTTTGGAGGCAGCTTCGTTGCTAGTTTGCTGCTCGGCGAGACCTGGAAGCCCGGCACCGCCAGCCTGAACGCGATGCTCGGATTTCTCGCGCTCACCGCGGGAGCGGGCCTGGGCAGCACGTTTTTCTTCTGGACGCGCGAGCGCCTCGCGCACAGCGAGCGCGTCGCGGCCGAAGCGCGGCTGAAACTGCTGCAGGCGCAGATCGAGCCGCACTTCCTGTTCAATACGCTCGCCAACCTGCAGGCGTTGATCGGCTCGGACCCGAAGCGCGCGCAGGCGATGCTCAGTCACCTCGACGGCTACCTGCGCGCCACGCTCGCTTCGACGCGCAACGACAAGTGCACGCTGGCCGAGGAGTTCGCGCTGTTGCGCGGCTATCTCGAGATCCTCGCGATCCGCATGGGCCCGCGCCTCGCTTACTCCCTCGATCTGCCCGACGCGCTGGCCAAGGCCAGGCTGCCGCCGATGCTGCTGCAACCGCTGGTTGAAAATGCGATCAAGCACGGCCTCGAGCCCAAGGTGGAAGGCGGCAAGCTGCGCGTCGCGGCTAGCGCCGAAGGCAGGCAGCTCGTTCTGGTGGTGGAAGACAGCGGCCCGGGTTTTGGCGCCGCTTCCACCTCCGGCACCGGCGTCGGCCTGCTCCATGTGAAGGAGCGCCTCGCCGCCGTCTACGGCAATGCCGCCACGGCCGGGATCGGTGAAACCGCAGGCGGCGGCGTGTGCATCACGCTGCGCCTGCCCTGGCAAGAATGAACCCGCGCGCGCTCATCGCCGAAGATGAACCGCTGCTCGCCCAGGGTCTGAAGGACGCGCTCGCCCTCGCCTGGCCGGAGTTGCAGGTGATCGCGCTCGCGCCCAACGGCATCGAGGCGCTGCGGCTCGCGGAAGCCGAGCGCCCGGACGTGGCCTTCCTCGACATCCGCATGCCGGGGCTAACCGGGCTGGAGGTCGCTGCGGAACTCGCCGACCGGCTGAACGAAGGCGAGCCGGTGCCGCGCATCGTGTTCGTCACCGCCTATGACGAGTACGCGGTGAAAGCCTTCGACCTCGCGGCCGTCGATTACCTGCAGAAGCCGGTCAGCGCCGAGCGGCTGGCGAAAGCGGTCGAGCGTCTGAAAGCGCAACTGGCGGCACCGAAGGAAGACCTTGTACAACTCGTTTCAAAACTGCAGCAACTGATGGGCGTCGGGCCTGCGAACGCGGGCGCGGGTTTGGGTGACGGTTCGCTGAAGATCATCCGCGCCGCCGTGGGCAACATGGTGCGCATGATCCCGGTGGAGGAGGTCTGCTACTTCCAGGCCGCCGACAAGTACACCAGTGTGGTCACGCGCGACGCCGAAGTGCTGATCCGCACGCCGCTGAAAGAACTGCTGGCGCAGTTGCCGCAGGACCGATTCAAGCAGATCCATCGCGGCACCGTCGTCAACCTCGCCGAAGTCGCCGCCGCGGTGCGCGATGACGCCGGGCGTCTCTCGCTGCGGCTGAAACAGCGCAAGGAAACCCTGCCGGTCAGCCGCGTGTTCGCCGAGCAGTTCCGGCAGATGTAAGCCGGCGGGGCGGCGAACATTGATTGGGCGGACAGGCCGCCGCACACTACGCGACCCCGTATTGCTTTTTCGGAGCCGGCTCGGAAAGACGAAAGCCGTTTCTGCCCGAGGCCTTGGCGCCGTACATGGCGGTATCGGCGCATTTGAGCAAGGCATCCATGTCTTTCGCGTCGTGTGGATACAGGCTGATGCCGATGCTCAGCGTCACTCGTTGACTGCGGCCCCGCAGCTCGTAGTCGCCGCAGCAGGTCTCGAGCAGGTTCTCAACCGTCCCGATCGCAAGCGACGTGTCGGGGATCTGCTCGAGGATGATCACAAACTCGTCCCCGCCCAGGCGCGCGACAGTGTCGGTTTTGCGCAGACATTTTTGCAGGCGGACGGCAAGCTGGCGCAGCAGTTCGTCGCCGGCGTCGTGTCCGAAGGTGTCGTTGATGCGCTTGAAGTGGTCGATATCGATGTAGAGCAGGGCCAGGCCACCGCGATTGCGCTGCGCCGCGTCCATGGCTCTGGACAGGCGGTCGACGAACAGGTTGCGGTTGGGCAGGCCGGTCAGGTTGTCGTAGAACGCCAGCTTGTTCAGCACCTGCGTCAGCTTGAGCGCGCCGATGTCCTGCAAAAAATGGATGAAGTGGGTGATGTGTCCGGTGTTGTCGTGCAGCGGACACGCCAGTTCGAGTGCATGGCGGATTTCATCCGTTCCGGCCTTAAACTCAGTCTCCCCTTGCCAGGATTCGCCGGTCAGCAGCATTTTCCTGACGATCCGCTCCGGGAATGCGTCGCTTCCCGACCTGAATTGCGCAAGATTCGCTCCCGATACCCGTTCAGCGCTCACGCCGAGCCATTGACGCAGGTGCGGGTTGGCGTATTCGATCGCGCCGTGCGGCAGCGTCACCGCCACGCCGATCGGGATCTGCTCGATCACTTTCGAAAGATCGTGTCCGAACCAAGTCACGGAAACCCCCTGCGGGTTGTCGAGCCGGATACCTGCGCAAATCGCAAATCAACGGGATATGTTACTGTCAGTTATTATAAAAAGCAACCGGTGGTATCCGTTCGCGGCCCTGCTTGGTGGTATTTTCCGAGCATGGTTCTCGCCGACGAAAAACAGGGTTTCAGCAGGCGCTTCAAGGAGGCGATGCGCAAGGTCCGCGTCGATGCGGACAGTCCCACTCAGGTCGCGCGCGAATTCAACCTGCGCTACCACGGCGACCCGGTGACGGCGCAGGCGATCCGAAAGTGGCTTGCCGGCAAGGCGCTGCCTTCGCAGGACAAGATCCGGGCCCTGGCCTTGTGGCTGGAAGTCACACCGCAATGGCTCAGATTCGGCGAAGCCGAGCGCAAGGAAGAGCGGGGCGGGGCGGCGGCGAAGCAGGACCTTGCGTCTTATGCGGTGGATCCCGTCTGGGTAATGAAAAAGCTCGAACTCCTCGACGAGCCGCACAAGAAGATGGTGCTCGAGATGGTGCGCGCGCTGCTGCGGCTGGAAGGCAAGCAGTAACGCCGCATTCGCGTGGCGGCTGAAGCAGCGCAAGGAAACCCTGCCGGTCAGCCACGTGTTCGCCGATTTGTTCCGGCAGATGTAGGGCGGGGGCTTTGACCGGCGCCAAAGTGGCGCCGGGCGTATAATTGCACCGTCGCAACATACAGGTGAATTCCAATGCTGACCACGGACAAGGAAAGAGTGAGCGCAAGAATCCCGCGCGAGTCGCGGAACCTGCTGGAGAAGGCGGCGGCGCTGTCGGGCGCGACGCTTAACCAGTTCGTTGTCCAGGCCGCTGTCAAGGAAGCGCAAGCACTGCTTTCACGCGAGCAGACCATTGTGTTGACTGCAGTGGACGGCGAGCGGTTCTTCGCCGCGCTTGAGCGCCCCCCAGCTCCGAACGCGGCCTTGCGCAAGGCCGCCAAAGCATACCGCCGTTCCAGGCTGCATGCTCAAGATTGAGCCGCTCGGTCCGCAACACGACCGAGAATCGTTCGATTGCGGCCAGCCGGACCTCGACGACTATCTCAGACGCATCGCACGGCAGCACGCCGATAAGGGCGTGGCGCGCACCTTTGTCCTCGTGGACGACGCCGAGCCGGGCACGGTGCTGGGCTTCATGACGCTGACCCTGTGCGAGATCGTACCCTCCGCGCTCCCGCCGAAATTCGCAAGGAAGTACGCTCATCGCGTCTACGGAGTGAAGCTTGCACGGCTGGCCGTCAGCCGATTACGGCAGCGCCAGGGCCTCGGCGCTCTCATGATGCTGCACGCGATGGATCGCGCGCGGTCGGTCGCGGACAACGCCGGCATCGTTGGTTTCTTCGTCGATGCCAAGGATTCACAGGCCCAAGCGTATTATCTTCGCTACGGATTCATCCCGCTTGTCGATGATCCGCTCAGACTGTTCCTGCCGCTGGCGACGTTAAAGCGTGCGTTGGAAAAATCATGATCAAACACCTCAACCCGGGCGGCGCGCCGGATGCCGAGAATTGGTGGGCCGTATCGCCGTGCGGACCATCTTGGCGAGTCTGGCCGAGGGTATGAGCGTTGCGCACATCGTCGAGGACTTCCCGACGCTCGATGAGTCTGCGGTACGCGCAGTCATTGCCTTTGCGGCGGTTTCCGCGGAAGAGGACCTGCCGATTCCGCCTGCCCCCTCGCTTGCATGAAGGTTTAGCGGGGCCTGAACGCTTCGATCCTGAGTGTCTTGACGGACTGGAAATGCTTGGTATTCGAGGTAACGATAGCTAGGTTGTGTTCGATGGCGGTGGCGGCGATGAGCGCATCGGCGAGTTGTAGGTGATGCGCGAGAAAGTGTTCTTCGACGAGCCGGACGGCGCGCTCGGAAATCGCTCTGGTGATGGGCAGGATCGTCACCTGCCAGAGTGCCAAGTCAGCTTGCAGGTTCTTCAGTTCGCGCGCGTTGCGCATGCCTTGCACGAGTTCCATGTAGGTTACCGCCGAGATCGCAAAGGGCTCGGCGGCCAGGAGCGTAGCGGCCGCCTCCTGGCTGCGCCAGTTCCAGATGATTACATCGGAGTCGATGAGCCGCATTAGTCCGCTGAGCGCCGCGAACTGGCGCGTGTTTGCCTTAAGGTGCGCACGTAAGCCGCAGGATCGTTGACGTCGGCGCGGTCAGCCCACATGCCGAAGGTCGCATTGGGCTTCTTGCCTGTTTTTGCGGCGGTCTCCCTCTTGCGTTTGGCGATTGTCACTGTCAGCACCTCGTTGCCCTTCGCTTTTACGCGCTGGCGCCAGGCCTCGGGCAATTCGCTTGCCATGACGCCTTCGATCACCACGGTTGTTCCCATTTTGCTCTCCGATGTTCGCTCCAGAAATCAAATTATCCGCTTGTTTGGTATCCCCGACACTTTTGTAAGTGAGAATTGCGATTCTATCTTATTTGATATATCATTTTGTGTGTGAATGGGAAACAAGTCATCGCCAAACTGAGAGAAGCCGGATGGGAACTCATCCGTGTTGAAGGCAGCCATCATCAGATGGGTAAGAATGGCCGGCGCACTTCGGTTCCTGTTCATGGCACGAAAGACCTGAAACCCGGCACTCTGGCCGGCATCCAGCGTCAGACAGGAGTCAAACTAAAATGAATCTGCTCTACCCTGCAAATTTTCAACCGCAGCCCGACGGTGGCTTTACCGTGCTATTTGCCGACCTACCCGAAGCCATCACCGAAGGCGATACCTTCGACGAAGCCATGCTTCACGCGCAAGAAGTGTTGAGCCTTAGTTTGCGTGGGCGTATCGAGGACGGGCAAGCTATCCCGCTGCCGTCTGCCGCAAAAGGAAAGCGGGCGCATCTAGTGGCACCTGATGCACTGGCGCAGTCGGCGGTGCTCCTTCGACTCGCACGCGGCGACCGGCCACTATCCGACCTGGCCCGCGCGATGGAAACTTCGTGGGCTGCCGCCCAACGTCTGGAAGACCCGCACCACTGGCCGAGCCTGAAGCAGTTGGACCGCGCCGCCAAGGTGTTGGGTAAGCGGCTGGTGCTGTCTCTGGAGTAAGCGAATCACGTTCGTAGAACGCGATTTTGGATAAACCTCGGCGAAGGTCGATGGTTTGCCTATCCATTCGCGACAGGCCAAACGCTATTGACGTCCAGACGTCAAACGATTAGCATGCGTCATTCCCCAACGCATGCTGTCATGAATAGAAAACGCCCAGGAGAAGTACGAGACGCCATTGTGAGGGTGCTCGAGGCGCGCCCGCGTGGCGCTTCAGTGACGGAGATTACGCAGCAGGTCACCTCCATGATCGGAGCCGTTCCCGCGTCATCGGTGAGGTCGTATCTGCAATTGAATACACCCGCGCTGTTCGCTCGGATGGATCGAGCCCAATACGTCCTCAAAGGGTTCTCGTACGAGCCTGCGCCCAGTACCGCAAAGGCCGCGTTGCGTACCTTCCAGTTCGGGAAAGCGACGTTGGTCAGAGACGACTGCCTTTCCTGGTTCGAGCGTCAACCTGCGAACTCGCTGCACGGAGTCGTGACCGATCCCCCCTATGGGTTGATCGAGTATTCGGATCTGGAACAAGAGAAACTCCGATCCGGACGGGGCGGTGTTTGGAGAATTCCACCGTCGTTCGATGGGGCGAAGCGGGCACCGCTGCCAAGATTCACCGTTCTGAAGCCGACAGACCTGGACGCACTCGAACAGTTCTTTACAGCGTGGGCAACGCGGCTGCTGCCGATTCTTGTTCCGGGCGCCAATGTCGTTGTTGCGAGCAATCCGCTGCTGTCCTACCTCGTTTCGAGCGCTCTTTCCCGAGCGGGCCTGGAGCGGCGCGGGGAAATCGTCAGGTTGGTGATGACCATGCGCGGTGGTGATCGTCCAAAGGATGCGCATGTCGAGTTCTCGGATGTGAGCGTCATGCCAAGGTCCATGTGGGAGCCCTGGCTGGTATTTCGCAAGCCTATCGACGGCCGCGTACAGGACAACCTGCGCAAATGGGGCACCGGCGGGTTTAGACGGATTTCTTCAGAGCGCCCGTTCGGTGATGTAATAGTCTCCGCGCCCACGCGTGCCACCGAGCGGGCCTTGGCGCAGCACCCGAGCCTCAAGCCGCAAGCATTTCTGCGGCAATTGGTTCGGGGGGTGTTGCCGCTCGGTAAAGGCATCGTGCTGGACCCCTTCGCAGGCTCCGGATCGACCCTCGCCGCCTGCGAGGCTGTCGGTTACGAAAGCGTCGGCGTAGAGCGAGACCGCAAGTACTTCGATCTCGCGCTCGGGGCTATACCGAAACTGTCGAAGTTGGTGATGAACCCCGACTAAGCTTTCTAGCGGAATTACAGGTTAGCTCATCCGGCATATTGAAGTCGTGATAAATATTGCCGCTCCCGCGGACAGTCTTAAGCTGTTTTCGCTTTTCGAATCGCCGGAATGTCGGCTGAGGTAGAATACCTACCTGGTAAAACTTGCGGAGCAAGCGATGAGTGCCGTGCTTATATCAACCAAAGGACAGATCGTTCTCCCCGCTGCTGTCCGAAAGGCGCTCGGGTTGAAGGCTGGAATGCGTGTCGACATCCGCGTCGAGGGCAAAGGTGCGCGCATCACTCCGACGCCGGCCAAGAATACAGCGAAGCTTTCCGAGATCCAGGCAATCCTCAAGTATTCCGGCCCGCGCGTGCCTGTGAAGGACATGCGGGTCACGGACTACAAGGACTGACGGCGTGCGCGCCCTGGATACCAACGTGCTGGTGCGCGCCCTGGTGCAGGATGACGCGGCACAGGGACGGCGTGCCCAGGCCTGCCTGAGCGCCCAGCCTGTGTACGTTCCAGTAACGGTCATCCTTGAATTGGAATGGGTGCTGCGCTCCCGATACGGGTATTCGCCCAAAGCGATTGCGGACGCGATGGAAAAGCTCGCGATACTGGAAAATGCCATCGTAGGCGAGCAGGCGGCAGTTATCGCGGCGGCGAGGAAACTGCGGCAAGGCTGGGACTTCGCTGACGCGCTTCACCACGCACTGGCCGCTGGCTGCGATGATTTCGCCACATTCGACACCAATCTGGCACGGCGCGCGGGCCGTGATGATTCGACTGCTCCCCCGGTGATCGCGATCTGACGGAGCGCGAGCCGGATGTCGGCGGCACGTATCGCGCCGTCTACACTGTGAGGTTCTCCGTGCGGATCATCTTGGCGAGTCTGGCCGAGGGTATGAGCGTTGCGGAGATCGTCGACGACTTCCCGACGCTCGATGAGTCTGCGGTACGCGCAGTCATTGCCTTCGCGGCAGTTTCCGCAGAAGAGGACCTGCCGATTCCGCCTGCCTCCTCGCTTGCATGAAGGTTAAGCTCGACGAGAACATCCCCGTCCGACTTGCCGGGGTACGCGCTCCGGGGCAGGCTGGTTACAGGTTCCCACGTGGCCTCAAAGATGAAAATATTCGTTTGACCGGGGCGCCGACGCCGAGGATACTTCCGCTCGTGCAGTTGAATTTCCTATCCTTTCCTGTCTGTAGGAGATGAGCGAATGTCGAAGACCACGAAAGCTAACCCAGGACTGGTGGACCAGCTCACCGAGGAACGAAGGCGAGTCGATTTTGACTCGTATGACATTTCCGTCCAGCAGCTTCTCTCGATGGTCAGCCAGCACCAGATCGACGTGGCTCCGACCTACCAGCGTCGCTTCCGCTGGGATGCCACCCGGCAGTCGCAACTCGTGGAATCAATTTTTCTCGGAATTCCAGTCCCGAACCTGTTTATGGCGACCAATTCAAATGGGACGTGGGAAGTCGTAGACGGCGTGCAACGCCTCAGCACAATCGTCCACTTTGCTGGAGATGACGAGAGTCGCACAGCGATCGACATCTCTGCGCCACTTAAGATTGAGGGCCTAGTGAAGCTGACGGAAATAAACAACCTCACTTTCGGAAAGCTACCGCCGAGCGTGCAGATGCAGTTCATGCTGCGTCCCCTCAAGATCACTACGCTCAGTGATAAGAGCGATCTGAAGGTACGGTTCGACCTCTTTGAGAGGCTGAACACGGGCGGCCTGAAACTTACAGACCAAGAGATTCGCGGTTGTATTTATCGCGGCCAATTCAACGATTTTTTAGAACGTATGGCTGCAACGAAAGCTTTCAAGAAGGTTGTGGTACTCAGGGATTCAATGGAGGGCGACGGAACCCGTGAAGAGTACGTGCTCCGCTTCTTCGCGTTTCTGCATCGCTACAAGACTTTCGAGCACTCGGTTGTTGATTTCCTGAACGACTACATGGCGGCGGCTACGAAGTCTTTCGACTACGTCAAGAACGAGGCGGTGTTCTTGAAGACTTTCTCCGAGTTGGTACGCGTGTTTCCAGATGGAATTAGTCGTAGGACTCGCCTCACGCCTATCAATCTGTTTGAAGCCGTGGCGGTTGGCGCCGCGATCGCGCTCGGAACCCGCTCGACGCTGCTTAGACGTCACGTGAAGATATGGATCGGTTCCGATGAGTTGAAGAACATGACAACGGGTGGAACGAATAACAAAACGATGGTCACCGGCCGCATTCAGTACGTCGCGGAAAAGTTCGGGGGGCGGTAATGCTCGCGGGGGTCACCGCCGAGGCCCTCAAGCGAATCTCTTCGACTCGATCACTTCTGCGCGTTGTCGAATCGCATCAGCGAGGTGTCGGCATGGGGGACGCTGCCAGTCGCTCGGCGAAAGGCATGATCTTTGTGCACAACTATGCCGTCTACGAGTATGTAGTCGTAGAGTCAGTAAGGGCATTAGTGCGGAATGTGAACGATCGAGGGCTTCCTTTGGCATCGACGCGCGCCGAGTTACTGGGGATGGCGCTTGATCCCGAATTCACGTCTGTCATTGGTGGTTCCTTGAAGAAGACATGGGCGGGACGCGCTGGATTGCTACAAAAGGTTCGCTCGACTACGGTAGTAGCGATAGCGGAGGGCCTTTTCCCAAAGGATGGAACTCAGTTCAGGCCTGCGCAGCTCGAGACGATTTGGAGCCTGTTCGGCCTCCCAGGAACAATCGTGCCCGCACCACGTCTTCGGGGCCACATCGAGGAGATGGTGGAGGCTCGTAACAAAATCGCACACGGCAACGAAGCGCCGGACATCGTTGGGGGTCGATTCACCATTGCCGATTTGGAGAAACGCATTGACGACACAGAGGCGGTTTGCACGCACATCATGAGTAACGCCAGCAGCTACGCTGCGAGCTTGAGCGCATTTCAATAGCTACTTTTCATATACGGGACATTAGGGCCGGAGCCATCGGCTTTTTGCGAACCTTGATTGAACCTTTGACTGTGAATGAATCGCAGGTCACGATCACCCTATAATGGCGACATGAATTCTCCGACTCCGCCCGGCCACAGCCTCGACCTATCGGGTTTTCTCCCCTTCGATCCGTCGAAGCTCGGCGACCACCAGAAGGCCCTCCCGGCCATCGCCAAGGATGCGAAACGCATCGCCGCAATCGAAGACGCTATCAGTCGAATCCCCACTTTTCACACGCTCTACAACGCGGACGCGCGTCGCATGGAGTTCCTGAAGCCGGCGAGCGTGCATCTCGTAGTCACGTCACCGCCGTACTGGACGCTGAAGGAGTACCAGCGAACGGACGGCCAGTTGGGCTTTGTCAGCGACTATGAGACCTTTCTGAAGGCGCTCGACGAGGTCTGGCGCGGCTGTTACGACGCACTCGTGCCAGGCGGGCGATTGGTGTGCGTGGTGGGCGACGTGTGTCTTTCTCGCCGCAAGAACGCGGGCGTGCATTCGGTTATCCCGCTGCACGCTTCGATCCAGGAGCATTGCCGGGCACTCGGCTTCACCAATCTTTCTCCAATCATCTGGCACAAAATTGCAAATGCCGTTTACGAAGCCGACGGAAATGGCGGCGGTTTCCTCGGCAAGCCCTATGAGCCCAACGCGGTGATCAAGAACGACATTGAGTTCATTCTGATGGAGCGCAAGCCGGGCGGCTACCGTTCGCCGTCGCTCGCCACCCGTATCCTGAGCGTGATTTCCACCGATAAATACCAGCAATGGTTCCAGCAGATCTGGACCGGTCTTACCGGGGCCTCCACGCGCGATCATCCTGCACCCTATCCGCTTGCTCTGGCGGAACGGCTTGTGCGCATGTTCAGCTTCGTCGGAGATACCGTGCTCGATCCATTCATGGGCACCGGCACGACGAATGTCGCGGCCGCAAAATGGGGGCGTCACAGTATCGGCGTCGAGATCACGCCAGACTATTTCGAGATGTCCGCATTGCGCGTGTCGAGGGACACGGCAAACCTTTTCTCAGAGACAACGATCCACCTTGTCCGGGGGGGCGATGAAAAACTTCGACGAACTGATCCAGGCCGGCGGCAAGAAGGCCATCCGCCACTACTGGAAGACAAGAACCGGGCAGCTGAGCCCGCGCCGGGACGGCGGAAAAGTCCAAGATCAAGGGCGAAGAGCGGAAGTGACCGGGGGAAAGCAGCTTGACGGATTCATCCGGCTGATCCGCGATTTGCTCAAGGAAGCAGGCGTCAAGAACGCCGAAGTCTTTACCGGGCAGATCGACTCCTATATCCCGGGCTTCTTCCGGCCGACCAAGCGATGGGACCTGCTCGCAATCGTGGACGACAATCTGCTCATCTGCATCGAAGTAAAATCGCAGGCAGGACCATCGTATGGAAACAACTTCAACAATCGCATCGAGGAAGCGATCGGCAACGCCCACGACTTCTGGCGCGCCTATCAGGAGAAGGCGTTCACATCATCGATGAAGCCGTTTCTCGGCTTTCTGATGCTCCTTGAGCATGACGCTGCTTCGACAAAGGCAGTGAAGGAAAAGGAACCGCATTTCAAGGTGCTCCCGGAATTCAAGAACGCCTCCTACGCAAAGAGATACGAGATCTTCTGCGAAAAGGCGCAACGCGAAGGCCTATATGACGCCACCGCGTTCCTGATGTCGGATCAACGCGGCGGACTCAAGGGCGAATAC
>ERZ1292630.3835-Hain-H41-02um-R3-3835-length-12959-cov-6_pt1 | contig 12959 bp, 8 predicted proteins | sample MGYA00564408_ERZ1292630 | MGnify/ENA primary metagenome ERZ1292630 (study PRJEB36523, sample SAMEA6512641) | groundwater metagenome | collected 2019-01-08 | study: AquaDiva: Metagenomics assemblies of 32 groundwater samples | reverse complement strand
GGGGGGGAGTAGGATGGAGCCGATGGGTTTCAGTCGCTCGTCCACTTTCGTGTGCCGAACGAGAAAAAGTGAACAAGGGATCAGGGATCTGCAGGAAACGAATACGGTGTTTTGCACCTCCATTCGATCAGACGGCACCGCTGAATCCCCCCCTTTTCATTGTTCTGTCCGAGTGATTCATGTTTGAGCAAAGGGCGTGGGGACCACCACATCAACCGCCGAGGCGTGATGAAGGGTATGCCACAGCGCGTCCGCGTCGTACTTGCCATCTCGCCCCGCAGCGCACACGGTCCACGTTGCGGCACCGGGCGGGCTTGCCGGCTCCCACGGCGATCCGCGCACGCACACCAACGAGCTAGCGGTCAACCCAGAGATGGCCTCAACCACCGCGACGATCCGGCAAACGGCCGCGGTGGCCATCAGGGATGAATCGGGCACCGTCGCGCGACCCACTGTGGGCCACGCGAACTGAGTTTCGCGGTCCACCGTTCCGTTGAGCAACAATACCACTCGAGGGCGTGGCGAACGTTGGTGGCGGATCTGCGCGAGGACGTCCTGGGCATTGATCACGGCAGCGAGGACCGACGTCAACAAGGATCCAGTGGACAACACGACTAGCGAAATAGGAGTGGTTGTTCGCGGACTCCCTTGTGGAACCATTGGCGGACGAAGGGACCCCCCAACGGTTTCTGCATTGGTGTTCCTCCCAGGAACTACTTGGACGGACAGGGCGACGCACGCGTGACCGCCGCATCCCGCGTCGCTTCCGCTGCCCTCCCTTGCGTGGCTGCACGCACGAGGGTGGTCGAGTTGGACCGCGATCCTACAACCCTCATTGCCACCGGCGACAGCCTCGCCGCGGCCAATCTCCTCCTCCACCTCCTTGGTCGCCCCGTCCGTCCCGTATCCCAGCCTGGTTTGCCCAACGACGGTGACACCACACGAAAAGGCGGCAACCAAAACGAAACGCGGCAGTTTGCCGCCCAGCGCGCGCAGCAAGGCAGGTAAGTGGGTGGGGACGCCGTCGTCGAGAACAGCGGCAGGAGCCGTCGACGTCGCGCAGTGGACGGGCTCCCCCGGCGTGCGACAACCCGCGGGGAGCACGAGAACCCTCTCCTCCACTCCGAGCGACCACGTGCTCAAGCAAGCGATGAGCAACGTTTTCGCCGCGGCTCGCAGTGCATCGAGAGAGAGCTGTGCGAGTTGGTCCGTCTGTGAACAAGAAGAAGCACCGACGGAACTCGCCGTCACCGCCCTGAAGAGGGACTTCAGCATCAAACCAGTGAGGGCCAAGTTGCCACACGATGCCCGCCGCCAAGCAAAACCAGCTTGCCCCTCTTCGGGAGCGGCGGTAGGCGACACGCCGGCTGGAAGAGGATGCAAGAGATCCACGATCCAATCGAGTGCCGCCGCCGTTTCCCGCCGACAGTGTGAAATGAGCCGAATCGACGATGCTGCCGCCGACGATGGTGGCCGTCGTCGTGACTCCTCATCCTCGCGTTCCTCCGCGGACGCACGAACGAGACGGAGGACATCGAGTGCGTGTTGCTTCATGAACGCCGCGTCACGGCGGTCCCCATCGAGTTCGTCGTCTGCCCCGCCGCCGGCATCCGGGGATGGAGAGGACGAAAACGTTGGACTATGCCTTGTTGGCACGCGCCAACGCATCGCACGCAGAAATTCGGAAGTGGCGGCTGCTTCCCTCTCGCCGTACGGTGTCGATACATCGTCGTGGTACGTCGTGGTTACCGCCGATTGGGCGAGCGTCAACACGACGTTCCTCACATCGCCGACCGCCGGCCCGCCGAATGTGTCGATCAGGCTGCGCGACGACCCGCCATCGTCAGAAACCGCGACGACCAGGTCGACGCGACTGACCGAGGTCACACGCGCGCCCGGCGGCGGCGGCGGTGGCGGCGAGACCTCGGCTTCCCCTGAACACCCTCGTGGCTCGTGGACAGATGCCATCCTACGTTGCCGATCGCGTTGCCATCCGGTCATGCTCTCCATCATAGCAGTCGTGAGGCGACGGATCAGAGAATGACAGCCGCTCCCGCCGCAAAAGATCACCCACCGCTGGCCAGGGTCGCACGCGACACTCATCGACCACCTCAACGATGGTGATGCGTTTAGCACAACGCGGTGAAAAAAATGGGCGCCGTGGAGAGCGGAATAAAAGACACACATGCCCTCACAAACCGCAACAAAAAAACATGTCGCGGGGCGCGTGTTGCAGAGCCGAGGTCACAACCAGGTTCCGGCATCGTGCACTACGAGTGGGGCCCGCCACTCCCTTGTGCGGCACACACAAGATGCACCCGTCGTCAACGAGTTACATCGCTCCCAATGTCAAAAGAGAAAAGAAGAGACTCGTTGTAGAAGTTAAACCGATAATAATTAGATAAAAGAGGAGAGAGGGCGATGTCGGAGAAACGGCGCGGATGCGAATGACGATTGCCCCCCTTGAGAGTGAGCTCGTTCACGGCGTTCAGTGCTTCTTGTGCTTGCCCTTGTGACGCGACTTCGTCATCGACGTGCGTTGGTGCTTTTGCCGGTTCACTTTTTTCGGGTTGATCGCCTCAGCCCGCTTTTCCTTCTTGGCCGCCTTGAATTTGGCCTGCTTCAGCTTCTTCACAGCACCCTTGTGGACCTTCGCACTGTCCTTCTTCCGCTCCTGACGCGCGACGTCCTTCTGCTTGTCCCGCTCCCGCTCTTTGTGATCCCGGACGCGCTTCCGGTCCTTCTTTTGGATCGACAAACGGTGCTGCTCGTGCCGGTCCATGGCCGAGAGCTCTTGTTTAATTTCGTCCACCGCGACATCGTCCAGTGCTTGATTCTTGAACGCGTCGCGGGATGCCCGTTCGCGGTCCTTTTTCTCCTTGTGCGAGAGACACCATGACCGTTTGGGGGTTGGTGTGAGGAGTGCGGTCAACGCGTGGTGATGATCCGTTTGATGCTCCACGTCATCCGGATTGGCCGCGAGATCACCTCCACGGCGTCGCTTCAGCTGCTTGGCGCGCCTGCCTTGCAGCTTCATTTTCTCCATCTCGCGGATGTGCTCCTGCTCTTTTTGCTTCTCCGCGAGGGTCAGTGGAACGAGACCGCTGGTCATTTTCGCTAATCTCTTCTCGGCCTCGCGAATCTTAAGTTCGATCTCCTCCTGGGCCAGATCGAGCCGCAGCTGCGGATAGGCCGCTTCCACCGCGGTGGCCGCTTCGTCCACGAACTGCGGTGGCACGTCTCGACGCTTGACATTCGCAATGTGCACTTGCCCGATCTTCGACGAAACCGCGAGGATCTTTCGCATGAGCGGCGCATCGTCTCGCTCCATGACCAACGACACCCCGACACCAGGCTTCCCTATCCGCGCCGTTCGACCCACGCGGTGAATGTACGCGGTGAGCGTGGGAGGCATGTCGTAGTTGATCACCGTGCCGATGATCGGCAGGTCCAAGCCGCGGCTGGCGATGTCGGTGCAAAATAAATACTTGGCGCGGCCTGCGGCGAACGCCTCGAGCGATGCGAAGCGGGCGTCTTGCGACTGCTCACCCTGCAACTCCGTGGCCGAAAGTGATAGCAGATTGAATAATTTGGCCAACCGGTGGGCGGTCGTACGAAATTTGGTAAAAATGATGGTTCCTGGTTCGGTGTAGAATTCACGACACACGGCCACCAGCATCGCGGTTTTGACTTTGGTCACCGCGTTGTGGTATTGAGGCGACTGCTGTGACGCGACCGCCTCCATGGCGTTAGTGGGCGCCGCGGTTGCGGAAGCCACGCCGGCGGCGGCGGCTTCCGATGGCAACGCCGGGCGGCGCCGCACTCTCAGCGAACCGTCGGCATTCGTCATTTTTTTCGCCCCCCGTCGGCGAAACGGTGCCTTCACGGGAGCCGCACCACCATCGTCGGCATCATCGTCCTGGTCGCCGTCATCCGCTGCACCCTCGGATTCTTCCCCTTCTTCTTCTTCTTCTTGCTGCCGTTCCAACTTGCGTTGCCTGGCGCGTGCCTCGGCGTCGAAAATGTCTTGCTCGGTGACATTCACGCGAATGAACTCTTGGCGCAGCTGCGCGGCGAGGGCTACATGGCCGACATCCACGGTCACCTGCTTCGGGTCCATGTAGTCCTTGCAAAACTTGTCCACCGCTTCTGTCATCGTCGCCGAGCATGCGATGAGTTGCCGTTTCCCCGTAGGCGGACAGAACTGCGTTAGAATGTCCTCTAGCTGCGGCATTTGATCCAACGATGAAACGATCTTGTCGCATTCGTCGACCACGATCATCTCAACGCCACTCAAATCCAGGGCGGCGAGGACCGCGTTGGTGCGGGAGCCGGCCACGACGCTCGTGGAGCGCGTGGTGGACTCCGTATGTGCGCGACCGGAGAGCGGATTCCGGCACACGTCGCATAGCCTGCCCGGCGTGCCGACAATCAACGCCGGTCGCTTGAGCAGCTGTGCCTCCTGCGCCGCGGCCGCGAGCCCCCCGCAGACCAACGCGGCCTTCACCTCCGTCGTGAAGGAGAGCAAGTCGTCGCACATCTTTTGGCACTGCTGACCTAATTCGCGCGATGGGACTATGACGAGGGCCCGAATGAACTCGGCGTGCGTGCGAAGGGCCGTTTGTTTGACGGGTCGGGTCGTCAGAAGCCGGTTAAGTACCGGGAGCAAAAAAGCGGCCGTCTTCCCGGATCCCGTCACCGCCCGCATCACCACGTCGCGGCCGTCGATGACTTGCGGAATCGCCTGAACCTGAATCGGCGTGGGCGTCACAAATCCGAGATGCGTCACGGCCCGAGTAAGGGCCTTGCACAAACCAAGCTCCAGCCAGAGAGTAGTGTCCTGAACTTGGCGCGAGCCTTTGCTGACAGAGAGGTCGTCGTCTCTCGGCGAGGCGGGGGACACACCCAAACGATGCTTCGCCAGGTAGCGGTCATCCTCACCATCGCCGCCCCCGTGCCGACGTGCGTCCATCATCATGTTCTCGTCTTCGCGCTGTCTCTCTTCTCGCGCTAACGCGCGGTATTCCCCTTTTCCATCTAGACCGGAGAAGAACGTGGTTGCCGGGGAACCCGTCGACAAGTCATCGAAGCTGGACGAGGAAGGCGCAACGACATCCGTCGTGCGCGGGCGGCGGACAAATCCTTCCTCAACGGCACCCCCTCCCCTGGGAAGACCGCGTCCTCTACCCCCGCCGCGATCTGAGAACGACCCCCTGCCGCGAGCCCCCCTGCCACGAGCGGCCGTTCGATCTCTCGGTGACACCTCAAAAAAGTTTCTACCTCCGCGGCCGCCGCCGCCGCCCCGGCCTCGACCACCACCTCGGCCCATACCGCCTCGACCACCACGGCCCATACCGCCCCCTCGACCACGACCACCTCCTCGGCCGCTAGCTGGAGAAAACTTTTTTCCGGCACTGAAGGACGTTTTGCCCCCCTGGCCACCGGATGACCCGCGGCTGCGGAACATTTAAAACGGGCGGCAAAAGTCAAAGCGTTCTACTTTGGTTATAGCCAAAAAGGAATGACACACACGAGGGATCGCAACGAAACAGGGGAGATAATACAAGAGAACAGTGACAAACAAACGGGCTCAGGGGCCGCAATTTTCAGTTGAAAAGACCACAACAAAAAAAGAAGAAACTGTAATGTGGTCACTTTGGCAGTGGCGGCCTTGCCCATCCCCCAGGCAACGACGACGACGGTGTCCGTTGCGGAGACAACACCGTGTCGGCGTAAATAAACTCCACGGCCGAGTCAGGAAAGACGTTGCTGCCCCGAGCGCGGGTGGCAAGGACCGTGCTGAGCGACGCCGATGGGGTGGACTCTGCTCCGCTAGACGAGCCCACAGACCGGCCGCGAGGCTCACTGCCGCTGTGCTGTTGTTGCAGTGCCGCGGCGGCATCGGCTGGCGTAACGTACACGCCCGCGCGCTGCCGGGGAGGCGGCGGTCGCCACTTCGCCCTCTGCTCGAGCTCCCGACAATACGCGAACGCCTCGTTTGCCATGGCGCGCTGTCGGTACGTGGTGCGCCGCACGGTCTCCAACGCCTGCTTCGCCAACTCGCGATCGCTTTGCTGTTCGCGAAGTCGCGCCTCTTGCCCAAGCTGGAAAAACTCCGACACGTCTTCCGGGGTAGTCGTCGAGGCGGCCTTCACGCCCATCGACGCGAGAAAGGGAAACTTCTCTGCGGTCCGCCCGTCGTTGGTGCGCAAGTCGTCGAGGTGCATGTACATGGGGTTGATCATAGGCTGTCCTTTCCCGCCTTGCAGCAGTTTCGCTCGATTCGCCGCTATCTCTAATCGCTGGGTCGTCGACGGGCTGAGGGACCGCCCTTCCTCGAGGTCCTTCGCGGCCCTCGGGCACAGAATGAGCGCGGTGAAGTAGAGTGGGTTGTCCCGGAAGTCCGGCGGCGGCACCTCCTCCTCTGCCGCCGCCTTCGCCGCGGCCTCTGCCGCTGCTTTGGCCACTAGGTCTCCGATGGGTGGGAGTGAACCTTGATTGTGCTGTAGCGACTTGGCTCCCGGGTCGTTATGCTGTTGCGCGGCTAGGGTCACCGCAGCGGCTTCGAGCGCCCCCATGCCCATGAAAATGGTGACGTGACCCGCCCGTGTGAAGGTTGACAGGCGCGACTGCAGCTCCGTCCGCGCCATGACGGATGGCGCGATGCCGCTGTTCGCGTTGGTCAGGGCGGTGATCGCGGAGGCCGACACGGCCGCGGAGAAGTCCAGCGAGTCATTCTCGGAGTCGAAGCGCAGCATCACGAGTGGCGAGGCGTCGTACGGCCACTCTTGCGACGCCGTGGGCGAGGGCGCGTGGTCCTTGCCAGCTCCGACTGGTGCATCAGGGACGGTGTAGGCAAAAAACGGCACGGTCCAGTGAGCGATGACGCGTCGCTTCAACGCACCACATGGCAGCTTCTCGGCGCTGGTGAACTCTTCGTCGTCGTCGTCATCCGAGGCCGAGGAGCCGCGGCGGTGTCGCCCGTCCCGCTCGGCATTCGCGTCGTTTTCGATGCCCTTCAGCATTTCGATGGCGGCGGTGTGGCTGACGTCGATCACGGCGACGTGCGGCACGGGGGCCTGTTTGTGCCACAGGAAAAGCGGCTCAAGGGCTTTGATGCTCGTGGCCGGGATCACGAAGAGGGGCACGCCTGTCCGGGTGTCGGTGATGAATAGCGTGCCTCGGAGCGTCAGCTGCGCGCGGCAATGTGGGAAGACATCCAGCGGGTTGGTCGACAGGTGGGCGTACTTCCAAGGGAGGCTCTCGGGCCGCCCGATCGATGAGTAGATTTCCGCGGTTCCCAGGGATGCGTTAAACATCAGCTCGGCGGGTAAATCGATGGCGAAGGCTGTCATCTCCGAGCCTTCCGATATAAGTGGGACAACTGCTCTTTTCACTGTGTGGTTTGTGTTGGTGGGGCACTGCGCAGTGGTCACTGGTTTTCGCGCCGTGGAACATGTCGGCTTGTAGTCGTACCAGGTGTAGGAGTAAAGAGTGCAGAGAAGAGGGATATGCGGGAGACGACGGAGGGTAGAGGGGGCCCGGCGAAAAAAAAGCCGAGGCTTTTCGGTGGACGAAAATTTCGTCGTGAGAGCTCAGAGGCAGGGGAAGAAACGGAAATCATGGCGCAAAAGTGGTTGGGGGGTTGTCGGCGTTGCAGAGCGCGATCCGTCAAATGTTGCATTTGACGCAGACGTCCATGCCGGCTAGCACGAGATACGCCTCCAAGTCGATCCCGCAGCTCAAGCACTGCTGAATGGCCCCTGGACTGGTGTAAGCCGAAGACGACACTGCGGAAAGCGGTGAATGACACCCGGCTCCCCTTCCACTGCCTCCTCGCGCCCCGGTCCCACGCATCGCATTCGCGGTCAGCGGGGCGCTGGCACGCCCTCCACCACGACCAGAGCCGCGACCTCGAGACATCATTGATGGAGCAGCGCTGGTGGCTTCATCGTGGCGCGGGGCCGTCGAGACCACTGGCAGGGACGATGGGGAGACGGAGAGCCGCTTCGTGCAGCGATGGCACATGTCCACCTTCTTCGTGTTGATAGGCACGCCGCAGCGAGAACAATGTCGCTGCCGGTGGCAAGCGGACAAGCACTCGGCATCCCTGGCAAAGTCCGCATCGGGAGCACGCGACGGGTCTTGCAGCCACTGGAGGGATGCGTCGGCGACGGTGCGGAGCCGGTTCGCGAAATTGGCGTCCAGACCGGCGGCGAGGTTGAAGCGAGGATCCCGCGCCATGCCGAGAAACAGCAGGGAGCCATCCGTAGTGTCGTGCGACGTCGTCGTGGTGGTCGTATCGGATACGTCGTCGTGTGCCGCTACAACGCTGCTTGGATGGGGGCATTGGCGAGCTTGGACGCTAGGAACTTCGAGCAGCACGGGCCCAGACAGCAACTTCCCAGTACTCACCCACGTGAAGAAATTGATAACGATCGCCCACTCGGACGGCGGCCCTTGCGGCTGTGCTTCGTTGTCGTCCTCATCGCTATCGGCACTCAACGACTGGACAACTTTCGGGATGACGCGCAGCGCGAGAAAACGCTCGACTTCGGTGAGGTTGTCGGACCCTCCCTCGCTGGCATTGCGTTGAGCGCCGGATAGACCCTTTTCGACAAACTGGGCGACGATCTCGCACGAGCTTTGCACAGGATGGTTCAAGACGCCTCGGCGCGACGCAGCCGCCGGGGAACCTCTTTCATTGTGCCGTGTCGTTTTGTCTGTGTCAATGGCCGCTGCGATGATCAGCAGCGTCAATGCAAATGGGTGCATTGCCCTCCCGGCGACGTTCACATCCTCGCCGCCGGTGAGCCCTGCCCCAACGATGTCCGCGAAGTAGTGGTGAAACACCGCATTGTGCCACGTCGGCTCTTTGATGATGCCGTGCGCGTGCGATGGCCGCGGCCCGTGGGCATGCCACGCTGGGGTCCAAGCGCTGTGTGCAACGGACCAGTCACGCAGGATGTTGGCGGCGACGACCAAGGCGGGGTTCAGTAACACGTAGGCGCGCACAAGGGCGACGGCAGAGACGATCGTGGCCATCCGACCGCCGGGGCGCAGCGGAAGCACGAATCCGACGCCATCCGCGTTGCCTCTGAGCGAACCACAACGCGCACTGTGGGGGGTGGTCGGCGATGTGGATAGTCGCAGCGGGTACGGATGAGTGGGATTCGAGAGATGAGGGTGGCCGGAGAGGTTCTCGGCTCCGCCGTGATGGCCGCCGCCAGTGATGGCACTCGAGTGATCGTCGCCAATGTTTCGACAAAGTTTCGAGGTGTGCTGGGTGTGCGCGAGCATGACCGTCTGCGCCTTGCACCTGACGTTGGCGTCGACAAGGTCGCCCCAGAGCGATGATGATGAAGGCGTGGCTGTGCTCAGGCCGGCTTGCTGTTTCTCACGAAGGATCCTGACGGCCCAACCGTCATCGGCGGAGTGAAATGGGGGTCCGTGCGGCAAACTCGCGGGGTTGCTCGGAAGTGGTGGGTATCGAACCAAGTCGACGCGGGTGTCTCGGTCTCCCCGCCACAAGCCCATGCCGAACGAACCCACGACATCGACAAGTGCTGCCGGCGTCCCGGCACCCGACAAGACGCTTCGCACGCGGCTGTAATCCGCTGCCAGCCGTCCCTTGAGACGCTCCTCGAGCGCCTCCCGTCCCCTTTGAGCGAGGTTGAGCACGACGCCTCGACTTCCGGCGTCGCTCATCCAGCGTTCCGCGAGAGTGAGACACCACAATTGACACCAGCGCCGCTCATGATGATGATTGTCGAAGGAAACGACACCACCGCGCCGCTTTAGCGACGACCCCGGGGGGCCATCCCCGTCGTCGACGCGGGACGCGGGCGATGTGGCGGGAGGAGTGAGTATGGTTGACGAGGGTGACGACGACGTCGACGAGGGCGGCGGGGCGCCGGTCGTAATCGGGGAACGTGACGACGACGTGTTCTCTGGCGTGCGGCTCCACGCCATGTTTCGCGGCTCCGGCACGGGCGCGGGGGTCGTCTGGGGGTTGGGTTGCCCTCGACCCCATGCTCCCGTGTGGCTCGCAGCTACCGAAGGTCCTGAAGGGCTCAGAACCGCGGCCGCCACGTCGTGACGACTAGCTTGGCGCGGCCTGCTGGGGCGCCCTACCACGGAGCCTCCGCCTGGGGGAGCCGCACGACCCCCCTCTGAATACATTAGGTTAGGAAGGACAAGGGCTGAACGCTCATGATCATGCTAACAATAGCCGATCGGCGGTGGCCAAAAGAGTCCTGGGTCCCATGGCCGCGACAAGATTGGAGGTGTCAATGCCGACCTACGTTGTTTCCGTGCCCTAAGTGGTCGGATCTACTAGTGTGACAGTGGGGGGACCCATGGATAGCATTACGAACTGATCGGGGGTATGGAAGCCGCGAGGTGGCGTCGGTCTAGGGAAGGCAAAAAAAGCGCTAGAGAGCTGCTGCTGGCTTCGACGTACATCAACTCTATACTGCGAAAGGGAAAGGGGACAAATTAAAGACTGAGGGGCGTTTGAACTCGGGCGAACGATAGGAAAAGGAGAGATGGGGGGTGAAAAAAATGTGGGACAGCCGAGGCGCAACCTTTGAGTCCAAAAGGCGTGACGAGGCGGTGGCCGACGCATTCAGGCAGGATTCAAGCGGCGACGGGGAACGTACACTCCCTCCCTTAGGAAGACCCCCCCGTGGGTGGGGGGCAACGACCAGTTCAATAGAATCAGATCACGTAATCGATCGACGACGCGCCCCCGGATCGCAGTAGGGCCTTTCGCTTTTCAAGCCGCTTGCGCAGTAGCCGGACCAGCTTTCGGATGGCAAAGGCGTGATGCACCTTGAAGCACGACGCCACGTTTGTGACGATGCCTCTCTCCGCGAACCGCTCGACCACGCCACTGTCCGCGATGTCGTAGTGCAACCGACTCAAGCCGTAGACACAGTCCACGAAGCGCACGTCGCCGTGGCGGTCGATCGGGATGTCCATGACCTGGAGGGCGCGAAGTACTTCCACATTGGCGCTTGACTTGCTGCCTTTCAGAAACCGCTTGATGGTTTTCGTCTGCCGGACTGAGAGTTCCGCGGCGGCGGAGGGGCGAGCGGAGCCACGACCGATGATTCCGCCGCTGCCCCGATCGTCGCCATGCCCCTCAGCGCATTCGCCGTCGCCGGCTTCATCGACGACCTGAGTGCCGATGAAAGGCATCTGAGATGCCCCCCCTGCCTCGCCATCTCCGGCGAGCACATCCTCCCGACAATGGTTACTCGCTGGCTGCGCAGTAACCGCCTTGTTGTGCACAAGGTGCAACGGCGGCGGGGGCGATTCGGGAGCTGATGGCACGGCATTTGGGTGGCCCGCCGTGCCGCCTACAAGACCACACGTGGGTGAGGAGGCGATGGTGGCCGCACTCAGCCGAGGGCTGGGGTCGCTGACGGACACGGATCCGTAGCTAACGTCCTTGCTGAGCGTTCCGACACTGCTAGAGTCGGTGGTGTCGCTCCCCGTCGAATGGGAGGGACCGGCGGTCGTTGGGTCCCCAATCGGGGGAGCGAGCGACGATCTCACCATGGGCGGATGCGGAACGGAATTCCGCGGTGGAGGGCCCCCTGACTTTGGCGATGCCATGCGGGCACGTCCCAACGATGACGCGGGCGGCGGTGATGCCGGTCCGCTGATTCGGTGATGTGAGCTTCGCATGAGCAGCAGCGCTGAGGAGTCGAATGACTGCATCGCTTCCACAGAAGCATCAAAGTCGCTCGTCGTCGTCGTCGCCTGGTGGGCACGCGCCATCATCGACTCGTCGCTAACGTCCGCGTCGAACATGTCGTCCACATCGCCCACGGCGGACTCATCCACGCCTGCGGGAATGCCCCCCTCGGGCAATTCGCGGCCGCCGTCGTCCGTCGCGTTGAGCTCAGCCTCCTCGTTTGGCTCCTCAGCCCCTTCATTGGAGGCGCTTTCCCGCGAGGAGGTGGACTTTTTGTCCTTCGCCGACGAACGGCGGCGGCGAATGTCCAAGTCATGCTTGAGGTCCGACGCCGCTTTGGCCATCGCCTCGCCGCCATCGTTTTCCATGGTTCCCGGGTCCGCGTCTTCCAGGTCCTTTTCAGTGTAATGTGCCGCCAGGACGCGCCGCACGATGAGCAACGCCCGGGTCCAGTTCAACTTCCCAGTGGCCTCTCGATCGATCAAGCTCCACTCTCGTCGCAAGTGCGCGATCTTCGCGAAGAGCAGGTGCGTGCCCTCGTGGTCCATCGCGTTCATCTGCATGTAGTTGTCGACGATGACGAAGATGAACAGATTGATGCCGACACAGTTGGCCGTGACCATAAAGAGAATGAAAAACGGGATCGCGAAACCTGCATTGCCGCAGTTCCCCGCTTCGTAGCTGCAGTTGGACACGTCGGGCGTCATCGAGCACGCCATCATGACGTTCGGCCACGCTTCTGTCGTCATAATCTGCGCGAGCACGAGCATTCCCCAGGCTGGTGTCCGAAAGTTGAAGAACTCCGACAGCGGAAAGTTATGATTCTCGAGCGAGAGGCCCTCGAATAGGACGGTCCCGGTGACGGCGAACACGAAAAGCACGAGTATGAGGAACACAAAAATGTTCAGGAGCTGAGGCAGCGCATACAACAGCGACGTGAAGAGCCGATAGAGTCCCTTGGCGCGCTTGACCAGTCGTAGAGCTCTCGCGGCGCGAAGCACGCGGATCGAGCTCGTCCCCGCGATCGCAATCGAGACGTATGACAACAAGACCAAAAAGAAGTCGAACCGGTTCCATTTGTCCATCCAGTAAAGGGTCGGTTCCAGTGCGATCAGCTTGACGATCGCCTCGAGCGTAAAGAAGATAGAGAAGGCGATGTTGACCCAGTACAGCATGACGCCGAGGAAGTCGGGTGCGTCGGCGTGGTCGGAGCACATGAAGATGACGTTGATGATGATCGCGACCGTGATGCCCT
>ERZ1292630.3833-Hain-H41-02um-R3-3833-length-12965-cov-10_pt1 | contig 12965 bp, 11 predicted proteins | sample MGYA00564408_ERZ1292630 | MGnify/ENA primary metagenome ERZ1292630 (study PRJEB36523, sample SAMEA6512641) | groundwater metagenome | collected 2019-01-08 | study: AquaDiva: Metagenomics assemblies of 32 groundwater samples | reverse complement strand
CCCGGCGCGATTCATGCCGTTCGGTGCCAATGATGTGTAATCCCCCCTGCTTCAGTACCTCATCGTGGAGAAGTTGCCATTGCGCACGCAACTCGGCAATACGCTCTGCCTTGGCCGGTTCGCCGAGATTCTCGTCCGAGCGGATGCGGTCGATCTCTGGCTCCGGGTTGCCACCCAGCACGATGTCGGTACCCCGTCCGGCCATATTGGTGGCGATAGTAACCATCTTCGGGCGCCCAGCCTGGGCGACGATCTCTGCTTCGCGTGCGTGCTGCTTGGCATTCAGCACCTGATGCGGCAGCTTTTCCTGGGCTAATAATCCAGACAGCAATTCATTGCTTTCGATTGAAGTAGTGCCGACCAGAACCGGCTGGCCACGCTGGTGGCAGTCTTTGATGTCTGCAATGATGGCGTGGTTCTTCTCGCCCGTGGTGCGGAACACTTGGTCCATGCGATCGTCACGAATCATCGGACGATGCGTTGGAACGATCACGGTCTCCAGCCCATAGATTTGCTGAAATTCGTAAGCCTCGGTATCCGCCGTGCCAGTCATGCCGGCCAGCTTCTGATACATGCGGAAATAATTCTGAAAAGTGATCGAAGCAAGTGTCTGGTTTTCCTTCTGGATCGGAACACCTTCCTTCGCCTCTACCGCCTGATGCAACCCTTCCGACCAGCGTCTGCCGGACATGAGCCGTCCGGTAAATTCATCCACAATAACCACTTCGTTGTTCTGCACCACATAATGCTGGTCAAGGTGAAACAGAGCGTGGGCGCGCAGCGCTGCGTAGAGGTGATGGACCAGATTAATGTTGCTGGGATCATAGAGACTGGTCCCTGGTGAGAGCAAACCGGCTTGGGCAAGCAACTTTTCTACATGTTCGAAACCTGCCTCGCTCAGCAGCACCTGCTGCGCTTTTTCATCCACGCTGAAATCACCGGGACTATTCTCTTTTTCCTGACGGACAAGTTTTGGAATCAGCGCGTTCATGCGCATGTAAACTTCGGAACTCCCCTCCGCCTGGCCGGAAATAATCAATGGAGTACGCGCCTCGTCGATCAAAATTGAATCGACTTCGTCAACAATTGCATAGTTGAGGTGGCGTTGCACCCGTTCGGCAGGGTGATTCACCATATTGTCGCGCAGGTAATCGAAGCCAAATTCGTTGTTGGTACCGTAGGTGATGTCGGCAGCGTAGGCAGCCTGTTTGTCGCCGTGCTCCATTTGCGAGAGAATCACGCCCACACTGATGCCAAGGAATTGGTAGATGCGCCCCATCCACTCCGCATCACGCTTGGCCAGGTAATCGTTTACCGTTACCAGATGCACGCCTTTGCCAGCCAACGCATTGAGATAGGATGGCAAAGTCGCCATCAGCGTTTTGCCCTCCCCCGTCCGCATCTCGGCAATCTTGCCGTTATGCAGCACCATGCCACCTATCAACTGCACACCGAAATGGCGCATTCCCAGCACCCGTTTGCTAGCCTCGCGCACTACTGCAAACACCTCTGGCAGCAAAGCATCCAGGGTCTCTCCGTTAGCAATGCGTTGCTTGAACTCATCGGTTTTGGCGCGCAACTCGGCGTCAGTCAGCGCTGCCATCGCAGGCTCCAGCGAGTTAATCACACCCACCGTCTGGAAATATTGTTTGATCAGCCGATCATTACGGCTGCCGAAGACCTTCTTGAGCAGATTGTTCAGCATAAAATCTCGAAAAAATTCTGTTTAAACAGTCGTCCAAAAAACAAAGGGGTGAGGTTTTCGGCCTCACCCCCACAGCAGATCATCAATCCGACTCAGCCGGGTGCTTTCAAGAATCGCGTTGGATTCTGCGGCAGGCCTCTGTGTCTGACTTCAAAATGAAGGTGCGGCCCGGTGGAACGGCCGGTACTCCCCACTTCTGCGATCTTCTGTCCCCGTAATACCACTTGCCCTGGTTTGACCAAGCGCTTGGCGGCATGGGCATAGCGGCTGACGAGGTCATTGCCGTGGTCAATGTCGATCATGTTACCATATTCAGGATGATAGTCAGAGTAGACTACCACGCCGCCTGCCGCAGCCATGACGGGCGTCCCGATCTCAGCGATGAAATCAACTCCCTCATGAAAAGCGTTTTTTCCTGTGAAAGGGTCGATGCGCAAGCCAAAACTGGAAGTAAACCATCTCGCTTCTACAGGCGCGAGGGTCGGTAGCGTTTTTTTCTTGAGTCTGTCTTGCAGCAGAAAGGTGTCGAGCGCACCCAACTTATCGGTGCGATCATTCAATGTAAGCGACAGCTCATTCATTTTGCTGTTAAATTCATCAAATGAAATATCCTGTGACGGCAGGGTGGAAAGCGCGCCCCCTTGTCCCAGAGTTTGATTAAACAGAAATTCCTGGGGCTTGATGCCGGACAGTTCAGCCAAGCGCTCGCCCAGGCTATCGAGCCGCAATAGTTGCGCCTGCATTTGTCCCATTCTGACAGCCATGGCATTCAAGCTATCGCGCAGGTATGATTGGTTTTTTTGGTGCTCTTCCTGCTGTACACTCAATACCAGAGATCGGAGGGAGGGGCTATCTATCTTGTCCGCATAGCGCAACGAAAGATAATTCAACCCCAGTGCCAGCACTGCGATAACCAGAAAGAGTGCCCCTGCCAGCAATGCCAGATGCACGCCGGTCAGGGTCAGGGTCAGGGTTCTTGCTTTTACCAAATTACTGGAAACTAGAATAACATTCATCTTATTCCCTAAATATTCGTTCAGCCATGACCGCACGCAAGATCAATTTTTACCTCACCACCCTTGGCGCAGCGGCAGATCAGCAAGGACTGTTCGCCCAAGCAAACCAGTTAACTCTGATGCAGCGAGCATTCGTGGAAATCGCCCCACCTCAATTGGCAGGATACTGCACGGTAGGCTGGTTTTCCGAAGGAAGCTTGACTCTATACGCGAGTAGCGGCGCAATTGCGGCAAAACTAAAACAGATTTCGCCATCGTTATTATTAAAATTCAAGAAGAAGGGCTATGAGGTTACTGCAATTCGGGTTGCTGTGCAAGCACATAACCATATTATTAAAATGGATAACAAGGTCGATAAAAACCTGAATATCGGCCCGGTTGGCGTGGAAAACCTGAGTCAACTGGCTGCAGGATTGCCGGCATCACCACTAAAAAGCGCGGTCGAATCACTGCTGAAAAAGCAAGCCAAGCAGATGGTACTGCGGCGCTAGAACGCATGGGTGATCTCCATTATCTGGTCTACATTTGTAGATACAAAAAAATGGGGACATCCTCAAACCAATAGTGCAGGCGGCAAAACTCGCGTTGCCGTATGCGCTCCCGACATCTGCAGCGTGATGCCAAGCGGCACGACTGGCTGCGCATTCCGGAAACACAGCGGGATCAAGGCGCCGGCATGCTCTGGTGGTTGGCCCTTAAGGACCCCCCATCAATCAGCCTGCTTCCGCAGGAACGCCGGGATATCCAGCACATCCACTCCGGATTGCTTCATCGCCTCCACGGTCGCATCGTGCCTTCTGTTGGTGCGGATCGCGGCGGGAATCTCCAGTTCCTTCCAGTTCGCCGCATCTACCAACACTGCATCGTCGGTTCCGGTACGGGTGTGAATAATGCTCAACGGCTTGGGCTGAGTACGGCCGACCGCTCCACCCAGCCCAGTCGCCACCATGGTGACCCTTAGGTTGTCCCCCATGCTCTCGTCGATTACGGTGCCGACAATTACAGTCGCATCTTCAGCGGTAAAGTCTTTAATGGTACTCATCACCTCATGAACTTCCCGCATCTTCATTCCCGAACTGGCAGTAATGTTTACCAGCACCCCGCGTGCCCCGGAGAGATTCAAGTCTTCCAGCAGAGGACTTGATACCGCCTGCTCTGCTGCTACGCGGGCGCGGTCTATGCCCGAGGCGAATGCGGAACCCATCATCGCTACCCCCATTTCCGACATCACTGTTTTCACATCGGCAAAGTCTACATTGACCAGACCCGGGCAGTTGATGACCTCCGCAATTCCGGCAACTGCGCCATATAGCACGTTGTTTGCGGCCTTGAATGCATCCAGCATACTGATATCCTCCCCCAGCACCATCATCAGCTTGTCGTTGGGAATCACGATCAGCGAATCAACATGCTGCGACAGCGCTTCCATTCCAGCCTGCGCCGCTTTCAGGCGCTTACCCTCAAATGCAAATGGCTTGGTCACTACCGCCACGGTGAGGATGCCCATTTCTTTCGCCACCTGTGCCACCACTGGCGCAGCACCGGTGCCGGTACCACCACCCATTCCGGCAGTGACGAACAGCATGTCCGCGCCTTCGATCAGTTCGGCAATACGGTCGCGGTCTTCCAAAGCCGCTTCACGCCCGACTTCGGGATTGGCCCCCGCGCCCAGTCCCTTGGTGATGGTCGATCCCAATTGCAACAAGGTGCGTGCCTGATTACGCTTCAACGCCTGCGCGTCGGTATTGGCACAAATGAACTCAACACCCTGCACGCCGTTCTGGATCATGTGATCCACCGCATTACCACCGCAACCACCGACACCGATAACTTTTATGACCGCTTCCTGTGTTTGTGTATCCATGATTTCGAACATTATGCTTCTCCTTTGGTGAATTAAAAACGCAATTTCTAAAAATTTTTCTAAAACTTTCAACCCTAAACCTGACAATCTTGATACCAACCGCAGCACGCCCACCCCTCTATCCCTAATCCCAAACCCTAAAAATTTCCCTGGAACCAACTCCTCATTCTCTCCAGAACCTGCTTGAACGAATTACCCTGCAGCCGGCTGTGCTGGTTGCGCTGAAGCTGTTCCATACCGGCGATAATCAGCCCGACACCAGTGGAGAACCGTGGTGTGCGCACCACCTCTGCCAAGCCGCCACGATAGTGCGGCAATCCCAACCGTACCGGCATGTGAAATATTTCTTCACCCAGTTCCACCATGCCTTGCAGGGAACTGCTGCCACCGGTGATGACGATCCCGGATGAAAGCAGTTCCTCGAAACCGCTACGGCGCAGTTCAGCCTGCACCAGGGAATAGAGCTCCTCCACCCGCGGCTCAATCACTTCCGCCAGCGTTTGTCTGGAAAGCTGGCGCGCACCACGGTCGCCTACGCCCGATACCTCCACCATTTCGTGAGGGTCAGCCATACCACGCAGAGCGCAACCGTAGCTGCACTTGATGTCCTCCGCATCCTTGGTGGGAGTGCGCAAAGCCATCGCAATATCATTGGTGATCTGGTCGCCAGCGATCGGAATTACCGCCGTATGGCGAATTGCACCATTGGTAAATACTGCAATGTCAGTAGTACCGCCGCCAATATCCACCAGGCACACACCCAGATCTTTCTCGTCTTCCGACAGTACCGCCATTGCCGAAGCCAATGGTTGCAGCACCAGATCGCGCACTTCCAGACCGCAGCGGCGCACACACTTCATGATGTTCTGCGCCGCCGATACTGCCCCGGTAACAATGTGCACTTTCACTTCCAGGCGGATGCCGCTCATACCGATAGGCTCGCGTACGTCTTCCTGACCGTCCACGATAAATTCCTGATTGAGAATATGCAGCACCTGCTGGTCAGCCGGGATGTTCACCGCCTTGGCGGTTTCCATCACCCGCTCCACGTCTATGCGCGACACTTCCTTGTCCTTGATCGCCACCGTCCCGTGTGAATTGAAACTCTTGATATGACTACCGGCAATGCCGGTATAGACCTCACGAATCTTGCAATTGGCCATTAGCTCCGCTTCTTCCAGCGCGCGCTGGATCGCGTTCACCGTAGTTTCGATGTTGACCACCACGCCTTTCTTCAAACCGCGCGACGGGTGGCTGCCCATGCCGATAATCTCAAATCCGCCCTCAGGCTTGACCTCGGCGACGATAGCAACGATCTTTGAAGTGCCGATATCGAGGCCGACGATCAGATTCTTATTTTCATTAACTCTATTCATTTATTTTGGAACCCTTAATCTCACGCTGCTTTTTTCAGATTTAGTTTGCGTGGTTCCTGCTGCGACGCTTCCGGCATCCGCACAGCAAAACCGTTGGAATAACGCAAATCTACATAAGCCAGCTGCTGATTCAATTGCGCGAGGCTGCGGTCGTACGCCAGGACGTAGCGTGCCAAGCGCGCTTCCATCTGATCGCGTCCCAGTTCCAGTACAGTCCCGTTCTCCAGGTGAATGCGCCAGGCGCGACGCGGCGAAAGATTCAACTGGGCAATGTTCTGCCGCAACGGTTGCAGCAACTTGCCGAAAGCGGTGTATTGCCGCGCCACATCGAATGAACTTTCCGGCGGCCCGATGAATACCGGTAATTCCCCTTCAACCGTGGTGACAGCGCCGTCAAATACTTCTCCATGGGTATTTATCAACGCCTCGCTGCCCCAGCGTGCCACTGCCACATGTTCTTCCAGCGTTACTTCCAGAGTCTGCGGCCAATGCCGCCGCACACCTGCAACCCTTACCCAGGGCAATTTCTCGAATGCGTCACGCGTCGCGTCCAGATCAACTGTCAGAAAATTCCCCGCGATCTTGCTACGAACCACTTTATCTATTTGCTCCCGTGTCACGTGCCTCAATTCACCGTTGCTGTTGTTAATGCCGCTGACACTCACCTGCTTCAACGGAAATACTGACGAATTCACCGCCCATGAACCGATTGTGTAAGTTGCCGCGAGCGCAACCATCGCAAACAGCAGATTAGCCAGCAAATGCAACGTGTGATGGTTATCCCACATGGGCCAACTCCAGTATTCGCACCACCAGATCCTCAAACGATATTCCCGCCGCTCTTGCCGCCATCGGCACGAGGCTGTGGTCGGTCATACCGGGCGAAGTATTGGTCTCGAGAAAATAAGCCCTGCCCGATTTATCCAGCATTACATCCACTCTGCCCCAGCCTTCACATCCCAAAATCTTGTGTGCCTGTAGCGCTTGTGCCTGGATCGCCTGTTCCTGTCCGGCGGACAGACCACTCGGGCAGAAATAGCAGGTATCATTGGAAAAATACTTGGCTTGGTAATCGTACAATCCGCCTGCTGTTTCGATCCGCACCAGCGGCAGCGGGGTCTCTCCAAGAATGGCAGCAGTCAGCTCCATCCCCTCGATAAATTGCTCCGCCAGTACCACTGAGTCATGCTGCGCTGCCAACTGGTAGGCAGCTGGCAAATCCTCTGCCGCCGTCACCTTGCTCAAGCCTATGGTCGATCCTTCGCGTGAAGGCTTGACGATCAGGGGCAGACCCAATTCCTTCACCACCGCGCTAAAATCGCTTTGCGCATCAAGCACGGCATAGCGCGGAGAATTGATCCCCGCCGCCTGCCATAGCAACTTGGTGCGCCATTTGTCCATCGCCAGCGCGCTCGCCATGACGCCGCTGCCGGTATAGGGCAGCCCCATCAGTTCCAGCGCACCTTGCACCGTACCATCTTCACCATAGCGCCCATGCAAGGCGATATGCGCCCGCTTGAATCCCTGTCGCAATAACGCTTCCATTGGTTGTTCGGCAGGATCGAACGGGTGCGCATCTACGCCTTTGCGCTGCAACGCATCCAATACAGCTTTGCCGCTTTTGAGCGAAATCTCGCGCTCGGCGGAACGGCCGCCCAGGAGAACCGCTACTTTTCCAAAATCGTGATTACTCACAGCTGACTGCTCCTGCCAGAAAAATCCATAGTCGAACTTCTGAATTCATCGCGAATCACTTGACCTCTCCGATAATCCGCACTTCCTGCACCAATTCGATTCCGGTCTGTTCTTTCACAGCGCTACGCACCGCTGCAATCGCTGCCTCAATATCGGCCGCAGTGGCGTTGCCGGTATTGACAATGAAATTTGCATGCTTGGATGAAATCATCGCACCACCAATGCAAAAACCCTTCAGCCCGCATGACTCGATCAACCGCGCCGCATGGTCTCCCGGCGGATTGCGAAACACCGAGCCGGCATTGGGCAGATTCAATGGCTGACTGTCGATCCGCCGGGTAAGCAATTCCTTGATCTTCTTGCGCGATGCCGCATCATCGCCATTTTTTAATCTGAACCACCCCCCTACAAACCACTCTTCTACAGAAACATTTTCCGGTTCTGGCTGCAAAACCACATGCCGGTAACCGATCGTGTAATCTCCGGGCAGACGTACCCGCAGCTGGCCGGCATGATTGAGCGTTTGTACGCGTTCGACAATTTCCCAGGTTTCGCTGCCGTAACAGCCTGCATTCATTGCCAGTGCTCCGCCCACCGTGCCGGGTATGCCGGCCAGAAATTCAGCGCCTGCCAAAGCATGCACTGCCGCGTACCGTGCCACCTTGGCACAGGCCACACCCGCCCCGGCATAAATCAATCCTCCATCTGTGGTCTGTTGCTCCAGATGTAGCTCATCCAGCCGCGCATGCAGCAGCACTACTGTGCCGCGCACCCCGCCGTCACGTACCAACAGGTTGCTGCCCAGTCCCACCATATGCACCGGCTCTCCCTGCGGCAGGGTGCGCATGAACTGAGCAAGATCGTTCAAATCAGCCGGAATATAAACACGCTCTGCCTCTCCGCCCGCGCGCCAGGAAGTATGCTTTTTCATCGACTCATTCATTCGCACTTCACCGCGCAGAATTCCTTTCACTCCCTCCTTGGGAGGCACGCACGAATTAGCAGTGAATTTATTGGGTTCCGTCATCTCCATTCACGCATCCTGTAACAGACCGGTGATGTAAAAAAATAAAATTCGGTAATGCTGCTGCGCAGATCTTTGCTCGCTGCTTTGTTCCTTGCCTCTCCAACCCCCAGGCGAATCATGCTTTGCCCCCTGCATCTCCATCCCCCAGCGCAATACTGGGCGCCACCCCACCCACCGACCCCGCTCCCATCACCAGTACCACGTCGCCGTCCTGTGCCACGCTACAGATGGCAGCAGGCAGTTCATCCACGGTCTCGACATAAATCGGTTCCACCTTGCCTTGCACCCTTACCGCTCGCGCTAGCGACCTGCTATCGGCGGCCACGATCGGCGCTTCACCTGCGGGGTAAACTTCGGTTAACAACAGCACGTCAGCGGTGGACAGAACCTTGACGAAATCCTCAAACACGTCGCGTGTACGCGTGTAGCGATGCGGCTGGAACGCCAGCACCAGGCGACGCCCGGGGAACGCACCGCGAGCAGCAGCAATGGTGGCAGCCATTTCCACCGGGTGGTGGCCATAATCATCAACCAACGTAAAGCTGCCGCTACGGCCATTCTTATCACTGGCTAATTTGACTTCGCCGTAGCGCTGAAAACGCCGCCCCACCCCTCTGAATCCAGCCAGGGCATTGATGATGGCTTCGTCCGGCACCCCCACCTCATTGCCCACTGCAATTGCCGCGAGCGCATTCTGCACGTTATGCAGCCCCGGGAGATTGAGCGTGATGTCAAGCTTGCGAGTCTTGCCATTTACCCCTATCAGTGCGGTAAAGCGCATCCGCCCCCCGCTGTGACAAATATCTGCAGCGCGGATTAACGCCGTATCCGACAGACCGTAGGTGGTGATGGGTCTGGCAATGGCAGGCATGATTGCACGCACGTTGGCATCATCCACACACAGCATCGCCATCCCGTAAAAAGGCAGGTGCTGCACAAAATCCACGAATGCCTGTTTGAGTCTGCCGAAATCATGGCCGTAGGTTTCCATGTGGTCGGCATCGATATTGGTCACCACCGCCAGCACCGGTTGCAGGCAGAGAAAGGAGGCGTCCGATTCGTCCGCTTCCACCACGATGAATTCACCGCTGCCCAGCCTGGCATGGGAACCCGCAGCTTCCAATCTGCCGCCAATGACGAAAGTCGGATCCATTCCCGCTTCTGCCAGAATACTGGCGATCAGGCTGGTGGTGGTAGTCTTGCCATGAGTCCCGGCGACAGCGATGCCTTGGCGCAACCTCAATAATTCCGCCAGCATCATGGCGCGCGGCACCACCGGGACATTACGTTCATGTGCCGCAATCACTTCCGGATTGTCCGGCTGCACCGCAGTCGACGTCACGACCGCATCCGCTGATGCCACTTGATCGCGTGCGTGGCCGCGATGGATGGTGATACCCAGACTTTTCAGGCGTTGCGTAGCGGCGTTGTCGGCCAGATCCGAACCGCTCACCTGGTAACCCAGATTGAACAGCACTTCGGCAATGCCGCTCATACCCGAGCCGCCGATGCCGACAAAATGAACGTGTTTGACTTTATGTTTCATGGTCCCAGATTCATGCCTTTGCCATCTCAATGCAAACTTGCGCCACCAATTGGGTGGCATCGGGTTTCGCCAGTGCGCGCGCCTTTACCGCCATCTCTAATAATCTGTCGCGGCTTAACTCCGTCAGAAGTTGTGCCAGACCTTGTGGGGTCAGCTCGTTTTGCGGCAGCAGCACGGCTGCATCCCGCTCGCTCAGAAATCTGGCATTGCTGGTTTGATGATCATCCACGGCGTATGGGAACGGCACCAGTATGCTTGCCACCCCCGCCGCTGCCAGTTCAGCGATGGTGAGTGCGCCGGCGCGGCAAATCACCAGATCACAATCGGCATAGCAAGCGGCCATGTCTTCGATGAACGCTACCAGCTCACCTGCCACTCCCGCTTCCGCATAATTCTTTCTCAACGTATCCAGATGTTTCGCTCCTGCCTGGTGCGTCACCTGCGGGCGCCTGTTTTCCGGGATCAGTCCCAATGCCTGCGGCACCACGGCATTCAGCGCATGTGCGCCCAAACTGCCGCCTATCACCAGCAGTCTCAATCTTCCACCGCCGTTTTTGTCATGAGCGGCATATCTTGTTTCCGGCGCATCCAACTGGCCGATCGCGTTGCGCACCGGATTACCGGAAAATACTGCCTTGTTATCGTTTCTGATTGCATCTGGAAAACCCAGCAAAACTTTATCTGCAAACTTCGCCAACACTTTGTTGGTGAGGCCCGCTATCGAATTCTGTTCGTGTATCACCAGTGGCTTGCCCAGCAACGAAGCCATCAGGCCACCGGGAAACGCCGGATAACCACCCATGCCCAATACCACGTCGGGACGCACCTGGAACAGCACCTTGGCGCTTTGCCAGAATGCCAGCAGCAGCCGCAGTGGCAGCGTCAGCCAAGCCGCAGCATTTTTGCCGCGCAAACCGGAAAAGCGGATGATTCTTGTGTCATACCCGCGTTGCGGTACCAGCATTGTCTCCATTCCCCCTTCGGTTCCCAGCCACACGACGCGCCAACCCGCTGCCTTCATGTAATCCGCCACCGCCAATCCGGGAAACACATGGCCGCCAGTTCCTCCAGCCATGATCAGGATAGTGTGTGCCAAGTCAACGCTCTCCCATTAATCCTCTGTAAGCGCCCGCTCATACGGTGAAACCCCGCATGAGTTGCCGGTTCTCCCAGTCCACCCGCAGCAACACCGCCAGCGCGATACAGTTGGCGACAATACTGCTGCCGCCGAAGCTCATCAGCGGCAGGGTCAATCCTTTGGTCGGCAATACCCCCATGTTCACACCCATGTTGATGAAAGCCTGCACCCCCAGCCATACGCCGATGCCTTGCGCCACCAGCGCGGAAAAGTGCCGTTCCCGCATCGCTGCCTGGCGACCTATTACGAAGGCGCGCATCACCAGCCCCGCAAACAGTGCCACCACTGTTACCACGCCGATAAAACCAAGCTCTTCTGCAATCACCGCCAGCAGGAAATCGGTATGTGCTTCGGGCAAGTAAAAAAGTTTTTCCACGCTGCCACCCAAGCCAACGCCCAGCCATTCGCCGCGCCCGAATGCAATCAAGGCATGGCTTAACTGGTAGCCTTTTCCATAAGGATCGATCCACGGGTCCATGAACCCCACAATGCGTTGCATGCGGTAAGGCTCAACCCAGATCAGCGCCAATAGACCGGCAACCAGGAAACTGATCAACCCCGCGAACAGCTTCAGGTTCATGCCCCCCAGGAACAAGGTTGCCATCGCGATGGCAGTGATAACGACGAATGCGCCGAAATCCGGCTCGCGCAGCAGCAGCAGACCTATCACCAGCATCACGATCAGCATCGGGAAAAAACCTTTGCGAAAACTATCCAGATACGCGCTTTTGCGGATGGTGTAATCGGCAGCGTAAATCACTACGAACAGCTTCATGAACTCGGATGGCTGTAAGTTCACTACCAGCAGCGATAACCAGCGTCGACTGCCGTTGACCTCACGGCCTATTCCGGGAATCAACACCAGCACCAGCAGCAGCACTCCCAGCAGGAACAGGTGAAACGAATATTTCTGCCATGCCGGCATCGGCACTTGGAACGCAATCAACCCCGCCAGCAGACCCACCAGCAGATAGGCGCCATGCCGCACAAGAAAATGGGCCGCATAGCCACCGGTTCCGCGCCCTGCCTCGGCGATGGCAATGGAAGCGGAATAGACCATCACCAGTCCCAGGCTCAGCAGCAATATCGCAGACCAGACCAGGGTCTGATCAAAGTCGTGCGGCATTCTCTGGTTGTTGATGTCGGTCTGGTAAATCATCGGCTGGAACCGTGCTCAATCGTGGCTGGGACTCTTGCCGCCAACTCTCTTACCGCCGCAACGAACACTTCAGCGCGGTGCGCATAATTTCTGAACATGTCGAGGCTGGCGCACGCCGGTGACATCAACACTGCATCACCCTGCTGTGCCAGCACAAAGCTTTGCTGCACCGCTTCTTCCATCGTCTCTGCCTGATGCAGCGGCACACCGCAGCCAGCCAGCGCAGCGGCGATTTTCCCGGCATCACGCCCGATCAGCACTACCGCGCGCGCGCATTCTGTCAGCGGCTGCCTCAACGGGGAGAAATCCTGTCCCTTGCCATCGCCGCCAGCGATCAACACCACACGTTGCGTCATACCGTTCAGAGCCGCGACCGTGGCGCCGACGTTGGTGCCTTTCGAGTCGTCATAGAAAGTGATGCCACCAAACGCCGCCACTT
>ERZ1292630.3830-Hain-H41-02um-R3-3830-length-12972-cov-5_pt1 | contig 12972 bp, 8 predicted proteins | sample MGYA00564408_ERZ1292630 | MGnify/ENA primary metagenome ERZ1292630 (study PRJEB36523, sample SAMEA6512641) | groundwater metagenome | collected 2019-01-08 | study: AquaDiva: Metagenomics assemblies of 32 groundwater samples | reverse complement strand
TGCGGGTCCCTGGCAACATCGTCAACGTACGGTGCAGTACGTTTCCTCGTTGCCACCCCGCGCACCGAAACTGGTCGAAAATGATAAAGGACGACTACGGCACCAGAGACTTCATCCATTTCCTTAACTGATCAGCAACCTTATCAACGCTCTTAAACTTTAAGAGGGACCCTAATGAAAACTTCCCTTTCCCCACGCCACGGATAGCATTTCCCCATACTGCCAAGCCAATTGCTGTGGCATATGCCGGATCGTGGGCTTCGTCGATAACACTCGAAACGCTCGTCGGCACCCCAAGCGAGCAGGGCAAGCGGAGGATACGTTTTGCGACATCGATGACTCCGTCGAGCTTAATCGATCCGCCGGTGAGCACCGCACCAACCGGCAGCATGCCCGAACGATCGATCTTTCGCAGTTCATTGTCGGCCGCTTCAAAAATCTCCTCTAAACGCGCCTCGATAATTTCGGCAATAAATCGTGTCTTTACCGTTTCATCACCCTCGATACCAAAATCGGCCAGCGCAAACTGAGCCTTCCGATCAACGTGATCAGGAATGGCGTGGCCGTACTGCATTTTAATGCGCTCAGCAACCTCGATGGACGTCCGAAGCCCGATCGCGATGTCGTTCGTAATATGGTCGCCACCAAAAGGCAGCACTGCAGTATGCAAAAGATCCCCTTCTTCAAAAACCGCCAATGTCGTTGACGATGCACCGACGTTTAACACACAAACACCAAGCTCCTTTTGACGCTGCGTCAGGACGGCCTCGGCGGTCGCGAGTGGTGTATAGACGAGATCGTCAATATCGAGACCCGTACGATACACGCTCTTCGTAAGATTCTTGATATGCGATGCCAGAGCCTCAATGATGACCGCATCAACCTCCAATCGAATACCATTCATGCCAACAGGATCTTTTACCCCGCGCTGCCCATCCACGGTAAAGCTCTTCGGAATAACGTGAAGAATATCGTAGTTTGTTGGAGTCGCCACCGATCGTGCCGCCTCCATCGCACGCTCGACATCTTCCTCCTTCACCTCGGCATCAGTCCTGGAAACACCAATAACTCCTCGGCTCTCCTGAACAAGGATGCTCTGCCCCGCAATTCCTACCCAGGCACTGTTGATGGCCACACCGGTCATGCGCTCCGCTTTCTCCAGTGCTTTCGAAATAGAGGAAACCGCATCTTCCAAACTGGAAATCGCCCCCCGATGAACGCCAAACGAAGGCGATGACACTGCCCCAATAACGTGAAGACGGGGCTTTCCGTCTTCACCTGGCATGAGCTGGGCAACCGCAACCCGGATGGTTGAGGAGCCGATATCAAGACCTGTAAGAATATCGTCAGCCATATTGCAGAATCTCGCCGAATTATACCATGGTAGTCCTTTCCCATTTGGCCTCTTTTCGACTCACTCGTCGGAAATTCGCTCGTCGTACGTCGTAGTACGCCTTGCGAACTTTCCTCCTCGTTCATCGAAAATAGTCTCAAATGGAGAAAGTCCTACAAAATAAGAAGTTGCCAAAGCTTAGAGAGAGTTGGCGCCATGTGGGGCCAAAATATAAGAAAACCAATCATTGCGGCAGCAATTGCCGTCAAAAGAACAGCGGCGGCCATCATGTCCTTAATCTCCTTCACCATGGGACTGACCCGAGGTTCGACTGCGTCCGCCAGGCGCTCAAAAATACTGTTCACAATCTCCAGTACCAACACCATCACTACCATGAACGTCAACGCAACCCGTTCCCAAATCTGTAACGACGGCATAGCGATCATCAAGCCAAACACCACGGCCGCCACCAGCATCTGCAATCGAAAACTCTGCTCCTCTTCCGCAATACGCACAATGCCATCAATCGCATGCCAAATACTTTTCCACAGCCGGCGGAGAGACATCATAGGACGTTCGCAACAAGAGAATCTTGTAAGGGAAACATGACGGCAGCATCGTCGGGTTTTTCGTGATCGTATCCCAGAATGTGCAACATGCCGTGCACAATGAGATCGACGAGCTCGAGTTCGATGTCCTCTGCTTCGGATTGTCGGATGGCTTGATCGAACGAGACAACAACATCGCCGAGGTACCGTGTTTGTTCCGCAAAGTCCGAGGCAAAGGATAGCACATCCGTCACCGCATCCTTTTGCCGATACAGACGGTTGAGCCGACGAATTTCGTTATCATCCACAAATGATACTCCGATCGTTCCTTCAACGTCAGAAAAACGAACCGCAAAGGCGCGGCTCATTTTTTCATAGTGTTCCCCACCCAATCGGGAAGCCTCGGGAACGATGTCGTCAACAACCTCGAGCGTGATCATGGGATAAGAATGTAAAAACTATTCACCATCATGGCGAACGTTTGGAGGTAAGAAATTTCCGGAGAATCGTTCAAAGCGTATGTCATGACATACACGGTTTCGCCAAGATCGAGGTAGTCGATAAGGTCGTCTTTGCTCCGCAGGTTGTAGTAGCCGCCCATTGTGTACGACGATTTTAGGCTCGTGATATCAGCCCCTTCGACATTCTTCAAAATCCAGTCTTCGGCCGTTAAATCCTTTTCTTTGGCGCTCCAGGTGATGGTGACGGTGGCGAGATTTGGTGTTTTGAACGTCACGATCTTTTTGGCAGCATCGATCGATGCCTTCCAGCTGGTGGGATAATAGACTGTAAAGGGCAACGTTGCATCAGCGAAAACTTTGACGGCCCCGGTATCCAAAAGCGTCGATGGCGCAAGACCATTCGGGTCGTAACGATGAAATACTTCGTTCCCATCCAAAAACGTATCTTTGTCGGAGTCTGGATTACGCGCATCCGTTCCGTACATGCGCTCTTCAATATCGGTCAGCCCGTCGCTATCAGTGTCTTTCGAAGGTTCCGGCTCGGTAGGCTTCTCGACTACTTTTGGTTCATCCTTTGGCTCATCATCTTTCGGAAGAGTCGTTTGGACCGGTGGCGTGGTCACAACTTCCTGTGTTTGACCTTTCCCTAAAAAGACGTAGGCAATGCCGCCGCCTGCACACAACAAAAGAAACCCTACAAGGATCCAGACAATAAGCGGAACTTTTCGCTTTGGCGGCAACGGAGTGAGCAGTGGTTTGATAACGACTGCTGGTGGAGGAACCGGGAGTGGTGCAACTGGTGCCGGCTTAGGCTCAACACGAAGCTTAGCTTCTGCACCGTAAAAATCCTTCGGCATGACATGAACAATCACGCCCAAATCGGCTGGCGTGGGCGCCGGGAGTGGTGCTGGCGGTTGTTCCTTTGGTTTCCCCCCAAACAACGCCATAGATGTTAATTATTCTCTGGGACGACGAAGAGTCGTCCGGTTCCGTTCGGGTTATATCCGCCAGCCACTTCTTGGCCGTCCAGGTAGCTGTCGCCGTCTGTATCCACTTTCCGAGGATCGGTTCCATATACTTCGACTTCTTCACGATCGCCAAGGCCGTCACCATCCGTATCGGCTTTGGTCACCGAGGTACCCGCCTCAAGCTCTTTAGCATTCGTTAAACCATCGCCATCACTATCGAGGAGCGTTGAAGGATTCGTGGTTTGCGTCGGTGGAGGCGGGGTGGTGGTTGTCGCCGTCGATCCTGGTGTCGTTTCGTCATCCTCTTGGTCGTCAGAAGCAACGTTCTCCGTTTCATCGGTCACCCCAGTATCAGGAACAGCGTTCACCACACTCCCTTCGGTGGACGGCTGGACCATCAATCGGTAGGCAAAGAAGCCGGAAATACCAAGGATAAGAAGCGCCACCACGATGATGAGGAGAACCTTCCCGACGCCGATACCCGAATGGTGGGTAGGTAGGAGTGGAGCTGGCGCCATTGCTCCCGGCGGCACCGAGCCGTAAGAAGGAGGCAAACGCGTGGGCGGCGGAGCAATCATCGCCGGAGATTGCGGCGCGGGCGGAGGTACCGCTCCAGCTGGTGTGGGCGCATCCGTGCCAGCAAAAATATCTTTTGGTTCGTCGAACATATAATTTCGTTCATGCAGGTTAATCAGCCTCGCGATGCTCGGCTTCGGTTAACCGGTTAACCGTTTTAACCGCTTAACCATTCTCTTCACGTCAGCGGATCATGCCCACTCTCAACTTCCTCGCTATCAGTATACCCGTCCCCGTCAGTATCTGCTGCGTCATCGGATGTTCCGATCTTGTATTCAGCAAGACGAGACATGCCGTCACCGTCCCGATCGAGTGATGAAAACATGTCTTCACACTCAGTTTTCTTCTCACTCGAGAACTTTGTGCAGCCTGTAGGATTTCCCGTAGCAATCACCGCTTCCAGTTCCGCAGGATAGTCACATGTTGCATCATCGATACCATACTTTTGACACTCCCCCGCTGCAATCACAATGGAAAGCATTTGCGCCTGACAGATAGTCTTTTTTGCACTATCCAGGATTGACGAACACTTTCCATAATCCTGTGCCCGTTGCGCCGCCACCAAATTCGCGTCATCAGTACACGTCGATTCTGCGCTCCCGGAGAGTTGATTGCATACCTCCGGATCTGCTTTATCGAGCGCAATCAGAACAACACAATTCTGAAACTCCGCATCTTCCAACCCATCGCACACCGTTACCTGACCCGTCGTTCGGGCGGCCTCTGATCGTGCTCGCGCTTCACAAGCAGCCGGATCCTCGTCGCTCTCACAATTCTGACTTGCGCGCGCAATGATCTCGTTCGCTTGATCAACTTTTGCCACGTCAACGTGTGTGAGTGAATACATTTGGTATCCATAGTATCCAACCACCCCGATCCCAACCAAAACTCCAAATACCGCAAGAACCTTCATCTGGTTTGCACGAACTTTCCACCACGGCACGACGGTCGTGACCGGTGCGCCAGAGCCTTGTGGATCTTCACCCAAGGCAAAGTAGTTTTGATTATTCGGATCTATCATATCTAGGGTGCGCAGTAATCGATGTGCACGTTGCTGACGTTGATCGTTCCTTCTCCACGGAACGTGATTTGAATCGGGACCTGTGTCTCACTCACCCCATCGCATTCAAAATTCGTTGGCCACGGCAGGTCGACGTTGTGGGAGTCGCTCACGCTTCCCCGATCCACTGAAACTGTTGTTCCATCGGAAGAAAGAAGCACCGCCACACCGTTGACGATAGAATCAACAATTTGCTCATAGGCCTCCTCAATTTCGGCCGTTGTTGATCCGCTGTAGGAATAATCGAGCAGGTTGTTGGTGTTATACGCATCGGTCGTGCATTGCGTCGTAATACTCGTTGCCGTCGACGGACAAATGGTGTTGCTCGACCATCGATTCATGTCGGAAATAAGTCCCGAATCGGTGTTCAACGTGATGGAGTAGAACTCGTACCCTTCCGCCTGCAACAATGTAAGCGCTGCCGAATCGGTATTCGTTTCACTGCTTGGAACGCCATCGCTCAAGAGAATAACAATCTTGTTAACGTTCGTAATGTCCGTCACACCATCGAGCAATGTCTTCGCCGCCGTAATACCATCATCGGTCTCGGTTCCGCCCGATGCCACGTACGCATTCACGAATGTATTCAGCGATGATTCACTTTCTGATCCAACGAAGCCAGAGTCTGTCGTTACCGTACTCCCGTAATGAATGAGACCGATGTGCATTTTTTCGTCGAGCTCAGTGTAAAGGGTGTCAATCGCCGAGTTTAAACTATCGCGAGCCACAGCGATACGCGTACTCGAACCGAGTGCTGTCGCCATCGACCCCGATGTGTCGGTGACAAAGACCACATACACATCTGGTGGCGTGACATTACTGAAGTCCACATCTGCCAGAATATTCCCCGCCACCGTACATGCCGGTACGGTAATTGTCGCGGCGTTCGGAAGACTTGATGTGCTCGACGAGTCGTAGCTATAGACATCGACTTCGCTGTCCGACGGTGCTCCAGGCTGGTTCGACGTCATCAAGAGCGTTGTGGTATCCAACGATGTTGGACAGGTTGATTCACAGGCCGCATCACACACCGGCATCACACAGTCACCGGAACTATAATCACACGATGTTGTATCGTTTCCGCTCGCTATTCCAGAACTCTGCGTGCAATATCCACCGTTCCAATCTCCACCGTTACAGATACCCACCGCGCGACAGGTGTAGGTAACAGAATCGACGGTCCAGGTGTCGCCAGGTGTGGTACAGGTGCCGTTTGTCGTCCACGTTCCACCGTCGTACCAAAGATATGGAACGTCCGCTCCGTCACAATATTCTTCGCTATCCATCACGCCATCACCACAGAATTCGCCCGAGGAGACGGTGTAGTGACAACTCGTGGAACAGGCCGTACACGTTGATCCGTACGCCGAGTCACATCCTCCACCATTGTCTGTTCCTTCGTCACACTCTTCTTCACCATCGTAAATGTACCCGTCTCCACAAATGTTGACGGTACATGCTGTAGTACATCCGTCGGTCGCCACATCATTTCCGTCGTCACACTGTTCCGATCCATCGATAACACCGTTGCCACAGAACTGACCGTTATAATTGCAGTAATTCCACGATTCCCAACCACACGTCGACGACGTTGCATCGTCATCACAACTTCGTGTTCTTTCGGTTTGATACGTTGGGCTGGCAAGCGTACACGTCCCACCAGAATCCACACACAGTGCGGCGTAATAATAACTCAATGCCAACAATTCAATGTCACTATATTCCGCCGTGGACGACGCTGGCCATTCTTCCACGAAACAAGGATAACCATCCCATGCTCCGCCCTCACAAACGTGCGCTATTGGACACGCCGCATGAGCAACCGTGTCGGCACATGCTAATCCACTTGGACAATCCGCATCCGTCGAGCAGGGCGTTAAGCTATCTTCACATAACGAAAGTGGGGTGGAATCCGTTGTGCCATCGCATGATTCTCCGCTATCAACTGTCGTATCGCCACAATAACTTCCCGCGCCGGAACAATCCCATGCACACGTGGTGTTGAGATTCGATCCGTACGTTCCGTTACGACCAACACACGAGCCTGGTGTGCCGCCATACGGACGAGCGACTGCCAGTGCCGAAGAGCTCGCCGTCGAATCGCCACAATCACACGCTTCACCACCTGCTACAACGCCATCACCACAATAACTCGCAGATTCCCAGGTACAGAGCGATCCGCAGTATCCATATTCGCCATTATTCGCGCCGTCGTCACAAATTTCCGTTCCATTGATGACGCCATCGCCGCACGATGTTGCCGAACAGGTGGCACTTGCAGAGAGGGTATAGCCGGAACACGTACTATTACAATCCGCATTTGCCGTTCCAGCCAGGCCGCTTTCTGTGGTACATGCTTGGGCAAGAAGATCACCAATTTCACATGTTTCGGTTGAATCGTCGCTCGTTCCACTAACACCATCCGCACCAACATTCGTGCCAATAATACCGTCACCACACGTGCTCGACGTTCCGTAAATATTTCCATCGCAGAACGACGACGTGTAAAACGCGACATTATCCGTTGTACTACTATCAACGACATTCACCCACGATGACGCGGTGTATTCCAGCTCGACGCCAACCTCATAATCTCGGGCACCGACCGCTCGATAGTGATACACATGGGAATCTACCGGACACGAGTACGCGCCTGTCGTCGTATTAACACAGGTATCACTCGAGTACCCCGTACACGTGGTGTAAGCGTTCAGGGGATCAACAGGAATACCGTCATCGTTCACCGCCCCGCCAAGCGTCGAAACCCAGGACGACCATCCACTCGATGCCAAGCTTCGAACGGCAGTGCCAGAAGAGAGGGTCGGCACCGTCACTTCACACGTCTCGCTGCTGGGACAATCCGCATCAAGCTCGCACGTCTGCGTCGTCGTTCCACTACATGTACCATTTTCTTCACCGTAGGCATCAATCAAGATAGCGATATCTTTCATGTCGGCAATGCGTCGCGTGTCACGCATGATTTTGAGCTTGTCGGATCCACATACTTCACCGGTGGTGTAACTACAATCCAAATCGGACGAACAGGAATTTCCACTCGTACTACACACCTGTGTATCGGCAACGTTGATGAGGAACGAAATGTTTTCAATAACCTGACTATAAATATCTTGCGTTTCTTCCGATGCTCCTTCGCTGTAGGAGATGACGTAAATGTTCGAATACAGCCCCGATGACCCCGAGTTTGCTGCCGCAACGTATGTGGAACGATCGTCAGTGACCGCATCGAATCCATCAATCGTCGCTTCCGACGGACTGCCGGTAAAGCCTTTCGATTCGTACCACGCCATCGGACTCAAGTAGTTCGGATTGCTGATGACACGAACACCAATAGCATCTCCTCGCGAATCTGTTCCCACCGATGATGACGTCGAATCAACCTCGAAGAGGTATTCCTTCAACACACCACTGGCTGGCGATGTCGGTGCAAGAACCACGTCGACTTCGGGAAGATCGTCAGTCGTGAGATCGTCATCGTTCGAGTCTCGACAGTACGACAGAGAGAAATTCATATAGCCGCTTGTTCCTGCCGCAGCGAACCCACGCGCCTCGCCGGTTGCATCATCGCTCCATGGGAAACTCGACAATGCCGGCCAAGTATTTTCACACAGATATGCCAGAACATCAGCAGTTCCCGCAACCGTTTCGCCTGTTGAACCACCAACAATATCTGCGGTGATGGTTGCGGTCGCCGTCACCGTTGTATCGCCATTTTCACCCCCCGCGACGACCGTTGCCGTATCTGGTAACGATGTTCCTGGGGTAACGGTGAAGAGCAACGTATCCGCTGCAGTCCACGACGTCCACGTCCAATCGTAGACCGATGCCAGCGGCGTGATTTCCTGACGCGTTCCACCACCGTACGAGACTGGTGTGGCGATCAGCGTGTGCGATTCGCCAGTCGTGGTGAAGATACCTGGGCTCTCTGCATCCGTATCCTCCACCATCACATCATCAAGCGTACAGATGTCAGCACCTGTCACAAACGTCACTGAGCGTGTGCCGTTCATACCAACACCAAGTGCCGAACGGACACCATCCGTCACTGCATCCCCAGTATTGTCATCACCTTCAATAACCAACGTGTAGGACGACGACGCTTCTAGTGCTTCCGTGTACGACATCGTCACTTTATACGTTCCATCACCAACCGCCGTTTGCACGTACGATCCGATCGGTACAACACAATCCGTCGTCGATGCCGCCTCTGCGATCGGGCCAAGGAAGAACGTACGGAGTGTGGAGAGGACCCGATCAAACCATCCCATCGAGATAACGCTCGATGAGGTGTATGACGTAGGGCACGACTGACCGGACGCCAAATTCAACGTGAGGTACATGCGCTGGTTTCGGGTTGTTGTGCCATTTTCTGGCGTCGAGGTCGCAAACGAATCCGTATCCATTTCCGTTGTAAATATTGCGTAGGCTGCCGCATTGCGGCAGACCGCCGTTCCCGACGGAGCAATGGTTGTGGCATCCGGACGAGCAATACAACAATTCGACGTGCCTACGCCGTAGTTAGCGGGATCTGAACAATCCTGATCATCTTGGGCAGCACAGGTAAGGGTGTAATCGACGGTTGCGGTGAGATTCGATCCCGGTTCGGTAACGGTGACTTCCGCAATCGCTTTTTGGGTACTGGTACTCACTTCGTACACTGCGTCATCGGTAATATACGCGATCTGATCCGGATCGATATTGCCATCACCCGATGAACTCCCCGATTCGCATTGATCGTATTCGCCCACACCAATCACGCCGTCGCCACACACCGATGGAGCAAGGTAGTCAATCGATGATCCTTCAAACGTACAAGAATCCGTACATCCTTCACCGCCGTCACAATCTTCACCAGCTCCGGTTGTACTGTTCATTTCTGTAATCGCATTTCCGCAACAATTTGTTGAAGAAGACGTACACTCCGCTAAACCTTCGCGGACACACGTCGAAGAACATCCGTCGCCGTCGTTTGGATTCCCGTCATCACAGCTTTCGTATGGTGTGGTGATGATTCCATCGCCACAGAGTGCGCCGCCGAGGGACGCCAGACTTTCCGATCCTTCGCGCAAACATTGGCGCGAACATCCATCACCGCTCGAATTATTTCCATCATCACATTCTTCACCAGCAAGAGTAGTGGTGTCATAGGCGAGATCGCTATTCCCACACGTCGCACCAACCGCTGCTGATCCTTCGGCCATACACGCCGCTGAACATCCATCACCATCAATAAGGTTCCCGTCATCACAATCTTCGGCGATCTCGCCAGAAATCTCGACAGTTGCATTTCCACAACATGCCGTCCCCGCTGTTCCACACGTCGACACGACGTACGGACAATCGCTGTTCGTTGTACATGCTGTTCCGCTGATCGTACAGGTTGAGCTCGATGTGTTACATGTTTCAGCGCATTCACTGCTCGTTGAGCAGGAATTTCCGCTTCCGCTACACACGAACGAACACGCATTACTTCCCTCGTACAAACACGTGGAAGAACAACCGTCGTGATCGGTGGTATTGCCGTCGTCACACTCTTCCCCACTGCCATCAGCGTCTTGATCGAGTGTTCCGTCACCACAGACGGCTTGATATGGCGAGCTTCCGATCGGGGTACAAACCGCAGAACATCCTTCAGCAATCGCGCTGCTTCCTCCATCCAGTAATGAACTCGAAAGTGTGTACCAAGAAGCCGTATTATCAGCCGTCACATTATTTTGGGTTGCGTCTTCAATAGGATTTTCCCATGTCCAGTTGTACTCCTCACCGGAAAGTGGCTGGCCAGACACCGAGCAAGAATCCGATCCACCGTATGCCTGTGCCGAGAACGTCGTTCGATCGCCGATCTGATTGACGACCGCATCAGCTGGTAACAACGTAATGCGTTCGACAGCACATGCAGTCGCATCTTCACGTACGCGGAACGTCCACGAATAATCCGTCCCGTAATTCGTACGGATTAAGGCAACGTCACTCGTACTCGTAATATCACCGGACACAATCACGCGATAGTAACTCGATGCAGTGAGGTTTTGTGTTCCAAAGTCGAACCCAATACACCGCTCATCGTCGTTTGGATCGTAAACACAGTCGGGATTCGAGTCGACTAACGTTAAATTCGTACACAGTTCACTCGAACACTTGTAGAGGGAGATGTTATCGCCTGTCGTAATGTCACCAACATTCATCGCCGTATTGAATTGCGCGCTCACTTCGGCATTCGTACATGCTTCCGTACAATTTGGCCAGTAATCTTCAATATACGGATCGGAAAAATTCACAGTGAGCGTCGCGTCATCAGAAACGTCACCTTGGTCATCGGCGTTGATCGCTGTCGCCGTCACGACCGTGTCCCCTTCGGCAAGCGCCTCAAACGTGGCGCAGGCCGTTGGATCGCCGGCACACGACGAATCATCCGTCGTGTTGAAATCAACGTACGAGTAACTATCAATCGACCAATCCCATGTGTAGTCCTCGCTATCAACGACCACGCAGCCTGTTCCCGCATTGGCTCCAAATCCCGTGGTATCACCATCTTCAGTAAGCACCTCGGCAGATGGCGTCACCGTCACCCGATCAACCACACAATGGTCGGTCGATGTTGAAGTGGTAAACTCCCACGTCTTACTTGTCGCCATCGGAATCGCGTCCAGGGACATCGCCGTTGCTGCAACCGTCACCTGATACGTGGTATCGGATTCAAAGGCACTGCTCGGGATCCACGTTACCCGCGTTGCCGAAATCGACGATGCAGCTGTCGCTGTCCCACTCACCGCTTCCGTCTCGGCACACGGATCATCCGTTGCGCTGCTCACCGAGGCGGTACATTTCACAACGGTCACCGCGTCTTCCACGCTCGCCTCGTTCATGAGGGTTGTGAATTCCGCGTACACCACCGCATTCACACAAATATCTGCTTGTTGCGAGAAGACGTTACTTGGAACCGCCGAAACCGTCGTCGCCGAACATTCGCTCACGATTGCCGGAACTTCCAAAATCTGACCGGTCGAAAAACTCCAGGCATACGCCGCTTGCACACCGGCGACCGCAACCTCGCCGTCGCTCTCACCAATCTCCAAATTAACACCGTTACTTTGACTCCCCGCAACGGTCACCGAAACCGGACCGGTCACCGCCCCACCCGGAACAGCGACCTCGATGGAATCATCCGTCCACGTTGTGGCTGTAATTGAGGCAACACCATTGTAAAACGTCACCGTATCCGTGGCGTTCCCAAAATTATCACCGTAGATCGTAATCGTTTCACCAATACCCCGTGTGTCTGGATCGATATCACAAATTCCCGGCGTTGGACCTTCATCTGTCACCGTAAATGTGGTTGCCGACGAAACGGTTCCGTCATGATTAGTCAACGTCACTGTGTAATCTCCCGTCGTAAGCGTGTCACCGTTATTGAACTCACCAGGTACGATCACCGTCACGTGGTCGGTATCCCAAAAGTTGTCGGAGCAGACGTCCGGAAAATCAACGCTCGCCGTCTCGACGCGACCCGCGCCGACCACGGAAGGCGCACCGATCTTCGGACGCCGGCGCTACCCGCGGCTCGCGCAGATCCTCGGCGTGCTTTCGAACGCCATCTTTCTCGATGTCCTCGACGATGACTTCGCGCGGCTCGAAGCGCGACGCCGGTTGATCGAGAAGCTTCCCGCCGGCGACCGCGAGAGCGGCCGGCCCATCCACGGCCTCCTGCTGCGCCCGTCCGAAGACATCGGCACGCTGGCGGCGCTCTACCAGCACCGTCTACCGCGCACCTTCCGCTTCCTGGTCGGCGGCCTCGGCACCCGGGAGATCGAAGGCGGCGACTTTCTCTCCCTCGTCATGTTCGTCCCCGAGTACCTCGAACGGCTCATCGCGCTCGGCGAGAAAGATGCCGCCGCGCGCGGCGAAGAGCTTCTCGCATTCGTGGATGGTTGAGCAGGCCGGGCAAGGCGAACAGCGAGAACCGTTCCGGCGGGCGAGTTCCGGCGGACCCCGCGGACCGGATGATCGC
>ERZ1292630.3827-Hain-H41-02um-R3-3827-length-12984-cov-7_pt1 | contig 12984 bp, 6 predicted proteins | sample MGYA00564408_ERZ1292630 | MGnify/ENA primary metagenome ERZ1292630 (study PRJEB36523, sample SAMEA6512641) | groundwater metagenome | collected 2019-01-08 | study: AquaDiva: Metagenomics assemblies of 32 groundwater samples | reverse complement strand
TTGTGGTATCTCCGATGTCGCCCTCCGGGGTCACATTCGTGAATGGAAAGCTGCTAAGCACAACGATCGAATCGTGTTTGGAAATCAACGTTGCTTTCGTGTGCTGTCTTTGTCACGAAAGGCGTCGTAGCACGGCTCCGTGAAGGAATTGTTTTTGATTGGGAATACGGTTGCCGTGAACTTGCACTTGCAGTCAGTGCCCTCGTTCCCGCGGAGGCGGTTTCAGCATTGAGTCAAGCCAACGAAGATTTGCGACGAACGTTACTTCAATGCCAACAACATCCCGGCAGTGTCTTGATTCACATAAACGGTGCAGAGGGCGACGAGCATCCTTGTGCTTGGGGCCTAAATCGAAACGAAAATCGTGATGTCATCATCGCCACGAATGGGGACGTCAAGATCCCTGGTTTGAGAAATGGCAAAGCGATTTTGCGATGGGACCCTGTTCGACAACAATTTTATTTGTCGCAAGGGACACAGTCGACGTCACTCTGGAATGGCAGTAGGTTTACGGTCGGCGACTGCGAGTTCCAGCTGTGTGATTCTCTTTGCACGAAACCAAAGAAAGTCTTGAAGACGCCGACTGTGCGAAGTGGTGGCACCAGTGGTGTTGTTGCAACCGATTTAACTCAACGCGGATTGCAGCAGCTCCGAGAGCTGTGTTTCGAATTGCATCATGCTCTCCACTACTTCGTCGCGCTTGCGCTCCACCGTATGACACCGGAAAATGTGCGAAATCTGAAAGATTTCTCCATCTTCGATCGTCCATTCACCATCTCGAACGCTTTTTTGGAATTGCAAACCCTGGTTGACGCGGTCAGAACCGGCAGTGCGCGACTGTGCTCTTCCGATGTCGGTGTGGCATTGGAACCGGAAGGTCTCTCCTGGCCGGAAGAAACGTTGGAATTACGCCGTGTCGTATCCACGTTGCAATCGGAAGTGGACTCTCTGCGGTCTGCCGTTCCAACCGATCAACCCAGTAACAAAGGCATCACACCACGACAATTGGCCGCTTCCAAAGTGTCCGACGGACGGATCGGGTTGCCGACGATAGTTCTTGAGGGTGTATCCCTTTCATCACAGACGCTGAGCCACGCAGCGCACGTTCTCCGAACCGTCGAACAATCGCCGATCCCAGCATCGCGTGCTCTTGCAGAGATTCGCATGTTTGCGGCTCGTCCAGTGCCCACTCCTCGGGATGGGATAGCTGACAAGGTGAAATGGACCATGTCATTGACCGCGGCCGTCGTGTGCATTTGGTTCTGCCATGAACAAGGGTTTGCTCATCAGATTCCAGGTGTCGTGGACGAACAGAAGCTTCCACAGTGGTTCGCGCTACGAAGGCAACTCACCCCAGGGTGTTCACTAGCAAAACCCGTGGTCGTCGAAGCGCGGCATGAAGGAACATCGATATCAGCGACACCAAGGACTCGCGCTTCCTCGGCTTCGCGTCGACCACTCGCATCTGGATTTCGTCCTCCTTCTCGCTCGTCGGTGCCGCACCCGCGACCACGAACAAGTCATCATTGACGAAAAATAGCCTGCAGTAACTGGAAGGAGGATTCGGTGTGGAATGAATTGCACTTGTTGACTTTCGTTGCATTTGCGGGTGGAGCATCACATCAAGCGTTCTTCCCTTCCTTCCTTCCCAACGTCATTCGAAGTATGTCGACACAACTTACCAGTGACGACACGCAACGGGCGGTCACGAAGATAGCGGAGTTCATGACCCGCCAACGGCAAGATCACGAGGTAGCACAATCCTTAGTACCCTTCGCTGTGAAGGCGCTCCAAACGCCCATCCCACGGTTTCAACTGGTGGCATTGGTCTTCGTGGATTGGACGGCGAACAATTCTCTTGTTGCATGGGATCGCGATGAGGACCGGGACGCCCTTCTGGCTGTGGCCGATGGGCTTTACGTCGAGGCAGGAAAGTTCGGTGGTGCCTTGATAGCCAATGCTTTCCTCAGTGCCGCCCGGAGCGTGTTCATGATGGATTGCGAAAAGAGTCGATTTCTGTCGACCCATGGCCATCAACAGCACTTTTATCTTTGCTGTCGACTGTGCGAAATCGTTGTGATGCGTCATGTGACAAGTGACGAGGCGTGGCGCGGACGTGCCCTCTCGTTGTGCTTCGCGCTGTCTCAGGTGACCCCTCACGTGCTACGTGATGCCAATCTTGTCGACGTCAGTTTGCAATGGATTTTGCACGTGAGCAATCGCCTGAGTTTTAGCGCAAAGCTCAGCGTTCTGGAACTTCTAGTTGAGGCGTCTCGCCGACAGGTGCCTTTGATGCCCCCGTCAATGCTTCTACCCTTGTTTGCTCCATTTTGTGACGTGGTCATCCTCGATGGGACTACGCACGATCAGCGAATGATTGCAAAGAGCGTGATTCTTACACTCGCCTCGGGCTGGCAAGGATTCTTCCTGATCGCGTCGTCGTCGCCCATGACACTTAAACCGATGATCCACTCCCTGCTACATCCTGGTAATCGTGAACGCAAACTGGTGATTTTTGAGTTGCTCATGGCCATTCTCGCACACGTCGGCTCTCACTTACGCATCGCCACGTCCGGGCCCTGGAGCCGACCTAGTGCCACCACGGCGGCGATTGGCGATGTCGCGCCCGCGGACGAGTTCGAAATCATCGAGATGGCCGACGATGCAGACGACGACAGCCATGCGATGGAGACGACGCGGCAAGGAGAAGCGGTGCACACGGGACCTCAAACGTATCACCGGCGCGATGCTTTGCTCGTGGCATGGATCACTCTTCTGTATGAGAGCGACTTGCTGGACACCCTTCGCCTCTTAGTCGCCAGTGCTGCCGAGTCGTCCGAGATCGATCCTGACATCACTGAGAGTGCCATGCTGTTGACCCAAAGGTTCCTGGTGGTCATGCAAGACCGCCTTCCCAGCCAAATCGTCGAAGGCGTCCAAAGACGGTTGAATGAGGTCATCGCCGCCATTGCGTTGGGTAACGACCCTCGCTCTGCGGCGCTGACCACGCGAATGTTTCACTTGTTAGCCTACGGACCAGACGCCGACAAGAACAATGCTCGGGGACTCGTGGACCAGTTCGCGGCTATGTCTCAAAGTTCAAAAACAGCTTTGGCGCTACAACCTCGAACCGTCGTTCGAACCTCGTGCGTCGTGGAATACGAACCTGATCGCTGGAATTTTCTACTTTTGCGCGAATCGGCGCCGGTGCTGACCACTCCCGCCGCGGTCATTCAGTTTAAAGAGGCCCGTTTCTTTGAACGGTTCTTTGCGTTCTTCCGGCCCGCAGGGCAAAGTAGCAACGCTGGAAGCACTGCCAAGCAGCCTCTTTTCCGAACCCAGTTCCGAAGCATGAAACGGAAAGCTACCACTGATGCTTGCGGGAAGGCCGCTTTGTCCGTCATCGAAGCGCTGTTGAACACAACAGAAGGCATCGCGGTGCTGCAGGCATTCGATGTTTGTGGCAGTTTAGTTCAATTCATTACCGAAATTACCGGTTCGGATACGTATTCGCTTGCGTCACTCAAGCAAGAAAATGGGTTTCAATACTTTCACTGGATCAGTCGCCTAACGGAACATCATCAAGGTTTGCCACTGCTTCACGGCGCGCGCTTTTTCGACGTGCTGAAGAATCTCGTAGAGAGCACGTCGCTCCCCGCGGATGCAACGGACATTGTCACGGAATTGCTAGACCACATTCACTTTGGCGCGGTAACAGGGTACGGTATCGACAAGCAGGCCACCGAGCTTCTCTTCGCAGCGATACGCAGCCGGACGAGCACCCTCATACGCCTTCGCGGTCTTCAACTGTTCGAGTCCTACGTGACGCGCGACTTGCAGCAGCAAGTTCCGGCTGCCGTTCAGTTACTCGCCAGCGTCATTGCGCGAGAGAAGACCGCGAGCACCGTCGTCCGCCGTGCCTTGTCGCTCTTAGCTGGCATTTGCCACCACTCGTCGAAAGGGTTGACGATGACGCTCGAAGAAGGCCATTTGGACAACGTGCTGAAAGCTCTTAACGACTCGGCTGACGGGAAGTGGAAGGAGCACGTACGCGATGGCCTTGAACTGCGCGCGCTGATGTTCGAAGTGCTTGGTGTCGACAGCGTGCTCGACCGTACCGATGCCGTGGGACAAGCGGTACGGCGTTGGACAGAGGCGGAAATTCAGAATTGGTCTCCGTTGGCGACCAATTCGAGATCCGTGGGCTACGCGATAGAGATGGATCTTCCGTGCGTCGGAGTCTCCAACACGAACGACGGCGCTCCACTTGCAAGGAAAAACGACGTGGGGGACCGTTTAGCACCCGAAAACGGCGGCGCCGAACCCGTTCACATCGGGTCGATGCTCGGACGGACCTCGGCTGGCTGCCGGCTGTTGCGCACGTCTGCCTTGTTCGAACGCATGATTCAAGACATTACGGAGCCTTTCGTCAGTCGTGCCGCATCCTCATCACCGGGCAGCGGCGACGATGACTGGGATAACCGGTTCAACTCTCAAACCATGTACCTTCCGGCCGAGGATGGAAGCGACGTCGCGACCGTCAATCGAAGGCGGTCAACCGCCCTGACGACCGAGGCATCCCGTCTGTCGTCCTGCGACACCGACTACTGGCAGACGCTCGCCCAACGCAAACCGCTGGATCGACTGTTCGAAGGGTGCTACGCGAAAGATCAGCATCAACACCAGTTTGCGAGCCTACGCGCATCGCTGTACGTCTGGGGTCATTGCTGCTCCAGCGACGTTGGCTTCACCTTCATGCTTGATAACTACCCTGCCACGCTGACATGCGTTCTCAGTATTTTAAACCACAGTCCCCACCACTTGGTTTCGGCGGCGGCGTTCGTCAGCGTGTCGACCGCCGCTCGTTCGAGCAAGGCGAGAAAAGTATTGGAGTCGAAACGCTGCCTGGTGCACACGTCCAACACCCAGGGCCGCGCTGTGTCCGTGTGCCTTCCCGTGGATCCTTTCTGGCTCGTGACCCCTCAAAGCACTGACGCTGATTCGGAGGGATACGAGGGTGCGCTCCTTGCTGCGTCGCCTCGGGCTGCGCCCACGAGCAGCCAACTCGCAAGTATCCTGTCGCTTCTCAGTCATCCAACGCGAGGCCTAGCTGCCGCCAAGAAACTGGAAAATGAACGTCGCAACGGGAAACTATTCTTGTCCCCCGACACGCAGAGCCAGATCCGGGACTTCATGCGAACGCAGCCACTTCTCCCCGATGAACGAGCTCTTCTCCATCTGATCGTTTTCACCGATGCATCCGACGCCGAGGTGACGGAGGCGGTGTCGAGCTTCCGGCGGCGGACGTAAAGTGGCCTTCCGACCGGTTCTGTCTTCCTGCCTTCCCGCTTTGAACCCTGAACGTGGCCAACCAGGGACCCCGTGGGTTGCCTCTTCTTCTCTCCTACCTTAGAGATTCCACCAGTTTGCAGCGGGGGATCCTGCACTTTTGGGGGTTCCAGATAGATGTCGCGAAAGAAGATCCTTGGCGACCGCTATGCGGTTGGCGATGCCATCGGCAGCGGTGCGTTCTCGACCGTCTACACTTGCGACAACATTGAAACCAAGGAACGGTTCGCGGTGAAGGTGATCAGCAAGTCGGCCTTGGCCGAGAATGGAATGGAGGAAGCCTTCGAGCGAGAGTGCAAATGCTTGAGGCGGCTCGCCTACAGCCCACACGTTGCCAACTTCGTCGAAGTATTGCAGTCGACGAGAAACTACTACCTCATCACCGATCTGGCGAAGAACGGCACGTTGTTGAACATGATCGTGAAGACATGTGGTCCCCAAGGCTTGCCAAACCACTCCGTGCGAAAGTACTTCACACAATTGCTACAAGGCCTACGGGATATTCACGCTTGCGAGGTGGTGCACCGCGACATCAAGCCAGACAACTTGCTGCTCGACGAATGGTACGATTTGCGAATATCGGACTTCGGCTTCGCCGCCATTGCAGACGATCACCGCATTTTGACCAGACAGTGCGGTACCCCTCAGTACGTGGCGCCTGAAGTGTTGAAGAACGAAGGCTACGTGGGCACGAAGGCCGATGTGTGGTCCGCAGGTGTGACGCTTTACGTCATGTTGTGCAAACGGCTGCCGTTTTCGGCCAATGACACGAAGCGGCTCTACGAGCTCATCGCAGCGGGGAAGTACGCGATCCCCCAGCGCGATCCATCCCTTCTTCATCTGCTGCAGTGCTGCTTGACCGTCGATGCTACCCAGCGGTGGTCGGTAGCCGAACTCTTGCGGCACCCGTTCCTGAGTGGTCGAAACTTGCACGGCGGACGACCTCTGTTGCCTTTGTCGGCGTCGCACCCCTCCCACGGCGAGCTGTACACCGTGACCGGCGAGCCGATGCCTGACGATGACGTGGATGGGTTGCGTGAAACACGACGACGGCCGCGTGCCCTGGCGCAGCAATACTGCCAGTCGACGCTAGCTGTTAGCGCGACCATATCGACCGTCGCCCCACCAGACTGTCCGGAGGTGACCGCGACTTGCTCGCTTCCCGAGCTTCGTACGTTGCTACGGGATCAACTTGGGGGGCGGTACGACCCCCTCGGCGACAGTCTTGCTCAGACCGCGCGCAAGTTTTTGCCGATTAATCGACCGGGAGCCACGTTGCCGAAGGCCGCTGACGGGTCGGCGCTCACTCTCCCACCGGGCGTGCCAGCGGGCTCATCGCTGGATGCCTCTATTTCGACCTCACCATCCGCAACGCCTAGTCACCGACGGCACACGCCCGAACGCGCCTCCTCCACGCCGGCCAGCCGAGGTGCGTCGACGTCACCCCAGGACGCGCCAACCACGTCGCAGTTGCAGCCCGAGCGTTTCACCAACCGGCTGCACCAGCGACTCGGCTGGGTCCACATCAAGATCATCGTTCACTTTCTGACCGTTTGCGTGGTGCTTGCAACCGTGACGTTATTGCGACTGCTGTTTGGAACGAACAAGTGGCCGTTACCGAGAGCCGTCACGAACCTGTTCGAACGGCTTCTCGGCGATAAGTTGCACGCCACCGCTGCGCCGCGAGTGTCGTCACCCGGGAAAACCACGTCGTCTCATGACGTTTTCCCTTCTAGCAAGCTGAAGGCTCTCTAGGAGCCCCCCCGCCTATGTCGATTGCGCGCTGTTGTTGATGCACACTCCACCCTCGCGCACTTGAAACGGTGATTCCGCCACCCCATCTGTCGCGATGTGATCAGCTTTTGTCTGTAACCAAAGACTTTCTAGGTACGTCAACCGCGGCCTCATCCCCACATCGCATCATGACCTCCGCCGTTCATCTCTATGTGAAACTGTGCAGAGACTCGAACCAGGAGGCCGCACTTGAACTGGTCAACGCCCTGTCAGGAGGGCATCGAGAGTGCGTCCTGTCGGATCGCACGGTGCCATTGACGGACAAGGAACTGGTGACCATCTCAGAGGCGCTGCGGCTGCCGCACAGCCTTCGCATGCTCGACCTCGATGGCAACCACATTGGTGTGGCGGGGTTACAATCGCTTCTCGCTGGAATGGCCGCGAACCCGTCTATTAGAGAGCTGCGACTCGGCCGCAACGATCTTGGCGACCCTGCGGCCGCTGTCCTTGGCAACTTCTTGGCCAACAACGGCGTCGGCTTGCGCGTCCTCGACCTATCGCTGAACGCCATCGGTAATATCGGCTGCATCGCCATTTTTCAAGCCCTCAGTTCTCGCAACTGCCACATCACGGAGATCTCGCTTCATGGGAATCGCATGCACGCCGACTGCGGCATTCCGATCGCACAAGCGATCAAGCAGACCACCAGTCTGAAACACCTACACTTAGGCTTCAACGGCCTCCGCGATGCGGGGGCGATCCACATTGGCCGGGCGCTGACGTCCACGCAGATACTGTCGTCGCTGGACCTCACGGGCAATGGCATCGGTCCACAAGGAGGGAAGGAGTTGGCGTGGTGGATCATGTCGGGAAGCACGCTGCAACGCCTCAACCTTCGGCACAATTTGTTCGACGACGACACGTTCAGGGTCTTCGCGGAAGTCATTCAGGCCAAGACCCACCTCACCCACCTATTTCTAGGCTTCATGAGCCCGAGCCCCCAGGTGGCGGAGCTCGTATTCAGGTCGCTTGAGCGCAACACGTCGTTGCTGCTGTTCGACGCCATGGAATGGGCCCTTGCCGGTACGGCCGCAGGAGCCGCGCCGCGGATCATCCGACAAGACGAGCAAATTCTTCGGAACATTGCATCGGCAAATGATACGATTCGCGCGATCCTCACGGACGCGTTCGCTGTCGAACCCGAAGCCCTGGCGAGCATGAACAAGGCGAGGGGCCAACGGGGTGTGGCTCCGGTGTACGTGGGGGTCGACGAACGCGCGGGTCACACAGTGGCGAGCGCCCCAAATCCTCAACCGGCGCCTCGGTCCCGGTCACCACCGCAGCCGACGGCCGTAACGGTTAGCGGCAGTGCCAGACGCAACCGGTCCCCGGCATCTGCCACGAAAGTAACCGCGTCGGTTGCGGAAATGCCGACCCCAATGACGGCGACGGGGCGAGTCATTCCGCCAACGTCCGCATCACAACAGCAGGAACCATTGCTGGAAGTCACCGGCGATGAGTCCGAGTGGAAGCTTCTTTTTGCCCTACTGGAGAGAAGTGGCGGCACCGGGGAGGTCCTCGCGGTCGTGAAGCATTTACACCTGCGCTTGCTGAACCAGAGGTCATCCAACGCCCAGCAGATAGGCCAACTTGAGAGCAAACTCAAAGTCGCCGAACTACGGGTGCGCGAACTCGAAACCCGAGCTCTCAACAAATCCCCCCAAAATAGCACGTCCCATCGACGTACCCCATCACCACCAGCGTCGTCCCCTCCGCGGTCCGTGGCGTCCTCCGCGATCGTGACCGCGCAGGTCGATGCCGCCCTCCCACGAGCCTCCGACGTAGCAGCAGAGTCGAGCCTGGACGGCTCTCGCCGTGGAATTCGAGGTCGGTCGGTGGAATCGTCTTTGGACGGTTCGTCCGGCGTATCGGCCGCGGCACCGAGCGGATCTCATCGATCGAGCGCGAGCGTTGCATCGTCAGCGACACAGCATAGCAGCGTAGGCAGCAAGTCGGAGGTCGCGACGACGTCATCAGCCGGTGGAAGCCGCTCTTCCGTGGGACCTGGTGGTCGGCGCGGCGTTCAGCCTGCCGAAGCAATGAGCACGGCGTCTGGCAGCACCGTCCGAACACCAACCAAACAAGCAGCATCGGCCGCGTTCGGCACGCCCGTGGTATCGCCGGCGACGCCGTCCTCGCCCGTTCCCGTCGCGCACTTGGCCGACGTCGCCTCCCCGCACGCCAGCACTCCGGCGAAGCACGCCAGTCATCCGGCGACGTCCACCGCCTTGGCCTCTGTGCCGACTGAGAGTGGTTCGGTGAAATCCCCGGAACTGCAACATTCGCTTCCCAGATCTGAAAATGCCAGCCTGGGCACGTCGCCGCCCAAGCAAGACCGTCCGAAACGGCCCGGTTTGCGCTTTCAGGGCCACTTCACCCACGCCTAGGGATTTAGAAAGGGACGGTGCGTGCATGGTCGGTCTCTCCTCTCTGCTCTGTACGAACCGTTTTTTCCGCTCTCCCCCCGCTTTTTGCTGTGTGCTTTTGGCCCAACACAGCGCGCGTTTCCCCGTTCGTGCCGAGACGTCGATTACGACTCCTTTTGATCGACGAGAAACCGTGTGTCCCTCCGCAAATGGTGGAGACTATTGCCGAGCCGCCAATTCTCCACGCCCTTTCACAGGTGGAACCCTCCCCTCCAGCCGACGAGCGCACCGGTGTGCCTTCCGTCCCAAAAAATAACTTCCCAACAAAATCATGTTACAACCAGCAAGTACGAGGTCTCCTCTCCCGGCAGCCGTGTTTCCGCCGCTCGCGGACTCCTCGCCTCACAACCACAATCCGATGGCAAGCTACTGCCCCACGCCCTCGCGGGCGTTTCACGGCGCCTTGGGGATATCGCTCGGCATTTGCTGCATGGCGAAGAAGGTCCAACAGCCCACGATGCAGGCATTTATTCAAAAGTTCCGAGAAGACGGCTTCGACGTGGTGATATTCGAAGAGGCGATGGTCATGGGCCAGCCGGCCTCCGCGTGGCCAGTCGTCGACTGCGCCATCATGTTTCAGAGCAAGGGGTTTCCGCTAACCAAGGCGTGCGAGTACCACGATCTCAACCCGGACACCTTTTTTCTAACGGACCCCGCGTCGCAGCGCGTCCTACTCGACCGGCGCGATTTCTACACCGCCATGACACGGAACAACATTCCGTGTTCGAAGCACGTCTTTTGCAATCGCGATGGGTACCGTGGCTCGCCCAACAGCCAGGTCATTGAAGGCCTCGACTATATTATCGTGGATGGCGTCAGGATGGACAAACCGTTCGTCGAAAAGCCATGTGACTCAGATGACCACGATGTGTTCATTTACTACCCGTCGTCGGGCCGCGGAGGCTGCACACAGCTCTTCCGGAAGAATAAGAACCAATCGAGCATCTTCGTTCCGGATTGTACGCAAGTCCGCCGGGAGGGAAGTTACGTGTACGAAGGATTCGTCAGTGCCAAGGACGGTATCGATATCAAATGCTACACGGCGGGGCCCGACTATGTTCACGCGGAGGCGAGGAAGGCGCCGTGCGTGGACGGCGTCGTGGAGCGTGATGACAAGGGCAAGGAGCGCCGTATTGAGGTGATCCTGACGCCGGATGAGATGATGGCCGCGAGGAAGCTGACGAAGGCGTTTCGTCAAATGGTCTGCGGTTTTGATTTACTCCGGGGGCCGAACGGTCAGTTTTTCATCCTCGACGTGAACGGATGGTCCTTCGTGAAAAACAACGACGGTTACGTGGCTCGCGCGAGTGAGATCATGAAGGGCATCTTCATCCAAGAGCACGCGAAGCGCGGCTTGCACCGAATGATTCGACAAACCAACACCCCCCGTACACTCTGCGGCGTGGTGGGCGTTTTCCGACACGGCGATCGCACGCCCAAACAGAAGGTGAAAATTGTGCTGAAGGAGCAAGCTAGCGAATTGCTTGACGCCGCGTTTCGCGATGCGTCGAATTTGCGCGACGAGGCGGTCTTCAAGGGGGCGCATTTGAGGCTACAGGAGATCGAACGCATCATCCAGCGCCTTTTGTCACAGGCCGGATACGAGATGAAAAGCGGCAGCGGGTCGGCAGGCTCCACGCCGGTTTTGTCCGCTCAAGTCACACCTGGCACCATGGATGCACCGGCGAACACGACGATGCCCCTGCCGGCAACGACCAGTGTAGCACTTGCGGCCCCCATCGTCTCCGCAGGCGCGTCCGCCCAGACGGACATGAAGATTCTTCCCGACGACATGGTCAAGGCATTGCGGCTCATGTACAATGTGTTGCAGCGACGCCACGAAGGTCTTAAAATGCAGTTCAAGCCAGTTACATCCGAAAGTGGGAAAGTGACTAGTGCGCAGGTGGTCTGCAAGTGGGGTGGATGGCTGACCGAAGCGGGTCACCACCAGGCGGTCATGTTGGGGCGCCGTGTGGCCGAAAAGGTGCTATCCTGCAAGGAGCGAGGCTACACCGGTCTTCAAAATGCCTACGTCGCGGTCAACAATGAGCGGCGGGTGATGCACACCGCCATTAGCTTCATGCACCAATTCAATCCGGACCTCGAGCCGGTCGTCGAAGAGACGCTGCTCGGCGACAATTCGCACGCCAAGGCCCTTAACAACGCTGCCGATCACATGCTGTCGAAGATCTTGCACGACGACGGTGACATGCGGCACCATTTGGACTTCCCTGGCATGATGGACATCCTCCGCTGCCCGGCGCTAAACGACGATGAGCGCACGCCGAAGCGGGTCCTGATGGCGGTCCACCGTCACATCCGCAACATTGTGGACCACATCCCTGCCCAGGCGCATCTCTACCGCGACGAGCCCATCGAATTGATGCGGCAGCGGTGGGTCAACTTGCTCAAATCCTTCTACGACACCAAGGAGGATACCTTCGACATTACGAAAATCACCGACGTGTTTGACTATGTCAGCTACGACGTCTGCTACAACCAGGTCGCCCTAGCCCCGCTCGACATGTACCCGCTCTTCACCATCGCAGAGTTGCTCAGCGCATTTGTGTCCGATCACGAATGCGGATTCTCGCGCCAAGAAAAATCACTTTGCGGGTCGTTGGTCGCCGGTCCACTGCTTCTGCGAATTTTTGAAAATCTGCTTCGCATCGTGAGAGAGGTTCGCGTGCCATCGGATCCGACCGTGTTTTTGTACTTCACGTCCGAGTCGCACGTCAATGGTCTTCGTCACATTCTTTACAACAGTGACATCACCACCTTCCATCCGGTCGGCAACCCGCTGGAGCTGCACTTTTTGTCCCACTTTCTGTTCAAGATCTACCGCTACGCCGGACAGGACGCCGACTCCCCGCCGTCGCATCAAATCGAAGTCCATTTTTCCACTGGCATTGACAAGAACATGTTCGGCATCGTGGACGACCATCACACCGTCGAGGCCGCCGTGTCGCCAATGATCCGCATTCACAACAACATGGATCTCCGGAGCATGTTTAAGATGGTGCAGCATACCATCGGGCAGTTCAACCGAGAGTGCCGCGCGGAGACAGTGCGCTTGGTCATCAACCCCGCCTTGTTGGAAGGCTTGATCTCGGGCGTCACGACGCCCACGACGGCAAGTCCGAGTATTAAGTTGACCGTCGGAGTGGGCAGTTTTGATTGCGTTTCGACGTGACACATTGGGAGTGCTCCCAAGCTCCTCCTCCGTTGCCCCCGTGCCTGCCGGTCCACATCCTGAGCAACCGCTGTGCCCTCACAGGGCTACCGGCGTTTGGTTTATCATCAGCCAATGGGTTCCCCAACCTTGGGTTCCAAAAAGTCGGTAGGTTTTGCGTTTCTCGTCTAGGGGGGGGGGGGGGGGGGGGGGGGGGGGGGGGGGGGGGGGGGGGGGGGGGGG
>ERZ1292630.3825-Hain-H41-02um-R3-3825-length-12987-cov-6_pt1 | contig 12987 bp, 11 predicted proteins | sample MGYA00564408_ERZ1292630 | MGnify/ENA primary metagenome ERZ1292630 (study PRJEB36523, sample SAMEA6512641) | groundwater metagenome | collected 2019-01-08 | study: AquaDiva: Metagenomics assemblies of 32 groundwater samples | reverse complement strand
AAACCCAATAAAAATAGTCCCAAGAATTACGCCGAACCAGCCAAAATTTCTCCATAAATCTCCAACAAAGCCAGCAGGATAGGCAGGGGTATAATCGAGGCCAAGCAGAGATACTATGCGCATGGACTTTCCATGCAAAAATAAAGCTGGATCAGAAAAATCCTGAAAAGCGAGGGAGGACATAAATGCAGCATCGTACATTATTCGATAATAAAACACGTACCAAATATTTTCTGCAACCCTTTTTAGAGTAAAAGCCGTCTGATACTGGAGAACTGATATAAATCCCGATAGTATCATAGCCGACATGAATACTATTATTAATCTAGCATTAAGAGCCTTAACTACTGACTGATTCCTGCTTAAAATGTACGCCAGAATCATCATAATTAATAATGCAACAGGTGGAGCCCTATCTAATGTTAGGGAACTAATAATTAGAGTCGCAAAGAACAATATCCAAAACATATATTTCCATCTATGTTTGTGCACACGAGACATAAAGTATGCGTACAACACACAAAAAGGTAAGGCAAATCTACGAAGCAACTCAAAAGACCCATGAATAATATCAGGCGTCGTCTTTTGTGCGAATCTTAAGGTTTCTATGTCAATTGAAGTGGGATAGGATTTAATTACTTCTATCAACTGAATATATTCTGCGTATAAATAGTAAAGTATTAATATGGGAAAGGAAGATATTAGTATCACTATAAAGACAGGGAAAAATTTGAGATCATCCCGTGTTTTCGTTAGATTTAAATATAAAAAGTTCGTAATGATTCTAGAGGAATTATTAACCATCAAATTGGCTAATCCAACACCTATTGGAAATGTTATCAATACACTTTGAACTGCCATAAAATAGGTATATTTAATCGGATGATCTATTTCGGAGAAAACCAACATAGATGGGAAAGACATCAAAATAATATAAAGGAGAATAAAAAATGAAGGTATTGTCAAATGACCAAACTTTAATGAATCACCTAATAAGGTCTTCTCGAAAAGGAACACTGCTGCAAACGCTCCGAATACAAGAGGCACATATAACTCAAATTCTGTTTGTGTCATAATTATGATTACAATGATTGCTGCGCCAAAGAATAGCAAAATGTTTTCTTTGAGGAACATTCTTTTGCGCGGCATCATGGTGATGAGCGGTTTCGGATTGGCATCAGTCATTTAGGCGACCTCCGCAGATCTCGTCGTAAGCGTGTGGAGAAGTCTCCACAACGCTGTCTTTAGTTCCTCACTCATCAGCCGGTATGCCCCCAATATAAACACAGCTGAACCACCCAGATAGGCCACCGTTAAGGCAAGGATTGACTGAGCACCTAGGAATTCCGGCAAAGTCCATGCAACGCCATAAGCTAAACTAGCCACAGCAAGAATCTTACCAATGTGGGCGTACCACTCCTTTGTGGGAATTTTCAGGCACTCCGAGCATATCCTCGGTATGGCATAGACATAGACAAACAGATGGTAAAACACCCACGAGAAGCCAGCACCGGCCAATCCAAAGAAATAGATCAATACTCCCGTCACCGGAAGAACGGTGAACAATGCTATAAAATTTGATTTGGCTGAAATCCCTGGTTTCCCAACGGCAAGAGAAAAGAAGTACGGAATAGTCATTGCTCCGTGCATATAGAAACCCACACAGAGGAACGTCATCGGTAAGAGCAACATCTTGGCTATTTCTTCAGTGAAGATGAAAGTAAAAAGCGGCACAGTGGCAAAGGGAATGGCAGCAAACAGTGGTACGGTTGCAAGACAGACCATATCCTGCAGTTTGCGATATTGTGATATTAAGTCGGAGTAATTACCTGCTTTAAACAAAGCTGAAAATGATGGGAACGCAGCTTGGGAAACTGCATCAGGAACTGATATTCCTTTGGATATACTGGCATATCCAACACCATAATAGCCAACAACACCTATGGGTAATAGTTTACTGATTATCAATTTGTCAGCCTGCATATGGATTATTGACAGCATAGAAATAGACATGATGTTTAAGGAGTACCCAAAATTTCGTCTGACTACTCCAGATGAATACCTTGGAACTAATGCTTGCCAAGAAAAGAAGTGTGCGGAAGCGAAGAGATATGTCAGAATACTGAGACCGAAACAGGCTAAGAACCAATAGGCAATGTGAACCAGCCCACCATGTAGAACTATAATAACAACGGTTCCGATTTGCTGGAGTGCAATTATCGACACATCAATAAAGTTAGTAAGCCCCATCCGCTGCAATCCTCGAAAGAGACTGGCATAAAATCTCTGTGGCAAGGTTATCAGTGACGCGACACCTATAATACGAATGGCAGTCGTCGCCGTAGATGCATCCATTGTTTTCAGGTTAATCCACTTTTCTACAAGGATAGGTGCCAGAAAATAAATCGTCAAGCCAAGTAAGGCATAGGCACCCCAGTAAAAAAGTGAGGCTGTACGAATCAGATCATGAATGTAGTCAGGTTCCGATTCGCAATGAGCAGATACTTCACGAACTGTCGTAGAACAAATTCCCATTTCGAGCACTGCGCAGAGTACAGCATTCATCATAGCAGTAAAATAGATAATTCCGAGCACCTCCTCGCCTAATTGCTTGAAGATGTATTTAACGGCAACAAAGCCAAGAACCATGAGTAGTCCCTGGCCGAACAAATTATAAATGATATTTTTGGAAAGTCTTGACATTGTATTTTCCACAGATTACGCAGATTGAATTAAGCAACTCCAAGAGTTGATTTCAAAACATCACATACATAGCCAACTTTTTCTTCTGTTAAATTCATACCTGATGGCAAATTAAGACCATGTGGTGATATTTTGTAAGCATTATTATTTCTCTTCCGGGCTTGCTTTGCCTGTTCTAAATTCTGATAGGCTGGAAGCGAACTTAAAGGATAGAAAAATGGACGACAGTAAATACCTTTTTCTGACATCAAGGTCATGAGCGTATCTTTTTTAAGTCTGAACTTTTCATCAAGGATTATAGTCACCATCCAATAGGTATTTTTTGTATCGGGGGCCTCATAGTTCAGAGTAATTCCGTCAATAGTACCTAATTTCTCCTGATACCAGTTAAAAATCTGCCGTTTGCGTTCAATTAATTCATCAATACGTTCAAGTTGAGCTAAACCAAGTGCTGCCTGCATACTTGTCATCTTGTATTTGTAAGCAACTTCAGTGTTCCAGAACATCTTATCGCCTGGCTTCCGACCATGATCCCTCAAAAATAGGCTTCTACGATATATATCCTCCCTGTTAGATACAAGCATTCCACCTTCACCAGTGGTTAAAGTTTTTGAACCATGAAAACTAAATACACCTGCATCTCCAAAACTACCTGTTTTCTTCTTCTTGTATTCTGATCCTATTGCTTCTGCTGCATCTTCAATTATAGCGATTCCATACTGCTGGGCAATCTCACGAATACTATCCATATCAGGCATATTTCCATAAAGGTCTACTGGAATCACAGCTTTTGTATTAGGAGTAATAAGATGTTCAAAGGATTCGGCTGACAAGCACCAAGTTTTCTCATTCACGTCTGCAAATACTGGCATCGCTCCAACATAAGAAATGGGTGCTGAAGTAGCAATCCAGGTTATATCCGGAACAATAACCTCGTCACCAGATTTCACATCTAAGGATAGAAGAGACAAATGAATAGCAGAAGTACAAGATGGAAGAGAAATAGCAAACTTAACACCAACATATTCTGCAAATGCTTTCTCAAACCGTTCATTATAAATATTAGCATTACCATACCAAGCGTTAGTAACCGCATCAATTACATAGTCTATTTCTTTTTGAGTAATCCAGGGTCCAGATATAGGTATTCGTTCCATACTTAATCCTTTATACATTTTAGGTAGCCATCCGGAGCTACCGTTATGAGCAGTTTATTTTCGATTTCTTTATCAATCTCAAATCGATCGTTTGTTTTTAAAAATTCCCAAACTGCAGTTTTTGGATTATTGCTTTTACCCCAGGGATTGTCCGGGAAAAAGTCCTCAGGCATATCTTCAATTATTGTATCAAAAACAACAAGATAACTATCTTTTGTTACAAGAGAGGAATATAATTGCAACTCTTTCAAAACATGTTCATGTGTATGATTAGAATCCAGAGTAACCAAAATTTGCTTCTTCCCTTTTGCAAACTCATAAACCTGTTTAACAACCTCTTCATCAGATGAAGAACCTTGTATCATTTTAATTCTCTTAAACATAGGGTGCCTTTCAATCTCTTTTCTGTTGTGTTCCCGAATATCAATATCTATGCCCAAAACCTGCCCGTCTCCACCAAGTAACTCAAGTATGGAGGCGTAAAAGATTAGCGAACCGCCATGTGCTATACCGGTTTCAATAATTAAATCAGGTTTTGTCTGCCAGATGATTTCTTGCATAGCGATAATATCTTGGGGAAATTGAATAATAGGGCGGCCGAGCCAGGTAAAATTGTATGAATATTTATATATAGAAACATCTGCAATCCATTCCTGTGAAATGGTACGGAGGTGAGTATTCAATCCAATCTTTTGTATGTTTTCTGGTTTTTCTCTCTCAAATCTATTGCCCATAATATATACTCCTAATAGACTTTCTACCTTAACTTCTTACGGAGCACAGCCATTCTAATCGGGCTGAACTGTCCAATCCACGGTAGATGAATTGCAAGTCGGTGTACCTCGTGGTTATAATCTGGTTCTTCTTTACGCATTTGACACATGGCTGAATAGATGACCCGGGTTGCAAAGTAGTAGGAACTCGAAAAATCTTTAAACGTGATATCTTCAAAAAAACGTTCTACGCTACGAACAAACTCACGTTCTTTAAAATACAGGTTGTGCCATCTAACAGGAATTTCTGGAAGACTAACTGCACGACGCGCTCTATTCATATTTTCATGACCTTCAATAAAATTCTCAATAGCAATATAGTAACCACCCGGTTTCGCATGTCCCGATATCTGAGCAATTGCATGGGATTGGCTTTCAAAAGAATCAAGATTGATTAAGCAACGGACGCTGAGTATAATGTCATAGACTGCATCGCCACACACCTGTCCAATATCCATCACGTTACCAACAATAAATGTAACACGATCTTTCAGTTCAGGTTGAGATTCCAGTCGTTCACACGCATTTTTAATCATATTTTCACTATAATCGATGCCAAGAAAATGGGAATTTGAAATTGCTTGCGCCACCTTAAGAGTTGAATATCCATCTCCGCATCCGACATATAACACCTGTCTATTTTCAGGCACAGTGATTTGTTGAAGTGTTTTAATAATGGTAGAAATCTCCAACTCCCTCTGATATACATCACTGGTAGTAGCCTCAGGACTTAAGTGTTGCTTTGCTCGTTCTTCCCAGTATTCTTTTATTTTTCCCTTCATTCTGACATCTCTATAGCCTTTTAAAATCTGGATACGAACAGTCCTTATTTGATGTAATTTTTACAGATAGTGGCCATTTAATCCCAAATACTGGGTCATCCCATCTAATTCCTCTTGCACTTTCTGGATTATAAAATTCAGACATCTGATAAAAAACCACTGTATTGTCCTCTAAGGTCTGAAAGCCATGAGCAAACCCTTCAGGGATATAAAGCATCTTATAGTTTGTGGCTGTCAACTCTACAGCATACCATCGACAATAAGTAGGAGAATCTGGTCGCAAATCTATAATTACATCGTATATTGTTCCTCTGGTACAACTTACTATCTTAGCCTCCTCATAAGGTGCTGCCTGATAATGCAAACCTCGTAATGTGCCCTGCTTTTTATTGTAAGAAATATTACATTGGGCAATACGTGGGTTTAATCCATATTCTTCAAATTCTTTCTGGCAAAAGGTGCGAGAAAAAAAGCCTCTTTCATCTTCAATTATCTCTATTTCAATGATATAAGCTCCTTTGAGTTCTGTTTCGATAAATCTCATCTCAAATTACTTGAACAATAGGAATGGGAATAACAAACTTTCCTCCCCATTCCTTGACAAAAGCCATCTGTTCCATAATTTCATCCTTAAGATTCCAAGGAAGAATTAAAATATAATCGGGTTTATCTTCTTTTATTTTATCTGGATGTTTGATGGGAATATGAGTGCCGGGGAGATATTTATTTTGCTTGTGTGGACTGCGATCTAATGTATAGTCAAGGAAATCTGTTCGAATCCCACAATAATTGAGAAGTGTATTTCCCTTAGCGGGAGCACCGTATCCCACAATTTTCTTTCCTTCATTTTTTGCTTGAATTAAAAACTGAAGCAAATGCCTTTTTGTTGTCTCCACTTTCTTTCTAAAACCATAATATGTTTTTAAATCCAACAAACCAGAAGATTCTTCTTTTTCCAATAAAGCCCCCACACGACTCATAACTGTTTTTAATTGGTCATTCTTATGTTTACCATAGATACGCAGCGATCCGCCATGTGTCGGAAGTTCCTCAACATCAAAAAGTTCAAAGCCATGAGATTCAAATAACTTCTGAACTGTGTAAAAAGAAAAATATGAAAAATGTTCGTGGTATATGGTGTCAAACTGATTCTCTTCTATAAGTCTGAGCAAATGCGGAAACTCCATTGTAATAATACCATCGGGCTTCAATGCGATTTTTAACCCTTCAACAAAATCATTTAGATTGGGATTATGTGCTAAAACATTGTTGCCAATAATCAAGTCGGCCAATTTATCGGCTTCCTTCATTTTTCCGGCGTATGAACTATTGAAAAATGTAATGTCAGTAGGAATGCCCTTCTTTATTGCCACTTCCGCAGTATTTGATGCCGGTTCTATTCCATGGACAGGAATGTCGTGCTGCTTGAAATACTGCAACAGGTAGCCATCATTACTTGCGATTTCTATTACAAAGGAGTCCTTGTCAAAACTAAATCGGCTAATCATCATTTCTGTATAATTTTTGCAATGTTGCAACCAACTTTCAGAATAGGATGAAAAATAGGCGTAGTCGGATGAAAAAATATTTTTTGCAGTTTCAAATTCTTCCAATTGAACCAAATAACATTTCTCACAGACATATACATCTAAAGGATAATATATTTCCATTTGGTTTAAATCTTCTTTTGAAAGAAAAGCATTGGAAAGTGGAGAGTTACCAAGTGATAGAAAATGCTCCCTCAATTCATTATTACATGCTCTACATGGAACCATTGATTCTATTCCTCAATTCAATATATTTATTAATATGATTAATCCTTTGATTAAAAATTTCTTTGCTATTGAGTCCATCAACCCTATACTCGTCTATTGAGAATTGGATTGTTTGCTTGAAATCTAACACTGGATACCAATCCAATTTATTTACCGCTTTTGATATATCAAGATGTAAAAGGTTTGCTTCGGGGTTATTATCTGCCTCATTCTCAATAGTGTATTTACCACTACCCCATTGTTGAATAGTTTCTTCAACGAGTTGTCTTACAGACACCATATTTTTGGAGAAAGGTCCAAAATTCCAGGCACCCGAATATCTTGTCCCATCTGTGTATAAAAGTGAGCCAAGGGTCAGATATCCACTTAGAGGTTCTAAAACGTGTTGCCACGGTCTAACTGATTCAGGATTCCTAATAACAATTGGCTTGTTGTTTATCAGTGCTTTCACACAATCAGGGAAAATTCTATTCTCCGACCAATCGCCACCACCGATGACATTCCCCGCTCTTACTGAAGCAATGTTTGCAGTCCCTTTTTTGTTAAAAAAAGAATGTAAATACGAAGATGTGATTATTTCTGATGCACCCTTTGATGCACTATATGGGTCTTTCCCGCCCATTGGGTCTACTTCGCGATAACCATAAATCCATTCACGATTCTCATAACATTTATCGCTTGTTATATTAATAGCCACTTTTACAGATGGTGTATGCCTAACTGCTTCAAGAAGATTGACCGACCCCATAACATTAGTTTGAAAGGTGTAAAGAGGGTCTTTATAGGAATCTAAAACTAAAGATTGTGCTGCAAGATGAAAAACTATATCTGGTTCATACTTGGAAAACGCCCTTAATAGTGTGTGATAATCTCTAATATCTCCATTAATATGGGTTATTTTTTTGTCTAAGTCACAAATTAGGTAATTATCTTTCTCGGTTTTCGGCGGAAGTGCGTAACCAATAACATTTGCGCCAAGTCTTGTCAACCATATTGCAAGCCATGAACCTTTAAATCCTGTACCTCCGGTGACTAAGATGGTTTTCCCTTTATAGATATTATTAAAAAATTCACTCATTTCCAAACCTTCCAAAATGCTTTATTCTCGTTCCACAACTTGTTCAAATAATCCATATCTCTTAAGGTATCCATGCATGCCCAAGACCCGGTGTGCTTGTAGACCATAAGCTGTCCATCATTTGCAACTTTTTCCAAAGGACCAATTTCCAGTTCACAGTTATCATCCGCCGAGAGATAATCAAAAATACCACTATTGAATACGAAAAAGCCGCCATTAATGAGACCTTCCCCGTTTTGTGGCTTCTCAGCAAATGATACCACGCGATCGCCGTCTGTTTTGAGTTCACCGAATCGGGAGGCTGGATTGATTCCGGTGACAGTCGCTATTTTACCGTGCGACTTATGGAAGGCCAGCAGTGCGTTGATGTCCACATCTGCAATACCATCGCCATAGGTCATTATGAATGTTTTATCGGTGATATATTTTTCCACCTTTTTTAAGCGCGCACCTTTGAGAGTCTTCTCCCCTGTATCGGCTAAAGTAATTTTCCAACCGGCTTCATCATGAGAATGGTGAATGCACATGTTTTCGGGCTGACCCAGCTCAATGGTTACATCATTGTTCATTAGCTCATAATGGCAAAAATAATTCTTGATCATTTCACCTTTATATCCGAGAGCCAAAATAAAATCCTGACATCCAAACTGCGAATAATACTTCATGATATGCCACAGAATGGGGCGGGAACCGATATTAACCATCGGCTTAGGTCTAAATTCTGTTTCTTCACGCAGACGGGTACCAAGACCACCGCAAAGGATTACTACTTTCATATTCTAATTACCTCTCAAATTTTAATTCTTTTATACCCTTATCCTAAAAATCGTTCAAAAGGCACAAGAAAAATATTATCTTTTAATTTTAAAAGTTCTTTGCCTCTGTATAACACTATTGCATATTTAATTATATTTTTAAATTGTAACATTATTTTTGGTCAAAAAATAAAAAAACTAATCGCTCCGCCTTCTCAGTTACATATATGCATTTTTTGCACAATGTAGCCTCAAAAATCTTCGAGTCTTTACTTGAAAATATATATGGTATGGGGCAGAGATATTTACTCCCACGTTAAATGTTGGTGCTCTTTATTTTCATTTTAAAGAGATCTCCTATCTATATCTCTCTTTATACTTGCAACAAACGCCAGATAACTGCCCAGAAGCGCACCGAGAGAATCCGCAAGAATATCACCAATCGCAAATTCCCTGCCCGGGACATAAAGCTGATGGATTTCATCTGTAATACCGTAAAAAACAGCAATAATAAATGATAAGAGAAAAACATTTTTTTTAACCCCGCTTTTCCTGAAAGAAAAGGAGCATAGAAAAGCAAGTGGGATGTAAATGCAAATATGGACAACTTTATCAAAATACTGCGGCAGGGAAGGAAGGTCGGTTCCCTCAAGAGAAGATAAATAAAAAATAATCCCCATATAGCCGATGGTTAACAGCCAGCAACTTATGACGATTCTTTTGTTTTTCATCTCTTGATTCCCTGACACTTTAACTATTTAAATCCCTTTACTAATGCGGTCATTAGTAAAGCCACATAAACATTTAATCCTGTCATTGCGGCTTGGAACGCTAAGCGTTCCTTGTCCGCAATCTCTCTTTTTCGCCACATCGAACCCGCCTGAGTGCGGGAAAGAAAGATTCCCGACAGGCGGGAATGACAAAGTCTTTTCCATACTTCTCGTCGTCATTCTGGCTTGTCCAGAATCTTTCTTCTCTTTCGCCCATAACTGAATGGTTACGTACTCAGCACGAATTTATTGGACCCCTTTAACTAAAGATTTTCAGCCATAAAAGAATCCTGTGCAGTATTCCGCCCACAAGAAAAGAAAATGGGAATATAAAAGCTGTTATTGCTAAAGCTGTTTTCATCCCCCGTTCTTTTATTATCACAAAAAGGTTTGCTATACAAGGGATAAACAGTGTAATAGTGACTAAGCTGACCACAATCTGTTCTGTATTTAGCAGTCCCTGTTTCTGAAGGGAAAAAAGTCCTGCCGCACCATAGTCTCTCCTTAAAAATCCTATAATGAACGATCCTGTTGTTTGCGGTGGCAGTCCCAAAAGGCCTGTAACTACCGGTGATGCAATCTTTTCAATGAAAGGCAGGATTTTTGTTTTGTCAGCCGTGAAGAGTATCAAGGTGCCGAGTATAAATAGAGGGACAGCTTCCTTCAGATACCACTCAATACGGACCATGGTTTTTACTAAAACATTTGAGAACCGGGGTAGTCTCAATGGAGGAATTTCAAGCATGAAATCAGCCTGTTGTCCGGGTAAAATTTTCGCAGCCATAAAACCCACAAATATCATTACTGCAACTATCGTACTTCCCCATATAAGCATTGCAGATATGGGTTGTTTACCGAACATCCCCATTATTACACCAAGCTGTGCTGAGCAGGGTACGCCCAGGGCTAAGAGGAGAGTAGCTATAAGCCTTTCTTTACGTGTATCCAGAATGCGAGTGGTAAGGGTTGCCATTGTATCGCAGCCGAGGCCGAGAATCATGGGCAGTACTGCTTTGCCATTTAGGCCCATTGTCCTGAATGTCCTGTTTAACATTACAGCAAGCCGTGGAAGATAACCGGAATCCTCAAGTATTGCAAATGCGATAAAAAAAGTAGCTGTTATCGGGAGTATTATTGCAATTGCATAGGTAATAGCCATTGTTAAGATTCCATATGGACCGACCAGTAGTTCTTGTAAAAACTTTACGGGTATGAGTGCAGTAACTGCTTTTTCAGCCAGCGGATTCAGATATCCATTGAAAATATCTTTTTCGATTAAATCAACCAATATGCCGGCGCCGAATTTTCCGACAAATTCATATATGCCAAAAATAACGAGAAACAGAAAAGGATATCCCCATATACGGTGTGTTGTAAGTTTTCCGGCTTGCCGGGCAAGTCCGGGAAAAACTGAAAGTCTTGCTTCAGAAACAGGGGTTTTTGTAAATACTTTTTCAAGGATTTCATCAACAACCTTCAGGCGCTGTTCGCTGATTACATAGCTTAACGGCAAAGAATATTTTTCTGAGGCCTTATCCCTGAAATTTTCGGCGAGGCTTATGCTTTCTTCGCCCATATTTTTATGGAGCCATTTTTTGAGCGTCTTATCCCCTGAAAGTATCATAAGTGCGATTGAGCGTTTTGATATATTTGAGTCAGGCAGGAGTGCCGCTATCTTTGATATATATTCTTCAATGTTCGGATCGTAAAAAAATTTAAAATTTGATATTTTTGGATTCAGGATTGTTTTTCTGAGGGCGTCTATGCCTTTTTTCTGGATCGCGATCGTTGAGACAACTTGAACACCGAGAATATCTTTCAGCGTTTCTTCCCTGATATCAATGCCTCTGCTTAATGACTCATCCCGCATGTTCAGGGCAATTACAATTGGAAGGCCCATTTCAATGAGCTGAAGAGTGAGGAATAAGGATCTCTTCATATTTTTTGCGTCCGCAACTTGTGTGACCGCAGCCATCTCCTCTTCGAGAAGGATATCCCTTGTGACTTTCTCGTCTTCGCTCATAGGCACAAGGCTGTTTACACCTGGGGTATCAGTAATCAGAAATTTTTTTTTGCTTATTGTGACATTGCCGTTTGTAACCTCGACCGTGGTGCCGGGATAATTGGAGACCGTTACATAGCGGCCTGTCAGCAGGGAAAAGATTGCGCTTTTCCCTACATTGGGGTTGCCGACAAGAGCTATCCGATGGGTACTTTTCGCATCGTCTTTAGTTTTTTTGTGGTATTCGCGCATGTATTTGTTTGAAAATCCCCCTCACCCTGACCCTCTCCCGCAAGGGGAGAGGAAACTGTTTTGTGAATCTCTTCTGCAAAGGGAGAGAAAATTCACCAATCCTCTCCCCTCCCTTGATGGGAGGGATGAAGGGGAGGGTGATATGTTTTCATACTTCTTTACAAGTTAAAGTCTCATGACAGTTTGTTCTGCAAAAGGAGTCGGCGATTTACTGGATTTACATTTCTTGCAATAACCGTAGATTTCCATTCTGTGTATTATGGTTTCAAAACCGAATTTATTGGCGATGTGTTCCTGCAGTTTTTCCATTTTCATATCTTCAAATTCTGTGATTGCCCCGCAGTTTAAACATATAAGATGGTCATGATGGTCTTCGGTTGAAAGGGGTTCATACCTTGTGAGATTATCAGTGAAAACCCTTTCTGTTGCAAGTCCTGATTTTACAAGCAGTTTTAATGTCCTGTATACGGTTGTAAAGCCGATATCTCTGTGTTTTTTTATGATTTTCCTGTATAAGTCTTCTGCGGTAATATGCCCTTTGGAATTAAAGAATTCATTGGCAATAATGTCCCTCTGTCTTGTGGATTTGAACCCCTTTTCTTTTAAGAATGTTTTTAACCTCTGTTTTTTGTCCTCAAGCTTATGTTTTTCAGCTGATTTGCGCATTCATGACCTCTTATTATTTTAACTATAAACAAAACAGGTTGTCAAGGAAAATGAAATTCATTTTCAAAAATATATAAGCCTTGAGACATAGTTCTAAATCGGAGGGACAACTCCATTAGGGGATAACAAGCCTTTTTATACACAGCGACTTAAATTATGCCGCATAACATAGCAGATTGCTGTCATGCCGGCTTGGTAGCCTGCCCCGTTTTTTATACGGGGGCATCCTTCTTTAATCCCGAAGCATCGGGACGACAAGCGGGAATGACGAATA
>ERZ1292630.1323-Hain-H41-02um-R3-1323-length-24425-cov-7_pt3 | contig 12991 bp, 4 predicted proteins | sample MGYA00564408_ERZ1292630 | MGnify/ENA primary metagenome ERZ1292630 (study PRJEB36523, sample SAMEA6512641) | groundwater metagenome | collected 2019-01-08 | study: AquaDiva: Metagenomics assemblies of 32 groundwater samples | reverse complement strand
CTCATCCCCTTCCTCCGCTGGCAACACATTTCCGAACCGCAAGCGGTAATACCACTGATGATGTAGCACAGTAAGCCACTGACAATCAGGATGATCGAAAAGGATGAGAACAGTTTGCCTAGGAATCGCCGAAACAGACCGACCTTGGGTGGGGGCGTCATCTCGTTCTTGCCATTCAGCAGCAGCGCCTGGGCCTCCAACTTGGTCCGCCAAGCCACCCTCGCGGGCACCCAGAGCAGGCAACACTTGTGTGACTGTCATCGTATGGTAATCGATACCAGTGTCAGGTTGCGTCACGTTCGCGCTTTGCTTGATTTCAGAAAACTTCCGGGGGCCTTGATCCGGATTTGAGCCGGAGTTGACCGTCGGGGGGAGTAAGGCGATGTCTTCCGGTGCTTTCCCCATACGCTTCAAGAACGAGCTGCGCCGTCGCACTATGGCACCATCACGGTGACCCTCCGAGAGCAGTGGGCTCCGTCATGGGCTGGGCGGTCACAATATGGATAGAATTGTTCGATTTCGGGCTTCGCGTTTGAACTCGAATCCGAAATAGAGGGAAGACCAAACGCAAGATATTTTCCGACCAAAACATGATGGCATGTTTTGAGTCCAAAAAAATAAGGCCGGCTACGACAGCTCGTTCAGCCAAAGCGTTGACTGCTGGGCAATGTGCCGAGACGGTCATAGTGCTTGGCGTCATCGCTTCTCCTGGAAACACACCAAAAATCGGCGTAAGTTATTTCGGTGACAACAACGCGTTAAAATCGAAGCGTAATGACTTTCCTTTGAAGAAAGACGGAAGTGTTTCTGTCTCTAAAGTGATCGTCCCGTCCTCCCGTCCACGAATCCACAATCGGCAGCTGGAAATACCAAAAATGGCCTTCAAGTCCTCATCCAAATTGGGGTCGTCGGACACAAGGTCGTAGCGGAAGGCGAACACTTCCTTCGCGGTCGGCGCGACGGCGGCGGCGAGCTGACGAAACACAGGTGGTATGAAATGAGTGACGCCTTCCGTGCGAAACAACTTGAGTTCGCGTCGGGGACCTGAGTGGGCCGTGTCGTGTTCATCTGTGCCAAGGTGAATGGTGGAGAATGCGCTGCGCGGACCGAAGCCGTGAAGGTGTGCCTTAAATCGTGTCGTGCTGGCAAGGTAAAATACCGCCAACGTTCCGCCCATGTAATCGCGGACAGCAGCGGGCGGAAGATCATTCACGGGCGACGGCTTCGATAAATCTAGAAACCCCGCGTCAACAGACGTCGAGACGAGGTCTGCGCTCGGAACGAAGCGCCACGTGGGCGATGCCAGCATCTTGCGAAAGTATCCGTTGACACCGTCCAACGCGCCTACAACCCGCAGCTCCCTGGCGTTGTTTCCGCCCCCTTTGCAGGCCATGTTATCCGCCGCCACGGATGCGGGCATCGTTTCGCTTGCCGACACATCGTGCGCAAATGCCGTCTGGAGGACGGTGATCAAGCGGGTGAGTTTAACGGATGTCGACGGCTCTCCCGTGGCCAAAACAAACGGGTGCTCCTTCCATGCGACTTGAAATGGTTTGATGCGGGTGGTGCCATCGGCTTCGCTGGAAAGAAAGCCGTACTTGAGCACCGGATTGAAGCCCTCGGTATCGATGTCCGCGATCCTGGTGATGACTTTCAGCGTCTTTTGCCCCGTGGCCCTGCAACAATCGTAGCCGATGGCCATGAGCACCGACGCACTCGCACTCATGTTGTCCGCAAGAAACACGCTGTCAACGGCGTCCGGCAACGATAAGTAGACCTCCGAGTACTTGGGTGCCCACGGGTCGTAGACGCGAATATCTTGCTGATTCGCCATTAAAGCGTACAAGCTGGTGACCCCCGTGCTGACCGGATGCTTTTGCCCCACGTGGTCCTCCACGTAGTAGTTGAAGCTTCCGCGGTGCGAAATGCACACGGCCTTGGCGGTCTTTGGGACGTCGAGTATGGGCCCTCTCACGATATCTTCGATCAGGGAAATACCCGGTAGCGAAAACCATCGCGGCGTCCAATCCCACATGCTCCAGCAAACTTGCCAGTGATAGTCATGTTTGTCATCGCGCTCTTCCTTGACGACTTTCCGGTAATGCAACCGGTGGGCCGCGTCGACGACAATCAGGTTGCAGCCGTCGGCGTGGACGTAACAAGGACGCGGGACCGCACCTTGAAGCGGAACTTCTTTGAAGTATAGCGGCTGCCACGCGACCGCGGGAGTCAGATCGCGCATGCGACGCCACAGGAAGCCACCGGCGAGTGCAAAGTCGGTGACGTGATTGAATGTCGCCTCCTTGGTCTTCACGACAAACGGTGCGTCCGGCGGCCTTGCAGTTGCTTGCCGGGCCCTTGCCTCATAAGCGTCCACCGCGGCATCCGGTGGGGGTGGACCGTCGGTCATCAGAGATGTGGATGTGAGTCGTCCTTGATTGATGGAGAGAGATCAAAGAAAGGAGAGCGAACGCAAGAGCCCGTCGATTTGCCGCCGCTGGACGCACGGAGGGAGAGGAAAAATCCGCGGCACCATGACGATGCGGATCGGGTCACTCGCCGTACTCGCCCCACCTCGGCTTGCCGGTCGGTAGCAACTGAGAAGTGCAGTGAATGCCGCCTCCGTGGAAAGGAGGGGTCGTCAGCGGTTGCCTGCCGTAGTCACGGCGAACGCGCCGCCGCTTCTCGTAAAGCTGCAGGCTGCGAAGGTGCGCGACCTCGACAGCGTCCGTTTGTAGCGTCACGTCGTCTTCGATGGACCAGCCAGTTGGGGCGCGTCCATCCAGCAATGGGTTGGCTGCTGTCCCCCCGACGTCCGCAGCCTTTTCCCACCACGGCCGTGGGTCATAATGCCTCATGCCCCTCACGACGCGGTTTTGGGCCATCGTTGTGCCACGGGTGAAAAGGCCTCGGCCACAAAGCAGGGGGCGAGAAAACACACCTCCACCTTTTAGTGCAGCGGAAATGGGTGGTGGATTCATCACAACTGCGTTGGGAAGCGCGATCGATTGGTTGTCGGCCACCACCACGCCGCCACACATCCATTGGTGCGGGAGAACAGATCCCATCGCCGCCACGAGGGGCAGCATCCATCCATCACATGATGCCACGAGGCACCGCGAATCCAAGAAGGAACACCAGACACGCGACGCCGATGACGAGGTTGACCAGCAGCGGCGAGTCGAGCATCGTGAGCGACGCCTCCAACAGCAGTACGAAGGTGAATGAGACGAAGGTCGAGCGACTGAGCTTGGACCCCCAAACATTGCCGAAGATCACACCTGCGATGCCACCGTTCACCATGGCGACATATTCGGGCCAACATTCGAGTCGGAAGTCACCGTCCGCAAACGTCCACACGTTACGGATCGCGTACACGATCGTGAAGCATAGGGGTAGCGTGCCGCGAACAACGGTCGGAGGCAGGTCGAAGGCGATAATGGCTAGGAAAAAGGGCGGACCTCCAATCCCGCTTGACCCTGACAAGAAACCGCTAAACAATGCGGCGACCAGGAAGCAGCCCTTGCATGTGGGTGTGACGGCTGCCCAAGGATCCTCAAACTCCAATTGCGAGGCGGTTGTCGCCGGCGAGTCCTTCCACGACGGGCTTACCACGGCCATGTCCTCTGGAATGGTTACAGAATCGGCGGAAGGCTGCTGTTGTTCCGAAAACCGCGACGCCTCGACATCGCGCTTGTCCACGACTGCATGTAGTGACCGACGACTTCGTTGAAAATTTGACCACAATTTTACGCCCAAAACACCGAAGCCGAAAATGATGAAGAAAATCCCGAGGATGACTCTCAACGTCGGCGACTCCGCGTATCGCTTCAGCACGACGCTGCCCACAAGGATGGTGATGACCTGGCCGGGAAGGACCCAGACCATCAGCGTGGACGCGATGGATTTGCGAACTTGCCACACGAGCACCGGCGACACAAAGGAAGCACGAAGGGACATGAGCAGCGTCACTAATTCGAGGTGACGCGTGCCGAGCGGTGACGCCCCCGTCACGCCGGGCACGAGCAGCACCGCGGCATGCCAGATCATGTGAAACACGATGGCGTCCCCGAACGTGGTGAGGCCCTGCACGATGCCCCCCGCGTAGCTGGCGCAGCCAACGAGTACGATGACGCAGTACCGCAAATAGTCGGCGTCCATTTACTTTACTTTACTAGGATGCAGAGTTAAACACGTCGGAATCACGTTGTGTGAGGATGGCAGCATCGCCTCCTGTTGGACGGTGAAGAAATTCAACACCTACCAATCAACTCTTGCTTGCGGTCACGCCGGGCAACCACAAAAGGGAGGGGCCCCGTCCGCCACATGGCACGACAGTTACGTACGCGACCTATCTCTCTATGCAAGGTGACGACGCGACGACGAGGTGTTACATTGCACTAAAGCTACGACGTGGCCACCACGCCGCGGACAGCGCCAAAGAAGGGAGACGTTGAAAAGTGGTGGGGAAGTTAGTTGATGTTGCGACAGAGAAGACACGCGCGAGGACCAATTCAATAATAGCAAGGGGGGACACATTCGGCCACGCCAGCATACTCGAGTGGCATCCCACGGTGGCTGGCGCACATTAGGCAGCCGCTTCCGCGGATCCGCCTTCCTGCTTCTTCGCCATTTCGGCGTCACGGCGCGCTCGGGCACTCGCGACGAGACCCAGTCCGGCGGGTGCCCCAGCAGGCCCGGTGGACTGCCGCGTTGTCGACCCACCCGGAGCGGGTGGAAGCATGATGGAACTATGTGCCCCTCCAGCGGAGCCTGCGGACCTCGTGCCGAGATGGCTACTGCTGCTGCCGCCTCCGAGCAGCGCATGATCGAGGCCATCGTCGTCCGGACGTTCGCTGCCGAACGACGTGAAGGTGCGCGCGCTCGTCGAGGGCGGCGGTACCATGCCATGCTGAGCGATCAACGAGTGATGGATGCGGGGCTTGCTCGCTTTGGACCGAGAGGGCAGGTGGCTCGCGAGGCTCGAACCCATGAAGCCCTCCCTGGCGGCGGCTGCCGCCGCAGCGGGTTGAGCATCTTTGGTTGCCGGCTGGGCGGCTGACGTACCGGACGGTGCCGCGGCACTGGAAAGCACAGTGGTCGCCCCTCCGGCAGCTGGCGCGGGTCCCACCGCAGGCGAGGGCGCGGCAGGACCTGCCGCCTCGGGACCACTTGACCTAAGGTATGACTTTTTCCACGCTTCGTTGACACGACCGTTGAAGTTGAGAGTGGTCAGCCACTCACTCATGAGGACGGTCAGCGCGTTGCCCACCAACAGGAATCCCGTGACCAACACGGGGACGAGGGTGCGGAAGAGAGCGACGTATTTCAGGTACTTTGTGCGGGTGGCGAACAGCCGGAAGCGATTCTCCTCGACTTTGCTAGTGGTTTCGTTTTCGGCAACGACATTTTCGACGCTGAGACGGACGAGTTCTTCGATGTTTTCCGTTTTCGGAGACTGCGCCGTGAAGTTGACTAAGAAGGGATTGCCGTTGATACCGAAATGGTTGAACTTGCTGGCCACGTTCACGGCGCCGAAGAAACCTCGAAGCGCGAGACTGATACAGAGCATGTACAGCGCGAGACTCCAGACGAGCTGCATCGTCGTGATGAGGTTGTTGTGATAAAACAAGGCGGCAATGGGGATCACCAGCAAGAAAGCTGCCTTCGCCAGCGTTGCATATTCGTGGTGCTTTCGGAAGAGATAGTTGACGAGCTGCGCCGTTCCCACGAAGAAGACGATGACGTAGAAGAAGTACATGCTCAGGATGTTGTGCTGCGTCAGCGCCAGAACGATCCACGGGAAGAAGAGCTCAAAGTGCAGGTAGATCTTCTGAACGACGAGGTTGATGAGCCCAGGGAAGAACTGATCCTCTGCCTCCCACTGCATCATGATGACTCCTTTGAGCCACCAGCTGACCCAGCAGTCCTCGTCGGCCGTGCCCCAGTACTCCTTCACGATAGAGTCGTAGCCCTCGCCGCTGCCGACGTCAATCTTTTCGGACGGATTGCGGCCGATTAGGCGAAGGTATTCGCTGAGATGGTGCGCCTTATCCCGCTTCAGCCGCTCCGTCTGGGCAGGGTCCGATAAGACCATGTACACAGACATCAGGTTCTGCTTAAAATCCGTGTGATCGCTCGCCGCTTGGCGAAGCCGATCGCTAAGGTCGACAAGGGATGCGCGGGTGTCGCCCGTGTTGACGCTTGCCGTGGTGTCGACTGCCGACGTCACGGTGACTAAAGGCGTGGTCGCATCTGGGGCGATGGATTCCTGAATGCGCCGCATGCCACCACCGACAGCGGGTGGAGGGGCAGCCGCCGGGGAGGGTGCGTCTTGAGCGGCGGCAGCCGCTGCAACGGCTGCGGCCTTTTCAGCCGCCTTTTGCGCCATTTGCGTCTTGGCCTTGTTGAGGCTGTCGTCGTTCATGGCCTTCTCGCACTCGGCGGCGCGTTCCTTGTGCATGATCAGCTGCCGGTTTTTGATAATCGCGAGCAGCTTGCGTTTCAGTGCTTCGAGTGGGACCGTGGCGCGCCGATGGCCCAAGATCCAAGTCACCATGTCGCCTGTGTCGCTTGTCAGATCTTGGGTTGTCGGCGCTGGGTTGAAAATGATGGGCGCCCACATCCATGACAACACGATGAACCAAATCGTGAACGTTCGCAGGAAAAACGCGCCGATTGGATCGGAGCCGTACACCGCGTAGATGATGAGCACGGCGAAGATGCTCAACGCCTCGTGGAAATGAGACTCTGAATAGCACTTGAAGATTTCTACAAAGCTCGTGCGGTCTAGACCAAATCCACGGCCCGTACCGGCGTAGCCACCCTTGCCAATGAGCAAGCCCTGGGTGAAGTAGTACATCTTTGTGCGAAGATGAAACACGAAGAAGATGATAGACGGGATCAAGTTCTTGAAGAACTGCGCCAACGCGTGCCACAAGCCTCGATGCAGCGTCATTTCAACCACCAAGGGCAGCGCCAGCACGTAGCCGATCTGAATGAGCCAGGGAACGGCGATCACGGCGTCCAACAGTCCGAGCTTGTGGTAGGTAACGCCGGACACCGCGTACAAGGCGATGGACAGAACATAATAATTGACGCTGATGGCCATGAGCAAGTTGGTGATATAAAACGCGAGCGACGTGAAGCAGAGGGACCAACGGTTGAACACGTCGAGACCACGGTTGAGTCGGTACACGTCGTAGGACCGGACTTGCTGCGCCCCTCCTTGTGCGAGCTTGGCCTCGAACGTGAACGCTCCGCCAAATGCCGTTTCACGACCCTTCTGGGTTTCGATGAACTCCACATACGCGCCACGGTCACCGCGGCCTAGCATTTCGTAGCCAGCGAAGATGTCCTCATTCGTGTTCACCATCGGCGACGCCTTCGACTGTCCACCGCGGTTGCGCACCCAAAAGCAGTCGAAGAAGTCGGGATGCCCGTAGTGGCACCGGATGCGTAGCGGCCAGTTGAGCACTCGTTGCGTGATCGTCACGAAGCACCATTCCGCCGCCCCCATGAATTCGCCGATCAAGCTCAGCGGGCGCGTGTAGCACCATTCGGGGAAGCCGAGAATTCGGAACTCCGGGATCATCGACTCCGAGCCCAGTTCGCCCCCTGGCGTTGGCGTGGTGAAATAGTCGGCCAAGGCGAAGGGCACTTTGTATCCGTTTTCCCTCGTGGCGTACTGATTCATGTCCATGGCCTGAAGCACCATGCCGTTTACGAATTGCAGCGCGTGCATCTGATTCTCGGCTTTTCCTTCGCCGATCCTGAGGCGGCCCACGCGTTGCACCACCATCGTTTCGAATGCCTCCGCGGGGTAGTAGTTGAAGCCTTTGCGCGAAACGACTTTGGTGGCCCCTTTTCCGTCAACGTCGATCGTGACGTCCACGTTGCCTGTGAATTTGATGTCGGCCTGTCGGGCTTCGTAGTCGGCGGCCGAGGCGTCGAGCAGGTAGTCGCGGCGCAGGCGTTGGCGCACAGACTGAAAGGTACTGTCGATGTTGATGGCCACCTCAAAGTACTTGAGCCGGCGGAAGATCTGCTGCAGTTGCTCGTGGACGCTCTGAGAGTCCATTTTTCTGGCACCTTTCGTGAGTTCGTAGGTCTGATGCGACACCAATATCTGCAGCTTGCGGAGAACGATTCTCGTCGCCTCAGGGCGAGAAATCGTTCCTTCCTCGAGGCGCAGCAAGTCCACGAGCGCATGGTGCCAATTGACGAGACCCGCGACGGTGCGCGAAAGAGTTTGGCCGCGCATCGAGCACCACCACCGAATTTCGAAGCGAACATCCTCGCTAATCGTCTTGGATCCCGCGTTCCGCAAGAAGGAATTGACCAGGTCCACGGGGAAGGTATCCGGACTGCTCACCCAACTGTTGTCGAGCATTTTCATTCGTTCGGCGAAGTTGTCCCACTCGTCGGCATAGGTGAGTGCAAGGTACTCGATTTCGCTGATCCTACCATGCGACTTCCCCTTCGCCAGCGATAACGTCAATTGCGCCTCCTCGAGAATGATCGGTTCGTTGTAGATCGGAATGACACATGTCCACGTGGGCATCGTCCGCACCCGGTGAAACGCCCGCTTGGGAGTGTTGTGCACGCGATGGTTCACCGGCGTGTGGGCCCATGCGCTTTCCAGCGACCACAGGAACTGCGTGATGCGACGGAGCGCTTCCTCGGACCGTGGGGGCTTCCGGAAATTCGGTTTGTCATGAGGAGAAAATTTCACCCCTTTCATTTCGCCGAAGACACGGTCATCCAGACCCGTCGGCCAGGGGACGTTTTCGGTCTTTCCGTCGCGATTCGTTCGCACCGAACCAACGACGCTGTACTGGTCCAGCTCGCTCAGGCTGATGAGGCAGTCGTCGTACAATGCCTTCATGAAGTAGTTCCAAACGGCGTCTTGCTTGTCGGTGGTCTCGAGGCAGCGCGAGAGCCTCGCCATGTACTTCTCCTTGATGACTACGAAGTTGTCCTCGACGTCGCGCCACGATTGGACGTTACCGACGCGAAGCACCGTTCCCTGAAAGATGCCGAAGGCGAGCAACAGGAGTTCGAACACGCCGTAAAGTGTGACAAAACTCACGAGCTCCGTGGAAAGCCACGTGAACAAGACAGCGATGTAGCACGTTAGCCAGTACTGGGGTTCGCACAGCTTGCGCTGCGACTCGCTGATCCGAGGGATGTAGGGATCGCAAATACACGTGTCGAACGAGATGTTGTGCACCGAAGGCACCAAGATGAAGAAGGCGCCCGCGTAGTTGATAGCCAAGAATAAGCCCCAGAAGACGAGATTGCTCGCCAAGTAGTTTGCCTCATCCGTCAACATGCGCTTGCTTTGGGTCTTCTTGGCGGGCTCCACGTTTCGGTAGGCCATGAAGCGGGCGACGCCCCAAGACGCCGCGATCGCGGTAATGGCAAACAAGGCGATCCAAGCGTAGAGAATCACGTTGGGCACGTAAGCGAACTGGAAGCGCTGATTGAGGTGGTCCACAATAGACAGATGCTGAAAGACAGGGACATATTTCAAACTCAGAAACGTGGCCGATAGCACCATGAGGGTGCCCACGAAGCCGGCACGGATCATGGTGGTCGCCATCTTGGACGTGAACCGTGCCGGGATCGGGTACGGCGGCGACGGTTTGACGAGAAGGTAGATTTCTTCCACAATGGTGATAAGCGCGGTGGCCGCGAGATACCCCGATGAGACAGTGAGCTGGAAGTACTCGCCGGTGGAGGTGGTCAGCGGATTCAACTTCTCGATGAAAAATGTTGACGCGCACGCGACCGTTCCCAGAGCGTAGAAAATGATTTCCGCAACAACTCGGGGCGGCAATCGCGCCAACACGCGGAAGTGGAGCAGCGCGGTGAGGAACATCCACGCGGAGTCCGCCATGCCGAGGTACTGATAGAGCTGGCAGATGCACCACGGCGTCGTGACCGACGTCGGCTGCATGTACGAGGCGATGATGTTCTGCCACAAGACATAGCGAATGCACCAGCTGTAGTTGAACAGGAGCGTGAACGGCCCTCCCTTTTGAGGAAAGGCGAACTTGTGGTCCATCCACTTACGCCCGGTAATTTTCTTCCGAAGATCGAAGAACATTTTCGCCGTATCCGATTGCAACGTTTCTTCGGGATTGCGGCGCTTGTTGTATTCGAGGTAGGGGTGCAATTTGAACTTGTCGGAAGAAATCGGTTCGGGAAGCAGATTCCACTCGGCGCAGCCCGTTCGCTGAGGGGCGGCGGCGCTGGCATCGGCAGTCGGCGACTGAACTCCTGCCGTCTCCTCCTCGGTGCCCCGTTCGTTGGCTTGACCTTCGTTCTTCTGATGCTTCTTTTCAATCCAAAAACTGGGAATGATTTCGGGGTCAGCCTTCAAACGCGCCTCGCGGAACAGCACCGAGTCGGTGTTCACGTCTTCGAACGTGAACTCGGCTTGATCCACCTTGAGGTAGTAGGTGCGCATAATTTCGACGATGCCATGATGAAAGTCGCGGACTTGCTCCGCCCGGGCCGCATGGGACTGCTTCTCCTTGGAGCGCTTGTCGTCGACTAGATTATCGAAGTAGTCCTCTGCGAATTCATAAACTTCGCAGATTTTTTCGGGACAGTGGTTAATGGTGCCAGCCCAGGCCTGAATGATGTTGTACAAAGCCAGACGCTGGAGCATCTTGTCCGAATCCGGGGTGTGGACCGCTTGCGGGTGGCGGTAGAGCAGGTAACCTTCCATGTATTGCTCGTAAATGACGCGGATAGCATGATCGAGAATTGCCGACCCGGAAACAGAGAACGCGGTGACGTACTTGTCCCAAATGAGGGTGAAGAGTCGTTCCTGAGCACTGCGAAACGTGGCACACTGCGCGACGTCGCCTTCGACGTAGGCGAATCGGTTGAACGCCGTCGTGAGCTTGTCGTGCAGCTCCAGCGAGGTGGGATGATTCAGGTCGTTCGGCTCCGCGATGTACGCGTCGTTACCATCGTCGTTGCCGCCGACCATGCTTCCGCTGCTGGTGCTGCGCGAGAGACTCGACGGCGGCGCTCCCCCTGGCTTGGACGCTGTGGCTTCCTCCGCTTTCGCCTGACGGTGAAAGTGGACTCCGAACATCAGCACGATCGCCGTGACGAGCGTGACCGGGATGATCATGACGTACTGACCGTAAATGAATGGGTTCTGTCTGTCGACGCACCATTGCTCGTTGCTGCATTCGCTCCAGTTGGCATCAAAATGACCCCAATTGGCGGGATGGGCACATCCAAAGGAGCTGACGTCTTTCGGATTCTTGTTCTTCGATCCGTCACAGCGCGGGTCGCCGTTGCACTTGAACGCTTGTTGCATGGCGTAGTACGAAGGACGTGGACAAACACAAAACTCCAATTGGCCCGCGTCGTACTGCTGACTGTTGAGTCCAAGCCACTCTTCGTGGAGGATGAATTTCCCCCCTGTTGGGTTGACGTTGTGCCCGCACCACGTGTGCACCTCAGTTCGCTCGTTGGGGCATCGGGGCGCGCGAACGTCGGCGTACGTTGACTTCCACCACTCGTCATTCCATTCCATTACGAGCGCCCCCGAAACGGCGGCGGCGATGGTAATCGTCCAGTTGACGATGAGGGTCGGTGTTTTAAGCGACGGTCCCAAGAACTTAACTTCATCTGCATCGCGCGCAGCCGAAAACATTTCGCAGAGCGATGTCGCTTGCTTTGTCAAATCGGGAGTCGGTGTTGGAAACGACACCCCGTCGGCAGGCAACGTGTCGTAGTTCGGCTCGAACGGAAGTGCGTCGGCTCCAAACTCCGTCAACACGAGGGGCTTCAGCGGTAATCCCGAGGCCGTCGAGTTGGCAAAGTAACTACCCAAGTACTGGAAAATCGGCGTCTGCACATACGTACTGTTACGGTACGTTTGAAGCGACCAGAATTCAAACGACGTCCAGCGATAGTAGTCGTTGACATACGACGCGACGAAGGCCGCACTATCCGCGAGCGGCACCGTCATCGGGTGCCGGGCATTGTCCACCTCATCGCGAATTTGCCGCATCGTGTTAATGAGCGAGAACAATTCCTCGCGCTGCGAGCCGTAATACTCGTTGAGTTCGTTGCCGACTAAGTATCCAAACACGGCGGGGTGGTTCATCACGGATTGAACGAACGCCTTCCAGTTGGTGAGAATTTCATACCGCGTACTGGGTGCGGCAATATCCGGGTAGTCTTGATGGCCGAACATGAACGGCACCACGAGGTACAACCCGTTGGCGTGCACTGCGTCCATGAATCCTGTGTGGTCTCGGTACGAATCCCAGGACCAAACGCGGATCGTGTTGCTGCCCATCGCCTTGATCCGAGGGAGGTCTCGGCTCCACAGCTCTTCGTGCTCCGTTGTGAACATGTCGAAGGAGCGGGAGAGGGTGTATTTGCTCGGCGGAATGGGACTGTAGCCGACGCCGCGCATGAAAAATGGCTCCATCGTGCCGTTAGGACTCATCACGAAAAAACGTTGCACGCTGACGGTCTCTCCTTTTGACGATTTGAACTTGTAGTAGGGGTCGACCTCCACCGAAACGTTGGTCGGCTTGTACTTTGAGCTCAGGCACGATGGCGGCGACCAGCCAGGTTTATAGGCCGCGTCGACGACACACGCCCCTGAAACCACAGTGAGGAGCAAGCAGAAGAGTCGCCGTTGGATGCTCAGTGCCATGTTATAACGAGCGAGGTTTGTTGTTAGTTGGGTCCAAGCGAGGTGGGGACGACAGAGAAATGAAGGAGGTGCAGGTGTGATTCGATCACCCGTGAGGGTCAAGCCGCCGCGGGACAGACCTACCACGGAGTCGGGCGTCGGTTGCGTTGCCTTCAAGTTGGCAGTGCGGAGGAGGAATAGTTGGCGCAACCAAGAGACAAGAACGCATGAGGAACGAGGCTCGAGCAGCATCCTACGAGACAAGAACGCATGAGGAACGAGGCTCGAGCAGCATCCTACGAGACAAGAACG
>ERZ1292630.117-Hain-H41-02um-R3-117-length-89138-cov-8_pt1 | contig 13000 bp, 9 predicted proteins | sample MGYA00564408_ERZ1292630 | MGnify/ENA primary metagenome ERZ1292630 (study PRJEB36523, sample SAMEA6512641) | groundwater metagenome | collected 2019-01-08 | study: AquaDiva: Metagenomics assemblies of 32 groundwater samples | reverse complement strand
TTGTTCGCAAATGCCCTTGATCGTCGTTGCAAGCACCCCCCCGTCCGCTCGTTGAAATATGACCCAAGACAGGGAAGAAGGGCCCGCGCTGGTTGAACGCGGCGAACTCAGCGGCACTGTTTGAACACAAGCAACACCACAACAGTGTGCGTCTCGCTTTTCTTCCCTTTCTCTCGCGTGAAACCATTCCCTAACCCTTCATCAACCGAGAGGACGAGGGAGATACATGTCCTCGATTAAGCAGCTTGAAGCCATCACGCAGGGCGTCGTACAGGGAGCGTCCACCGCCGATCTACTGCCTCAGGCCAAGGCTCTCTTCGGCCAGCTGCCATCGGAAGGCCTTATCGCCGTCTTCAACATCCTGCCCAGGTCGCTCACTTATCCATCGATCGATAGCTTCTTCGCCGCTGAGCAAAAACAATCCGGCTCACCGTCGTCGGTGTCAGCGGCCGCAGCTGGTGCCGCACCTTCGCCGGCGGAAGTCTCATCGGCGCTGGTGGCATCCGCGTTTGCCGGCTGCGAGCCGCGCAGCGACGCCAAGTTCTGGAATACGGTGTCGACAGCAGTCACCCGTACGGAAAACGATGCTCGCCTCACGGCAGAGTTGCACAAGTGGCGATTGGCCCTTTGCGAAGCAAAGCACAAGGACGCCGAAGTTCACGCCACCAAGGCTGCCACCTACGTGCTTAGCGCCCAGGGATATGTAAACGTCGAACCGCTTGCCGACGCCGTGAAAGACGTCAAATTCACGACCCAGCCTGACGGAAAAGTTCTCGTCGAACTCATCAATGCGATGCTCGACGGCCGGGGTCTAGCCGCCTTGCCAACGGCCTTGCCCACGCTGACGAAGCTGAACATACTAGACTCCGCGACACGCAAGGTGCGGCTCGTCGCGTTGAGTTCCTATTGTATGGACAAGCGCCAAGTTAGTTTCGACGAACTGAAGGCACACCTAGGCACGAAGGAAGACGACCTTGTCGAGAATCTCGCGGTCGACGCCGCCGTCGCGGGGATCATGGACGCGAAGGTCAATAAGAGCGACCGCACCGTGGTGGTTCGGTGCGTCGTGCCGTTGCGGTTCGGCAAGGATGCGTGGGTGCAGGTGCGCACGCAAGCCGTCGAGTTGAACACATTCCTGCTCGGACTGTCCAAACAGTACCGGACGGTCACGCAAAAGGCCTAGTAGTACGCCTCAATATGTGTTGGCCTTTTGCAACAAAGTTTGATAACGCTTGGTGCGCCTGGGAAAGCGTTACCGCAGCGGTGTTTCTAACGCGTTAACGCGACACACGGAGAGGGGAGATGGAGCGAGCACGGCGGACCACCTTCTCAACGAAGGCAAGCTTTGCTGCGTATGTGAAAGCGGCCAGACCCAAAAACGTTGTTCGCACTCGCCTGATCTCGCGCTTTGGTCCCCACAGTGGTGGACTCTTAACGCTACGTAGCCGTCTTGTGTCGGTGTGCAACAGAAAACCCCACGACACAATTTTTCGCAAAAAGCGGGAAAACAATAAAAAATGTCGACCATCGACCTCATGAACCAATTGGTCGACGCAGCGCTGCCGGCCGAGGGGTCACGGATGGTTTCCTCCGCGAGCCATTCGATGTCAGCCGATGGCAGCGGCGATCTCACCGAGGCGGCACTAGGAGGTGATAACGGCGCGGGCGCCGCCGATTCCTCCCTGACGCAAATGCACGTCACAACAGTGCCCGTGCCACCAACCATCAAGGTTCACGGCGCGAAGGTCACCATGCGGGCAGCGGACGGTTGCGCGATCTTTTTTACACTCGATGGCAGCGACCCGACACCGGTTTCGCAAGAGTTCAAATCCGGCGAGCAATTAGAACTAGGCGTAGGTCAACGGATAGTTAAGGCCATCGCCGTGCGCGATGGCGTTGGCTCGGTCATCAGCTCCGCGTTCTACAGCTACACTCCCCAGGCCATCGTAATCAGTCCGGATAGCGGTGTCTTTAAAGGCTCCGTCACCGTCAAGATATTTTCAGGGCATTCCAACGTCCGGTACACGCTTGACGGGTCGCTGCCCACGAGCGATTCCCCAATCTACACCACACCAATCCTCATTACGCGCCTCGGGCAAACCGTTGTGACCGCGGGATGTTTTTCAAACGGTGTCGCGCTCGGCGATCAGGCACGTAAGACGTATACCTTGCAACCCACGCCAACGGAGAGCCCGGTGATGACCCCTGCATCCGGCACGCACAATTGCCCGCTTCGAATTGTCATCCGTGGCGACGGGGAAATACGCTACACCGTCGACGGGAGCGACCCCACTCAGTTCAGCGCCCGCTATGACGGTCCGCTTGTCATCGGCACGCCACAGAACTGCTGTGTGAAAGCTATATGCGTCCTGAATGGCATTTCGTCGCTGGTCACATCGGGACTATTCGATGTTGTCGCCGCATCGACCGACCTCGATGCGGACGAGCGAGCGAGGCAAGCGAGTCAAGGCACGGTGTTTCCGCTACGCAACATTGAAACGCAGTTCACGGCCGAGGAGGCCGCGCGAGGCCGCGCCGAGGACGTCATGGCGTGGATGCTGGCGGCCGCCGAGATGAAGGAGCGTCGCTCCGCCGAGCTGACACGGTTGCAACGTACTCTTTTTGAGCACAAGGACGACTACCGCGAAGTGTCGCATAAATTAGCGCTCCTTAAGAAGGACCTTGCCCTCGCCAACAACCATCGCACGCAGCTTGAGCAGATGAAGGCGTCGCATGTTTGCACGGTCGCGCAGGAGCTGCAGCAGGAAGTCAGCCACGTGGAGGCCCAGCTCGTCGACGTGGCCCTCCGCGAGAAAAGCGTCGCCTCGCAGTTGAGAGAGGCATTACTCTTGCATTCGAAGTTCGCGACGGAGCGGTCGCAGCTCGTCGTCGCGGCGAAGCAGTTCCGAGACACACTGGAGGAGCGCTTCTTGGCTCAAAAGCGGATGCTGGCTTCCTTCGATCCGGAACAGCGCGAGGAGCTTCGCGACCTCGAAACGGTGGTTGCAGAGCAGCGGTACGAGCTGTCGCTCTTAAGAGCCGCCGACGATGCCCTTGAGGCGTGTAAAACCCGGCTGCGTGGGGGTCTATTGGGCGAAGGAGGCGGCCACGCTGGCGATCAATTCTTGCGGGCCGCGGCTGGGCGCCCCGTGGTCGAGCTGCCAATGGTGGAAGCGGTGCTTCCTGTCCCTCCTGGAAAAATGCGCATCATCACGACCGTTCAAGGCAACGGCCTGCAAGAACTGAGACAAAAGTTTTACGTGGACGCGTGCATTATTAGCCTTGGAAATGGTCTGGGAATAAAGGTCGTCGGCCACTCGACGGGCGTGCACGGCTTCGTGGAGGCCGTCGAGCGCATCATTTCGCAGTAGTAGTTCGGGGGAGCCCCATTTTGTACCAACCGCATGCCAACTCATCCCCAGCAGTTGATCCCCATCAATAATTCGAAATTGTAGTGCTTGACGAAAATGACGAGTCACTGGCCGCTCCATTTTGCACTTGTATTGTCGTACCGCGACACACAAGTTGTAACAAATCACACGCAAATGCTGGGCTGTTCGCGTTGTCTCTTTTCCGCGACGTTCGTCATCGGCTTTGTCGCCGTTGTTGGCATGCTGCTCCTCCGCGATCTGTTTCCCGTGACGGAGCCACTTTGTTCCGAAACGGACCATGGCTGCGCGGATCGTTATTTCAGTCTCAACTATTTTCACGCACGAACACGGTTTCGCGCCGCGGCCAAGCGATGCGGGGCCGGCACCATTACCAAAAGCGTGTACATCGACCCTCGAACCGGCATTGACTACACAATGGACGTCGCCATCGTCGAAGGGGATGCCGCGTTGAATAACTCTATCGTGCTGCTGCACACCAGCGGAGTCCACGGCGTCGAGGGCTTCGCCGGGAGTGCCATTCAAATCGCTGCCCTGGAGGCGTTTTCTCCTGGTGAGTGCACCCGACCAACACCCGGCTCGCCCACGAAAATTTTCGTGCACGCGGTCAATCCGTACGGTTTCGCAGAGCTGCGACGCTTCAACGAAAACAACGTCGACCTGAACCGGAATTCGTTGACCCCGGAAGAGCTAACTGAGCTCGTCCGACGAGACCCTAACATCGCAGGCTACGAGTCCTTTCGCTCCGTGTTTGAGTTAACCAGCGCGCCGACGTGGCACACGCAATGGACAATGCTCTTTCGAGCCGTCGGGGGGCTGATTCAGCATGGCATGCCGCTGCTCAAAAAGGCCCTCGTCACGGGACAGTACCACGATCCAAAGGGGATCTACTTTGGCGGCAATGAAGTCCAGGCTAGTCACACGATCCTCGCTGGCATCCTGCGGCCGTATTTCGACGCCGCATTTGTCCTGTCAATCGACGTGCATACTGGACTTGGACCCTCCGGTGTAGACACGCTGATGCTCAACAGCGACGAACAAGTCCGTGAACTTACCCCACACTTTGGACCGACGGCCTATTCGATCGAAACTCCCACGTCGACCAACGACGGGGCGTCGTCGGGTTACGATCTTGCTCGCGGCATCTCGACGTGCAAGCACAAATTCAGCCCCAAGGCGAAGCTCTGGGATGTCACACAAGAATTCGGCACCGTGCCAGGCATCTTCGTGGCTCGGGGCGTCATCCTTGAGAACGCCGCCCATCAATTTTCTTTCGGCACCGACATGCACCTGCGAATGAAGCTGCTGAAGAAGAATGCATTCTTCGTGCAGACACAAGCGTGGAAGAACGCCGTGTTGCGCCGCGGTGCCGTGGTGCTGAGTGAAGCCGATCGCATGCTGCGAGGCATCGCGGCGTCAGCCAAGAGCGAGCAACCGTGAACCGGCAAGGGCATTGAGAGAGAGAAAAACGCATGGCAAGCGGCGGCTTGCGGATCGATGAAGGAGGCGGGCTGGACGCGCAAAGAACTAAAGCTGCAGAGAGTTGACGCCTCTCGAGACTGAAAAAGCAACACCCACTTGTTTGTTGAGGAACGAAGCTGCGAGAGGGCGACAGGGGGGACACATGTCGGCACTTCGATATCGCCTTGCTTTCGCCGGGATCGTCGCATGTTTGGTCTTGTTCCTCGTCGCGGGGCCGCCGCTGCCTACTGACCTGGTGTCGTTTGCGCCTCCGGCACGATCGACGAGACGGGTGACACCACGACCTACGCAGCTGCTGCTGGCAAGTCCTCCCGTCTCGGTCGTGGAGCGGCAGCAAGCAGCAGTCGCTGCCCAATCCACCACGGCGGTCGCAGGCGGGTGCGATTTCACTCGCGACGGTCTGGTGCCCGCGATGGCCTTTTCGCTGTCACCCCTCGAACTCGAGCTGCGCCGGCTGTACCGCCTCTCGGTGGACGTGATGCGCGACGTGAATGCAACCTTTTGGCCCACGGATGGCACGTTGTTGGGAATATTGCGCAACGGCAGGGTGGCCAGCGATCGTGACCTGGACTTCAACGTCCACACGACGTTTGACGACTCGTTTCGCTTGCTGTCGAGTCTTGAGCACCTATTCAAGCGACGGGTCGGTCGCCTGAAGTCGTTTAAGGTCGTGGCGTCGAAGAGCCTTCGGCGGCCGAGGGACGGAGGCAAAGTGGGTCGCTACGTCATGGTGCGCTTGTATCGCGAGTTTGGTGACTTCGACACCGGCGTCGACTTCAACTGCGTGTACCTCGACAGCGTCAAAGGCGGGCCAGTGGGCCCGAGCTATCACGTTCACAACGGCCATCTGGTCGCCGTCCCTCCTGGCGTGTTACCGCTGGGGACTTGCGCTGTGTACGGAATGAAGGTCCCGTGTCCGGGCAATGGCTACGCCGTGCTAGCCTCGTTGGCGCCGCGCTACGACGGCTGCGTGGTGTATCCTCACTGCGTCGGCAATCCGCTGGTGGCCGTCCCCAAGTGTCTTACGCCGCACCCCAAGGCGCCGCTGCAGGCCTTCGTCGATGCGACGAAATGGCTGCATCGGTGTGGCTTCGGGTCGCTCGCGGCTCATTTCGATGCGTTCCCGGAGTGCAAGGTGATGCTCTCACGCATCGACGTCATGTCGTTGCCGTGCCAAAAGCCAGATAAAGGCGACGGGGGTACGGGCCAGGAAGTTCGAGGGCCGGTGGCGGCAGAGCTTCAAGCGCTTCCTCGCGAATACTGCATCGTTCAGCGTTTTGATGGGTAGCCTCATCTTGCCTGCCTGGTGGTGGCATGCCTACCTGTTTTTACGTTCCTGAGTGGTTCTGGCGCATATTGGGTTTGGGGTTTGTGTATCGACCTCCGGCTACATCTGTTCGTGATTGATTCACGGCGTGCCACCAGGGTAAGGACTTTTGCCGTAGGGACGGGTTCTTCGCCCCCTCTCTCTCTCCCTCTCGCTGAATTGTGGGGCGGAAATGATTTCTCCACGGCAGCTGTATGCGTCGATGTGCGCGCAGCACGCGTGTCATGCGAACTCGAACGTGATCGACATGCTATCGCCATCCGCAGCCGCGTTCGACACAGTACAGCATCTGGACTTTTCGAAAAACTACCTCGGATGGCGAGGCGTGTTGCCACTCCTCGACGTGATCGCGCGGTTTCACTCTCTCTTATCGCTCAACTTGTGCCACAACTACGTCACCAACGACTGCATGCCGCGTTTCTGCGAAGTCATGCGGGGTTTGCCCTGCATTGTTCGTGTCGACCTCTCGTGCAATCCGATCAGTTATGCGGCCGGGAAGCAACTCGTCGCGCTCATTGCAGCGGTGCCCACGCTAAGGCAAGTCAAAGTGGACTGCACACTCATGAATCCCGGCCTGGCTAAGCGGGTGGTTCGCGCGGCGGGCGGTCGCGCACTCGACGGAGCCGAGGCCGCGGATGTCGGTGACGATGCACACGGTGGTGACGGCCGGCCCTATAAGGGCGTTCTTTCCTGGAGGCCGCTTCCCCCTCCCTCCCGGTGCGTGGTGATGGCTGCCCCCATCGCCGCATCGGCTGCGACCGCCGCGTCCCCATTACCGCAGCCGCATCGTTCGTTTGGTGACGATGACGACGACGATATTCGCCGCCCGGAGAGCGCGAGGAGGAGCATTGGCTCGCCTCCGGCGGCCGCCGCAGAGGGCTCCCTGGGCCTTAGGGACAATGGGGCATCTAAGTCCCCTCCATGGGTTGGCATCGAAACGCTGTGGTCTGCTGCCGTGTCTCAAACGAAGCCGCCGCGGCAGCTGTTCGTCGGTCTCAGTAGCGTACTCGCCATCGTTCGCGGCGATCCTGAGTTTGGTGCCGCGGCGGCCGCCGTCGCGGTTGCCTAGTCGGCCTCGAAGTCAGCCCGACGATGATCGAACGGGACCATCGTTTCCGGGTGTAGTGTATCTTTTCGGCGGCGTTGCTGAGCTGAATTCCGACTGAGGAACAGATCTTTCCACCTCTGGTCGGACGAGTGCCAAATCCATCAAATCCTTGTTTTCGCACACAAAGCAGACTCCGCATCAACGAAAATCGTTGTAAGTTTACGACGGTGTGGTGTTTTTTTTCCCCCCTCTCTCTCTATCTTTACCCACGGCTTCCTTGTCAGTATGGGCTTGGCGTCCGCTCTTGCGGCTGCTAGAGCGCGGCATGCCGACGTAACGTGGGTTTGCCTTCGCAGAGATGCTCTTCACGGAATATTTGACAAATTTTGTCGAATGGCAACGGCCATCAGGAGGTCACTGGCACCGTCACCTGCCTCCGGGACGTTGGCCGTCGGGGCGTTGCCCCGAAAGGCGACTTCTGCAATGTTGGTCTCCCTTGAGTTGGTGATGCCTCAGGTATTCTCCGGACCGGATCGCTGCGACGGTTGATCCGGTGTCCCAACGTCCGCTATCCCCCGGGCCTCATTCTGTGTCTCTAACACACTGCGGTAGTGTCCTCCCTATCTCTCAATTTCTTGAATCGCTTCCTCGTCGATATGGCACCCCTTCGCGTTGGCATTAACGGTTTCGGCCGAATCGGGCGCATGGTCTTCCAGGCCATGTGCGACCAGGGGCTTCTGGGAAAGGAGATCGAGGTGGTCGCCGTCGTCGACACCTGCGTGGACGCGGCGTACTTTGCGTACCAGATCAAGTACGACAGCACGCACGGCCACTTCAAGCACAGCGTGAGCACGGCCAAGAGCGACCCTGCGCTGAAGCAGGACGACATCATCATCGTGAACGGCCACCGCGTCAAGTGCGTGATGGCGCAGCGCAACCCGGCCGATTTGCCCTGGGGCAAGCTAGGCGTCGAGTTTGTCATCGAGTCGACTGGCCTTTTCACGGAGTCGGACAAGGCCGCGGGGCACTTGAAGGCCGGCGCAAAGAAGGTGATCATCTCAGCGCCAGCGAAGGGAGACGTCAAGACGCTCGTCATGGGCGTCAACCACGCCGAGTACGACCCGGCCAAGCACCACATCGTGTCCAACGCGTCGTGCACCACCAACTGTCTCGCGCCCTTGGTGCACGTCATCATCAAGGAGGGCTTCGGCATCGAGACCGGCCTCATGACGACGATTCATTCCTACACCGCGACGCAGAAGACCGTCGACGGACCCTCGCTCAAGGACTGGCGTGGCGGACGCGCGGCGGCCACAAACATCATCCCCAGCACCACGGGCGCGGCGAAAGCGGTCGGCGAAGTGCTCCCCGCCACGAAGGGAAAGTTGACGGGAATGTCGTTCCGCGTGCCGACACCTGATGTATCCGTGGTAGATCTGACGTTCCGGACGACCAAGGACACCAGCATCAAGGAAATCGACGCCGCGCTGAAGCGCGCTGCCGGCAGTTACCTGAAGGGCATCCTCGGCGTCACCAGCGAGGAGCTGGTTAGCTCGGACTTCATCCACGATCCGCGCAGCAGCATCTACGACTCCTTGGCCACCCTGCAAAACAACCTCGGTGGCGAGAAGCGCTTCTTCAAGGTCGTGTCGTGGTACGACAACGAATGGGGCTACTCGAACCGCGTCGTCGACCTCGTCCGGTACATGGCCAAGGCTCAGCCCAAGTCGAAACTTTAGTGTGGAAACTGACCTAGCAAATTCGCTATTCTTCTCTCTTTTGTATTCTATTCTTTCATTCACAATTTGGATCTGATTAAATCCTTTTTATTTGCCCTTTTCACTCTCCGTTGCTGATGATCACCTCAATAACCCCTTTCCCTTTTGTTGTATCCCTCCGACTCCGTCATCCCACCGACGACCGTCCTCTAAGGAAGGCCAGCAGGTTGGTCCTGTGAGGGTCCTGATCCGGTCCCGCCAGTGTCCGTGCTACTTCATATCTTGGTGTCTGATACTGTGTGAGGTCTTTAACACACTGCGGTAGAGTGTCCTCCCTATCTCTCAATTTCTTGAATCGCTTCCTCGTCGATATGGCACCCCTTCGCGTTGGCATTAACGGTTTCGGCCGAATCGGGCGCATGGTCTTCCAGGCCATGTGCGACCAGGGGCTTCTGGGAAAGGAGATCGAGGTGGTCGCCGTCGTCGACACCTGCGTGGACGCGGCGTACTTTGCGTACCAGATCAAGTACGACAGCACGCACGGCCACTTCAAGCACAGCGTGAGCACGGCCAAGAGCGACCCTGCGCTGAAGCAGGACGACATCATCATCGTGAACGGCCACCGCGTCAAGTGCGTGATGGCGCAGCGCAACCCGGCCGATTTGCCCTGGGGCAAGCTAGGCGTCGAGTTTGTCATCGAGTCGACTGGCCTTTTCACGGAGTCGGACAAGGCCGCGGGGCACTTGAAGGCCGGCGCAAAGAAGGTGATCATCTCAGCGCCAGCGAAGGGAGACGTCAAGACGCTCGTCATGGGCGTCAACCACGCCGAGTACGACCCGGCCAAGCACCACATCGTGTCCAACGCGTCGTGCACCACCAACTGTCTCGCGCCCTTGGTGCACGTCATCATCAAGGAGGGCTTCGGCATCGAGACCGGCCTCATGACGACGATTCATTCCTACACCGCGACGCAGAAGACCGTCGACGGACCCTCGCTCAAGGACTGGCGTGGCGGACGCGCGGCGGCCACAAACATCATCCCCAGCACCACGGGCGCGGCGAAAGCGGTCGGCGAAGTGCTCCCCGCCACGAAGGGAAAGTTGACGGGAATGTCGTTCCGCGTGCCGACACCTGATGTATCCGTGGTAGATCTGACGTTCCGGACGACCAAGGACACCAGCATCAAGGAAATCGACGCCGCGCTGAAGCGCGCTGCCGGCAGTTACCTGAAGGGCATCCTCGGCGTCACCAGCGAGGAGCTGGTTAGCTCGGACTTCATCCACGATCCGCGCAGCAGCATCTACGACTCCTTGGCCACCCTGCAAAACAACCTCGGTGGCGAGAAGCGCTTCTTCAAGGTCGTGTCGTGGTACGACAACGAATGGGGCTACTCGAACCGCGTCGTCGACCTCGTCCGGTACATGGCCAAGGCTCAGCCCAAGGCTAAGCTATGATGGTGATTTTTTGGTATCCACAACGTTTTGATTTATCTGTTTCTCGATCTCTCCGTCGCTTGATCTCTTTTTTTCGACTTACGATTCTTTCGCGCGCGTTTCTGTCGGTGTGGTCGGAGCACAGCCGGTCCCATGACTCGTTTCCGGGAGCCGCGCCATAACTCCTTCGTGTAGTTAGTTGCATCACTTTCTTGCTCGCCACAGGTTTGTTTTCTCCCTTTCTCCCCCCACTCTCAACGCGATTTTTGTTGAGTGCTCACTCACCGGAATATTTTAGTTTGCGCCGACAATGCTTCGACGCACCTCTCTTGCGCGGAAGCAGTTTACTTGGCACTACATTAGTCCACTCGTCGAGTTACCGCATGAGTACGCCCAGCGAGTGACGAACAAGAAGGAAGGTGTCGAAACGGATCGTCGTGATCCGAAGAATTATTGGGGTCTGCACAACATCGAGCGGTTCCAAGTCCACCCGTCCGTTTGGGGCTACGAGCGGCACAACTACGGCGGGATGGAGAATAAGGGTGGTATTATTTGCGATGTTCCCCCAGTGCCCGTCTACCGCGCGAACATTTGGTGCATGGGCCATTTTCAAGCGAAGTTTCATCACCCACGCATTCACATCAAGGTGCCGCCGGGGAAGACGATTGGCTGTAAGTGGTGTCGCGTCAAGTATATCAACATGAGTACCGACGAGGACAACGACGAGGACTGGGAAGACGCCTATTACAGGATCAACACGACACCTGAATCCGAAGAGGATCTCAAGAAACCGTGGCGAAATCTTGACGGTGTGTTGCGAAAGTCGAATTTCCTGGACGGGCAAGAACCGCATCCGAAGGTGTACAAGAGCGTGTTTGATCCGCAACGATACGCTGTGAAGCGCAAGGGTCACGATGACCATCACGGTCACGATGAACATCACGATCACAAGGCATGCGCCTCGGCGCACGAGCATCATGACGGCCACAAGGATGCAAAGGGGCACTAGCCACCATCGGCCCCCCCCAACGCCCGCGACAAAACAGTTTTCTTCCGTTCCCTTCGCGTCGGTGTTGTGTTCGGTTTGTTTGTTCCATGTTTGGTGTTCGGTCGCCGGAGAGAACCTCCCCCCATTTTCCATTGAACCTCCCTGCGTCCGTCATCCCCCTTTTGGCGTGCCCTACGATGTCATTGGGGAGCAGCGGGTTACTGGTGTTTGACCTCAACAGATCAGTCGTCACAATTTTACAACCCTTATGGCCGGGACATTCCCCAACCACTCCTCATCGCTCGCGAAAGATGAGTGCCAGCATCAGTTCGTGGCAAGCTTCAAGGGCCTCCCGTACGGTTTGTGTCCGAACACGACAGGGTTCTCAGCAAGGAAGTGTGCCTGCCGAATCCAGAACGTCAGTATTCTCTCGCGGTTGCATCGCAATACGTACAGGGTGAGTTTGCCCTTAACACGCCTCTTAGCCGCAGCTCCCACATCCTCCGTCGCTCCTTGCTCCATATGGATTTGCCCCCCGCGTGCTTCGCGTGCCGGACGCCGTTCGAAAAGGCATCTGCCAAATTTTGCCGCAAATGCGGCGTGAAGCGCAGTGCAGGTGTGCAAGCTGCCGCAACCGCACCGGCGTCCGCGAGAGGGGCGCCTCCTCCTGCGCCTACCCTGACCCACGCCAGTGCACCCGTCACGACCTCTGCGAGCAGCCCCCTCCTACCCGGGGGGGTGGCATCCTGTCCGCCGCCCGCGGCCACTGTCGTGCCTTCGGAAAGCACGGCTCCGGTGGCGTTTTCGTCACCTACGCCGGTACCGTCAGACTACACCATCGTGTCCAGCTGTCTCGTGCAATGTGGCCTTCAGTCCTTCTTCTCCGCCTTCGTGCAAGCTGGGCTCAACGACAGTGGCATCGCGTACGTGGAGGAGGAGGACCTGTCCGAGATCGGCCTTCACGTCGGATTTCAGCGGCGGCGGTTGCTCGACGCGTTTTCCAAGGCGGCGAGCGGGAACATGAAGTCGGCCGGGGCGCAAACCGGGCAACCCTTGCACTTCAAGCCACATGAGCTCATCGCGGTATCGCGCGAAATCTATAATTAGCCTTGTCCCTTACAAGTGGTGGCGTCAAAGACATGGGACGCGGCCGCCCGGCTCGTTTTCCAGCATGCTCCCAATCAATTCGACTCGCACTGCGACGTCTTGTCCCACGTACCTTGATGATGCATCGCAGTACATGGCCTTCACGACCCCGCTACCTTTTGTTCTCGAGTGTGCCCTGGGCGCTCTGTTTGCCTACACGTGGTTTCGTCAAGGAGAAAGACGATGATGGACGCCTCTACTTTATCAACAAACACGGCGAAAAGTTCTTCTGCAGAACGACGTCACTCATTTGTGCAAAGACGTCGACCGCGAGCCGCAAGATCTTCACCTCTGCTTAGGCCGCCAGCAGACCGAGGACGATCGACTTCGTCATTTTGGCATGTTTTTTGTTCGGGATTTTTTTTGTTTTTTTCCTTCCTCGATGTCCTTCAACACACACTTTTTTATTTTCTAACCGCTCCCTTTGCGTCCTCCTCAGTGCGAGCGGCACGACGTCATGGAGAGTATT
>ERZ1292630.386-Hain-H41-02um-R3-386-length-46675-cov-6_pt3 | contig 13001 bp, 3 predicted proteins | sample MGYA00564408_ERZ1292630 | MGnify/ENA primary metagenome ERZ1292630 (study PRJEB36523, sample SAMEA6512641) | groundwater metagenome | collected 2019-01-08 | study: AquaDiva: Metagenomics assemblies of 32 groundwater samples | reverse complement strand
CATGCAGGGCTCGCGCGTGTTCGCGGCCAACGTGAGCAACACGATGTACCAGCAGCGCGTTACCTGGATGTTGCCCGGCGTCTTTTGGACATTCACGAACACGTCCTCGGCGACGGTGTCCACCACGAACACGTCCTCGGCGACGGTGTCCACCACGGACACGTCCTCGGCAACGGTGTCCACCACGAACACGTCCTCCGTTACGGCGACGGTCACCCATAGTTCGACCACAACTGCGAATTCCACGTCGGCCAATAACGCGTCGACGGCTGTGGCGTCCTCATTGGTGCTCGTGGTCGTCGCAGGTCCTTCCGCCAACGTGACCGCAATCGTTGAGACTTTCGCACTGTTATTGCACATCTCGCCTTCTTCCATTCACGCGGGACCTATTTCTGTCGAATTAGTCAATAGCGGTGCGAATGTATCGTCGGTGGTCTTCATGCTGCCTCTCTTTTTTGATACCACGACAACAGCCGACGCCGCGTTGCAGCTGGTCACTTCCCCGGGTCTTACCGACCTTGGCGTATTGAGCGGCTCAGCCGCAGCGGTTTTCAGTTCGAACCCAACGTCAACGTGGACGCCGCCTGCGATCACGACGGACGGATCGGCCACTTCACTTGCGAAGAGCGCCATTGTGATCGCCTCCATCGCGGTGGTGACGGTGGTGTTGCTGTTTATCGCGTTGATTGTGGTCGTTGTGCGGCAACGAACCGATTCTTCTTCCTCATTAGGCCATTTGGAGGCGGAGCTGATCACTAACCGTAGTTAACATCTTTGACGAGCTCAAGTCAATAATGTCAGATGCACCAAGCCGAGGGATGAGCGACGATGCACAACGTAAATTCGAGTGAAAGCGTTTTTGTGGCTGTTTGAATGATGTCATGATTATTTGGTAATCGTTTGCGAGCAACTAGAGCGTAGCAACACACGACTGGAACTTGACATGCGCCACCAAGTCAACGGTGCAGTGTGAATCCCCATGACGGCGCATGGGCACCGGTTGTACTTACTAAGTATCTCCCTTCGCCGTTTTTTATGTTTGTTGACGTTCGTTGACTACTACTGTATCCAACCGATTTTACAGTTTAGTTGATTAGCGCCTTTTTGGTGGCCACAATGACCGCTGTACCGCCGCCTGACATGGCGGAGGAGCGCTACCAAGCTGACTTCTTCATAACATCGGAAGTGGACAATCAAGCGACCGGGGGAGGCCCTTGCTTCCCACGCCATCATCCCATGAACGACTGGCTCGACGTGAAGCGCTGGACCATCGATCGTTTTTCACCATGCGCGGTGCTACATGCAAGTCCTGCGGCAGAGTTTCTGGCATCGAAGCTGCACTTTTTGTCCGTGAGCCACATGCTGCGCCCTTATTTCCGTCTGTCAAACGACATTCACATTCGCTCTGCGCGCGATACGGCAAGCGAGCCGATCGCGCTGCGAAACTTTCAAGTCCGCATCGTACCCTTGTCCCACGCACGGGACATCGATTCCCACGTGCGAAGCGAATTTTTAGTTCAGCAGGTGAAGTCCATCGCCGATGAGGAGCTACGTCGCATGGCGATGGATCGACATGGGATCGACGCGCTCTTTGAGAAGACCGTCGACTTTCATAATCCCAAAGAACTGAGTCGCTTGGAGCTGCGATCGCTCCTGTCGGCGTCCTCGCTGCATTGGTTTGATTTGTTCGTTCGCGACTACTGCAACATGGTCCGGTTTTCGCACTATGACACGCTCGATTATCCCGTCGCGCTGATCGTGGTCGTGACCCTGGCGGACCTATTTCCCACTCATTTCAGCGCGACCAGTCAAACAGCAGCTTCGTCTTCTGCGGATCCTTCCGCAACCGGCGTAGCCACGTCGCTGCCGGCTCAAGCAACCTCAAACATACAGATAGCGATCGTCGACCGCCTTCTCGGCGAAGCGTGCGACGGCGCCCTCGCGCGGCAGCCCTCCATCGATCCTCGCATTGACATCATTCTCCTGTGCGTGAACGATGTCCCACTGCGTCTGCCGCAGAACGTTCATCACGGGCTGCGAGGTCAGCAGTTCGCCGGCCCAGTCGCCGCGCAGACCCAGGCGAAAGAGTTCAACGGCGAGGCGCTTCTCGCCGCCACTCTGCCTCTGCTTAAGAGTAAATATGAAGGGCGGAGGGGCGGCGGTGTCGCAAACCCGGGTTTCGACGGCACCGTGTTCGTGGAGGGTCTTACGCTGCGTGGTGGCGGCCCCGCTGCGACGCCGCATGCACATCCGAGTGGTCGCGACGGCGGAGGAGGGGCGATGACGGCTGCGGCACCGTCCGTGGGTGGCAGCGCGCCATCGCCCGAAGCGTGGTCCGCGGCGACTCTCGACGAGCCACCCCCCTCGTCGTACTACGCCAACTTTTCAAACGCGGGTCACTCAGCGCACGCCCAGGCAACGCGGCAAGGGACGTCGGCGCCGCCGCCGCCTGCGGTAGCGAGGAACCATTTTTTCTGGGGCAGTCAGTTGCCCCTTCCCGTGTCCGTGTCTTACGCGTCTGGAACGCCGTCCGCCTCGCCGCCGGTCGGAGCGCCGCCCGTTCGCCGCGGATCACTGTCATCGGGAAGTTCTGCCGCGGCACCTCTTTCTGCTGCTGGCAATCCGACGTCGTCGCCGTCAGCCGCCGGAGCACTTGGCCTACCTCAGAGGTGGAGGACGAAGGAGTGGCATCCTCCAAGTAGGAGCGGCCTCGTGGCGCAGCACGCCATGGCGGGCAGTACGTCGACAGCATGGGCGTCGGTCACGAGTCTCTGTGAGTTGGACCATGCCGAGCTGGTCATCACCGTGCAAAAGGTCGTCGGATCGATGATCGTTCCTAGGCTCGAGCGCAGGCTGCGCGACGCAATGCAGTTCATCGCCGACCACAGGGTCAGCGGATTTGGAAAAGTCGCCGCGTGGTTTCGCAGCGGCGACGATGCGGCGGCGCATGGAACGGCCGGTGGCGCAGGGGGTTCCAAGCGAGAGCCCTTTGTGCGCCGCGACAATGATTACATCTACAACTTTGATTCGTTGGAGATGACGATGCGACGGGCGGGGGATCTGGCCTTCTTCTTGCGCGACTACGACACCGCAACCTACTTTTACAAGTTGCTCCGGGATGACTTGAGCTCGAAGGCGCACACGGGCAGGATGATCGCTGCCTTGAACGAGGCGCTCGGGTTGTGCCTGCATCACCGCGGCAAGCTGCCCCTGCCCTGGCAACTTTCCCCCTCCATTGCATCGTCGTCGTCGTCCTCGGCAGTGGTGGCCACGGTGCTGACCAGCGCTGGTATTGCCGCCGGTACCACAACTTATATGTCGACAGCCTTGTTGACGGTACGCAGTGCGGCCTCGCTCGCCGCAGCCGCCTCGGAAGTGAAGCTCAAGGACGACAGCCGGCTCGAATTCGCCCGTGACGGGTTTATCACGGAAGGTCAACTGGCGAACGCCTTCCGCGTCTCCATGATTCTGGTGATGATTTGCCGTAACCGCAGCCCGTCCTTCCACGACCGCATTCTCGGCGTCATTGCCCGAATTAATGCGGGGGCGGCCAGCAAAGGGGAGGCAAGCCTCCACCCCTTGTACCGCGCCGTGCTGCACGAATTGGCCGCCTGCTGCAACCTCGTGGTGAACCCGCCGCATCCTGGGTTACGCGGCCTCGGTCGCATTCCCGAAGCAGAGTATCCATACTATTGCCTGCCTCGGCGTTACGCGGCCAACATGGTCGTCGCCGCCGACTACTACATCACCACTGAAAACTACGATCACGCACTCCGCTGCTACTGTCTCGCGTACGCCGTGTTGCGACACCGACGAGCCGGGGCGCGCAGCCTGCGGCAGTATACGGATCGGGTGGTTTCGTCGTGCGCGAATCTTTTCGCCGCGAAGGGGTTAACGGAGAGAAGCCTCGCGTACTTCAACATGTTGCTTCGACAGGGGGCCGCCTCGATCAAAGAAACGGAGCGCGCGTTCGCATTGATGAAGCAATTCGTTGCGGCGCATTACAACAACTTTCCAGTCGTAGCACGTCGCGATGACGACGAAACGAAAACTTCGAACGCCGCCCAGCCTCCCGTTGCTGCCTCATCGGTGCCGCCGCATCAGCCCTCACCGCCTTATTCGATGCCGATCCTCTCGCTTCCGTGCTTGGGCACCAGCACGTTCCACCCGGTATTGGTTCATATCGATAATTTCACCTGTGATGCTTTGACAGAGTCGGAGCTAGACATCCATAAGGACGCCATCGAACGCGAGTTCGCAGCTTGCGGCGACGCCATCCGCAGCCACGTGTCGTCATCCGCGGACTCATCGTCGCCTTCGGGAGCGCCCGGGGCGGCAGCAACGTCTCCCATATCGATTACGGCCCCGTCTGCCTCGGCAGGGAACGGATTGCAGTCCAGCTCATCCAACCTGGTCATCTCCAAGTGGGCGTCGTTCGGCGCCGCGAACGGGGTGGTGCCGTGCTTTTTCACGCGCTCGCGAAACGCGTTGGCCGCATCGATGGTGACCAGTACGCCTGTGACGCCCGTCACAGTGGCAACGCCACCGAAAAAACTTAGCGGAGGCGCATCCTCCTCGGGGACCGGTGGGCCGGTTGCATCGGCACATGCCTCGGATGAGCTCCTCGTTCCTTTCGCGCGATTGCGATTCCATTGCCACGCCGGCGATCTTCTCCGGATTTCACTACTGCTTGAAAATCCCTTATCCGACGCGATTCGAGTGTCGCACGTGAGTGTAATGTACTTCCGTCTTGACGCATGTACCACCAACGGGGCTCCCGACCGCACATTGTACTTCTCCGAGCGAGTTGCCGTGGGTCGCATCGAGCGCCTTTGCCAACGGAGAATTACGGTCCCGTTCCGACCGCTGAAACGTCGACTCCTCTGCTCCGCGGACGGAGTGGTCGCGCCGCTCGAAGCTGCGCCGATGGATTTGGACGCCGTGGCCGGTGGCAGGTTTTTGGTGGTCGGATACTGTGCCTTGGTGGAAGGAGTGAGCGGCAAGGTCTGGTTTCATCGCCCAGACGAAGGGTTGGACGATCCGGATGCAATCGGAAAAATTCTGCACGATTGCGCCATGCATGCCCAAAGTTGCAGACGCAAGCTTCTCGCGATGTCGCCCCAACCGAATGGTTCGGTGCCGACATCGGACGTGACGGCGACGACGATAAGTGATCGGCGTGAGAGTCGCGCGCCCAAAGAGAAATCCCCTGGTCAGGCACGGTTTGATTGCTCGTCGTCGTCGACGTCATCCGATGACGCGGAAGATGCCTCGGGCGTGGCCAACAGCGGCAGCGCGTCGCCACCCACGACCGGAAAAAACCGAAAGCCGCTTCGGCCACGCAATCGTTCCGTCACGGAAACCGATGACGCAGCGCCCTCCTCTCACCACCACCACCCGCGTGATGGGCCTCGCACGGAATGGATCGAGCCTTGCTTCATCGCGAGTCAACTCGCCGATTTGATCTTTCTGACGAACCGGGGAGTCGCTGCCGCCCCTCAGCCGTCCTCAGCGACGCCAAGCTCATCATCATCATCATCATCCACATCGACGTTGCGGCTGGAAAATCTCATCTACGTCCACATCCAGTCCAACGTCCCGCAACTTTGTGTCACGATCGACCCACCTTTACCGGCCGCCATGCGCGACGGGCAACTTCACTGGACCCGCATGTTGCTCGTCAACACGTCGGCGCAGCAGGCGTGTGGCAACGTGCGACTCGCGGTGGCTCGCTGCTCCGGCCACTTGATGCATATCTTAGAGCCCCCTCCTCCTCCGTCGACGACGACGACGGGCGACAACGACGGGCGTGGCAACTACATGGACAGTCGCGCGGCTCTTAGCGACAGCGCCCTCCCAGGTCGCGGCTTATCGTTACTCTCGGAATGGAACAAGGCCGAGGAGGTTTGGCCCCCCCGACTTGGATCACGAAATGGCACTGTGACCGCGGGAGGAACCGTCGTCGTCGCGCCTCGGCCATCCCAGTATCCCGTCGCCGCTGTTTTATGTGCGACCCACGCCAGTTCCCGACGGTTGGATGATGCGGAGCCGCGCACGCTGGTAGTCACCGTCCGCGAAACGGAGGAGCTCGGGCAGCGCATCGTGGACTGCGGCGGGTTGGTCATTCCCCCGTTAACCTGCGCCGTCCTGCCGATCCTGTTCAGGGCTCAAGGCCCGGGTTGTGACGCGGTGCGAAGGCTGTTGCAGCAGTCAGGCGCATCCGCGACTTCCGGTGGGGAAAGTGAGCTTGTGCCCCCAAGCGCCTTCCTCAGCGGCGCGGGCGTCCCTGGATATGGGGCGTGCAATAACGTACTGGCGATGCTGGCTGCTTATTCGAACGTCGTCGTCGGAGTGGCACCAAGCGGCGCGTCGTCGGCGTTCTTGCGGCCGCCATCGCCCCTCGCGGCTGCTGCGACGACGAGGCTGGTAACACGTCTGCACAAGTTTGTCCGTGAGGTGGTTGTGCAGCCCGCGTTGCTTGGTAGCGCCGTGAACCTGGCAGTCACGAACAGCACGCATCGCGGCCGACCTCCGTTGGGAATGCCGAACTCCGGCTCGTCGCCGTCGTTGCTGCAAGTGTCGGTGACGTCGGCATGCAAGCAACCCGTCTCCATTCGCCGCGTGACCGTCGCCATGGCTGCCGCGCCTACTTGGAACCTCAAACGGTTGCCAAACGTGTCGACGGTGCCTGGCGACATGCCACTCCGGCGCGGAGAGACGGCCACCTTTCCGGTCGTGTGCTATCGATCGGCTAATACCGCCGACACGACGAACGACACAACGCCGGTTCCGATTCAACAATTCGTCGACGACGCGATGATATTCGGTACCGAAAGCGGCAGTTCCCAGCGACCCGTGCATCCACTGCTCAGAAACGCGACCGCCGCCGCCGCGAACGGCGTCGCGTCGTCCGTGACCGACCTCGAACACGGTGCAGGGTTCCGATGGTTCGCATTGCGCGCGGCCGTTCAGGGACCCGGCTTGGTAGGCGACGTGCCGCAACCGGACGGCGACGATTCCTTCGCGTTCTACAAAGACAAGGCGGGCGGCGGAGAGAAAGCTGATGACGTTGGGGTGGGCCTGTCACAAGCGGAGGGCCCGAACGGCAACAGCGAGGTATCGTCGCCGCCGTTGTTTGTCGTACCGCCCGATCACGCTGCCCTTCCCTTCCTTGTGACCGTTATCTATTCGCTGCCAAGTTCGATGCGGCAAGCGACATCATCGTCGTCATCGCGGAGCGTCGCCGAGGAAGATCGCCGCGATTGGGAAATGAGTGCACTGCCTGCGCCTACCGATGATGCGAACATCGAACCGCCGCGCAACGATTCGCTATCGAGTAACCCTCCAGCGGATGCTGCGGACGACGTGGGTGTGATCTTTTGCTACACGACGTCTTACGACGCAGCGGAATGGCAGCAAAGGGCGATTGCTGCATCGACGAGTGTTTCTTCAGCCGTGTCGAACCCTTTGCCCTCTCAAATTGCCGCCGTGTTCTTGGCAACTTGGCGGAAGTGGTTGAGAGCCGCGTGTCGGGGGGAGCGGCGGGTCACTCCGTCCACATCGGCCAGGATGGTCAGCCCGATGGTGCGTGGCTTGCTAGCAAGCCTTCCATCACAAGTATTGACACCTCCGGAGCCGGCGTCCACTCCGGCGGAGGCGGCGATGACAGCCATGTTGGCAGGCCACATGTCGGTGCGGGCACAGTATCCTGCCGATGTTACACTACCACGTCGGCGCGGAAGCGATCACAACGGCCGAAATTCAGCGGTGCTGGGTCAACTTGCTCAAGATGTGGTCGTGCCATTGACAATACTGATCACGAGCACGTTGCCATTCAGCTGCCGGGTGCGTATTGATATCGATCCAGGAGCCGCCTTGCAAAACAACGCCCCCGTCGGTCGTGTTGCGGCCGCGGCACATCCAACTGCACTTGCGGTTCATGGCCTCTCTGCAGCGACGATAGACGTGCGCCCGTATCAGGTCAACGCGCAAGTGACGTTCACGCTAACCTGTTGTCTTCCAGGTGAGCACAACATGGCGCCGATCGTGAAAGTATACGCGGAGTGCGCCGTCCCCGTGGACCAGCGGACACCGTTGGACGAGCCGGAAGCCGCAGCATGGCATCGTCGAGTCTTGCGGGGCGCGATCCCCATCCGCGGCCTGGAGGGACCGTGGCGGTTGCGAGTGCGTCGGCCGCCGCCGGGCGACCCCGCGAATCCCGTCCAAGGAGCGGCTGAATTCGCGACGCCGTTCACAGTCGCCACAATTCCTCGCCGCAACGTTCGCCTGCTGAGGCCTACCGCTGTGGAGACAGCTCCCCAACGTCAGAATGGAGATTGTCTGATCGTCGCTGCCCCCGTGGTCGGTTGTGACGACGGCCCCCGCCGTCCCTCAGACCAAAACGCAGATGCAGCCGGGATGGACCCGGCTGCGGCTGTCGGGGCTGCCGGCGCCTCCAGGACGGGCGTGGAGCGGCCGCGGCCGCCGCAACCTGCCCTTCAAGGAGGTGACGTCGCAGCCGCCGGTGATGACGATGGCTGGGGTGCCTCGGCGGCGACCGGGCCTACCACCGGGGATGGTCAACAGGACGTAGGATCTCCTCCCGCTGGGGCTTCCGGCGCCCATGCTCCCGCTGAGAGTAATCGCGATAACGACGGCGACGTTGACGAAACGAGCACCGACGATGGGTTCGTTCCGGTACCCGACGTTCGCACAACGGAGTGCGCGGCGGTGATAGAGCAGCCGCTGCACGCCACCACGGCTGGTCAGCCGCCTGCGGCCACGGCACCCATCATCTCCAGTGCCGCAGCGCGCCACCACGTGGATCCTACTGACGGCGGCGATGGTGTCGTCGACGAGGAGCCGTCGGCCGACGACGACGACGATGACGAGGACAGAGAGAAGTAATTTTTTGCTGAAGGGGGGACGGACATACGTGGCCTGTTTTTGTGGTACCACGGTTTGTTTTTGTGTGGTGTCCTGGCGCGCCTGAAATTTCTGCGTCCCCCTCGCGCGAGCGCGTCACCCCTGCCAGCGACAAACTGCTGTCATTCGTTTCCGATTCCTGGACTAGTCTCGAGAGCTCACTTTCGCAGTCGAGTGCACCCACCGATACCGTGGTGTTGTTGCGTCGTCAATAGCGTTGCTCTCCAATCCTGTTGAAGAGGACACAGCAGCCAAAAATTTCCCCGCGCAATGTCGACGGGCCAGGCGTCTGATGAGGGGTCCCAAAGTACCGACATCTTGCAGCTCGCGCTGTCCTTGGAACGACTCGACAAGGACCTCTTTCGCAGCGTGATGCTCTACACCCCACGAGGGGCACGAGGCACATTTGGCGGCCAGCTCGTGGCACACGCCCTGGTCGCCGCGCAGGAAACGATTGATGATGTGTCAAACCGCCGCGTGCATTCGCTGCACAGCAACTTCCTCACCCCAGGAGTCTCGACGGAGCACATTTATTACCGTGTGCGCAGAGTACGCGATGGAAAGACGTTCGCCACGCGCACGGTTTCCGCTTTCCAAAATGGCGAAATGGTCTACGTGGCGAACGTCAGCTTCCATGCCAAAGAGGCGGCGGGTCTCGCCCACGCCACGCAATTGCCCAGCGACGCGCCGACGGTGGAGGCGGCCGTCTCCGAGTACGATCTGCTCGCCAACTTTGTACGGGATGCGAAGGGGGACCAGATCAAGGATAATTTACGCCGAAAAATGGCCCAGCAAACCTCCATTCTCATCCGATATGGGCTCTATGGATCGATGAAAGCCCCTGTTGTGAGCGACGTGGGGTACGCTTGGATCAAGGCTCAGCATTTTGACGCGGTCACGGATGTCAAGTTGCACCGCGCTTTAGCGTTTTTTGTTTCCGACTTCACGCTGGCACTGTCACCCGTGCTCCCCCACGGGTTCCCGAATCGTAACCTGGCCATGCTCGTGTCCTTGGACCACACGGTGTACTTTCACGACGACTTTAACGTCGGCGATTGGTTTCTGTACGAGACGCGGAGTCATTGGGCCAATCACAACCGCGGCCTCGCGATGGGCCGCGTCTACACCCGGGATGGCGGCCGCCTGGTGATGACCGTCATTCAGGAGGCGCTCGTGCGGATGGAGAAGGGGTTCACGTCCGTCGCCAAGCTTTGATGCGGGTGATGCGGCAAGCAAAGCCGCCACTGTAAGTGGCAAAAGCGAAGGGGAAGGGTTTGCTCAGTCGTGCTGTTCCGCATCACGGTGATTGCTCCATTTATAATTTTGCTTGTCGCCGCGATAACGGCCGCGTCACCTAGGATATCGTTCCGACATTCAAATTGTACGATTCGTTCGACGCGTTTCACCCGTTGTCACGTCTTTTCCTCATCACTCTTGCTGCATCCCCCCAAGCACCCAATCAGCAGCAAGGGCAACAACCCTTTTCCCTTCGTGCCTCCTCTTTCCCATGTCGTCCGCGGCCCTTCCTTATCTCCACCGCGCGACTCTGGACGCTAGTCCCGATCAATCCATGGCGAATCTCCGTAGTGCCGCACACCGAACTACGGTGCACCAACAGCGAGACCAGGGCCCCGCGTCGCCGCTGACGCCTGAACCGCGCCGCGGGCATTCGCAACAGCTGTCGGTTGGGCGCTCCGGACGTCTGTCGTCCGTGGCGGGGCGCTCCTCCCAAGCCGCGGGTGCAGCAACGATGGAGGGCATCCCTTTCAAGCTCGCAGGCGGCGGCGGTGGCTGCCACAGTGCGCTCCTGGCAATCAATGGCAGCGACAGGTGTCGCGCGGCGGCGAAACAAGTCCACAGCCGCGTGCTTGAGGTCGCTCGCACGACGGTGCTCGACCGTCGCCGAGGTCAGGCCGGTGCCGAACTCAACTACATCATGAAGCACATGTTCACGACGGCGGAGGACGATCCGAAGCTGCTCGCGCTGAAGCCGTCGAAGGGTTCGCCTAGCGTGATGACGCCCACGATTGAGCAGCTCATTGACATGATGTGCACCGAACGCCGCGCGAGGCAACACGCGGCCGCAATGGAGGCGGCGGACAGCGGCCACCAACCCGCCACGTCGTCGTCCTTGACCGCCGACGAGCTCATGGCCCGGCAAGTCAAATGGCTCATTGCCGAACTCGGGAAGGCGAAAGAGCACGCCGAGGTCGTCGAAGAACAGTATGGTCGCCTACTCATCGAATTCGCAGGCGCCGAGGAAAATCAACACGCTGCACAGGTCGCGCAAGCTGAAGCCGTGACGGCCGCCAATGACGCGATGACCTTGCTTTCCAGCGAGCGTGTCAATTTCGACAAGGTCGCCGGTGACCAACGCGCTCTGATTCAGTCACTCAGAGAGAAACTTTTCAAGGCGCTGGAAGCGCAAGCCGCCGGCAACATGAGCCGAGCGGCTTCGCCACATCCCGAGCCGCCCATGTCTCCGTCCAAGGACCCCGCTGCGTCTCCGCGCAAGCGCGGCGGGCCCCGCAAGGCGGTCGCCGTCGTTGACGGCGCCGGCCCAGAGGCAGACCATGCCAACGGGGGTGGGCTTCAATCCAACGCATCGCAGGCGTTTTCGCCCCGACCGACGCGCGGTGGTGCCGGCGGGTTGCAAAGTAGTACCGGTGTGTTTTCATCAACTTCCATCGTGGAAGACGGCGCTGGAGGGATGGGGTTCGACGAGAAGGAGGCGTTTCTCAGGCAAATTGTGGATCTCAAGCGCACAGCCGACACGCTCAAGCGCGAGCGCGACATCTTGCAGGATCAACTGGCCATGGCCACCCAGGAGGTACAGAAAACCAAAGCGGCTGCCGCTGTCGTTCGCCGGAACGCCGAGGTCGAAGTCGGCAACTACAAGGCGATGCTCGTCGAAGTGCGCGACGCCCACTTAGCGCAGCTCGATCAGATGGAGCAGGACTTGGCGCGCGCCAATTTTAGCGTCGCGCAAACGGAAATGGCCAACAGCGAGTTGCAGGAAGAGCTCCGCGACGCATCGGTTCGAATGACGTCCATCCAGCAGTTGATGCTATCCGGCCCGTCGTTGCAAAAGATTCTGTACCATTTGACCGTGCGGGAAGAAGCGGGAGATACGGGGAACTCCGCCGCCATCGCCGCCGTCCACGAAATGGAGAACCTGAAGGATCTCATCGCAGGATTTTCGAAGAAGTGGGGTGACCCTGCAAAGGGCCTGGCGTCAACGGCCGAACTCGCTAGCAGAAATGAGACCCGACGAAAGCGTACGGCGGCAGCGGCGGCACGCGACGATCCAACGCCGGTTCTTCCGAGCGCCACGTCAAAAGGGCATGCCGCTGCCAAACCCCCAGCAACGGTCGCTCTGTCACCGCCTCCTGTGAAGGCAGCTGCCGTCGTCGCGGGGACGCCGTCGAACAAATCCGATCCACTCACGGACAGCTCGTCGCCGGCGCGTGCAGGGGAAGACCTTGCCTGGAGCGGGACGGCTTCGCCGACGGAAGAGGCCACTGTGGTGCCGCAAATCGCGGATGGCTCCACGACGATCTCAGATCCGAGTGCAGCGGATCACTCGGTGAAGCCGTCCTTGGGCCAACGCGGCGTCGTATCGCCCATCGAGGACGGGGTCGTCGCGCGACCATCCGCCGAAAGTCCATCGTCTCCGAAGTTAGTTCGCTCCCGGTCTGCCAGCGTCATAGGCAATTCGGACGCTGTCTATAAGCCCACTAGTAGCCGCCGCGGAAGTATGGCCGCGGACGTGGCTGACTGGCACACCAATCTACGCCGAGAAGAACCGTCGACCCAAGCGGGAACGGTTGGCTCGCGTCGATCAAGCCTGTCTCCGGACGCGGGCGTCAACGGCAACGTTACAACAGCCAGTGCGCCTCCACCTGGTTTCCGTACCCGACGTGGCAGTATCAAAATCGCAGCACCCGGCGACGGCAAGACGTCCGTGGAGGAGACCACGAAGAGACCCGTCGTCTCGGTATCAAGTAAGAGCACCGACTGCGACGATTTGAACCCGGTTCCAGCGTCGACGCCCGGACCGTTTCCAGCGACGCATC
>ERZ1292630.3820-Hain-H41-02um-R3-3820-length-13001-cov-12_pt1 | contig 13001 bp, 18 predicted proteins | sample MGYA00564408_ERZ1292630 | MGnify/ENA primary metagenome ERZ1292630 (study PRJEB36523, sample SAMEA6512641) | groundwater metagenome | collected 2019-01-08 | study: AquaDiva: Metagenomics assemblies of 32 groundwater samples | reverse complement strand
TACAAAACACCATTAGAATTTTCAAAAGTGTTACCCATTACTCATCTTGTACAAATATAGAATTAACAGAAAAAGGAATAATTATAGAGTTAGAAAAATAATTTTAATAATAATATGACTAAGAACCACACACCTAAAAATTTACCAATTCAAAATATAAAATGGGAATCTTTCGTTCATCTCGTCGGCAAAGCTAATGTGGAAATTGGCAGATTTGATGCGTTGCTACAAAATATCCCTAATCCTTCCGTTCTTTTGAGTCCATTGACTACTAATGAAGCGGTTTTATCTTCTCGTATTGAAGGTACACAGGCAACACTGAAAGAAGTTCTGGAATTTGAAGCTAATCCGCAAAAAGAGACGAAAAAATATGAAGATATCCAAGAAGTTATCAATTATCGAAAGGCGCTAAAGGCGGCAATTGATGAAATGGAAAAATTCTCGCTCTCAACGAGAGTTATTAAAAAGGCGCATGAGGTTTTACTTCAAGGAGTGCGTGGCGAAAATAAAGACAGAGGGAATTTTAGAAGACAACAAGTATTTATCGGAAAGCCCGGCGCGGATATTGAACGGGCAACTTATATTCCGCCGTCAGCGGAAAAAATTGCCGATTTGATGTCTAATCTAGAAAAATATATTCATACAGAAGAAAAGGATTTACTTGTGCAAATGGCTATCATTCACGCGCAATTTGAAATGATTCATCCGTTTATGGATGGCAATGGTAGAGTAGAAAGAATGATAATGCCTTTGTTTTTGTATTTCAAAAAAGCCATTTTTTATCCCTCATTTTATTTAAGCGAATATTTGGAGTCGCATAGAGACGAATATTATAAAGCTTTATTGGATATTTCAAAAAATGATAATTGGGACGGTTGGATCACTTTTTTCTTGCAAGCGATCATTGAGCAGTCAAAAGAAAATATCACTAAAGCAAAAAAAATCATGAATCTTTATGAGCAGAAAAAGCAAAGGATAACCGAGCTTACTAAGTCTCAATTTAGCATCAAAATTCTTGATGCGCTTTTTGTTATGCCGATTTTTCAAAGCGGCGATTTTATAAGGATTTCCAAAATTCCGCAGGCAAGTGCTATGCGTTATATCAGGATTTTAGAAAAAAATGGTGTTATTTCTTCAGATGGCAAAGAAAGGCACAAGACCTATTTTTTCAATAAATTGTTAAAAATAGTCGCTTAACTTGTAAATATCATCCATGATAATTAAATTAATTTAATTATTACGAAACGCAAAATATGATAATTAAAATAATCTTAGTGTAATAGATTATTTTATAAAAAAATGATAGTGTAATGAAAGCCAGAATATGAGACTTAAAAAATAACTATGCAATATTCAATTGTAAATTACAAAATACCATTAGAATTTTCAAAAGCGTTACCTATATACTCATTTTATATGCGAGATATCGTAGAAAAATACTTATAAAGTATTTTTAATTTTAAATTTTATGCCATTATTATTTACATATCAATGCAGTGAAGAGTGCGACTTTAGGATTAAAAAATATGGTGGGCCGTATATGTATTAAAGACAGGCGATAAAAAAGAAATTTTGCCACATCCGATCGAAGACAAATATGCTAAGTTCTTAATGGGCAAAAATTTACACGACTTAGTGAAAGAAGGTCGTATTATATTCAAACATGATAAAATTTGTTTAAAGTGCTTACAGCAAGAGAAAGATTGTAAATGCGAGAAAACTGAATTTGTGGAAATTCCAAAATTAGAAGGAATGGTTTGTCCCAAATGCGGAAAAGAAAAAATAACAAAAGAGTCAGCAGGCATTTCATAAAAATTCAAAAGGTCAATTACAAAAAATAAATTTTAAAAATTTAATTAACATTTTATTTTTATGAGTGATGTAACCAAGAAAAATATTAAATGCGATAAATGCGGAAATGAATTTGAGGTGCAACTATATAACAGCGTTAATGTTTCACTTACGTCAACACTGAAAGGGAGCGTATTAAAAGATGAAATAAATCATTTTTCTTGCCCCCATTGTAATTCTGTCATAGAAAAACCATTTTTCTATCACGATATGCAAAATAAAATTATGATATGGGCGTGTCCGAAAAAAGATAGTCAATACAAAGAAGAAATTCTGAAACAATTCGAAAATATTAAAAAAACATTTAGAGAAAATGCCCAACCTGAAATGAAAAATATATATGTTGGGTATTACCAAGACATCGCTTTTGGTATAGATGATTTGAAAATAAAATTGGCAAAAACAAATAAATAAAAATTAATTTTATTTCTGTGGTTTTCAAAAAAACTTCCATTTTCCGACGAACGAGCAAAAAATTTTCTTTTCCTTTTAAAAAAAAATGACGCGCGTAAAATTAAAAAATATCCATTCCTTGCAAAGGGAAAGAATCAATGTTTGGAAGTTGGACTTCCGACGATGTTTTTGCTTTTTAGAAGGAAGCCCAACTGTCGGAAGTTGAACTTCCGACGATGTATTTTAAACACAACAAGGGCGACCGCAACGGTCGCCCTGGGCGCGGGCAACCCGCGCCCCTACAATATAATTATTTCACTCGCAAAGCGAGCCACGCCCAGAGCGAAACGAAGTAGAGCGAGCGCCCCCTGTTCAAGTCCAGGAACATAATTGACACTTTTTTATAAATAAATTTTTTACCATTTTGCCAATTCTAGTATTTCATTTTATGAATAAAAATATAATTATATCCGATCCCGAAAAATTAAAAAAAACTATAAAAGCAATAGCTAAAGATGGTTTTGAGAAAATTCATATTTTATCTGATTTTGATAGAACTTTAACTCGCTCATTTATAAATAATATTGAAGTTCCATCGTTGATTTCAATATTACGAGATGGAAATTATTTAACGCCTGATTATTCAAAAAAAGCACATGCCCTTTTTAATAAATATCATTCAATTGAAATTAATCCTCTTATATCTTTATTCCAAAAGAAAAAAGCAATGAATCAATGGTGGCATAAACACTTTGATTTGCTTATTAAATCAGGCTTAAATAAAAAAGATATAAAAAAAATTATTCAATCAAATAAAATAATTTTTAGAAAAGGAGCTTTGGATTTTTTTAATATTTTACATAAAAAAAATATTCCTTTAATTATAATGTCCTCAGCTGGATTAGGGAAATATTCTATTTCGCTTTATTTTAAATATTATAAAATTTTATATAAAAATATTTATATTATTTCTAATGAGGCTATTTGGGATAAAAACGGAAATCTGATTGATTTTAAAAAACCAATTATTCATAGCGCTAATAAAGATGAAACTATAGTTAAGGATTTTCCAAATATTTATAAAAAAATAAAAAATAAAAAAAATGTTATTTTGTTAGGCGATAATTTAGATGATGTCGGAATAATTACAGGTTTTGATTATTGCCATTTGATAAAAATAGGATTTTTAAATAAAAATATTGAACAAAATTTAGAAATATATAAAAAAAATTATGACATTGTTTTATTAAATGATTGTTCTATAATTTATGTAAAAAATTTGGTAAATAAAATTATACAATAGATAGAAATTTCTTGTTGTCTGTTAATTATTATTTTTTTATATATAAGGAACACGTTAATAACACTTTTGAAAATTCTGCGATTATTAATATGAATTGAATTTTAATTATGGATAATTTGATAAAATATGAGTGCCTACCTATGTATCTCATCTTTTGCAGACCATATACTCATTTTTGTACAAAAAAAATTTGACATATTTTTTAATATCTTATATATATTAATATAATAAAATTTAATATTTTATTTATTTTTTAATGAGTCAAAATAATAAAAAAAAATGTAATGAATTTTTAGAAATGCAGGGAGAAGTCATTGAACTTTTGCCTGCTGCTAATTTTAGAATAAGACTAGAAAATGGGCACGAAATGTTAGCTCATCTTTCTGGAAAAATGCGTTTGCATAAAATTCGTATTTTGCCTGGAGATAAAGTAAAAATGGAGGTAAGCCCTTATGATTTATCAAAAGGAAGAATTGTTTTTCGATTTTAAATAAATTATTTTTATGAAAGTGCGTACATCTGTTAAAAAAATATGTAAAGATTGTCAAATTATTCGTCGAAAAGGACGAGTTGTTGCTGTTTGTAAAAAAAATCCTAAACACAAACAAAGACAAGGATAAGTTTTTAAAAATTTTCCACTTATAGTGAAAATGTTTTAATTTATAATTTTTGTATTTTTATGGCTCGTATATCAGGAATTAATTTACCAAAAGACAAAAGAATAGAAATCGGACTTACATATATTTTTGGCATTGGTCGACCTATGGCTAATAAAATTTTAGCTCAAACTAAAATTAGTCCGGATACAAGATGTAAAGATATTACAGAAGAAGATGTTAATATTTTAAAAAATATTATTGAAAAAATAAAAGTAGAAGGAGAATTAAAAAGAGAAATTATTACAAATATTAAAAGATTAAAAGAAATTAATTGTTATCGAGGAAATCGTCATAGCAGAAATTTGCCCTCGAGAGGACAACGAACAAAAACTAATTCTAGAACTAGAAGAGGGAATGCAAGAAAAACAATGGGAAGCGGTCGCAAAAAGGGCACTGAAAAAACATAAAAATTAATTTTTAGTCTTTTAGTAAATTAGAATTTTAAAAAATCAAAATAAATCTTAAATCTTAAATCTTAAATCTTAAATCTTAAATCTTTTATGTCTCAAATAAATAATACAACAACGGAAGAACAAACAGAAACAGTCGAAGAGCAATTGTCAGAAGAAGTTACTACTGGCAAGGTGGCTTCAAAAAAGAAATTAGGCAAAGTAAAAAAGAATAGAGAGTTAAAAAATATCACACGAGGACAAATTTATGTTCAAGCAACATACAACAACACAATTGTAACTGTTGCAGATTTGTATGGAAATGTTTTGGGATGGTCTTCTGCTGGGAAAATGAAATTTAAGGGTCCAAAAAAATCAACTTCTTATGCCGCTAGCGTTATAGTTAAGGATGTATTAACAACAATTAAACAAGAAAGAATGATGAAAGAGGCCAATGTTTTTGTTAAAGGAATTGGAGCCGGAAGAGATGCGGCAATTAGAGCCATCAATGCTAATGGAATAATTATTTTATCAATTAAAGATGTTACACCTATTCCACATAATGGTTGTCGTCGTCGCAAACCTCGCAGAATTTAAATTTTGTTATAATTAATTTGATTTTAAAAATTTAATTAAAATTTGTGCAAAATTTATAAAATAAATTTTGTCTATTTATATTTCTATAAGCTATAAGCTAAAAAGCTACAAGCTATAAGCTAATTTATATTTTATGGCAAGGAATTTAACTCCAAAATGTAGACAATGTAGAAGAATTAAAGAAAAACTTTTTTTAAAGGGCGACCGTTGTGTTTCTCTAAAATGCGCTTTAATAAGAAAGAATTATTCTCCTGGGCTCCATGGAGCGAAACAAGTTAAAGCTAAAATTTCAGAATATGGAAAGCAATTATTTGAAAAACAAAAGGCGAAAAAAATTTATGGGGTTATGGAAAGACAATTTAAAAATTATTTTCAAAAAGCAGCCAAAAGAAAAGGCGAAACGGGAGAAATTTTATTGCGATTTTTGGAAATGAGATTGGACAACGTTATTCATAGAGCTGGTTTAACTAAATCTAGAGATAAGGCAAGACAATTAGTGACGCATGGATATTTTTTAGTAAACAATAAAAAGGTGAATATTCCTTCATATGAAACGAAAGTAAAAGATGAGATTAAAATTAAAAAGGAAAATCAAAAATGGCGAGACGGAGACAAGAATGAGAAAAATGAATTGCCGTTGTGGTTATCCTTTGATGTTGAAAAAAGTATAATAAAAATATTAGACATTCCAAAAAAAGAAGACTTACCTCAAAATATTGATACACGTTTAATTGTTGAATCCTATTCAAGATAAAAAATTTTAAAATAAAAAATATGCGCAATAAAAACAAAAAGATATCGTTGATATTTATTGTTTCATTTATTTTTTTATTTATATGTTTTAAAATTACTCAAGCAGTTGAGGATAAACAATTTGAAATAATAGAAGAAAAAAAAGTAGAAGTTCAGGAGCAAGTAGTTGATAAACCTTTAATTCAAGATTCTAAATTACAAATAAATTTCGATAATCAAAATGAAAAGGTAGACAAAAAAGAAAATATAGATTTAAAATCCGAGATAAAAGAAATTAACCCTGTTATTATTACTGAGCTTTTACCTAATTCTGAAAATGAAAGCCAAGAAGAATTTATTGAACTTTTTAATCAAAGTAATCAAGATATAAATTTATTTAATTGGAAATTACGAGATGTTTATGGGGCGATAAAAACGTATGTTTTCCCAGAACAAACAGAAATAAAAGCAAAAAGTTTTTTAGTTATTTATAGAAAAGATATTAGTCCAAAAATTATTTTAAATAACGACAAAGATTCAATTGAACTTTTAAATAACCAAAATGAGGTTATTTTTTTTACGCCTGTTTATTTTGATGCGCCTAAAAATAAAAGTTTTTCAAAAATAGAAAATAGCGAACAATGGGAATGGCAGGATTTAACCCCCAAAAAAGCAAATAATAAATTAGATGTTATAAATCAAGAAAATATTGAAAATAAAAAAATAGTAATCTCGGAAATACAAAATATAGAAATAAAAAATGCGGAAACACAAAACTCAGAAACAAAAAATTTAATATTATCCGCAATTTCTCAAACAACAATTGGCGTTGTAATTAATGAATTTATTTCAGATCCATTGCCGAAGGAAAAAGAATGGATTGAATTATATAATTTTACCGATCAAGATATTGATATTAATAATTGGACAATTGAGGAAGGAACAAAAGCGAAAACAATTTTAACTGGGGTTATTAAATCAAAAGATTTTTATGTTATTGATGATCCAAAGGGGTCGTTAAATAACGATGGCGATATTATTGTTTTAAAAAACAAAGATGGAATTGTTATTGATCAAGTGGCTTACGAAAAATGGAATGATGGAAATATTTTTGATAATGCTATTCAAGTAAAACAAGGGCAATCATTAGTACGTTTCACAGATGGCGTAGATACAAATATTGATCGAAATGATTTTCAAACAACAATTACTTTAACAAAAGGAAGGTCTAATTTAATTGAAAAAGAAAAAATTATTCCAGTGGTAACCGGTAATTATTTCAATCCAACTTCTAATTTTAGTATTAATCAGAATATTGTTGGAACAAAATATTCAGATCAAATTATTATTAATGAAATTTTGCCAGATCCAAAATCAAATGATTTAGATGAATGGATTGAATTAAAAAATCAGAGCGATCAAGATGTAAATTTGTCAAATTGGATTATTTTTGACAGCAAAGGAGATAGCAAAAAATATTTTATTCCTATAAATTCTGTTATTTTAAAACAGAATTTTTTAGTTTTCAAAAAAGCACAAACGCAAATCGTTTTAAATAATGACGAAGATGAAATAAAATTATTTAATCCTAATAATCAATTGGTTTCAAATGTGTTTTACGAAAAAGCTAAGAGCGGTCAATCATATTCACAATTTGAAAATAAAAAATGGGAATGGACAGAAACATTAACGCCAAACCAAGAAAATATAAAAACATTAAAACAAGAAAATAATGAAACAAAAAACCAAGATGATTCAGGCCATAAATCAGAAATTAAAAATTTAAAATCTGAAATTAATGATTTAAAAACTGAAATTATAAATTTAAAATCTAAAATTCAAGAAGATCCAATTAAATTGGAAATTGCAAAATCTAAATCAGAAATTCAAAATTTAGAGTCTAAAAATATATTATCAGTTTCGTTAAAAGAAATAAGAAAATTAGAAAAAGGAACAAAAATAAAAACACAAGGCGTTGTCTCTTGCGTTCCAGGGATATTGGGTTCGCAAATTTTTTATCTCGCGGGTTCTGGAATTCAGGTTTATTTATACAACAAAGATTTTCCCGAATTGAATTTAGGAGATGAAATAGAAATTTCAGGAGAGCTTTCTTCTTTTGAAAATGAAGCGAGAATAAAATTATCTTCTAAAAATGACATTAAAATTTTAAAGAAAAACCAGCCTATTAATCGTGAAGAAATAAAAGTTGATAAAATTAATAAAAATACAGAGGGATATTTAGTAAAAATAAAAGGAGAAATTACAGAGACTTCCGGCAATACTTTTTATGTTACAGATGAAACAAATGAGGAAATAAAGATTTATATAAAAGAATCAACAAATATTAAAAAACCAAAAATGAAAGAGGGCGATCAAGTAGAAATAACAGGTATTGTTAGCCAGACCGAATCAGGGTATAGAATTTTGCCAAGATTCCAGGACGATATTTTAATAAATTCAAAAGTTAAAATGCAAAATGAAAAACAAAATAAGAAACAAGAATTAGAAATTAAGAATCAAGAATTAAAGCATAAATCTCAAATTTTAATAACTAATGTTCAATCAAATCCAAATAATTTAAATTCTAAAATAAATACAAACATCAAAACTAAAAAACAAGAAGAAAAATCTAAAACTAAAGAGGCGACGGCTGCTGTTGGCGTAGGATCGTCAGCCGTTTTGGCTGCTGCATACAGAAAACAAATATTTTTATTTTTATCAAATTTATTTTTAAAAAAGTAATTTCATATATATGCGCAATTTTTTATTTATTATTCCTAGGATTTTTGCTATAAAATTAATTCGTTTTTATCAGAAAATTTTTTCTTTGGATCATGGATGGCTAAAGTTTTTAAAGCCATACGGTCAGTGTCGCTTCTATCCCTCTTGTTCCGAGTATACTTGTCAGGCAATAGAAAAATATGGTTTAATCAAGGGTGGAATAAAAGCTATGTGGCGTTTATTAAGATGCAATCCTTTCAATGAGGGCGGTCACGATCCGCTTAATTAGTTAACATAATTAAATACAAATGACATCCATTATTAATTTTTTACATAGCAATCATCCCGAAGCAATTTTTTTCCATTTAGGAATATTAAAAGTTTATTGGTATGGATTAGGATATGTAATAGGAATTTTAGGAGGGATTTTTATTATTTTTAGACTTAATAAAAAATATTCTAAAGAAATATTATGGGATTGTTTTTTTTGGTTAATTATTTTTGGTTTATTGGGAGCGCGACTTTATTATATAGGATTAAATTTAGAATATTATTTTCAGAATCCATTAGATATTTTTAAAATTTGGCAAGGTGGCATGGCTATTCATGGAGCAATTATAGCGGGAGTATTAGCATTATTTTTTTGTTGTAAAAAATATAAATTAAACTTTTGGTTTTTGGGTGATATTTTTGCTCCTGCGGTTGTTTTTGGTCAAATGATTGGACGATGGGGAAATTATTTTAATCAAGAGCTTTATGGGTTGCCAACCAATTTATCTTGGGGAATTCCTATTAATTTTGAGAATAGAATTATTGGATATGAAAATTTTGTTTTTTTCCATCCAGTTTTTTTGTATGAATCGTTAGGATGTTTATTAATTTTAATAACCTTGTTTTTTTTATATAAAAAAATTCCACAAATGTATGGAACCGGAAATATTTTTTTAATCTATTTAATTTTATATTCAGCGTTAAGGTTTGTCTTAGAATTTTTAAAAATTGATTCAACCATAATGATTTTTGGAATTAGATTGCCACAAATCGTTTCAATTATTTTAATATTAATGGGTTTTTATTTTTTATTTTGGCGTAAAAATTGGTGTAAAAAATATATATCTCATTTTGTATATTTTAAATAATGGCCAATAAAATTTTTTAAAGGTCGTTTTATTTTAAGTGAGACATTAGTGCGTTTAAATGGTGGCAAAAATTACGGTTCTTCTGGGAATTTTATGGGTAATATTTAATGGGCGTATGCAATACGCCCCTACAAAATTTATGGAAAACATAAAATAAAAATAGAAATGAATTTAAGAGGAAGAGAAAAAAGCATATGGATTTAGCCATGCAGATTATGCAGAAATTTATTGAGCAATTAGGAAATAAAATTACAATTGAACAACCAATTAGCAATCAATCTGGCCGTTTATCTACAATTAAAATGGGGATAATGTTTGGAAGTTCGACTTCTAAACATTAAAAAAATACATGAGTTAAACCCGTGTATTTTTTTATATTTTATATTTTAGAATATTTGGGAGTTACGATCTCCCAAATATTTTTGCGCTTTTAATAAGCGGTTTTAAAAAATTTTCAATTTCTATTAATCCTTTTCCAATTTTTGCCTCATTATATTTATTTAATACAGCGCTGCCAATAACAATTAATTCTGTCTTTCCAATAAGAGCTTTGATGTGTTTAATATTTGAAATACCAAAACCAACAGCTATTGGGACTTTGACATATTTTTTAATATTTTGAAGATTTTTAGTTAAAGTTAAATCTAATTTTGTTTTAGCGCCGGTTGTTCCTTGACGACCAGTAAAATACAAAAATCCATTAGCAATCTTCGCATTTTTTTTAATACGTTTTATTGTGCTCGCAGGAGAAAGCACCCTAATATTATTTAGATGATATTTTTTGGCATACTTAATAAAATGCTCTTCTTGTTCTTCTTCTATTGGAATATCAGGAACAATCAATCCGCTACACCCAGCTTGTTCTGCGTCACAACAAAATTTTTTTGTTCCATAATTTAATACTGTATTAAAATATCCCATAAATAATAAAGGGATATCAATTTTTGCTGACATTTCCGTCATGAGCGCAAAAGCATCTTTGATTTTAGTTTTGTTATCAAGAGCTCGCTGATTAGCATTCATAATTGTTGGTCCATCAGCCATTGGATCAGAAAATGGAATTTGTAATTCAATAAAATCAACCCCTAAATCAGCCATTAATTGGATTATTTTTTTATTTTCTTTTAAATCAGGGCAACCTATGACAAGATGTGTCATTATTCCCAAACGATTTTCTTGCTTTATTTTTTGTAATTGTTTTTCTATTTTAGTCATATTTTTTTATAAAAAATTAAACGCTTTCTTGTTTTAAAAATTCTTTCCATTTTTTATCTTTTAATGCCTTAGTGATAATAAAAATATCCTTATCTCCTCGTCCAGAAAGATTAACCACTATATTTTTTTTCTTATCTAATTTTTTGGCTAATTTTATAGCATATGCAACGGCATGACATGATTCTAAAGCAGCTATTATTCCTTCTTTTTTTGCCAATAATTTAAATGCTCTAATAACTTCATTATCGCTTGCATAATAATAATCAACTCTTTTTTTATCTTTTAATAATGCATGTTCTGGTCCAATTCCAGCATAATCTAATCCAGCTGAAATGCTATGCGTGTTTTGTAATTGCCCATCTTTGTTTTGTAAAAAATATGATTTATAACCTTCAACCACTCCAATTTTAGGATTTTTTTGTAATCTAGTGGCGTGTTTGCCAATTTTATTTATATTTTCCCCTCCAGCCTCAACCCCGATTAATTTTACTCTCTGATCTTTTAAATATGGATTAAATATACCAATGGCATTGCTGCCGCCACCAACGCAAGCCACAATAAAATCGGGTCGATTAATGTTATAATTATTTTTTAATTGTTCTTTTACTTCCAATCCAATAATTGTTTGAAAATCTCGAACCATTGACGGATAAGGATGAGGACCAAGAGCCGAACCAAGTAAATAATATGTATCATTAATATTTGTAATCCAATCTTGTAATGTCGCTGTCACTGCGTCTTTAAGTCTTTGCGTGCCGTGCATAACTGGAATAACTTCAGCTCCAAGCTGTTCCATCCAAAAAACATTTGGACGTTGACGATCATAATCAACCTTACCCATATACACACTGCATTTCATTCCTAATTTAGCCGCTACTGTAGCTGTTGCCACACCGTGTTGTCCAGCGCCAGTTTCAGCAATTAGTCTTGTTTTTTTCATTCGTTGCGCTAAAAGTGCTTGTCCTAAACAATTATTTATTTTATGAGCTCCAGTATGATTCAAACTTTCTAATTTTAAAAAAATTTTTGCGCCATTAAAATATTCTGATAAATTTTTGGCAAAATATAACGGAGTTGGTCTGCCAGAATAATTATGAAATAAATCCATTAAATCGCTCATAAATTTTGGATCATTTTTAACTTTTAAATAGTTGCTTTCCAATTTTTCTAAAGCTGGTATTAACATTTCTGGCACATAACGTCCGCCATATTTTTTAAAATGTCCTCGTAAATCCGCGTCATATTTAGTTTTAAGAAAAATATTTTTCATAAATTTACAAAATTATTTATTAATTATGATTTTAAACAATAGATAGAGGGTAGAGGGGAAAGTACTTCCCCTCTACTTTTTCGCAGAGCCAGATTAAACAAATCTGACTCTGTAGGGCATTTTTCTGAAAATGCCCTATTAATTTCTTCCTTTTCCAGATGGACCCATTGTCCATCCGGAAGAAATCCTAAAAAAATATCCATTTTAATCACCTCCTTTTATTCCCATGGATGAGTTTTTTTCATTTCATAATTTTTGCTTTCTATGCTTAATCTATTTTTTAAATTAAGCATATGCTCTTCTTCTTTTATCTTTGCGCATTTTAGACAAAGATAAAAACCATCTATGGTTCCTGCCACTTTTATCGTTAACTCAAGTAATCCTTCATGTACTTCTATGCTTTCTCCACATTTACATTTTGCTTTCATTTGTTCCTCCTTGCTTTAAATTGTTTAACGCAATTTTTATATTTTTGCGCTGGTGATTATATATTTTGCAAAAAATATCCAGTCATCAACACAAATAAAAAACTCCTCTCGCAAAATCCGAGAGAAGTTTTAATGACTGGGTTTATAAAAAATATATTAAGCCAAAATAAAACTAGGACTTTGCGAATAAATTCTCAAAGTCCACCACCAGATCAAATTATTTTTTAGATTAATTTTTTGCATAAATTATTTTTCATTTTTAATACTTTCCAAAACCCGCCTTTTTTATCGCGTAATTCTCGCG
>ERZ1292630.3817-Hain-H41-02um-R3-3817-length-13005-cov-13_pt1 | contig 13005 bp, 11 predicted proteins | sample MGYA00564408_ERZ1292630 | MGnify/ENA primary metagenome ERZ1292630 (study PRJEB36523, sample SAMEA6512641) | groundwater metagenome | collected 2019-01-08 | study: AquaDiva: Metagenomics assemblies of 32 groundwater samples | reverse complement strand
GCTACTCCTCGCAATGACAGTTGATTAGATTGCCACGTCGTTGCTACTCCTCGCAATGACGAAAAAATATGCTTCTACGCGCACTGGGTATCTCGATTCTAAAGCTGACGGCGGATTTTTTGGCGATCATGCTGTTGTTTTCTTACGTCATTCCGTCGTCATTCGGCGGGATCGTTCTTAGTATCATCACATGGTGCGTCACGTTTTTTATCGCTTTCGTTTTTGCATCGTGGGCTTTTTCAAAACGCTCTCCAAGTCGCCGAAACGTCCTAACTCTTATCGCCGTATGGCTTACGGTCACGGTCGGAGGGTTTGCCGTTTTCGGAATGAGGTTTTCTTTGCAAGGACTTTGGGCTGTCGTATCCACGGAACTTCTTGTTCAATACGTACTTGAAATTCTCGCAATTTTGTTTGCGGCATATCGGCATAAAAGTCGTCACGTCTCTTACAAAATCAGCGGTGAAGAGATGTAGTTCGACGCTTCGCAAGTTTCAAAACATTGTTCAACAAAAGCGCGACCGTGAGCGGTCCGACGCCACCTGGAACAGGGGAGAGCCAGCCGGTGGCGTTTTTCATATTTTCCGCATCAACATCTCCCACGATTTTTCCGTCAGTCAATCTGTTAGTCCCGACGTCGATCACGCACGCGCCGTCTTTTATCATTTCGCGTTTTAGAAATCCCGCGCGACCGATCGCAATCACCACGATGTCCGCGTTTTTTAGTACATCGGAATCCAGATCGTCCGCCGACATCGTGGCTACGATCGATCCTCCTTTTTCCAATAGACGAGTCAACGGACCGGAAAACGTGTCCGAATTTGCGATAATTACCGCATGAGATCCGCGAAGATCCGTTCCGCTCGCGCCTATCAATCTCAAAATGCTCTCATGCACCGGAGGAAAAATCTCGCCCTCACCTTGTTTGATCGCAAAAAGATTTTGCGGATGAAAACCGTCCACGTCCTTTTTAGGATCCATGGTCGCGATAAGTCCATCCGTTCCGTGTCCAGCTGGTAGAGGCAACTGAATCAAGATCGCGTCATAACTCGGATCATCGTTCCAATCTTTAATAAGTCCATCCAATTCACGATCCGGAACGTCAGCTGGAAGTCGCTGAATATCCGTTTCGATCCCAGCTTCTTTAGCCGCCTTTTCTTTCAAGTTCACGTAGATATGCGACGAAGGATCGTCTCCAACCAAAAGCACCCCAAGCCGCGGATGCAACCCAAGTTCCGCGATCTCGCGTTTCACATTCTCGCGGATCTCGCGAGCAAGAGTTCTGCCGTCAATGAGATTCATGCGTTGCAGAATACAGCGTTTTTGAAGTTTTTCGCAAGAACCCCCATGTCATTCCCGCGTAGGCGGGAATCCAGACCGTGAAGATACTATTCCTTATATTTCGAGGAAATGGATTCCCGTCTGCACGGGAATGACATAAATATATGCACATCTGTTTGAAACGGGCATGATCTCGCCTCCCTTGATTCCTCCCCCGTTTCATGCTATCTCTATCTTTCCGACATGGCTCGGAGAAAGGAGGTGTTCTTTGAAAAAACGTAGCTTGTTGTTCTGGCAGGTTGTGATGAGTGTGGCGACTCTCGCTGTTTTCTTCATCGCATACGCGATCGGAGGATTGTCCGCCGCATTCGTAGCCGCATTCGTAGCCGCAGCCGCAACCGCAGCCGCAGCCGCAACCGCAAACGCAGTCGCAGACGTAGCAGCATTCGTAGCCGCATTCGCAGTCGTAGTAGCCGCATCCGCATCCGCTGCCGCTGCCGCACTCGCCGCCGAATCCGCCTTGTTCGTTTCCGTGGCTGTAATAGCCGCTAAAGATCTTGCGGTGTCCGAAAAAACGTCGCGCAAGCGAATCGTAGGACGCTTGCTTCTTCAAGCGTCATTCCTCTTCGCCGTTTTAGCGGGATGGGTAAAAGGATTCGCGCCCATCGTCTGGATCCCAACTGCACTCGTGGTTGCGATTTCAGCCGCTCTATTCGTAGCGGATCCGCTCATCCGTCGGCACCTTGTGCGGAAGCGCAAACGATGTCTTGCTAAGGCGGAAGAGAGTCGATCTCGCATCGCAGCCCTCTTGGAGGAAGAACAACGCGTGCGATATCGCATCCCTCCGGATCTCGATCCGAGAGCGTCTGCCGAGGACGAGCTCGCCTCCGTCCAAGAAGAACTCTCGCGGCTGGAAACGGCGCTTACCACATCCAAGACCATCACCTCCTAACCACCCTTCGAAGTCGCGTACTTTGGAGGGTTTTTTCTAATTTTCCGAGGTTGGACCTCGGAAAATATCGGGTGTTGGACATCCGAAAATGGACGCGTCGCGCTCATGGTAGATTTTGTTTGACTGGATTGCCGCGTCGTCTGCTGTCTCCTCGCAATGACACAATGTTATCAAGAAAGCGCCGGTACCTGAAATTTTACGCACATCTCCATCACTTCTTTTTGCAGTTTTTCGTAATACGGATCGGTCGTGAGAGTTTGCGCGAATTCTTTGAACGCGGCGATGCGTTGTTCTTTTTCGGTCGGTAGTTGTTGGTCTTTGATTTTTTCAGAAACTTTTGCAATCCAATTCGCGATCATCTCCATCTCGTTCGCGCCCATTCCTCGTGTTGTCGCCGCAGGAGTTCCGATTCGCAAACCGCTTGGATAGAAAGGGGAGCTTGGATCGTTCGGAATAGTGTTCTTATTGGCATACAGACCAACGCGTTCCAATGCGAGATGGTAGTACGCACCGAGCCCAACTCCGATTGTCGTCAGGTCAATAAGCAGGAGATGGTTGTCCGTGCCGTCCGTCACTAGCTTAAAGCCGCGGCGTTTGAGTGCATCAGCGAGGGCACGGGCGTTTTCGACAACTCGCCGCGCGTAGTCTTTAAACGCCGGCTGCGCCGCCTCATGCAATGCTACTCCAATCGCTGCGATTGTATTCATGTGCGGACCACCCTGGAGTCCTGGGATGATCGCGCGATCTACTTTGTTTGCAAGGTCGGGATCTTTTAGAATTCCTTTTTCAGTTACCATAATAATTGCGCCACGCGGGCCACGGAGCGTTTTGTGCGTCGTTGTCGTTACAAGATGCGCGTGCGATATAGGACTCGGATGTTGCCCTCCAACTATGAGACCGGCAATGTGGGAAATGTCGGCGACCAAATACGCCCCTACCTCGTCCGCGATTTTGGCGAACGGTTCAAAATCAATGACGCGCGGCATGGCTGTCGCGCCGCACCAAATGAGTTTTGGTTTGTGCTCGCGCGCCAAGCGGCCTACTTCATCCATGTCGATTAACCCACGAGCATCCGTGTGGTAGGGGACGCTTTTCCAAAATTGCGAGGTGACGGACGCTTTCCAGCCGTGCGTCAGGTGTCCTCCGCTTGGAAGGTCAAGTCCCATGATGGTATCTCCTGGCGTGCACGTCGCGACGTAAACCGCCAAATTCGCAGGGCTTCCTGAATAAGGTTCGACGTTCACGTATGGAACACCAAAGAGACTTTTTGCACGGTCACGTGTGAGGTTTTCGATTTTATCTACCACCTTGTTCCCGGCGTAGTAGCGGCGGCCAGGATACCCTTCGGCGTATTTATCGCCACAGGTCGTAGCCAGGGCCTCCATGACGGCCGGCGACGCGTGATTTTCAGACGGGATAAGTTCGAGACCAGTTCGTTGGCGCTCGTCTTCTTCGGCGATAAGACCCGCGATTTCAGGATCTTCTTTTGAGAGATATGTATGTGTAATCATTCGCATATCATAGGCGTTGATTTTTGTTTTTGCAATTGCGGAAAATTGAGGACAAAGATGGTTGACAAAATGGTGATTTTGTGATATTTTGGTGTTAGTAAAAATGCACATTCTCTAAATAACAAGGAGGGAGGCGATGGGACTCTATCGCATCGTTGATCTGTATGAGTTCTATGGCTCTCGCGTTCGCGCGATGGAAGCCAGGGCGAAGTGCGAAAAGCTCGTCGTCCACGAGGGTAGTTTGTTCAAGAGAGCGGCGATGTACGCGACGTTCCCTGCTAAAAGCGATTGGAGGGCGATGGATACCTTCAGGCGTTTCGTTGGCATGAGGAACTTCGACCACGGCCGTTTCATGGCCATGCCCAAAGGGCTGTGGGAAAAGATTTGCGCTCTCTCGACGCTCCCGAAGGAGTGCACGCACAGCAACCTTCGCGCAGCCGTCGCGGCCGCGCGTCCACTCAAACCCGCCGCCAAGCCGCGGCGCCGCGAACCGGCCGTTGATCCAAAACGGCCAAACCAACTTCTCCTTTTCGTCTGACTCGGCCCCCGACTGTTCCATCTGAACGGCTCGGGGGTTGTGTTTTATATTGTCGGATTCGCGCGTTTCCCGTAGTCTATCGGTTATGAATGTTCACGAAATAAAGTCCGTCCATTTTATCGGCGTCGGCGGAATAAACATGAGCGCGGTTGCGAAACTGCTCATCTCTGCCGGCGTGCGTGTATCCGGTTCGGATCTTGTCGCGAGCGATCAAACGGAAATTCTCGCGTCTCGTGGAGCAACGATCAAAATCGGAGAGTCCGCAGAAAACGTACCGTTCGACTGTGATCTCGTTATTACAACTTCCGCCGCGCCAGTGCTGAATAAGGAACGCATGGCAGCGGCGGAGCGAAAGATTCCGGAGATGACGAACTTTTCTTTTTTGGGAAAATGGTTTGAGAACGCGCAAACGATTCTGGTCACAGGAACTCATGGAAAAAGCACGACCACGGCAATGCTCGGTCTTATTTTGGAAAAAGCAGGATTGGATCCGACCGTAATAGTTGGAAGCAAGGTCCCTTCTTTTCCAGACGGAAACCTTCGCATTGGGAAGTCCGATTTATTCGTCATCGAAGGCGATGAGTACGCTCGTCACTTTTTGGAGTTTCATCCGCAAGGCGTCGTTCTAAACAATCTCGAACTTGATCACACGGATACTTTTAGAAATATCGATGCGGTGATCGCGTCATTTCATGAGTTGGTCGGACAGGTGAAAGAAAATGGGATTGTGGTCGTGAACACGTCGGATCCGCGACTCTCGCGTCTAATTGAAACGGAGCAGTCTGCGCTTGAAGGACGCGGATGCAAAATAATAAAATTCGGATCAGAAGAAAATCTCGTAAAATATCCGCTCTCCGTCCACGGTGTATTCAACCGTATGAACGCGACCGGCGCCGCGCTTATGGCGAAAGAGCTTGGCGCGTCAGACGATGCCATCGCATTATCTCTAAAAGGTTTCACGGGGATCTGGCGTCGGTTCGAACGTCTTGCGGAAGTTCGCGAGGCGTCAATTTTTTCCGACTACGGCCATCATCCAACGGCCGTCGCGGCAACTCTTGCAGCTGCGCACGAAGCGTTTCCTGGCCGTCGCGTGGTTTTGTGTTTCCAGCCACATCATCGCAATCGCACGCGTAGCTTGTTTCTTGATTTTGTAACTTCTTTTGACGCGGCAGATCTCCTCGTTCTTTGCGAAATCTACGAAGTAGCCGGACGCGACGAGGATAAGGATAAGGAAATATCCTCGCACGATTTGCTTGAAGCCATCGTCCGACATGACGCGGATCGCGGCGTGACGCGTACCGTCGAATACGCGCCGAATCCGGCTGAGTCTGTGAAGCGGACAATGGAGATAATTTCGCCAAAGGACGTTGTGATTTTTATGGGAGCGGGGGATATCGACGCGGAAATACGAAAGGGATTGATATGACTGAACAACAAATCACAGCATTCCTCTCCGCGTTTCCATCCGCGAAACGTGACGAACTCATGTCCGCGCATACGTCGCTTAAAATTGGTGGACCGGCGCGTGTTTATTCTGTTGCGTCTACCAATGCTGGCTTGCTTCGCATGATTGAAACTGCGGAGGCGAACGCGATCCCGTTCGTTGTAATCGGCGGCGGTTCAAATCTTCTAGTTTCTGATGAAGGATATGATGGAGTTGTGATTCAGGCGGCGGATAGATCGTGCCGCGTTGAAGGAGGGCGAGTGATCGCTGCGGCCGGAATCCCTATGGGAATCGTCGCTCATGCCGCGGCCGAAGCGGGACTCGCGGGATTTGAATGGGGAGTCGGAGTTCCGGGGACGATCGGCGGCGCGTTGTATGGAAACGCAGGATGTTTTGGCGGGGAGATGAAGGATGTTGTGGAAAACGTTTCAGTTTACGATCGTAAATCGAAACACTCTGCGATCTACACGAATGCAGATTGTCGATTCGGATACCGCGACAGTAGGTTTAAACACGAACCGCACGTCATCATCGAAACTACGCTTCGCCTAACTCCTGGAAATCGCGAACAGTCTCTCGCGCTCATGAGCGAGATTATGCAAAAGCGCAAAGCGTCGCAACCGCAAGGAGAATTTAGCGCAGGATGTCTCTTCAAGAATTTTGAATACGAGGATGAATCCGCGTTGGAAAAATTACGAACTCGCGCAGAAGAAATTCCCGAAGCCATGCTAAAGCAAAAAAGAATTTCCGCAGGATGGCTCATCGATCTTCTCGGACTCAAAGGAACAAAGATCGGAAACGCGCAGATAAGCTCTACTCACGGAAATTTTCTCGTCAATCTCGGCGGAGCGAAAGCGCAGGACGTAATTGCGCTCTCTTCTCTCGTAAAAATGAAGGTCCGCGACGACCTTGGCATTCTTTTGGAGGACGAGGTACAGTTAATGGGCTATGACAATCAATATACGCGCCGTGGGCATGGATTTGACGCCAGCCCTTAGACAATACATCGAAGAAAAGTTTACTTCTCTCGAGAAGTTCGCTGAAAAGATCATGCAGATCGACGTGCATGTGGGTTTGGAGACAACGCATCATAATAAAGGCGAGGTTTATACGTGTTCTGTCAGCGTTGATGTTCCAGGGGCTTTGTTAAAAGTCGAGCGCACGGCAGAGGATATGTACAAGGCAATCGATAAAGTAAAGGATCATTTGCGCGAAACGTTGGCACAGCGAAAAGAACGGGAACAGGAGAGATAAAAGGAGCAAAACGCGAACTCACATAATTTTGATTCGGCTGCGGAACTCGCTTCGCTCAAACAGTCCTCGCCTTCATCATAATTATGCGAGTTCGCGTTTTTTTTGAGCGGATGAGACAGAGTATTGATAAACAAAGCGTTTACGCGTAAGCTTGGCGCACTACTATGAGCTTTATAAGCAAGATTTTTGGCGACCCAAACGTTCGTGAAATTAAGAAACTGGAACCGATCGTTTTGAAGATAAACGCGCTGGAACCTTCTATCCAGACGCTTTCACCAGAAGCGCTGAAACTGAAGACGGCGGAATTCAAAGAACGGCTCGGGCAAGGTGAATCTCTCGATGAACTCCTTCCGGAGGTTTTTGCAGTTGCGCGGGAAGCGTCACGGAGAATGCTCGGACAAAGGCAGTATGACGTTCAGCTTATCGGAGGAGTCGCTTTGCATCGCGGGTGGATCGCTGAAATGCGGACCGGTGAAGGAAAAACTCTTACCGCCGTCGCTCCTCTATATCTAAACGCGCTTACGGGAAAGGGCTCGCATCTTGTCACCGTAAACGATTATCTTGCCAGACGCGATACGGTTTGGATGGGGCAGGTGTTTCATTCGCTCGGCATTTCCATCGCGTGTATTCAGCACGAAAGCGGATTTTTGTATGACCCGTCTTTCAAGAGCGAACCGGAGCACGACGAAATTCGCGACGCCACGGGAGTGTATAAGGTTGACATGGATTATTTAAAGCCGGTTTCGCGACAAGAGGCGTACGCGGCGGACGTAACATACGGAACCAACAACGAATTCGGTTTTGATTATCTTCGCGACAACATGGTGCCTCGACTCGAGGACATGGTTCAGCGCGAATTGAATTACGCCATCGTTGACGAAGTGGATTCAATCTTGATCGACGAAGCGCGAACTCCTCTTATTATTTCAGCGCCTGCCGAAGAACCGGCTGAACTTTATTATCGTTTTGCAGAACTTGTTCCACGCTTGGAAATAAAAACCGACTACGAAGTGGATGAAAAGTTACGCACAGCCATGCTCACGGAAGCCGGTATTACTAAAATGGAAGGTTGGCTTGGTGTGGATAACTTATACGCACAAGGCGGAGTGAAAATGGTGCATCACCTTGAGCAAGCACTCCGCGCTCACGCGTTGTTCAAAATAGATCGCGATTACGTTGTGAAGGACGGCGAGGTGTTAATCGTCGACGAATTCACCGGACGTCTCATGGTTGGGCGACGCTATTCCGAGGGGTTGCATCAGGCGATCGAGGCCAAGGAACACGTTCCGATCCAACGCGAATCCGTCACCATGGCGACGATTACGTTTCAGAATTATTTTCGCTTGTACGGAAAACTCGCCGGTATGACTGGAACCGCCGCTACGGAAGCGGAAGAGTTTCACAAGATTTATAAGCTTGAAGTTTTGTCGATTCCAACAAATAAAACTTCGGGACGAAAAGATTTGCCGGATCGTGTTTATAAAACAGAAGCTGGAAAATTCATGGCTGTGGTTCGCGAAATCAAGGAGCGAAGAAATATCGGACAGCCGGTTCTCGTGGGAACCGCATCAATCGAAAAGAACGAAGTGCTCGCAGAACTTCTTCGTCAAGAAGGAATCCCGTTCAATCTTCTCAACGCGAAGAATCACGAACGCGAAGGAGAATACATTGCACAGGCAGGTAGAAAAGGCGCGGTGACGGTCGCGACGAACATGGCCGGACGCGGAGTCGATATTATTTTGGGAGGAAATCCTCCGACTCCGGAAGAAGCGGAAGAAGTCCGAGCTCTGGGAGGTTTGCACGTGCTTGGTACTGAACGCCACGAAAGCCGCCGCATCGACAACCAGCTTCGCGGTCGCGCGGGTCGTCAGGGAGATTCTGGAACAACGCAGTTTTACGTTTCAATGGATGACGATCTCATGCGTATTTTTGGATCGGAAAAAATGAAAGCTCGCATGGATTTCCTGCGCGTTCCGGATGACGAAGCAATCGAAAATAGCATTTTGTCCCGCGCCATAGAGTCCGCGCAAGGAAAAGTCGAAGGTCACAATTTCGACATCCGCAAACATCTTCTTGAATACGACGACGTTTTGAACAAGCATCGCACCGTCATCTATAAGCGTCGTAGGGATATACTCTCGCGAGCCAAAGAAGCTTCGCATGAAGGAGAGCGCCCGTTAAAAAACATGGTGATCGAAGCGGCTGATCGCGAGATTGAGCAGATAGTTTCGTATCACACTGCGGCAGAGGATATGTCGACTTGGGAAATCGGCGACATTCAGAAGAATTTGCACGCAATGTTTCCGCAGGAGATCGGGATAGAGAAAGGTATCAACGAGCTTCCTGTCGGACTTGAATCGCAAAATGATGTTATAAAAGCGCGATCGTCGATCATCGAACGAAGCGTCGCCCTTGCTCGCGAGGCGTATGAAAAAATCGAACAAGACGTCGGCGACAACGGATTGATGGGGGAGATCGAGAAGGCGTTACTTCTTCGCGCCACCGATGATTTGTGGATCGAACATTTGGACGCTATCGACCATCTCCGTCGCGCCGTCAGTCTTCAAGGATACGGTCAGCGAGATCCTCTCGTTGAATACAAACGCGAGGCGTACCGACTCTTCCACGAATTACTCGCGCTAATAGACAAGCAGGTCGTGCACGGAATTTTCAAAGTTAAAATCGCGCGCCAGATTGCCGAGCAAGAACTCGGTCGTATTGGATCGCGTGGTAATCTCCAGTTTCAGGGACCAGCAAAGACCGCGCAGGACGTAGGGGCGCATGGTAATGCGCCCGCACCAGAACGTGATCCGAGATTCAAAGATGCGGGGAGAAACGATGCGTGTCCTTGCGGGAGTGGGAAGAAGTATAAAAAGTGTCACGGTAGCGTTCAATAGAACACTTTATGCAAATATGCATCGCGCTATGAAAAATAACTTATCTCGCTGCGGAACTCGCTGCGCTCGGACAGTCCTCGCTTCGATAAGTTATTTTTCATAGCGCGATGCTTGACGCTGTTTGATGCCTTGCATTACACCCCGCACTCGGCTAAACTTGGCGCGATCAATATGAATACACCGTATTCCGGAAAAGCGGGGATGAACCGAAAGGGCGTTATTCGCCGTATGTGGTTGCTTTTGGCGATAGTCCTCGTCACGGCGGCGATAGCCTATCCCTCGCCGGTCAATTGGCTGATAGGACAGGCGAACACTGCGTTTCATTTGAATTTGTCGCCGATAAATCTTCCGTTCGTTTTGGGATTGGATTTACAAGGCGGATCACGCCTTGAATACTCGGCTGACGTGTCGAAAATCACAGGTTCCGAACAAAGCGCTTCAATAGATGGCGTGCGCGACGTCATCGAACGCCGCGTGAATACTCTCGGAGTTTCGGAACCGCTCGTGCAAACCGCGAAGGCGGGGGACGAGTGGCGTGTTTCAGTCGAGCTCGCGGGAATTCGCGATATCAACCAGGCAATCAAGCTCATCGGCGAAACTCCAATTTTGGAATTCAAAGAACAGAACGACGAACCAGCGCGGCAATTGACGGATGATGAGCGAAAGAAGATGAAGGAAACAAATGACGCGTCAATGACTTCGGCGCAAGCGGCGTTGACAAGTGGAATTGCCGCGCCGAATGATTTTGAGCAGCTCGTCAAAGAAGTTTCGCAAGAAGACACTACGAAAGCGAAGGGCGGTGATCTTGGTTTTATCAAAGACGCGCCGCAGTTTGCCGATATTTACGAGGTTGTAAAACAGGATTTGGTTGGGAGTGTGCACATTGGCGTCATCGAAACACCTTCCTACAATATCGTGGCGAAAGTTGAAGAAGAAAAAGACGCTGGTAGCGAAATGCAAGGATCACACCTCCTGATTTCTTTTTCAGGAGCTGTCGCGAGTAATTCCACGACCACAAAAGAGGCGGCCAATGCGCGAATTGAGGAAATAAAGAAACAAGTAACGCCGGAAAATTTCGTCGAGCTAGCGAAAAAATATTCGCAAGAACCCGGAGCGTCGGAAAGCGGCGGAGATCTCGGCTGGTTTGGGAAAAACGTCATGGTTACGGAATTCGAAAATCCCGCGTTCGCTTTGGCGAAAGGGCAGATCTCCGACATTGTGGAAACGCAATTCGGTTACCATCTTATCTTCAAACAAGACGAACGACCGCTGAAAGACGTTCGCGTTCGCGCCGCGTTTTTCAAGAAAATTCAAGAATCCGATATAGTTCCTCCGCCGGAAGAGTGGAATAATACGGAACTTACCGGAAGAAATCTCAAACGCTCGCAACTCGACTTCGATCAATTCGGCGGAAGCGCGCAGGTTACGTTGCAGTTCGACGATGAAGGCACAAAACTTTTTGCTGACATCACGAGAAGGAATATAGGGAAACCGGTGGCTATCTTTCTTGATGGACAACCGATTTCAATCCCGACGGTGAATAGCGAAATTCCCGGCGGACAGGCCGTAATCACCGGAAGTTTCAGTATTCAAGAAGCGAAATTGTTGGCGCAGCGTTTGAACGCCGGCGCATTGCCCGTTCCGATTACGCTAATCGCGCAGCAGTCCGTGGGACCGACTCTTGGACAGGATTCGATAAACTCATCGCTGAAAGCCGCGATGTACGGACTTCTTCTCGTCGCTCTCTTCATGATCCTATTTTACAGATTCGCAGGATTGATCGCGGTCGTAACTCTTGGATTGTACGTCGCGATTTCCTTGGCGATATTCAAATTACTCCCTGTCACGCTTACGCTTTCCGGAATCGCAGGTTTCATTTTGTCAGTGGGTATGGCTGTCGACGCGAATGTTCTGATTTTTGAGAGATTGAAGGAAGAACTCGCACTTGGAAAGACGCTTCGAAACGCGCTTGAAGAATCGTTCGTCCGCGCATGGCCATCTATTCGCGACGGAAACCTCACAACGCTCATCTCATGCGCCGCTTTGTACTGGTTCACGTCATCCGTCATCAAAGGATTTGCGCTTACCCTCGCCATCGGTGTCATGCTTTCAATGTTTTCCGCCGTTGTAGCTACGAGAACCGTATTTCGTTTCCTTTCGGCATACGGGGTGATCCAAAATACGCCGTGGCTTTTCCCTGGTCGTAAACCGCCTAAAGAATGAAACGTATGTCAATAATCAAATTACGCAAAGTTTGGTACGCATTTTCCGGAATAGTCGTAGGCGGATCAATTCTGGCCGTCGCGGTTTTCGGTCTAAAATTCGGGATCGATTTCACCGGCGGTTCATTTCTTTCTGCAAGATTCGAAAAAGCGCCGGCTCCTCTTGAAGTTGAACAATCGCTCGCGTCACTTAATCTTGGATCAATGACGGTTCAACCGGTGGGCGAAAAAGACATTAACGTCCGGCTAGCGGCGCTTGATGAGGATTCCCACCAGGCCGTGTTAAAAGCTTTGCGAGAACGCTTCGGAGACGTAAACGAATTGCAGTTCACGTCTTTCGGACCGTCCATCGGAAGAGAGCTGCGGAACAAATCCATTTTCGCTCTCGTTTTGATATTCATATCGATCCTAATCTATATCGCGTGGGCGTTCAAAAAAGTATCAGCGCCCATCGCTGCATGGAAATACGGCGTCATAACAATCACCACCGCATTTCACGACATAATTCTGCCTGTAGGACTTTTTGCGATTCTAGGTAAAATATATGGCGCGGAAATCGGTACGCCGTTTATAGCCGCTATTCTGACGATCATGGGATATTCGATTAACGATACCATTGTCGTGCTTGATCGCGTACGAGAAAACTTGCAGAGGAGCACGGGGGATTTCGAGGTCATAGTTGAAAATTCGGTGAGACAGACTCTGCCTCGTTCGCTTAACACGACATTAACAACGTTGCTCGCTCTCGTAGCCGTTTTCCTTTTTGGTGGCGTTTCAATTCGGGATTTTTCTTTGGCGCTCATCGTGGGTATCGCGACTGGTGCATATTCTTCGATTTTTATAGCAGCGCCGATGTTGGTTACTTGGAATAATTGGAGTAGGAGAAAGAAGAGGGTTTAGAGTATTAGG
>ERZ1292630.3816-Hain-H41-02um-R3-3816-length-13006-cov-5_pt1 | contig 13006 bp, 13 predicted proteins | sample MGYA00564408_ERZ1292630 | MGnify/ENA primary metagenome ERZ1292630 (study PRJEB36523, sample SAMEA6512641) | groundwater metagenome | collected 2019-01-08 | study: AquaDiva: Metagenomics assemblies of 32 groundwater samples | reverse complement strand
GACCCGTGGACACCGATATCTGGGAGCCGCATGGGACCTTCCTGGGCAAGACGCTCCCGGCGCGCGAGGCGATGCTGCGCCCCGACGACGTGGCCCGGGCGGTGCTCTACGCGGTCGGCCAGCCGGCGCACGTCACGGTCTACGAGTTGCGCCTCTCGTCCGCCTGAGCCGGGTGCTGCATGTTCGTCGAACTGATCGACCGTCTGCGCTGCCCGCACGACCACGAGGACACGTGGCTCGTGGCAGCGGCGTCGCGCACCGAAGCCCGCCGCCTCGTCGACGCCACGCTTGGCTGTCCCGTGTGCGAAGCGGAGTTCGCGGTGCGCGATGGCATTGTGGTGTTCGGCGAGTCGGCGCCGAGCGCGCCGATGTCAGCCGCCGAGGACGAGGTGATGCGCGCCGCTGCGCTGCTGCACGTGCAGGAGCGAGGGTTGTACGCCCTCGATGCGGGGTGGGGGAGTCTTGCCTCCGCGCTGCTGCCGCTCGTGTCGGCAGAGTACCTGCTCGTCGACCCTCCAGCGGGTATCGTCGCCGAGGAGGGTGTCGGCATCCTGGTCGGGATCGGCGACCGCTGGCCGCTGGCCGCCGCATCGCTTCAGGGAATGGCACTCGAGCGTGCGTCGGCGGCGCGCGTGGCCGATGCCGTGCGGGTACTCAAGCTGCGCGGACGCCTCGTGGCGCCGTCGGCAGTGCCGGTGCCCGTGGGCGTGAGTGAACTCGCTCGCGATGCCCGTCACTGGGTGGGTGAGAAGATCTCCGACGTCGTGACGCTCGGGCGGGCGCCGAGATAGCGCCGAATTCTCTCACGGAGACCACTCGAGCCCAGCGGTTTTCGTGAAGGACCCTTCGAAGCCGGCGCGCCTACTCCGGACCCGTCGCCTCGTAGAGCTTGTCGATCACCGCCGCGTAATCCTTGTCGATCACCCGCCGCTTCACCTTGAGCGTCGGCGTCAACTCGCCGCGGTCCACCGTGAAATCGTGCTCCAGCAGCCCGACCTTCTTGGGCGTCTCGAAGCTGGCGAGCTTCATCTTCTCGCACTCCTCGGTGATCTCCTTCTCCATCTTCTGCTGGATCGTCGGCATCTGCAGCAGTTGCGCTCGCTCGGACCAGAAGATGTTGTGCAGGGCCGCCCACCGCTCGAGCGTCGCAAAGTCCGGAACGACCAGCACCACCGGGAACCTGCGCTTGGCGCCGATCATCACGGCCTGCGACACGTACTTGTTGAGCTTGAACCCGTTCTCGATGGGCTGCGGCGCGATGTTCTTGCCGCCGGCCGTGACGATGATGTCCTTCTTGCGGTCGGTGATGCGCAGGTAGTCGTCTTCCAGCACGCCGATGTCGCCGGTGTGGAACCACCCGTCGGCGTCGATGGCCTCGGCCGTGGCCTTGGGATGGTTCCAATACCCCTTCATCACGTGCGGGCCGCGCGTCAGCACCTCGCCGTCGCTGGCAATCTGCACCTCGACGCCGGCGATCGGCCGGCCGATGGTGCCGATGCGAAAGGCCGCCGGCGTGTTCACGCCGATGACCGGCGAGGTCTCCGTCAGGCCGTATCCCTCGAGGATCGTCAGGCCGGCGGCGTAGAAGAACTTGTTGATCTCGGCGGCCAGCGGCGCGCCGCCCGACACGAAGTAGCGCATGCGCCCGCCGGTGCGCGCGCTGATCTTGCTGAACACGAGCTTCTGCGCCAGCGCGTACTGCCACGCCACCGGACCCGATGGCTCGCGCCCGGACAGCTTCACGTCGGCCCACCGGTCGGCCACGGCGCGCGCCCAGAAGAAGATGCGCTTCTTTATCGCCCCGCTGGCCAGCGCGTTCTCGAACGCCCGGGCATACATCTTCTCGTACAGCCGCGGTACCGACATGGCGAACGTCGGGCGCGCCTCCTGCAGGCAGATGGGGACGAGGTCGAAGCCCTCCACGTAGTGGATGGCCGCCCCCACGGCCCAGTAGCAGTAGTCGCCCATGCGCTCGAAGCTGTGGCAGAGCGGCAGGAAGCTGAGCGCCACCTCATGGCCGAGGTTGAACGGCAGCACCTGCAGCGACGCCTGCACGTTGGAGTAGATGTTGTCGTGCGTCAGCATCACGCCCTTGGGGAGCCCGGTCGTCCCCGACGTGTAGATGAGCGTGGCCAGGTCGTCGGGCTGCACGCTCAGCGCCTCGGCCTTCCACTGTGCCGCGCGTTCCGGGGAATCGAGCGCCGCGCCGCGCGCCGTCAGCTCGGCGAGCGTCAGGTCGGAGCCGGCAATGCGCTCGCTGGTGAACGTGATGACGTGCTTCAGCGCCGGACACTGCGCGCGAACCGAGGCCACCTTCGCGGCGTGCACCTCGCTGGAGACGAAGATCACCGTCGCCCCCGAGTCGTTGATCGGGTGCACCACCTGCTCGGCGGGAAGCGACGGATAGATGGGCACATCGGCGAGCCGCGCGGTGAGGCAGGCCCAGTCGACGATGGCCCATTCCGGCCGGTTCGCGGAGATGAGGGCCACTCGGTCACCCGGCTGCAGGCCGAGGTCGCGCAGTCCGAGCGAGAGCTGCCGCACGCGGCGCTCCGTCTCGCGATGCGAGATCGACTGCCACTGTCCCGGACCGGCGCGGACATTCATCGCGTCGGGGCGGTCGTACGCCGCCATGGCGTCGAAGTACAGGCGCGGCAGCGTGCCCGGCGCGGGGCGCGGGCCTCCACGTGCGATCATCGGGGTCTCCACACGGCGAATGTGCTGGCGTGCCGCGCGGTTGGAGCCGCGGTCAGCGCGCCGACTTGGGACGGAAGTGAATTACGAACCTGGCGGGGCTTCCCGCTACCACCGCCCCCCGGTGGCGTGCCGTGGCGAAGACGACGAACGAGTCGGCCGAGGACGGGAGCGTGTTCGAGCGGATGCGCAACATCCGGGCGGCCGTGCCGTCGGTGAACGTCGTGTCGAGCAGGCTGGTGTGCCTGGCGTCGTCCCAGAGCGAGGCGAGTGTCGTGTCGCTCCGTTCGACGGTCACCCCGTGAAACGTCACCTGCCAGCTCACCAGGAAGCCGGGGACACCCAGCGTGGTGCCGGCACTGTCGCGCGTCAGCTTGACGGTCATCGCCTTGCTGACATTGGTGGGGAGGTCCGGGAGCGCGTACTTCACGGTGTCCGTGGCACTGCCCGAGACGGCGAACAGGGACGGCGCACGCGTGACGATCACCGTCCTGGTCAGCGACTGCAGCGCGCGGGCGGCGGCCACCACGCGCACGCTGCCGCTCGTGCGGGTCGTCGCCACCAGGTACCCCGCGGCGTCGATGAGCACGCCGGTGTCGAGCGCGAGGTAGCGCAGCGCGGGGTTGGCAATGACGTCGCCATCGGCGTTGTAGGCCACGGCGCGCAGCGGCGCGGCGCGCCCCATCGAATCGCGCATCGTGTCGCCGGCCACGACCGCCGGGTAGGGCAGCGTATCGAAGGCGAGGGCCACGATGGCGTCGGGCGACGTGCCGACGTCGGAGCAGGCGCCTGCCGCCGCCGCGGCGGCGACGGCCGCCGCCACCCAGCACGGCACGCGTCTCATGCCGAGGGCCTGGTGAGCCGGTCGGCCAGCAGGGTGGCGAGGTTCACGTACGCCTGGCTGGCCGGATCCGCGGCGTCACGCACCACGGCGGGCTGTCCGGCGGCGAAGGCTTCGACGAGGGCGGTGGAGCGGGGAATCACGATGTCGAATACCATGCCGGCCGGCAGGTGTTCCCGGACGTAGGCCACCGTGCGGTCGCACGATGCGTTCCCGGCCTCGACCATCGTCAGCAGGATGCCGTCGAGCGTGAGCCCCGGGTTGGATTTCACCACATCCTGGATGCTGCGGAGAATCTGCGGCGTCGTTTGCAGGGCCAGCGGTTCGGCCTGCAGTGGCACGATCACGCGGTCACTGCTCAGCAGCACACGACGGGCGATCGGCCCCAGCCCGGGCGGCGTGTCCACGACGACGATGTCGCAGCGCTCGCTCGCCGCCTGCAGCATGCGTGGCAGGAGGTCGCTGGCGGCGACGTGCGACTGATAGTCGGTGTGGTCCGCCCCGTCGGTCACGGTGCCCACGAGCATCACGCGGAGCCACGGCATGGCGGTGGGGATGATGACCTCGCGCAGCGTGCGCGCGCCGCGCAGGTAGTCGGCAAAGCCGCGGGTGTCGGCTCCCTTGCGCAGGCCGATGCCGTAACGCACCGAGCCCTGTGGGTCGACATCCACCAGGAGCGTCTTCAGGCCCCGCCGCGCGAAAGCCGCCGCGAGGTTCACCGCCGTCGTCGTCTTGCCAACGCCGCCCTTCTGACTCACGATCGATAGAACCTTGCCCACCTAGGCCTCGCTCGAACCAGCCGGCGCCTCGCCGGTGGTCGGGTTCCGCAATTGTTCGAGTGTCGATTCGGCGTGCCGTACCCAGCGTTCGGACTCGGCGCCATCGGGCGGAGCGGCGAGGAAGGCCTCGAGGTGCCGGGCCGCCTCGCCCGCATCGCCCCGCTTGAGCAGCAGGAACGCGAGGCCATAGTGCGCTCCCGACTGCGACGGATCGATCTCGAGTGCTCGCCGGTAGGCGCGGATCGCCTCTTCCAGCCTTCCGGTGCGCGAATACGCGATGGCCATGTTCTGCAGCACGCGCAGGTCATCCGGATGGTCGCGCAGCGCGAGCCGGTATGACGTGATCGCCGCGTCGTAATCACCCTGACGCTCAAGCAGCAGCGCCTCGTTCAGGTAATCGAGGCGCTGCGGTCTGGCTTCACGTTCGGACCTGCCGCCCAAGAGGCGGCTCCACCAGGACATAGGGCGCGGCGGGTTCGCTGGATGAGAAAACGGCCAGCCAGCGCGGCGTTCGCTGGCGGAGCCAACTATAGACGCGCGGGAGGTGTCCAACGGCACAACCTATGCGACGCCCTCAGGGGGAGCAACCGCGCTTCCGCTCCGGTAGGGGTGGGGGTACCTTCTCGACGGATGCTCTGCGCGCTCACCTTTCGGAGAAGCCATGTCACCCCGCAAGACCGCCGTGGACCCCGTCAAGGGTGTCCTGCACGTCGAGTGGCCGCTGTTCGGTGAGCTCTCCCGCGCCCTCGCCCTCAAAGTTGCCCGCGACTTCATCCCCGAGGTCGTCGTCGGAGTGGCCACAGCCGGAGTCGTCCCGGGTTGCGTCGTGGCCGCAATCCTCGACTGTGAGTTCCATTCGATCCTGGTGAGCCGCCGCTTCGGCACGGACCATGTACGCGAGACCCCCGCGGTGCTCGGCGGCGCTCCCGGGCAGGTGCGCGGCAGGCGCGTCCTGCTGGTCGACGAAACCTGCGACAGCGGCGAGACCATGCGCCTGGCCAAGGCCGCGCTGATTCACGCCGGCGCGAGCGACGTGCGCACCGCCGTGAGCTTCCGCTGCGGCCCGTACGAACCCGATTTCTACGCCTTGGCGACCGACAGCACCATCGTGCTGCCGTGGGATCGCGAAATCCTGATCAACGGCGAGCTGGGACCGAATCCGAAGTACGAAGCCGTGTACCTGGATGATCCGGGCGGATACTAGCAGACGACAGATGACGGATAACGGATGACGGATGACGGATAACGGATAACGGAGAAGCGCCCGAAGGACTGAGATCCCGTCGGGCGCTTTCTGTCATCCGTCATCTGTCATCTGTCATCTGTCATCCCGCGAGCTCTTCCACCGCGCTCAGGTAGTCGACGCCCTCGGTCATTCTCTGGTAGACCCGTCCAATCACCTCGGCTGAGCCCAGCAGGAACCGGCAGCGTGACGCGCCGTTCGACCGGCATTCCACTTCATAGCAGGCCAGCGACGCCTCGGCCACGCGCCCAAAAAAGTCGGCCAGCAGTCCCATCGAGTAGTAGCAGGCGGGGAAGCCGATGTGCAGCGAGGGATCAGCTTCTGCCCAGTCGGTGCTGTCGAGCGTGATCACGACGTCGTTCAGGGTGCCGACCTCCAGCGTTCCCCAGCCGGCGTCGCGAAAGAACTCGGCCGCCAGGCCCTGGAACTCGGCGAAGCCTATGGAGTCGGCGTCTCCGCCCCGCGAGGCGAGCCACGCGCGGAACGACGAGAACACCGGGTCGCCGCCGGCATAGCCGGCTTCCTGCAGATAAGTGGCAAAGCCGCCGCCGAGGTCGCGTATGAGCGCGCCGCGCAGGGCTGCCAGAGACTGGCGTGGGAGCGCCACGAGTGGCGTGGAGGCGAGCGCATATGTGGTGGCCATATTCATCAAAGAAGGGGTCAGCGGCCGATACGGCGCAAGAGCTCGGCCTCGTCGATCACCTCGATTCCCAGCGCCTGCGCCTTGTCCAGCTTGCTCCCCGCCTCCGTGCCGGCCACCACGAAGTCGGTGTTCTTCGAGACCGAGTCGGTGGCCTTGCCACCGGCGCGCTCCACCAGCTCCCGGGCTTCATTGCGGGCCAGCGTCGGCAGCGTCCCGGTGATGACGATCTTCTTTCCCAGCAGGGCACCTTCGGTCTCGGCGCGCCTGGGCTCGGTCGTGTTCACGCCGTACGTCGCCAGCGCTCCCACGAGCGTGCGGTTCTCTTCCACCCCGAACCACCTCGTCGCCGATGCCGCAATCGAGGGGCCGACGCCGTGGATGCTCTCGATCTCGTCGAACGAGGCATCCCGCAACGCTTCCATCGTGCCGAACCGGCGCGCCAGCAGCTTGGCCGTCTCTTCGCCGACATCGGGAATGCCGAGGCCGAACAGGAGTCGCGAGAGCGGCTGGGCCCTGGAGGCGGCGATGGCACTCACCAGCTGCCCGGCGCTCTTGTCTCCCATGCGCGGCAGTTCGGCAACCACTTCCGCCGTCAGCTCGTACAGCGACGCCGGGTCGGTGACGAGCCCCGCCTCGAGCAGCTGGCGCACGCGCTGCTCGGAGAGGCCGCGAATGTCCATCGCGTTGCGCGCGGTGAAGTGGATCAGTTCCTCGAGATGCCTGGCGGGGCAGGCGTCGTTGGGGCAGCGCACGGCCACCTCGCCCGCGACGCTGACCACCGGGGTGTGACATTCCGGGCACACCGTGGGCCGCCTGAATGGCTTCGGGGGATCCGTGGTGTCGCGCTCGTCGGGCACCGGGCCGAGCACCTGCGGAATGACCTCGCCCGCGCGCTTCACCTGCACGATGTCGCCGATGCGCAGGTCCTTTTCGGCGATGAGGTCGAAGTTGTGCAGCGTGGCGTAGGTGATCGTGGTTCCGCCAATCTCCACCGGCTCGAGCACGGCGCGCGGGGTCAGGACGCCGGTGCGACCGACCTGGATCTCGATGGCGAGGAGTCGCGTCTCGGCGATGTCGGGGGCGAACTTGCGCGCGATCGCCCAGCGCGGTTCGCGCCCACCGGCGGTCGAGCCCAGGTCGGCCTGCGTGGCCAGCGAGTTCACCTTCACCACGCCGCCGTCGATGGCGAAGGCCAGCGTGGCGCGGTGCGTCGTCTCGAGCGCGTGCGCCCAGGCATGCACCTCGGCCAGCGTCCTGCACCGCTGCCGGCGGGGCGCCACGGGAATGCCCCAGCTCACCAGCGTCTCGAGCAGTTCCCACTGCGTGGCGAAGGGAAGCGTCGTCGTTCCCGGAACGGCGAAGGCATAGCCGAAGAACCGCAGCGGGCGCCTGGCGGTGACCGCCGGGTCCTTCTGTCGCAGCGCGCCGGCCGCCGAGTTTCGCGGGTTGGCAAAGACCGGCTCGAGCGCGGCCACGCGTTCGGCGTTCATCTTCTCGAACCCGTCGAAGGTCATGTAGACCTCGCCGCGGATCTCGATGAGCGCGGGCCATCCCGCGCCGTTCAGCCGCAGCGGAATGTCGCGGATGGTGCGCACGTTGGCAGTGACGTCCTCTCCCACGCTACCGTTGCCGCGCGTGGCGCCGGTGACGAGCAGGCCATCGCGGTAGGTGAGGCTGATAGCCGCGCCGTCGATCTTCAGCTCGCAGCAGAGGTCGGAGCGGTCGAAGTCATCGCCGGCGACGTCACGGGCGCTGGTGGCCCAGTCTTCCAGTTCCTCGTCGCTGAACGCGTTGTTCAGCGAGCCCATGGGGACGAGGTGCGCGTACTTGGCCAGGTGCGTGGGGCCGACGTCGGCGCCCACGCGCTGCGTGAGCGAGTCGGCGGTGCGCAGGGCCGGGTGATCGCGCTCGATCGCGCGCAACTCGCGGAAGAGCGCGTCGTACTCGGCGTCGCTCATCGACGGCCGGTCGAGTGCGTAATACTCGTATGACGCCCGGTCGAGCGCCTCGCGCAGCGCCGCCGCGCGCGCGGCGGCCGCCGCCGGCGAAGCCGGCGTGCTCACGCGTGCGGCGCCTCGGAACGGCGTGCCGTCACCCGGCTACTCCGCGGCGTCCTTGCCGGCGGGGGCTTCGGAGAGCCCGCCCTGCAACAGGAAGTTCTCGACGAAGAACAGGCCGTGCTCGCCGGCGCGCTTCACCATGCGCAGCAGCGTGTCCATCGACGCCATCTCCTCGCGCTGCTCGTTCACGAACCACTCGAGCGCGTTCTTGCTCCCGTGGTCCTTGTCGGCAATCGCCTGGTCCATCAGCGCGTTGATCTGCCCGGTGACGCGAATTTCCGAGTCGAGCGCCAGCTTCACCGCCTCGGCGGCGTTCTTGAACCCGGTCTTGGGCGCCGGGATGGCCGGGACCTTCACGTCGTCGCCGGCGTCGAGCAGCAATCGGACGAAGCGCATCGCGTGGTCGCGCTCCTCGAGCGACTGCTTGTAGAAATGCTGGGCGAGCGCCGGCAACCCTTCCTGGTCGAAGAACGTCGCGACGGCGATGTACTGGTGCGAGGCGCCCAGCTCGTTGCCGACCTGCGCGTTGATGGCCGCGCTCAGTTTCTTGCTGATCATGGTGCGTTTGCCCGGTGGAGGGTCAGCCCTTGGCTTCTTCGGCGACGACATTCAGTGCGACTTCGACGAGGCGCTCGAGTTCCTCATCCGACGCCTTCGGCAGCAGCGTCTCGGCCCACATATGGTCCTGCGAGCCGGCGTAGCGATCGAGCAGGCGGCGCAGGAAGGCGACCAGTCCAATCCGCTCGAGGTCGGCCCGGCGCGAGGCGTTCTGCTGCTGTGACTCCGACGACCGCAGGAGCGCCTCGAACCGGTGCGCGTTGCGCAGCGCCTTGGCCGTGAGTTCGGCGACGACCTGCGTGAACCGCACGTCGGCGTCGGAGAACGGCAGGGCGTCGCGTTCCGTGCGCAGAAAAATCGCCCCGATCACGTCCTTGCGCCACTGGATGGGCACGACGATGATCGACCGCACATTGCGGGCGTCGAGCGCGGTGCGGACGCTGCGGTACGCCGGGTCGTTCACCGCATCGGGAATGAACACCGTCTCACCGCTGGCGAAGGCCCGCTTGAGCTCGGGGTAGCGATCGAGGTCGACGACGAGGTTCCGGATCGACGGATCCTCGTAGCTGGCGACCAGCCGCACCCCCTCGTCGCGTTCGCCGGCGAGGAAGATCGAACAGCGGTCGAGGCCGAACATCTGCCCCAGCTTGCCGGCGATCGCCTGCAGGATGTCCACGAAGTGCAGGGAACTCGAGATCTCCTGCAGGATGTCGACGACGGCGACGAGGTGCTCCTTCTCGCGTGTCAGCTCGCGCACGCGGGCCTGGAGCCGGGTAATCTCTTCGCCGGCGTCGACCGGGTTGGCGTTCGGGGTGGTCACAGCTTCCTCCGCTCGGTGGCTGCCTGCTGCTTGTAGTGCGAGTCGTTGAAATCGGTGATGGCGGCGCGGGCAATCCAGTCGAACTGCGCGCGCGCACCGTCGAGGTTGCCACGGTCCCTGAGGACGAGCCCCAGGTCGAGGTGGTGCACGATCCGGTTGGGCTCGGCGGCCACCGCCTGATCAAGATACCGCTGTGCGAGGTTCCAGTTAGCCTCGGAAAGTACCTCGCCGCCCAGGAACGTCCGCGCGATGAACCGCAGTACGCCGGGAAGCCGCATGACCTCGGCATTCCACAGGCCCATCACGTGCAATGCGCCGGCGTGATTGGGGGCGAGGGTCAGTGCGGCCAAGGCCTCGTTGCGCACGACCTTGCCGTAGTCGATGCGTCGGCGCGCGCCAACGGAGAGTGCGGCCCGTCCGGTGGCCCGGGCCAGGGCAAAATGCCCCTCGGCGTCGCCGGGGACTGTCGTTGCTGCGGTCTGACCGTAGGAGCGCCCCTTGGCGAAGAACGCCGTCCGTTCGGCTGCGTCGGGTTCGAACTCCCCCAGATCCACGGCGCTGCGTGACGCTTTGCACAGTGCGTCGTAGTTCAGAGGGTTGGCGGCGATGGCCAGTTCGTATTCCCTCAGCGCCCCCCGGGTGTCGCGGGCGGAGTACAGCCGGTCGCCGGCAGCCACGTGGTCAACCGCGCCCTGCGCCCCCGCGGCGGTCGTGACCGAGAGCGCCACCAGGATCACCCGACTCACCCTACACATCCACTTAACCAAGGCTGACCGCCTCCCAATGGACTCCTCTGCCTCTGCCCTTGTTCCAGGGAAGAGGAGGGAACGTAAGGAAGGCGTCGCCGCACGGTCAATGCACCTCATCGATCTGATCACACGCAAGCGCGACGGCGGCCGCATCAGCCCCGACGAGTGGCGCACCTTCGCCGTGGACTATGCCGCCGGCAAGTTCCGCGACTATCAGGTGGCCGCGCTCTTGATGGCCGTCTTCTTCCGCGGCCTCGACGACGAGGAGACCTACGCGCTGATGGAGGGAATGCTGGACAGCGGCGCCCGCCTGGACTTCTCGCATCTCGGCAGCGCGGCCATCGACAAGCACTCCACCGGCGGCGTGGGCGACAAGGTCTCCATCATCCTCGCGCCGCTGGTGGCGGCCTGTGGCGTGGTCGTGCCGATGATCAGCGGGCGCGCGCTCGGGCACACGGGGGGGACCCTCGACAAGCTCGAATCGATTCCCGGGTTCAACACCCGCCTGTCAATGGCTGCGGCGCGCGCCCAGGTGGAGCGGCTCGGCTGCATGCTCATTGGCCAGACCGACGAGATCGCCCCCGCCGACAGGAAGCTCTATGCCCTGCGCGACGCCACCGCGACCGTGGAAGCCATTCCGCTGATTGCCGCCTCGATCATGAGCAAGAAGCTGGCGGAGGGGCTGGGCGGACTCGTGCTCGACGTGAAGACGGGGGCCGGCGCGTTCCTGCCCGAGACCGAGCGCGCCCTCGAGCTCGCGCAGACGATGATCGCCATCGGCGAGCGCCGTGGTTGCCCGGTGGTGGTACTGCTGACGTCGATGGACCATCCGCTCGGGGTGGCGTGCGGCAATGCGCTCGAAGTCGAGGAGAGTCTGGACGTGCTGCGCGGCGGCGGCCCGGCCGATACCCGCGAGCTGACCCTGGCGCTCGGCGCCGAAATGCTGGTGCTCGGCGGCGCGGCCACCGACGCCGGTGAAGCGCGTTCGCGGCTGGAACACGCGCTCAACACAGGCGCGGCGCTGCAGAAGTTCCGCCAGGTCATTGAGGCACAGGGAGGCGACCCGCGGGTCGTAGACACGCCCGGCGAGGTGCTGCCGCAGGCCGCCGAGCAACTGATGTTCTTCTCGCACCGCTCCGGGTTCATCCAGCGGGTCGAGCCGCGCGTCATCGGGCGGGGCATCATTGCGCTGGGCGGCGGGCGCACCACGATGGAAGACACCATCGATGCGTCGGTGGGCTTTCGCATCCTGGTGAAGCCCGGCGACCACATCATGCGCGGCCAGCCGCTGGCCGCGATCCTTGCCCGCGACGCCGCCGGCGCCGAGCTCGGATCGGCATGCGTGAAGGAGGCGATCATCATCGGCGACGAGGAGCCTGCGCGGGTGCCGCTCATTTCGCACCGGGTGACTGGGCGCGGGGTGGAGACGCTGACGAAATAGCGAATCGGAATTCGGATTCCGGAATTGGCAACCCGAATTCGGAATTCGAAGCGGATGACGGAACTGGAAACGGAAGGGCCCGTGGAATCCAACTCCCGGGCCCTTCCGCATTCCGCTTCGAATTCCGAAGTCGAATTCCAATTCCGTCATCCGAATTCCGATTCGCACCCGCGCGCTATCCCTTCACGGCCGTCCACACGAGGATCCAGACCGACGGGAGCGCCCCGAACATCCACATCACGACGCCCGCCAGGATCGCCTTTTCCCTCGGGAGCTTGCCGACCACGGCAATGCCGATCGCCAGCAGCGCCGTCACCCAGAGCGTGAAGATGTCCACGCGGCCGACCAGCCCCAGCAGCCCCGGAGACATCTCGGGATTGAGGAACCGGCCGACGCCAAGCGAGAGCTGGAACCGTCCGGTCAGCGCATTCGTGTCGAGCAGAAAGCCCTGCGCGGTGACGCCGAACGCCTCGATGATGCGTGGCATGAAGGAGTAGGTCGCGATCATCGTCGCCGCGGTGTATCCGAGTCGTGCCTCGAGCAGCTTCCCGGTCAGCCATGCGCCCAGTCCGGTGAGCAGGATTGCCAGCGGAACGCCGATAAATCCCCCGAAGCTGGTCGCATAGCCCGCGACCTTCTTTCCCATTGCGAGCTGCTCCTCCGTCATCGCCGGGTTCTGTTTCGCGGTTTCAACCATCTGCCGCGCGAACTCGGCGTCCATGATGCCCTCCATCACGCCGCGATTGGCCAGGAAGAGCCCGCCCAGCAGGAGCGTCAGGATGCACAGTACAAGGAAGAATCCCGAGTTCGCGCGCCGCGCGAACACGGCACTCGGGGAAAAGAAGATGTCGACGAAGTCTTCGGCGAGGGACGCCTTCTCGGGCGTCGGGAGTGCGGGCGCGCTATCGGTCATGACGGGCTCCGGCGGGAGGGGATTGAATCCCGAGGCATCCAAGTTGAGGCGCCAGGGCGATGCGTCGCAAGACGGTGAAGTGCCGTCGGCACGAGCCGGGCGCGTGAGGGACGCTGCCGAGGTGACGAACGGCCCCGGCGAATGCCGGGGCCGTTCTTCTTACAATTCAGCTATCCGCTTCGAATTCCGCTTCGCATTCCAATTCCGGAATCCGAATTCCGATTCGCTAGATGTCCAGGTTTGAAGCGAACTTCGCGTTTGCCTC
>ERZ1292630.3815-Hain-H41-02um-R3-3815-length-13008-cov-5_pt1 | contig 13008 bp, 12 predicted proteins | sample MGYA00564408_ERZ1292630 | MGnify/ENA primary metagenome ERZ1292630 (study PRJEB36523, sample SAMEA6512641) | groundwater metagenome | collected 2019-01-08 | study: AquaDiva: Metagenomics assemblies of 32 groundwater samples | reverse complement strand
AGGTAGTTTAGCGAAGCAATCGGCCGGCGCCACGGAATTTTATTGGCCACCTTGAGCCACTTGGCGTGCTGGTTGAACATCGAATCAACGATGTGAATGAACGCTTCGTAGCAGGAAAAAAATCCGTGCCGACCCGTGAGCAGATAACCTTCCAACCAGCCCTCGCATTGATGTTCGCTCAACATTTCCATCACGCGGCCATCGAGTGCGACATGGTCGTCGGTCGGAATAATTTCGGCGGTTGAGCAACGGTTCGTCACTTCAAACACAGCGCCCCAACGGTTGGAGGTGGTTTCGTCCGGGCTGAACACGCGGAAGTTTTCCGGGTTCAGTTTTATCACGTCGCGGATGAACTCGCCTTGGACGCGGGTCGCTTCGGCGTTCACAGCGCCAGGCTTCGGCACTTTCACGGCGTAGTGACCAAAATCGGGGAGGCGCAGCTCGCGCAGCAGTAACCCGCCGTTGGCGTGCGGGTTGGCGCTCATGCGGCGCTCGCCAGTCGGGGCGAGGTCTGCAAGTTCGGAACGCAGCTTGCCCGCCTTGTCGAACAACTCCTGCGGACGATAGCTCCGCATCCACTTCTCTAAAATCTTCACATGCCCCGGACGACTCATCTCGCCCATCGGCACTTGATGTGAACGCCACGAGCCTTCGGTCGGTTTGCCATCCACGGTCTTCGGGCCGGTCCAGCCTTTCGGTGAGCGCAAAATAATCATGGGCCAGCGCGGGCGTGCCTTGAACCCCTTTGTGCGGGCCTCGCGTTGGATGCGCCGGATGTCCGCCACGACCCCATCGAGCGTGGCGGCCATGAGTTGGTGCATCTTGTCCGGGTCGTCGCCTTCGACGAAATACGGCGTGTAACCGTAACCGCGAAAGAGCGCATCCAATTCGTCATGCGGTATGCGCGCCAGCACCGTAGGTCCGGCGATTTTGTAGCCGTTCAAGTGCAGAATGGGCAGCACCGCGCCGTCATGCACGGGATTGAGAAATTTATTCGAGTGCCAGCTTGTGGCGAGCGGGCCGGTCTCCGCTTCGCCATCACCGACGACGCACGCGACGAGCAGGTCGGGATTGTCAAATGCCGCGCCGAAAGCGTGCGACAGCGAATACCCCAATTCACCGCCTTCGTGAATCGAACCCGGTGTCTCCGGCGCGACATGGCTCGGAATGCCGCCGGGAAAGGAGAACTGTTTGAACAGCCGCTGCATCCCGTCCGCGTCTTGCGCGATGTTGGGATAGACTTCGCTGTAGGTGCCTTCGAGGTAGGCGTTCGCCACCAGGCCCGGCCCGCCATGTCCCGGCCCGGTGATGTTGATGACGTTCAAGTCGTGTTCCTTGATGGCACGGTTCAGATGGGCGTAGATAAAGTTCAGCCCCGGAGTCGTGCCCCAATGGCCGAGCAAGCGCGGCTTGATATGCGCGAGCGTGAGCGGATTTTTCAGCAGAGGATTGTCGTAGAGATAAATCTGGCCGACCGAGAGGTAGTTTGCCGCGCGCCAGTAGGCGTCCAGCTTGCGTAGCAAATCCGGGCTGAGAGTCTTTGCGTTTGTTTTGGTCATCATAGATTCAGGATGCGGATGACTGACCTTGCGATCATGAGTTCTTCGTCGGTGCGAATGACACGCACGGCGACCTGACTGGCGTCGGTCGAAATCAGCGGTGCGTTCTTCACATTGCGCGGCTTACTCAATTTAATGCCGAGGAAGCTCAGTCCCTCACAAATGCGGGCGCGGATGCGCGGCGCGTTCTCGCCGATGCCTCCGGCAAAGACGAGCGTGTCCAATCCACCCAGCGCGGCGGCGAAGGAGCCGATCCATTTTTTCGCCTGATAACAAAACAGCCCCAATGCTTCCGCCGCGCGTGCATTGCTGGCTTCGTGCGCGAGCAGATCGCGCACGTCGGAACTGGTGCCGGAAACACCAAGTAACCCGGATTCGTGGTTCACCATTTTCTGAAATCTCGCCGCGCTCATCCGCTCGCTGCGCGCCAAATAGCTGACCAGCCCTGGGTCCAGGTCGCCTGTGCGAGTGCTCATCACCAACCCCGCCGTCGGTGTGAAGCCCATGCTGGTGTCAATGCTTTTGCCATCACGCACGGCGGCCAGGCTCGCGCCGTTACCGAGATGCGCGAGGATTACGCAACCCTTCGTTGCCGCCCGGTCGCCGAGGCGCGCGAGTTCCCCCATCAGGAATTCATAAGACAAACCGTGGAAGCCATAACGGCGAACACCCGCTGCCGCGTAGCGTCGCGGAATCGGCAGCAGAGTGGCGACGCGCGGCATCGTGCGGTGAAACGCGGTGTCAAAGCATGCCACTTGGGGCAATGCAGGATGGCGTTGGCGGAACGCCTTGATCAACTCGATCGCCAGCGGCAGATGCTCCGGGTCATACGGCGTGATGCGGCGCAATTCATTGAGCAACTTCGGCGTGACCCGCTCCGGTTCGAAATGCTTCATGCCATGCACCACCCGGTGTCCCACGGCTTTCACCGAAGCGAATCCCGGCTGCGTTTCGAGCCAATCCAATAAATAAGTGACCGCCGAACGGTGATCGGCGGTGTTGATGGCGCGACTATCCTGTGGTTTTCCGGTAGAGTCCTTGAAGGTCAGATTCGTGCCGCTCAAACCAACGCGATCTACTTTCCCGTCGAGCAGCCGCCGCAGCGGTTCGGCTTGCTCATACAGCGCGAACCGGATGCTGGATGAGCCGCCGTTAATCGCCAGGACGGATGGTTGAGCTGGTTTCATGGATGGGTCTTTGAGCGCGCCGGGCTTTCCTGTTCGGCGTGTTCCGAATATTTTCCTTGAACCGCGAGACTGTTGCACTTGGCGCGGTGCAGAAGTGCCGCCTGCGCCTCCGCTACGTTGGCCGGCGAGCCTTTCCACGTTTTCAACGCCGCATCCTGAAGCGCGCGTCCGAAAGAAAAACTCAACCTCCACGGAAGACCGCTGCGTTGGCAGATGGCGTTCAACCGCTCCGTCGCGGCCACGTCACTTTGTCCACCGGAAAGAAACACGATCCCAGGAACTGCGGCCGGCACCGCCCGACGCAAGCAGCGGAGTGTGGCCTCGGCCACTTGTCGGACATCATCCTGCTGCGGACAGTCTTTGCCCGGCAGCACCATGCCTGTCTTCAGCAAGATCGCCTCCAGCACGACGCGATGATCGAAGAGCGCGGCAAACACCGTTTTCAGAGTGGCGCTCGTGACTTCTTCGCAGCGGGCGAGGGTGTGACCGCCGTCCATCAAAACTTCCGGCTCCACGATTGGAACCAGTCCGGCCTCCTGACTTAGCGCCGCGAAAAGTGCGAGCGCCCGCGCATTGGCTTCGATGCAAGTCGTCGTCGGCAGGCTTTCGCCAATGGCGATCACCGCGCGCCACTTGGTGAAACGCGCGCCGAGTTCCCGATACGCGGCGAGCTTTTCGCGCAGCCCGTCAACCCCCTGCGTGAATTTTTCGCCAGCGAAGGCAGGCAACGCCATCGTTCCTAAATCCACTTTGATGCCTGGAATGATCGCTTGCCGGGCGAGAGCTTCCGGTATGGCGATGGGGACGCCGTGCGACCTTCGCTGCCGGATCGTTTCGTCGAACAGAATCACGCCGCTGATGAAATCGCTCAATCCGGGAGTCGTGAATAGCATCTCGCGATAGGTGCCGCGGTTCTCCTCAGTTGACGAAATGTTGAGCGCCTTGAATCTCTTCTCGATAGTTGGAAAACTTTCATCCGCAGCCAGGATGCCTTTGCCAACAGCCATGAGCGCTGCGACTGTTGATTCCATCTCGTGGCTTTCAGTGTTCGACATAAAGATAATCGAGTTCAGGTGTTCAATGGTGGGTGCCAGCCGCCAATTCAGGAGCGAGTTTCGCTTCCGCCTGCGCCTTGGCGGGCGTTGTTACGGTCTCCCCGTTCTTCAGCGGCTTGTCATTTTTCAATCTCAGGAGGCGCGCGTTGATAGCCACGATCACTGTGCTCGCGGACATCAGCACTGCACCCAACGCGGGAGTGAGCAGCACGCCCCATGCGTAAAGCGCTCCAGCCGCCAGCGGAATGGCGACGACGTTGTAGCCCGTCGCCCAGAGAAGATTCTGAATCATCTTCCGATATGTGGCGCGCGAAAGCTGCACGATGGCCACGACATCCAGCGGATTGCTCCGCACCAGAATCACGTCGGCGGTTTCGACGGCCACATCCGAGCCTGCTCCAATGGCGATGCCTAAGTCAGCCTGCGCGAGTGCCGGGGCGTCGTTCACGCCGTCGCCGGTCATGGCCACGAGGACGCCCCGTGCTTGGACCTCTTTGACTTTGGCGGCTTTGTCCTGGGGCAGGACTTCGGCGAAGTATTCATCCAGTCCGACCTGGTCCGAGACCCACTTGGCGGTTGCCTTGTTGTCACCCGTGAGCATCAGGCAGCGAATGTTGAGGGCCTTGAGGGTCGCGATGGCTTGCTTTGCCTCGGGTCGGACAATGTCGGCGAGGGCAAGCGCGCCTTTCACGTTCCCGTCCACCAGAACAAACACGACTGTCTTGCCTTGGGCTTGAAGCGGCTCGACGCGCTTGTCGGTAAGCGCGATGTTCTGTTCGCGCAAGTAGCCGGGACTGACTACCTTGATGTCTCTCCCCTCGACCCGGCCCTCAGCACCTTTGCCAGTGAGGCTCTTGAAACCTTCGACGGGCAGCTTCTTTTCTGAAGAGGCGGCGATGGCCTTCGCGATGGGATGTTCGGAATTCGCATCCACGGAAGCCGCGTAGGTGCGGAGCGTTTCTTCGCTGATGTCCGGCGCAAGGATCAAGGTATCCGTCACGCCGAATCGGCCCTCGGTCAGCGTGCCGGTTTTATCAAAAATGACGGCCTGCAATTTTCTGGCGCTCTCGAAAGCGACGCGATTACGAATGAGCAGGCCGTTTTTCGCGGCCAGTGCCGTGGAGACGGCGATGACCAGCGGCACGGCAAGACCGAGGGCGTGGGGGCAGGCAATGACCATCACGGTCACGGTGCGTTCGATGGCGAACGCGAAGTCCTTCCCGATGAAAGCCAGCCAAACAATGAGAGTGATTGCGCCGCCGCCCAGGGCAACAATGGTAAGCCACAGCGCTGCGGTGTTGGCGAGGTCTTGCGTCTTGGATTTGCTTTCTTGAGCCTGTTTGACGAGATCAATGACCTGCGACAGAAACGAATCCTTGCCGGTGCTCTTGACCTCGATGGTCAGCGAACCTTCCCCGTTGATCGCCCCGCCGATAACTTTCGCGCCCGTCTTTTTGGATGCTGGAGTTGATTCTCCGGTAAGCATCGCCTCATTGACCGAACTCTCGCCGGCCACGATGACGCCATCCGCAGGAATTTTCTCACCGGGCTTGATCAGGACTTTGTCATTCACCGCCAGTTCGCCGAGCGGCACGTCCTTCACGCTGCCATCGGGCATGAGTTTGTGCGCGTCGGAGGGCATGAGTTTGGCAAGTTCCTCCAACGCCCGCGAAGCGCCCATCACGGACTTCATTTCGATCCAATGTCCAAGCAACATGATGTCCACCAGAGTGGCCAGCTCCCAGAAGAACGTCTTGCCCGTCAGGCCGAATACCACGGCGCTGCTATAGAGATACGCCGTCGCAATCGCCACGGAGATGAGGGTCATCATCCCGGGCCGGCGGGATTTAATTTCCTCCAGAACTCCTTTAAGAAACGGCCAGCCGCCATACCAAAAGACCGCGGAGGAAAGACCGAACAAAACGTAAACATCTCCGGGAAACCGGATGGCCTCGCCCAGTCCCACCAACTCCTGGAGCATCGGCGAGAGGACGAGAATCGGCAGCGTCAAAACCAGCGAGATCCAAAAACGCTTCCGAAAATCCGCCGCCATGTGCGCATGATGATCAGGGCCGGCGTGTGACATTTGAGCCTCGGCCTCCGACCAATTCTGTTTGTCGCGTCCTTGCGGACGACCCTCCTTCAAATAGATGGCGTAGGCCTTCTTCGCGACCTCGTTCTGTTCCGGTTTCTTCTCAGGAGCTTTTTCGGTGTGATGTTCGTGTTCAGTCATGGGATTCTCTGTTTCATTTTGTCTGTGTCAGCAGCGTGACCTTGGTGACGAAAGGTCGGCCAAAGAATGGCCGGTGGTAGATGACTTCCACCTTGTCCCCTTGCTGGAGGATCGCGGCGCTTACAAAATGCGTGTTCGCCACGAATTTCGTCCGATTGTTCCAAACGAAACTGAGCGTCACGCCCGTATCGGTTCGCACAATCTCAGCTTCCCGGGTCTGCCCCTTTGTCATCTGAACGACGCCGGAAATGTGGCGACCCATTGGCGGCCTTGCCGCAGCCAGCGTGGGAATACCCACGACAATGGCGAGGGCTAAAGCGAAAATATGGCGGCGTATCATCATGGGATTTGTCACGTCGTTGCAGCGGGCGATGCGCATTGCGCTTGCGGCTTCAACGCTCCGCATTGGGCTTGAACCAAGAGTTCCGCTTCGCCCTTCTCAACCGTCTTCTCCCGCTTCATCTCCATTGAGAGGAAAAAATTCAGCCCCGTGCGGATCACCGCGACCACGCCGAGCTTGCCGATCTGATCCCAACTCGGCGAAATCGCCGTGCCGAGAATGTCCGCCCCAAGCTCGAACTCCAACGCGAGCGCGAGATACCGCGCGAGGATCAGCCGGGTCGTGGTGAATTCAGCCAGCTTGCGCGCCGCGAAGTTGCGGACAAGTTGCGCGATGGCCACGCACACGCCGAGCGTCACCAACCCCGCGCCGAAGACCTCGACGCCGAGCTTCACCCAGCGCACGGCGACGATGATTATGCCTTCAATGGAATCTGGCGTAATGGTCATGGCTTCTGTTTACGATTCAGTGTTTGGATGGAGTCATGCCTAATGAATCCGACCGCCGCCGAATCCGCCGCCGTGGCCGAATCCACTGCGACCGAAGCCATGCTGGATACCATATCCACCACCATGGAAACCGCCGCCGTAGTAGCCGCCGGAATGGTAAGGACCGCGATAGCCGTAAGAGCCGCCGGAGTTGCCGTGACCGACACAGCCAGCCAAAGCGACGATGGCGGTCATTGCCAGAAACGCGAGGATCGCCCGTCGCCATTGGCGGAGCTTTGGAGATGATTGGCCCGTGTCCGCGATGGATTGGTCGTTGATGAGTTTATGATTTTTCATAGGTAATGTTCCTTTCCTGTTCACTTGATTTGACAGTGTGCGTCCTCCTCGAATTGTTTCTTCTCGGCGGGCGACATGTTTTGGCACATCGCGTGGATGGTGTAGCCGCCGACCAACCGCCCGTCCTGGACATACATCCAGTCGGAGATCTCGTCCGGCGAAACTGAGACTACATTTCCGACGCGCACGCCCTTGATGTCCACCGGTTCGTTGTCAACTTTTCCACGGAAAAGTTGGCCGTCGAAGGAAACGTCTTTCAGCCAGAGGTGTTCGACCTTGTCGCCCTGAATGAAGCGCTTTTTGACGGCGAAGCGGCTTTGGCTGTTTTTGGGTGAACTCAGGGCTTTGATGAATTTCTTCACCGACTTCTGCGCCGTCTCCACGGCGCGATTCATTGCTTTGTTGTCTTCCGTGATCCGGGCGCAGTCCGGCTCACCCTCGCGTTGGATGACGCCGCCCGAAGGCGCATTGGTCTGTGCCTGCGCGTGAAGGGCGCAGGCCAGGAGCAGAGAGGCGGCGGTGGCTAATGATAATGTTCTCAATATTTTCATACGATTCAGGGTTGGTGTTTTTCCATTTTGCGTGACGGGTGGCCTTCGCGCGGCGCTGACGCGCCCGCACGAAGGTTTGGTTTCCGCTTCGCCCATACTCAGGTGACTTCCAACACACGGTTCATCGTGCCGAAAGAATTCACGCAGCAGTTGGGGTCGTCTCGGAATTCGTCCTTCGTGCCCGGCTCACAACACCATTGCCCATCCACTACGAACTTATATTCGTGGTGACCCGGCGCGAGCGGCAGAGTCGCGGTCCATTTGGCATGGGGCAGGTGGTTGTGCAGTGGCGTGGCGTCTGGCTTCCAATCATTAAAAGTGCCCGCGACGAATACCGCCTTGGCCTCCGGCGCGTGGCAGGACAAGGCAACTTTGTGAACGTGACTGTCCGCCTGTGAGTGGCGTCCCGTTTGACTGGTTTCATTCTTCTTCATGGTTTTGTTTCTTTCTTGGTTTGTGATGCGGAGTCTCCGCATCAAATTATTTATGGTTTGTGTTGGTGTGCGGATTCTGTTGCGGGTTTTGCATCGGGCATGACGGACGCGACGTCCCCGAGAAGAATTTTCGTCTGTTCTTCCGTGAGCACTTTGGCCGCTTCGCCCACCGAGCGGATGAAGGCCAGGCGTTGAGCGACGTGGAGCTTCTCTATTTCCCGGACTTTCGTTTCGATTAGCGCGGTGTCTGGCTTTTTGACGGCGGTAAGTTTCCACAATTGCTGCTCGGCTTCCTGAACCTTTCGATTGGCGCTCGCTTTGTTCAGCGCTGCCTGCTCCTCGATTTGGTTGAGCTTCTTCTTCTGCTCGATGTTCAGCGTGAGGTGCTGCGTGTGGTCGAGAAAAAAGCCGGCCGCGCCGAGGTGATAGAGATGCGATGCGCCGGGAATGCCGGGCGACGTTCCAAGCGTGGCTATGCTGGGTTGCTCCCGGGCCGAAGCTGCGCCGGGTTTCGGTGGCGCTGGCGCTGGTTGTGGGTGCGCTTGCGCGGTCGCGGGCTGGGCCATATTGCCGTGCCCCGCCGCCGCGTGACCACCCGCTTGCTGGGATTGCGCCGCTGGAGGCTGGTGATCTTTCTTCGATTTTGCGGAGAGGGCTTGCGGCTGCGGCTGCCCGCCCTGCGGCATGGCCATGTTGCCATGTCCCGTTGCAGCGTTAGTGTCGCCGCTATTACTCATGGCAGAGCCACCGCTCTTTCCCTTTTCGCCGTGCGCCTCATGACTCGCACCTTCGGGCGAGTAGTTGCGGAAATACGCGACGAGGAGCGCGGCGGGCACGATCAAGATGAGCAATACCGCCAGGAATGACTTGAGATTGATTAACGGTTTCATAGGCAATTAGGAGTCAGAGGTTGAAGCGTTCAAAATGGATGCGCGCAGCAGGAACATTTGCTTGGCGCAAGGTCCGAATCGTTAGGTCCATGAGTTCTGGCGGCGCGCAGACGTAGAACGCGCGACGCGCCAGTTCCGGCCCAGCCAGTCGTTTGATCTTTTCTTCGTCGAGACGACCGCGCTCACCCTTCCATTCGGCTGACGGCTTGTTCAGCACATGCTCGACTTTCAGTCCCGCTACGCCGTCGCGTTCCATCGCGGCAATCTCGTCGCGGAAAACGATGTCGCGCTCACTCGTGTTGGCGTAGAGCAGCGTCACGGTGCGTTCCGCGTGCGTGTCGCGAATGTGCCGAAGCATACTCATGAGCGGCGTGATGCCGACGCCGCCCGCGATGAAAACAAGCTCGTGCTCGTCGGGATGCAGCGTGTATGAGAAGCGTCCGAACGGCCCGTGAACGAGCGCCGTGTCACCGGGTTTTGTTTTGCCGATGGACGCGGTGAAATCACCGGATTCCTTGATCGTCGAACTGAGCACGCCCGCTTCCGTCGGACTGGAAGAGATGGTCCAGGGATGTTCTTCCACCGGCAGGTTCGGTGCGCGCTGAAAGGTGAGGAAGTGGAACTGACCGGGCAGATAATCAAAACGAGTTGCGCCTTCAGGCGCGGCAAGTTTGATTGTCCACACACCTTCGGCCTCTTGGCGAACCTCCGTTACTTTGTAAGGATTTCGACGGAGCAGAATTGTCCGCACGACGCGATGCCAGAAATAGCTGGCAACCGCCGCGCACAGCAGCACGGCCCAGAGCGCTCTCATCCACGAGAGTTGGAGATCGCCGCCCGCGTTCCAGCTATGGAAGAAGCCGAGCGGGAGAATCAGCACCGCGCCCAGATTGTGAACGAAGCGCCACGTTTCGTAGTTCAACTGGATAATGAAGCGAAGACTCGAAAGCAACAAGTGGACGAGCACAATCAGAAGCGCAATTCGCCCCAGCCAAATGTGCCACATCACTTGCGGACCAAGAATGAGCGACCAGTCGTGACCGCCGATTGCCAGAAGAACCGGATGCGAGATGAGCAGCAGCGAGGCGAGAATCGCCATCGCCTTGTGAAAATGGAAAAGCACATTCAGCCCAAACGGGCGCTCAATCCATTTCAGCCGCGCGGAGAGCACGAACTGCATGGCGAGGATGGTGAATCCGACCAGCGCCAGATTCTTTCCGACTGTGTAGATGAAGCTGTGGTCGGTTGGCGGACGCAGCAGCGCGACCAGCAGCAGCGGCGAAAGCACGATCGCCGCATACATCAACAAGTGCACGATAGCGCCGATCCGTCGGTTGTGTTGTTGGCTAGTCATACGAAAATGGTTCATTGCGCCCGTTGCTCTGCCGCGCAGATGATGTGGATGGCCGATTCCGGCAGCGGTTGGGTCGCATCCTCCGCAGCGCCAAAAGCCCGGTGAAACTTCTCCTGCGCGTCCACGATAGCGAGTTCGGCAAGCTTCATCTCTAGTTTGGCGAAGAGCACTTCAAGCTGGTCCGCAGCCCCGGCTTCCTTTCGCGTCTCGGTGTCCTTCAGTTGAGTTTTAACCTGCGCAAGGAGCTTTTCGAGATTGGCGGCTTGTTCGACGGCGGCGCGATAACCAGCGAGGCTGCCGTCGATTTCCGCAATCACTCCGGCTTGCACTCTGATCAATTGCGTGGCGGCTAGTTCGCGGCGCGCTTCGGCTTCGGCAATCGCCCCTTTGTTGCGGTTGAACGCAGGCAGTTCGAATGCGACGCCCAGCGCCCACTTGTTTTCGCCTTGATCCCATTGATAACCGGGATTGAGATGGATGTTCGGGTATTGCTTCGCGATTTCGAGACGCAGCGCAGCGTCGGCTGCCGCGTATTCCGCCAAAGCGACCAGGACATCCGGCCGACCAACCAGTGCTTCGTGGCGCGCGTTTGCCCCGGCAAGAGGTGTGTCTGGCGAAGCCGCAAAGTCATAATCAAGCTGGACGCGAAGCAGCGCTGAAATCGGAACTCCCACAGATTCTGCCACGCGACTTCTCAAACCCATCACTCGCTGGAACTCATTGATGAGTGTGAGACGCGTTTTCGCCAATTGGATCCGCAAGGGCGAAAGTTGGAGATAGGAGATCGCGCCTGCCGCAAGTTGTTGCTCGCCGCGCTGCACGAGTTCCATCTGAATCGCTTCCATTTCTTTCAGAAGTTCGTAACGATGCCGCGCCGCTGCATAAGCAAGAACATTCGTGCGCACTTCAGAACGAATCCGCCAGGCCGTCGCGAGCACTCCGAGGCGAGCTGACTCCGAGGCATACTCTGCTTTCAAAATCCGTTGCGCGCGTTTGTTTCCCGCTTCAATTGGCAAGTCGAAGGTGACGCCCGGCCCCCACGGCGATTTCCCGCGAGCAGCGTTGGCGTTGTATTCACCAACGGTTGAAACGGCCGGGTTGGGCCGGGTGCCGGCGGGAATCGGATAGGCGCCTGGCTTCGGAGATTTGGGCCGTCCGCCCGCTGTGGCGAAAGCGGCATCGGCGACGAGCCACTGCGCTCGCGCCACATCGAGACTCGGCTGGAAATGCCAGGCAGCGAAAGTGAGCGTTGGAATATCCCATGACTCCAACGGCCAGGTTTCCAACGGGCGGTTCAGGTTTTGTTCAAGGAACTGTTTCAAGCCGGGGTCGGCGAGGTTGCGTGCGTTGAAGCTCGTCGCGCTCTGCACGGGAGATAGCGGCTGCGACTGGAAGCGGGCACACCCGGCGACAAGCACCGCCAGGATGCAGGCGGACACAAGAAGGTTTTTTGCGCCCGCGTTGCGCCGTCCGGCTTCAGCGAGTCGTTGTGGATTCATTTTATCGAGCGTTTCGCCATAGGTTGCTCTCTGGGGCGTGAGTGTGGAGCTGGGGCTGATGCTGGAGTGAATGCGCGCGCTCATGGCTTCATGGTGTGTGCGTGGGTTGACACGAAAAGGGCGACTGTTTGCAGACCGAGCACTCGTGTCTGAATCCGTCTGGCCCGGGCCGCAGGGTCACGACTCCCCGGCAACCGCTGCATTCATGTTTCGTGACCATCGCAGGAGGTTCGCCGCGCCAGGCTCCGCTCGATGGGAACGGGCCGAGAGCTACAGTTTTACAGCCTGGGCAGACGAGGGCTGTTTTGGAGGCCGGTGCTTGTGTGGATGATTTTTCTGTCGTGCATCCAATCAAACCAAGGAACAGCACCAAAGACACGAGACCCATGAACGTCAATTTGGGTATTCCTTTCATAATTCGATCCGGTTATTTGGTTTCATATCTATCCCCCCCGGCGCACTGGTATCGGACCGATCCGCAGAGGACGACCTCCGGGCGGCGCTGACGCGCCCGCACGGAGGTTTGGTTTTGGCGGCGTCCATACTCACTTCACTTCCAATACGCGGTTCATCGTGCCGAGTTCGTTCGGCACGCATTTGGGACAACCGCGATAATCGTGCTCGCAGCCCGGCTCGCAGCACCATTGCCCATCCACGATGAATTTGAATTCATGTTGTCCGGTCGGAAGTGGCAGCGAAGCTCGCCAGTTGCCCGCTTGGTCCCGCACAAGAGGCATGGCGTCGGGCTTCCATTCGTTGAATGTTCCCGCCACGAAGACCTGTTGCGCTTTGGGTGCGTGACACTTGAACTCCACGGATTGAGTCTTTGCTGGGTCTGCTTTCAGGTGCTTTGTCGCAATCATAATTTTCCTTTCTTCGATTGATGTGTTCGATGTTCGTTAATGGTGCATTCCTCCGGGACCGCCTCGCTGCATTCCCGGGCCATGGCCACCCATCTCTGACCACATACCGCCATGATTTTTTCCCGCCTGCCAACCGCGGTTCATCTCAAAATTCTGGCGTCCGCTTGCAGCGCCAGAGTGGCTTAACCATCCGTGATGAACGTTGCCGCCCCGCAGCCAATCAGCGCGTCCGTAAAACCGGCTGCAATAGCCGGGTGG
>ERZ1292630.3812-Hain-H41-02um-R3-3812-length-13013-cov-8_pt1 | contig 13013 bp, 10 predicted proteins | sample MGYA00564408_ERZ1292630 | MGnify/ENA primary metagenome ERZ1292630 (study PRJEB36523, sample SAMEA6512641) | groundwater metagenome | collected 2019-01-08 | study: AquaDiva: Metagenomics assemblies of 32 groundwater samples | reverse complement strand
CCCCCCCCCCCCCCCCCCCCCCCCCCCCCCCCCCCCCCCCCCCCCCCCCACGTCGCTCGAGCGTTGAGTTTTTTCTCCCGCGTTGAGCGAAGCGAAGAAAGGAATTACCAACGGCGCGGTGGTGAGGGGCGTTGAAACGGAATCGAAAGGGAAGAAAACTTGTCACGCCAGCAAGAACTATACGGGGTTTACACGCCGATGAAATGTGTGGGGTTGTGTGTCGTCGATGCCACAAGAGGGAGAATTGGGAATGCGCAAGTGATTGTCCTCGAAGCGAGTTTGCCGCACAAGAGGACGCGTGGCATCGTCCTACGACGGTGCCGGGCTGGATGTCGGCTGCTTCAACGTGACGTACTGGGTCACCTCCTTTCGGCACATCGGGCACTTTGAGGGAACTTGCGTGCGCAGCGTGACGGCGCATTCCTTGCAAACGCACATGTGACGACATGGAATGGCGGCGGTGTCCTTGGGATTTGTGAGGCAAACGACGCACACATCTTCCTCTCCTTCGGCGGCCTCGACGACTTCGCCTGCTACCGCGACGGGTCCGGTGGTCGATGGAGACCCTTCAACGTGATGGTTTTCGGCACCGAAGAGATGCTCCATCAAGTAGGCGTTCCCATTGGCCTCGAGCACTTGCTTGATGACCCTGCAGGTCGGCTGCAGTGCGATGAGCGTGTGCTCCACCTGATGCTGTTGTTGTGCCTGCTTCGACGCCACTCCCGGGGCGGTTGAAGTCGTGGCGACGACGTAACGCAGCGAAATGACAACAGGAATTTGCTTCTGGTACTCAGGCACGAAACGCCGCTCGTGGTCTGCGGCGGCGTCAAAGTCCTCCACCTGCAAACTCCACTCGTAAGTGTAGGGATTGTTGGCGTCGTTGTCAGGAGCAATGTCCGCCCCGCATGGAAGTGCCGGCGGCGGCGCCTTGGGTCGGTTGGGCGAAATGAGCACGTGCCCAGACCTGATGTCGGTGCGCACGAACGAGTGCATCTCTACCTGGCACGCCGCCGTGCATCGAATCGTGAACGCAAGCATCTTTGAGGTGGCATCGAACTTCACCGAGGAGTCCACCACGGTGCAGCGATTGAAGATCGATGTGGCATCTTGAACGGCTGGGGTCGGCCGTGCTGCGGCAGCAGCGGCCCCCCAACCGTTCGTCCCCCCGATCACCTGCGGCATAGGTCGGTGCTGCTGCTGGAATTGAACATTTTGGTGACGCAGCAAATGATTGGGCATCGGTGGATACTGTTGTTGTTGTGGCACGGGCTGTCTAGCGAATGCCGGGGCCGCAGCCCCGGGCTGCACCGGACGAGGCTGTTGTGGCGGCGGCTGCTGCTGTTGTGCCGGCGGCTGTTGCGGCGGTGGGGATGCCTGATTTTGCGCTCGGCGCTGCGATGATGATGACCCTCCCATTTTGGTGTGTTGGATCGGCGGTGATGTGTGTCAGGACAGGGGAGGTGACACGTTTCTTCATCACATGTAACGTTCGAAGCAGCCAAACAACAAAACGTTGAGCAACACTTTCACTGAGAAAGAAATGAACGTTTCATTGCGTAGTAGACTAGCTGAATACATCACGGCGACATACCGGACACGGACACGCGTCAGGACTTTGCTGCTCCGCGATCCAGTGCGACAAGCATTCCTCGCAGAAGGTGTGCCCGCATCCGACGAGTTGCACGGCAGCATCGCCCTCGTCGAAGGCGTCCAGGCACACCGGGCAAGCCGGTTGCAGGGCCCGCCCGGACCGGGCAGACTTGGGCCTCGAGGTTGCATCGGGGTGTCGCTGGTTGGTCACGCGGATGTGCTTCATGTTGCGAACAAGATCGCGGGCACCTTCCAACGTTGCACGACGCGTCACCGGGACGACTTCTTCATGGATGGGCATCGCAGACGGTGGTGCAGCCGCGCCGCTCGCCCGCTCGACGGAGGGAACAAGGTCCGAAGGTCTCAGCTGAGCCCGTTCGGTCTCTGCGCTTCGTTCCTGCATGAGCTGAATCGACCGTAAGATGAGAAGCTCGTCCATGGTGGGGTCGCCTCTGCCCGTGTACAAGGGCACCGCTTTCGCCAAATCCCGGAGTAGCGCGGGGAAGCCGCTTGTTTCCACCAGCTCCTCGAAATAGGTCTGTATGGCTCGCGCCTGGGAAACGTGACGCCGCAAATGCGATGACATACCTAATCACTTCTTCGGTTAGGGGCAGTCGGGAAGAAAGTGGATCACTTCATTCAAGGTTTTTATTAACAGATTTTTGGGGTACGAACTTCTCTTCGACTTACGAACGTAAACTCGAAAAAGAAGTCTAATCATACTCATCGGCGCGGCTCCGCGATGGCGTAGTTGAGAGGGCGTGTGACCGGCCCAGTCACCGTGGTCGTGCCCCTTGCGGTCATCGACGTCCGAGCTGCAGGATGTTTCAGCTGGTCCACGGTCCGCTTGAGAAGCAGTCGATGAGCCGTCAAATCGTCCGATTGACTCTCAATGAGGGTCGCGGGAACAGCGGCCGGCACCTTCCCAATGTCTTCTACGGGCGGGCGGGCGGGCGGGCGCATTCCGTCCTTCTTTGCTTGATCACGTTGAATCCACGTGAGCGATTCTGCACGCAGCCGCGATGTGAGGTCCATGAGTTGAGTCTTCTCGGCGTTTAGCACTTCAATCAGGGACGTCGCGTGTGTTAACCGCGCATTAACTTTTCCGCGTTCGTGTTGCTCTCTTCGCAGCTCAGCTGTTTTCATGTCAAGCGCCGAGCGCAATTCCTCCACCTCTTCTGCGAGCACGTCGCTTCGCAGCGTATTCGGGCCCAATCGCGACGCAACCCCCTCCTCCGCAATCATTTTGTCGACTCGCCGACGCTCGGAATCGAGCGCGAGCCGAAGCCGTTGATTGTCTTCCTTCAGTCGTCGTAAGTCGTCCGCATCACGCGTGGCTTGTTCCGCTCGCAACTCTGCTGTTGCCTGCAGCTGCTCTAAGTGCAACTGCTGCCTAATTTTTTCCTTCTCTGCAGAGGTGAGCTGAGCGGTAACTTCGGCAATTTTATTCTTCGCCGTCGACAACTCAGCTGCAACAGGGTCGTTTTGAATGTCCTGAATGAGCCGGTCCATTCCCTGCTGACGCGCCACGGCCTCGTCTTGCAATTGACGAATGCGATCCTCTAAGATGGCGGTGCGTTCAATCGACATGCGTAGCTTAACTTCTGCATCCGAATGCTGCACGGACAGCAAGGTGTTCTCAAGAACCTTGCGCGCATTCTCCGATTCATACAGCTGTCGACGCGCCTCCGATGTTTCCTTCCTCGACAACGCGAGTTGTTTGTCGAGGTCCTTCCTCTGCTCTTCGAAACTGGCACTTAACTCGCGTTCACGTTGAAGGCTCCGATGAGCTGCCTCTTTCTCTTTGCGTTCAGTGGCCTCAAAACGGTTTCGTAGGTCCAGGAGTTGCTCGGACAATTCATCTCGCTCTTTCTCGGTGGACTTGAGTCGTCGATCAAGCCCTTGGCAAGCACGTTCGAGGTGTGCGGCTTGCTCTCTCGCTGTCGCCTCGACTAACTGCAGTCTGCTCGCTTCCCGCTCCCACTTCGCCGCCGATTCGCGTGAAGCCTGCAACTCGAAGTTTATGCCCTGTACAACTTCTTCGTGGCGCCTTTTTTCCTCGTCTTTCTCTCTGATGGCCTCCAAAACACCCCCCTGGGACTTTGCAGCCGTATCAGACGTTTCCTTTTTGAGTGCGTCGATGCGGTGGCTCTGTTCGGAGAGCTGTTTCGTTAAGGCATCGCAACGCGCCTTCGCTTGCGACGTCTCGTGTTTTCGGCGTTCTCCATCCCGCTGCAACGCGTCGTGGCTTTGGGTCAAGTCCTGCAATTCCTTGCCCAACTCGTAGATGCGGCGTTCTTTGGCATGCAACTGGTCGCCGTGCGCGGTGTCTTGCTCTTGGCTGCTGACCCGTAACGTCGAAAGAGCCACAAGAGCTTCGTCAAGCGACTTTCTCACGACAACGAGCTCGTCTTCGCGCGATTTGACTGTAAATTTTTCTCGATGAAACGCTTTTTCCATTTCGGAAATCCGGCGTTCCATTTCGAGTTCCCGTTGCGACGATTCTGCGGCACGGCGCTGAATCTCAGAGTGCAGCTCGGATGATTGACGCGAGTGAGTCGCGTTCATTTCATCCACCCGGGCGTTGCAGCTCACGGTCAGTTCTTCGAATCGAACGGTGAACGCGGCTTGCTGTGCCTGTAATTCGGACCCATGCCGCCGCTCACCTTCTGCCAAACGCTCGCGAAGGAGCTTGCAGTCCCGTTCGAACTCGGAACGCCGACCCTCAGCGTCGAGCTGCGCGCAACGTAACGACTCGGAGCACGAGCACAGCTGCCGCTCGAGATCGTCCACTCTTTTTTCGTACTCAACGTTTGAGCTGCGATTTTTTTCTAATTCTTCATTCATTGCGTCGATTGTTTGCTGTTGTTCGGACGCGATTTCATAGTTTGTTTGGAAGCGTGCACGAAGATCTTGATAAAGGCCCAGGAGGTCGTTGTACTCCACCTCCTTTTTCAAAAGGACGTGCTCCAGTGCCGTGTTCCTGGATTCGACGGAGGCAATGAATTGATATCCCTTTTGAGTGACATCATCTAAAAGTGGAGCCGTTCCCAGGCGGTTTGGAGGTCGGTCAACGGAAGATGACGTGTCCAGAGCGGACCGTGACGAATTCTCTTCGTTCTCATCTAAGTATTGACGCCTTAACAGAGACGCCATGCCGATCTTGCAACGCTTCAACCAACTGGAGGGGTTTGATGGAAAAAAAAGAAACAGAACAATGTTATGTGGTACCGCCGATGTCACGTTTCTCGTTCGCGGCTTAAATCGAAGCCACAGTACAGAAGCAGTGAACGAGGAAACAAGAAGACTTGAGGGGCTGCAACGGAGACCGAACACAACACGTTCAACATTTTCATTTGGCACAAGGGCACGACTTCTTTTCCTGCGTTTTCTTTCCTGGCTTTACACCGCTGCCTTTTCGTGCCCCCGGTGGTTCGCCTCCTGTTGGTCGAGCGGCAGGTGCCCGGTCCTCAGCAATGATTCTTTCGGCCACAGCTCGAAACACGGTTTCAACGTTGTCACCGTTTTTTGCGGACGTTTCGTAGAACATCGCGCCTTCTTCGGCAGCAATTTCCTGGCCCTGTTGCTGCGGAACGACGCGTTTTTCAGCCAGATCACATTTGTTTCCAAGCAACGCAATCAGAGCGTTGCATCCGTTTCTCCTGAGCTCCTGGATCCAAGACTGGCTTCGTTTCAACGATTCGGCGCTTGTGATGTCGTAGACCACCAGGGCGGCAACTGCGCCGCGGTAATACATCGGTGCAAGCGACCGGTAGCGCTCTTGTCCCGCCGTGTCCCAGATTTCAAGTTTGACGCTACCTGCGGCGGTTGACACCGTGTGCGACAGAAAAGCGGCGCCGATGGTACTTTCTTGGGTGGGCAAAAACTCATTTCGCACGAAGCGAGCCGCGAGCGATGACTTTCCCACGGCTGCTTCGCCAAGGAGCACAATTTTAGCCGTTCTGTCAGGGTGCGTCGGCACGCGAAATGACGCCGATTGCATAGTTGATTGACTGGTCATTTGAGGTTTTCTGTTTGCATATTTCAATGCACTACAAGGTACACCAGCGAGATTTCTTCTCATGTTCGTTTCTCGAGGAAGAGCATTGCAGCGAAGTTCGTCTCGGGAGCGGTGGGAAACAATCGAGAAATGGGAGCATTCTATCAAATAAGCTTTTCTTCTGCCGTCTCTATACGTCTATGAACGTTTTTGCACGGTTGGGCGCCAATGTCTATGATTCGGCTCGTGGAGAACCGAGTTGTAGGACAAACGCGTCAATTTTGTCGATGAGCGTTTGGCAATTAACTTCCTCGTCAAGAAAGTCCTTGTCCACGTTGACACGACACACGCGGTTTTGATCCAAGGTTGACAGCCAATCCTCATGTTTGGCGATCAACTGATTTTGGTACTCAACCGTCACACTGACCTCTTCCGTTCGGTCGCGCTTGCGAAGTCGAGCCATGCATGTGGATGTCTCGCACTCCAAGTAGATATGGCCATGAATGGTTGGACTATTGCGAACGGCAAACTGATACCATTCATCGTACAGCACCCACTCCATTTCGTTGATGTTGTTCTGCTCTCGCAACATTTTCCCAAATGTGTTACGATCTGAGAACCACGAGCGTTCCAGAATGACGACAGGAACATCGCCAGGGATCGTGGCCAGGACCTTTGTGACGCTTTCGATGCGAGAAAGCACACAATACGTCTGAAAACTAAAGGCATATCGCAACTTGTCTCCGTAGAATGCTTGCAGCAGATTGTGCTTTCCTCCGACATTTTGCCATTGGTCCACCGGTTCCTGGACAAAGCGCCAGTTCGGTCGGCGCTGTTGCAGCAGGCGAAGAAGGCTGGACTTGCCTGTGCCGATCGCAGCTTCAACCGACACGACGATCGGTGGCTTGCATGCCAACACCTGGGGAATCGCGTAGGCACCCATCGGCAGCAGACTGCTTGATGGCACCGCGGCGCTAGTGCTCTTGGCCGCGCGGTGGCGTTGCGTCAAGTCCTCGTTGCTGACGTCGACGCCAAAGTCCCGTTGTGTCGTCATTTTAAGCTGAAAGGGTCCTGTAAGAGAAACAAACAGGAAATTGAATTTTGTGCGCCCCGCGCAACGAGATTTTTTGCTTACTTCTCTGCAAACGATCAACTCACATTAGTGAATCTCATTGTGGGCTTTGCGGCAAGGAGTTCCTCAAGTTTCCGCTTCCCGAAGTGCAAGTGCCATTCGACGCGCTGAACATCGTATCTCGGGATGCGTTGGTTCAAACGAAACTGTTCCTTTATGTACTTCTTTAAGCCAGTTCGAGTGGACTCGTCCTGTTTTTGTTGGGCCGCTTTCATGAAGTGTCGATACAGTCGCAGCACTTCCAGTTGAACACCACTGAGACGGCGGGTCTCCGTCGACGCGCGAGTTGGCACCTTTCGGTCTGTTTGTGGGGATCGCAATGGGTGGAAAATTGCATCCCGGTGAATGTCACTAGTGAGGGTAAATGGAACATTGGGCATTTGCTTGCGATTCGCTCGTTGATGCCTCAGCAAGAAATTGCGGCGCATCGGGGGGGAATGTGAAGGTGCGCTGTTTTGGGAAGGGATGTGAAACAACTTCTGTTACGGGCACGAAGTCAGGGCACGAAGAATTTATGAAGTCTGTCACTCGATGCGTGAAAATGCGAAGGAATACTGCTTGTTGTGGGGGGATCTGGCAATCACAACAGAATCCAGCTCCAGATGTAGCGCCCTATGCTCTTGCAGATGAGAGCTGTTCACGGTCGCGCAAGCGAGATATTCTCCCGAAGGGAGCACACACCCAACCCACGATCGCTAATTGTCGCGAAACTTTTCCGCGTGGAAGTCGCAGTGCCTCACTGCGAGTCGCAGCGTTCCTTGCAGTAGTAACGATGTTTGTTTAATGGCGGAATACGTCGTCTGTGGTTCAAGCGTGTTGCACGTTGCGTCGGACAATATTTCGTCGATGTGTTTCAACTCTTCGCGGGCCGCAGACGCGAGCTGTTCGTATGTTTTTTGCAACAAGGTACCGGATTTCTCGCTCGTTGGGGACTTCAAGAGTCTTTTCCGTTCTGGTCCGGAAGCGAGGTTGACGGCTACACAATTCAAGAGTGGCGCCTTGGGCGTTCCTCCGATGTCAAACTGCAATGCAGCGTAATGGAGAATACAGTATTCTCGGGCACCACTCGTTTCGGTTGGCACATTGACGTTCGCGTCTATACCTTTTGGCGCGGACAAAGCCTTCGAATGTGCCATCAAGTATCGGCCGGGACCTTGCAGATAGTTGACAACTAATTCCTCGCCTTGCTTCGCCCCTTGTGGTGCTGTGAGTATTATTTGGTTGCTGTCCCTGTCGAATCTGAAGCCAAGGCCCGCTTTCTCATTTGAAACTCGTGCCAAGTTCCAAATGGGCAGGATGGCCTGATCTTGCAGGTTCGACTTTAGGAAAAACATCATCGCCCACGTGACCTCAGCAAGTGAAACGTTGCGATTCAAATCCACAAAAACCGAACGGCGCAAGTCGACCGGAATGGTTTGATTGTTCATCATCTGATTTAACATTGTCTCGGCCAAGACCGTTGTTTCCGTCAAAATGTACGTCCCGTTGCGAGTGGCGGAGTCCAAACAAGGAAGAAACGAAGCTGGCCATGTCAAACATCCAGGGATAATATCGGGCAGCATAGAAAACCACCCATGCCACTGAGATGAAGGTCCTCGACGACGTTCATGCAAAATGCGAGTCGCCCAAAACAACAAATGATACTGTCCGGGAATTTTTGTTCGTAGTAGTAGTAGCATGTGGCGCAGCGTCGCACCGTTGTCGAAATTGAGCAACTGTCCGACCGGTCCATGGTTTGTGTTGTTCAGATCGATAATTGCACTAATGGGAAACTCGAACACCTTGGAATTCGGCTTCACGGTTTTTTGTACCCTTACGGACGTCGAGTCCCATGCCTCTCCACGAATGTCAAGAATCCCAGTTCCGTGAGTAGCGGCCACGAACGGGGCGATTCGGTTTGCGGCAAAAAAAATTGCAACATAAATGCTCGCAGCAAGAATTGAAATGCACCAAAACAGACGAATCGGCCACGGATTTCGTGAAGGAGTTGCGACGCTTTTACGGCTCATCGATTGGTACTAAGGGTAGTAATTTGCAAAAATCGCAATCGGAAGCGTAGCATTATTCGGGACAAGGTTCATGTCCAAATCCACAGGCAAGGTGTTGCACGTCAACAAAAGGGGTCATCTGACCGTCAAGCAAACAACCTTGCGTTCAAAATTCGCTCACCATGCTCCTCCCATTCGGACCTCTTCGTTGCGAGTGATTTGAAGCTGTCAAGTTGGGCTAGAAAACTAGCGCCTGTCCACGCCGTGAAACGGCGGCCCTCCGGTGCGTGTAACTTTAAGCGACAGTTCTTTGGAGTGTCCTTCGCAAGCTCCGAAATCAATCGCTCATTAAGCTTCTCGGTGAGCGTCGTTCCACCGGCAACGAAAATTCCTTGATATAAACTCTGTCTAACATCGAGATCGCATCGTCGAATTGTCTCATGCACAATTGCCGTGAGACCAGGATGTTCATACCCACCCAACGACGGTGCAAACAGCAAGTCGGGTGCATACATGGCGTCATTCGAGAGGGCGATTTCGTGCCCATCCGGAAGCATGTGCCGTACTTGCGACGACTTGTTCCCATCATCGGTCCGCCGCACCGTGCTTGACACCTTGCAGTGCATCTCCTTGATATCACGAACGATGCTACATTCAGCAGACGTGTCCAAGAAACATCCAGATTGTCGAAGCATGTTTTGGAGAAACAACGTCACATCCTGTCCGGCAAAATCGACACGTCGCGCACAATCACGAAGGGAATAGTAGTCGACAACCGGACTCGTTTGCGTAACTCCTTCGCCAATGTCCAACACTAAACCGGTCGTGGCACCTGATGCATAAAGCGACAGCACACCCTGAACCGCAAACAGCAACGCTGGAACCTGGCATTCCTCAAAAATAAACTGAGCCATTTCACTTCGCTGATGTCGATTCACGTTTGGTGCTTCGGTGAGCAAGAAGGGATGGTCTCGAAACTCGACGCCAGTTTGAGCGACCGCCTGCTTTAAGACCAACTGAAAACCTCGAGCATCTCGAACATGGCCGTGGAACATGGGGTTCGATAACTTGAACAATCCTCGACGTTCAATATCCTTTCCGGTGAGAAGCGATGCATCGCTCGCAGAAAGAGACGGCATGATGCGCTTGTGTTTTGGGATACCAACCACGTTTTCGATGATGCGCGGGGCATCGGCGCCTGCTACTTCGGCTTTAATGCTGCCCGAACCAATGTCCGCGACAAACGTCACATTGTCCATTATTGCAATCTAAGATGATTTCTCTGAACACAAAAAAACCTCATTCGCCAAAAAAATTATTTCCCACTGACCCTCAGCTCAACGGAATGGCCTCAAAGTTGCTCATAACAAGCGCCTCAAAGCTTACTTGGCGTGAGCCACGATGCTCGCAAATCTTGCGGTGCTGCGCCGTTGAGACACATACTGGCTGTCAACTTCCCAATTGCGTCACTGCACATCGCGCCATAGCCATTGCCACCAACGCATACAAACAGCCCTAAGTCATCGACGACATCCACGTACGGTTTTCCGGTTGCCGTGCGACACAGCAAACACTTTTTACTCGAAAATCGATTCACGCGTACCTGTGGCAGCAAACGCTGAAAAACGTGGACGAGGACCGCTTCTTGTTCACTCGTATCGGCGGCCGTGAACCACTCCTTCACTTGCTCATAGTGTGTGGGAAACACATCATGTCGCAAATTGGCCCCTAGTTTGATACACCATCCATCTGATCCCCCGTAGTCCATAGGAGGCACCAAGTAAGGCCCTTCGTAGTCACCGTGTGACGGTTCATCTTCCCACAGCAAAGACGGTATCTTCAAAAGTCGTGAAGCTTCCTCCTGGCCAATGTGAGCTAGAATCACCGTCTCCGTTTTCAATTTTATGTCAACTGCACGTGGAAGTAGCCCCGGAAGATTGGCAAACGCACCCGCACAAACAACGACTACTTTCGACTGCAAGGCAGTCCCCGAAGCTACACTGACTTTGTAGCTTTCCGATTTGTGCATTCTTCGAACATTTGTTACAATGTCATCGATGTAGTGGCGCACTTCGACTCCACGATTCTTCACTAGAAACCTTTGCAGTTGTGCGGCCTTCAGTTGCGGAATCGACAGGTATCCAGCGTGTCCCGTTTCAAATATGGCCCTCTTTCCTCCAAGTCCCTTCGCGTTGTAAGGAGAAACACGTTCGATCAGACGGGTCGTTGTAGCTTCATCACGCACAACCATGGAAGTGCCATGTAAAGAAAAGACGTCGATCAAACTCCCCACAGACCCAAAATAGTGGTCTTTTTCCTCGGCTTGAGTCGACACCAAGATGGTGCCGTTTCGCGACACAATTGATCTTCCGGTTTCTTGTTCAAGGGCAACAAATCCGTTCTGCGCATCAACATTCAACCGCGTCCAACAAGCATCCAATCCGACCGTGCGAACCACGCGGCCCATGTCACGATGAGAACTGAAAACACCTCGATCGGGTCGATGATCTTCGGGGCCAACAAGTGCGACCTTCAAGTCTGGTCGCATCCTGGCGATGTGAGCAGACGTTGCAAGGCCGAACAATCCTGCGCCGATTACAAGTATGTCGTACGTCATGTGTTACTTTGGAAGCTGCTTTGTGACAAAATGCGGTGGTTACAAATAGGATAACAGGATAAGAAAGAAAAAAGAAGGTTTGATCAGACATAGTTGTAACGCGTGCTAACAAGCTAGCAAGTGACAACTTCGATTGTCCTCAGGATCTTCAGGTGGACGAACGAGACAGAAAACAAATAAAAAGTAATACCTTTTTGAAACGATTTTTTTTTACGGCACGCACCGTACGAAAAAATTGTAGGGAAGAATAAAGGGGCGTGTCTTCCGAGGAGTCAGCCACCCCAAGCAATGACCACTATGCAAAATACGACGCGTAGGTTGTACAGCGTCGACGCGTTTGTCATGCCGAGATACAATCGACGGGCAAGTCGACGTTGTGCACGACGTGGAGGAAGGTTCGCGACAAAGTTGCGGAATTGAACCCGCGACCATCGCGAACGAAAACTGGAGGCAAAACCCAGTCTTCGTTACGGAGACTTCTCGAACTTCAGGCTTTCCTTCCGTCTCAACGGCTGTCTCGGAACGCTCATGTCACGCAAGAAATGTTCAGCGTTCGCGAGTTCGCAACTGCAGCACGTTTGTGTCTGCGGAAACGTCCATGCGGATCACGGTTTCAAACAGGCAGGACACATTGCACCACCGATGTGACTCGTGCCGGAACCGGAAGGACTTTGGACTGAGTTCCAGTCAATGTGGAACCGCGGTTCGAAGTTTCGGATCAGCATGCCCGCAATCCGACGGCGACTGAATTCTTCATTGGCGAAATCATTGAGTGGAAACTGTCATTGATAGTGGAAACTGTCAACAAGAACCTCCGGCCATAGGTTACAGTCAATTTCGACGGCAACTTTCTTCCGTTTTCTTTTCTTGCGAGGCGAATCCTGCATCTGAGCCCATTTCGCAAGGCCTCCTTGAGCTGCCCGACATCTTCCGCTCCATTAAAATCAAATCAAAATCAAAACAAATCAAAACAAATATGCAATTACACGTCGAAACGATCACAAAACGGTTGCTTCGGATTACGACGGTGACGGTGCTTCTTGCGCCTCGCTCAGCAACTCGCCAACTGAGGTTTGACCGGATGTCGCGACGGCAAGAGGAGCAAAGGATTGCCACAATTGTTGCACCGCGGCTGAGAGGTCGTCGATGGTAATTTGTGGCACGGCGACTCGATCCGTGCCCAAAAAAGTCGGAAGTAAGTTGTGCAAGCCTACGAACAACGACCCCGAAACATGATGACCTGCCGGCGGGGCGATCAGAAACCGGTGCTTCACGTCCGCACCGGCCACGCTTGCGTACCGGACTGCCTCTCCTCGCCGCGCGCCTCGCCGCGCGTGCGCTTTCACGTACTTCTAATTGTTCCTCTGGCCACGCTTCGGTCACGAGCGCTTCATCCGCATTCGCGGCCACGAGCATCGGGTCTGCGTGGCACATCAGCCACGCCGCTCGGTTCCAATCCTTAGGGGATAGCGACTCCGCGTACCGCTTTGCAAAAGTCAGCACCGACGTGCGCCCGTGTGGGTCACCTCAACAACGATGATATCGGCCCAAACCGCTCCGGGCGCGTTAAGCACTATGTAGACACCCGGCCGTAGCTTGTTTAGAACTTCGTCCATGTGGTATGTGAACCTCACAACCTACGCGCACGCGTCGTAGTTTGCATAGTGGTCATTGCTTGGGGTGGCT
>ERZ1292630.3811-Hain-H41-02um-R3-3811-length-13022-cov-7_pt1 | contig 13022 bp, 8 predicted proteins | sample MGYA00564408_ERZ1292630 | MGnify/ENA primary metagenome ERZ1292630 (study PRJEB36523, sample SAMEA6512641) | groundwater metagenome | collected 2019-01-08 | study: AquaDiva: Metagenomics assemblies of 32 groundwater samples | reverse complement strand
GCGGCGGAGGAGGCGCAGCAGCGGGCATCGTGGCAGGAGCGCGCTATGATCGCCGAGGCCCGTGAGAAGCAAGTCCGCCTGGACCTCGATCGCGCCTTGAGAGGTCTTGTGACGACGTCGAAGGCCGCAGCTACCGCCGCCACCCCGGCTGGAGCACCTCGCGACGACGACGCTCGGACACCGCACAGGGAGGCGTCGCCGTTCAGAGCGCTTCTGCAAGGCGCGACGGCGATGCTCCCGGCCGCAGCGTCCGATTGGATCGCAGCACACACCACAGACACCCCGCCAGCCGCGGACATGCAAACATTTTTTTCAAAAAGCGCGTCGGAAATACGGCAACGATCTGGCATGTCTGCCGGCTCCGCGTTACCGCAACAGCTTCCGCTGTTACCCCCGGAAGTCGAACGACGAGAAACCAACTTGGCTGCCTTGTCGCGACCTAATGTGTTCCACACCAGCCTACCCGCTAGAGTGGATGACGTGCTCAGCCACTTGGGACTGACGGGCAGCGGGTCGTTGAAAACGGCTCGGGAAAGGAGGTCCGCGACACCTGCATCCGGCACTGAAGCGCGCCAGAAGGATCCGAAAGAACTGCTGAAGGACGCGCAGGCTATCCTCCGACGTCTTCAAGACTCACGCGCCGCCGCGAGCGGCCCCTCGTCTCAGAAACCCGAATCGGGCGACCCGTATCCCGCACAACCAGCTGAAAGTCAGCGAGATTCCAATACGGTGAAGCGGTCGTCGGCGCCGTCTTCTTCCGCAAAGCCGCCCCTCGTTCCCACGTCTGCCCGCGATGCTCCGGTGCTCCTGTGGGGAGACCATGAGGGGAAGTCTCCGTTCGATCACAACACCTCGAGACATCTCACACCCAACGACGTGAATCTCGTGAATGCGCTGTTGGCGGCCACACCGCAGCGTCGCGGGGATCACCGGACGCCGGCACTGCTGGCCACCTCTCCGGCTACTGCGACAGCAACTGTCAATGGTGGTGGTGTCCTTCGTGAACTGGCAAGTGATCTGCAGGCGCAGTTGTCGCGGTTGGTGGAGGAACGCGATGCCCTAGACCGACAGGCCGCGCTCGTGAGAGAGAAGAAACAGAAATTGGTGGATGCATGGCCGAAGTCAGGCCCCATTGTTGACGAAGCCCCTGGACACGGTCGCGGTGCCGACAGCGAGGGAGCGCCCACGCAGCGCCAGCTGGACGTCGCACACACCATCATGTCGAAAGTCGATCAAGCGCTCCAGCAAATAGAAAGCAACCGGCGTTCGGTGGCGGCGAAGATTGATCAAGTCAACCGTCAACTGCGTGCGATGAATTGATCCCACCCGCCATTTCCGCTCGCTCCCAAATTTTCGGGTCGGCGTGGGGAAACCGACATCCCTTCTACGGACTAATTGGTTTGGTCGCCTCCTCCCCACTCCTCGAACCTTCGGCGATAGCAAACTGGAGCGTCGTCGTGCGCACCTCTTTTTGACTGAGATTCTGAAGTTTCGCGTCGTCGTTCAGATATGCCGCGTGAAATCCTTACTGTGCAGGTGGGGCAATGCGGCAATCAGCTCGGCTGTAAAATGTGGGACGTCCTCGTCGAGGAGCACCTCAATGCCATGCTGCAGCCGCCGGCACCGCCTCATGCGGTCCCTTCCTCCTCCTCCTCCTCCGCCTTCTCGCTTCATCCCACGGACGCGGCCTTCGACGCCCTATCCTGCATGTTTGAGTACATTCCACATCGCCACCTGCCTTCGGGCGCAGACTCCTCGGTATCGGGCGAGCCGACTGTATTACACGGTCGCCGAGGTTACGAGCCCACGGCGGCCGAGCGACACAGGCAAAGTGTCCTCACTCGTCAGATGTTCCGCGAGCGGCTGCGTGCCCGGTGCGTGGCGGTGGACCTCGAGGAGGGGGTCCTGAATGCAATGAGTCGCGGTCCTCTCGGCAATCTCTTTGACGCCCGGCATTTTGTGAGCGACGTCAGCGGTGCGGGCAACAACTGGGCAGTCGGCCATCTAGAATATGGCGACCGGTACATCGATAGCATCCAGGAAAGTGTCCGACGAGCGACGGAACGGTGTGACTCGCTGCAAGGATTCCTCCTCATTCATTCGCTCGGCGGCGGTACGGGCAGCGGACTGGGATCTCGCTGCCTTGGCATGTTGGAGGAGGCGTTCCCCGACGTCTTTCGCTTTGTCGCGGCGGTGTTGCCTCCGATGGCGGATGGCCTTGAGGATGTGGTCACGGCGCCCTACAACACGTGCTTCGCCCTCAGGGAGGTCATCGAGCACGCGGACTGCGTGTTCCCAGTCGACAACAGCGCGCTGATTGCGATGAGCGACGCGGCGCTCAAAGGCAGTGGGGCGGATGCGTCCCCGCCACAGCATGGGTTACCACCGTCTGCATTTTCACAGCAGTTGCGGCGGCCGACGGCCAACGAGGCGAAGAAAGCCTTTTCCATCGCCGAGCCCACTGCGACCAAATTACCTTTTGACTCCATGAATAGCATTGCCGCGCAAATGCTGTCAAACTTAACATGCGGTGTGCGCTTCCCGGGCAGTTTGAACATGGACGTCAACGAGATCAGCACCAACCTCGTGCCGTATCCGCGGCTCCACTTCATGGTGCCCTCGATGTCGCCGCTGAGCGCGACCAGACACAATCTCGCAGGGGCCAAGCACATTGACGGCATGTTTGCCGATCTCCTGCAGCCCGATCACTCATTGCTCACGTGCGACGCCCGCCGCCACACGTCCTTGGCGTGTGCGTTTCTAGCCAGAGGGCACGACGTCGTGGTTGAGGATTTCACCCGCAATGTGCCCAAGGTGTTCGCTCGTATGCGGATGGTGTACTTCAACCCCAACGGTTGCAAGACGGCCATGTGCTCGCAGCCGCCGGTGGGGCTGTCGCAGGCCATGCTGATGCTGAACAACACGTGTGCGATGGCTGACCCACTGAGCGTCGTGCGAGACAAGTTCGCGCAGTTGTACCGTGTTCGCAGCCACGCGCACCACTATGAGCGATATCTCGAGGCGACGTACTTCGAGCACACGTTGGACATTATCTCGTCGGTCATCGACGACTACGCAGGATTGAATGAGATGTATGCCGGCGCCGAAGGGGTGCCGAAACCGCCTCAGTCCCTGCGGCAGTTCTTGACCTTGTGAGCCTATTTTTCCCCCCCTTTCCGGACCGCAAAGCTGAAATCGGTCTCTCTCGCTCACGTTATCTCCCCTTCCGGCCTTTCCATCCGCCAACCACGTGAAACCAGAACTCTTCCCCGCGGTGAAAAACACGGCCTGTGCCGCCTCCTTCCGCACTGCGGTAGCTCTTTCACGCAGGTTTGATACACGCGCTCGTTGGGAAAATGACGACGCCCCCGCTCGTTGCCAGCACATCCGGTGTGGTGACGGCGGACGCCTCGCAGGCACCGCTCGCACCGGCCGCAGCCGCGGAAGCCCCCGGAGAAAACGCCGCTGCCGCTGCTGCCTCCAACACCACAACTCATGGGCCCCGACCGATTCAGTTTTTGACCGTCGACGGTCCGGTGGATGAAGATACCTCTATCATTCGCTACGACGTTCCGTATGCCCCCGACGACCCCAAGAAGTCCGCCAAGTATCGCCAACGGCTCGGCTTGCAGCCGGAGGTGCGCCTCCCCGATGCCAACGCGCGAGCGATCGTTGACGGCCTTATCTCGCCGCGTCAGTGGTACGATGAGCAAGGGCTGCGGTGGGTGCAGCACGCCTCGCCTTATCCCGCCGCCCGCATCGACGTTGTGCGGACGAAGGAGCGAATCGATGCGATGATGCGGCAGCGTGGCGCGAAGCCTACCGGTGTGTGCCCCATCCGCTCCTTCATCTGCGGCGAAGGCTTTGCCGAAATGATACGCGAGGTGGTGGCGGAGTCGTGGGAACGCGGCTTGCTGCTGCTAAAGATCCATTCCGAGCGTGTGCTGGCGCAAAAGGCGCATCGCGAGCTCTTCGAGTCGCGGTGTGGCTATGCGCTGCGTCTGGCGTTGAAGGGTGAAAAGGATACCACTTCCATGGTCGCGCGCATTGAGCAGCTTCGGCAACGGAAAGCGCAGCTCAGCAGCACGGAGGACGAGTTTAAGAAAAAATGTGAGGACATCAAGGCCATCTCGGATCAGGCCATGAAGGAAGATGAATTTAGACACAATCAGGAGCTCGTGGGGTTCAAGCGCGAAGCCGCCCAGAAGAAGGCCCTCCTGGAATCCTTGACCGCCCCGACGAAAAAATAGTCGTTTTTGTAGAATTTTCGGCTTTTTTTCCTTTTGGGCTGGGATTTTTGTAGGGTCGCGGAGGCCCCTTTCATCGACAGCTCTGTAGGACGGCGCGTCAAGTCGACGGACGCACAACGATGCGTAGTGTAGTCAAAGCTGTTCGTACCCCAGGGTTTTTTTTGCTGCTGCACTCTTCTCGTGATCAAACATGTTTGTGTTGAAATGATGGATGGTCGGGGCGGGATCATCGCTAAGTGAACCCCTTTTCTTTCAGTCGTGGTCCTTTAGACGAGCCGCTCATGATCGGGGCGGGCAGGCGGCGCACGTCGGTGGCGGCCAAAATTGGCCATGAGCAATCGACGGCCAGTGGTGGATCGCCGTTGCAAAATCCATCGGGTGGTGCCGCGAACTACAGCGGCGAGTATTACAACAACAATGTGCCGGGTGACCGCCGCGGTCGCACACCGGACGCCATCGCGAGCCCGGGCGTGAGCGGCATCAACAACAACGGCGAGCCGCAACACGGACGGCGAGCGAAAACCGTTGATCCCAATGGCCAGCGCGAGCGCATGGCGGTCGCGGAACGGCAGGCGGCCTACCACGCCGAGCTGAAGCGGCAGGTGGATGAGGAACGCGCGCGCAAACAAGCTGACAAGGAGGCCCGCAAGCGCGACGAAGAGGCACTGGAGCTCCGAGCCATTCAGGAACGTCAAAAGCTGGGTCAAAAAGAGTCCGAAGAGCAAAGAAAAGAAGGTGAGGCGAAGCAACGCGCCGAGCAGATGGCACTCGTTGGTCGCCGGGCGGCAAACCGACCGCCGCCGGCGCCTGGGGCGGTCGCCATCCCTGCGGCCGGCCCGCCACCGGTTGCCGTCCCACCAACGAACGTCGCGAACGTCCACGGTCGGCGCAATCCAAACGAAACGGCGCCGTCGGCGCTCGACGGGCAGGCGAAATTTGGCCGCCGTGCGGACGGCAGCGTCATTCCGCTCGCCGAAGGTGGTGCGGCCGCGTCGAAGGAGCAGCAGTATCGGGAGCAGCTGAAGCGGCAGTCGGAAGAGGCGAAGGAACGCAAGCGAATGACCGCTGAGAGGGAGCTGTTGGCCGCCAAGGAGTACGACGCTCGCATGGAGCGCTGGGCTCAGAGCGACAAACCTTTGGGAGGGGAATTGATGGCCCCGCTCCCACCCCGGGGCGTTGGTGGCCCGCAAGATGGTCGGGAGCACCAGCCACCACAGGCCGGCGTCCCTTTCTGGCTGCAAGGCGATGTTGCCCCTCCGCCGTTGGGGCAGCCAGCTCCTGGGCCATCACCGCGCAGCGACCACAGCGGCTCGGCAAATGATGGTGGCGCGGCTATGCACACCCCTCGCGATGGCTACGGGGCGGCGGCCTACGGAGCCCCTCCATACAGCGTCCAGCCACCCATGTACGTGCCGATGGCGTTTTCAGGTGGCCTTCCAGCATCGCAGCTCGCCGCAGCAGCAGGTGCCCCGGGTGGCGCCTCCGTGGCGAACCTCTATCCCCAAGGCCTTCAGGGCATGTTCTCCCACCCGGGCTTCGCGGCGCCACTGACGACGAACTCCGCGTCGTCGGCCTACGTGCCCGCGAGCAACACGGAGGTCGCGATGCTGCGACAGGAAATTCTGACGTTGCTGACCGATCAGCGTCGTGACATGGAGGACCTGCGCGGCGGCGGTGCGGCGGGGAACCTCTACGCCGTGGGTGGCCCCCAGCGGTTGGCCCTCGTGGCCGCGAGCAGCGGCGTGAGCATACCGACGCCCAACATCACGGCGCCACCTCCCGCCCACCGCAGTCAGGGCGGCGGCTACGGCGCGCTTGTCGCGCGCGACACGCGATACGGTGAGACGCAGCAGCTGCTGGACCGCTTCCTCCGAGAGGATGAGGCAAGGCGCGAAGAAAGCGTCGCGCAGATATTTTCGCGGCCCGGGGGCCAGCACGTGCCGGGAGGCCACGACGGTTTACTGTCGCTCGGTGCAGAGAGCGGAGGGGGGAACCTGGCTATTGGCAGCGCCATTAGCCGGTTCGGACGGTGGCTCCGAGCCGGCTGGCAGCAACATCGACCTGTGTGGCGGGCTTCCTGCGTCGACTCAATTTGTTCGCGCTATTGCTCCCGCTGGACGGCAGAAAGGCGAGTCGTCTACATCACGACTCTCATGACCATTGCGCCCCCATCCAGTGTATGTTTCTACTTGTTTTTCGTAGTTCGTAGTTTGCTTATGCAGGGGTGTTTACCCCGTCGTCGGAATCACCACGCTGTTTTTTGACTTGACTAGTAGGACTGACGAGGCGCGTCCGTATTTCACGCAATTCCCCTTCACTATATTCTGTTCCTTCGCTCACACAGGTCGCTCGTAGCTGTCGTTGCTCCCACGTGTCCTTCTTGGTGACTGGACCAGTTTCGCGATGCAGCGTCATGGACTCGTCCGCCTCCCGTCAAGCGCTGGAAGATGACGTCTCACGCGCGGTGAAGCATCTCCTGGCCGCAACCGGCGGCCCGAGCGCGCTACCTGCGTTCGTCATCGCGGAAATTCCGCGACTGTTGGCCTTTTCCCCGCTGACTCAACAGTTGACATGGGGCGACTGTGGCGCTCATCAGGGCATCCAGTGGGTCGGCGTGGCTCACGCAGTCGTGTCGTCGACCGAGCCGCTTGAGTTTGTGTCGTATCCGCCCGCCGCTCCGTCTCCAGCGCCTCCCTCACCGAACGAAACGGCTGTCTCCGGTCGACTTGCTGATGTATATTCTTCCGGTCGCCGGATGTTCGTGACTGTTGACAGCATCGCCAAGCTGTTCCTCAACGACCTTGCCGCCGCCGCTCGCTTTGTCGATCGTTTCGCCAAATCTTTTGCTCTCTCCAATTTTCCGGATTTCGTTCAATTTCAAATCTCTCGCGTTATGTTGCACTTGGCTTTCGCATTGGGCAGCGTCCGTGCCTCGAATTTCGCCCCGGAGTTGGAGTCGTCCTTGGCTCGCGGAGATGTCGTGGATTGCATCGCACAAGTGGCTGTTTCTGCGTGGTGTTGCTCTTGCCGCGAACCGCGACGCGTGAACAATCTGCTGTGTGACATGGCCGATCTCGTCGATCCGTCCACGGGCTCAACGATAACATCGATTCCTAATGCCACGAAGGTCGTGCGGCCTCGCGTCAATCTCGTACTGCGTCGAGTTGACGGAATTTACATTATCCATCCGGCTTCCTCGATCACGTGTGCTCAGTTGCTTGAGTTGCTGAGCTCCGGCTTGGAAGTGCCCACCTTAAGAACCCTGGTCGTCACGGGCGTGAACGTTTCGGTCTTGGAAAACGGTGACGCTTTTGTCGATGCTCTTGCAGCCTTGTTGAAGCGACATCAAAATACGTTAACCAGAGTCGGCCTCACCGACAATCATTTAAGCGACGCTCACTTGAACACTCTGGCCAACGGGCTTTGCACTCCAGATGACCGGGTCCCAACACTCCCTTCATCTAGCGGCTGCGGATTAATCTTTTCCGTGACCGGAAATGCTACCTTGACGAACGAGGCAATTCCGTCACTTATTCAGATCTTGGAGCGTCACTTTCACCGCTTGGTAGCACTTCGACTATCCCTGACTAGCATCGATGATGCGTTTTGCGCATCCTTTGCGGAAGCGTTTTGTCGCCTGTCTGCCGCATCTACCGTTCCATCCCGGTCAATGCGGCTCGATGTCACGCTATCGCGGATTGGAGCCGAAGGCTTGGCACGGCTGTTTTGTGCTGTCACTTTCACGAGCAAAAGGCCGCGTCCAACCGACGTTCGCCTTCATGTCGTCTGCAGTATCGCCCAGTCCAGCGGCCTGCCGAACGACATCGTACTTGAAAACACAAGGGAAGAAATCATTGTTGTGTCGAATTTGCCCCCTTCACCTCCCCCGATTGCTGGGGAATGCTCAAACGACACAGCGCAACAGCGCGTGCGCGTCTCGCTCGCCAGATACCAAGCCGCGCTGTCGACGAACACTGCTCGCCAACATCGTTTCATACCGCCCATTTCGCATCTCAAAGATGCATTGTGCGTACGAGGAGGACGCAATGGGGTTGTGTACGACTTCATCGCCTCGCGGTACCCGCTGCTTGAGGCAATGGCGCAATACGGCCGACAGCGGTTTTCCTTCGCTGTCAACGGCACCCTTTCGCGTGACGATCCGGCTGCATCCTCCTACGACAACACGATATCCGTGTGCGACGTGATAGGCACCGGTGGCACCAGCGTCGTTTTGCGCGGCGTAGACCGCGGCGATGAATGGGCTATGCGCGCGTTGGCACTCGGCGCTAAGGAAGGCGAATGGAGCTGTGCGACCTCCTTCTCCTCGCCTCATTCAGAGGCTGCGCTCACTCCCGAGGTTGGAAAGCGCCTCGTCGCGTTGAAAATCGATTGCTCGTGGGCTGCGATGTGTGTGGAACATTCGTCCGTCCTCAACCTCGAAATACTGCGAGGGGTAGATCACGTCATTCAGTATGAGCTGATGTACCCCGTGTTGATTAAAGACGTGCCAAGCTGCCTGGACGACGCGCTTCCGTTGTTGAAGCAACGTCGTGCAGCTGCGTCCACTACAGGATTGGCAGCCGCGTCCACTACGACCAAAACGGACTCCTCGGCGAATGGTGGTGGTTCTCCCTTTGTCATGGTCACCGTGATGCCCTTGGCCACGACGGATCTTGAAGCCGCCTTGTTTCCCCGCCTACGACGACTCCAACACCATGCGACCACTCCGGAAGCGACATGTGCCAACCGTGAGCGCACAGTGCAACAAGGTTCGGTTGAAGCGCAAGGTGGCCACCACCCGATTCTTCGCGCCGTCATGCCGCCTTCGAACGCCAGAATAAAAACATTGGGCCAGCTCGTGACCGTATGGCTGAATGTTTTACAGCCGCTGTCAGCGCTTCACAACGCGAAGCCGCCTCAGAGCCACGGTGACTTTAAGCTGGCCAACGTACTGTTGACGTTTTCTGACGACGCTGCGCCGATTCGCGCGTTTCTGTCGGATCCCGGGGTGGTTCTGGCGTCCGCCGCCGAGCGCACTCGCTTTCGCGCAAACGGTCGCCACGGACGACGTCATGCCGCCCCAGGCTATGTCACGTTCACGGAGACGTACGCAAGCTGGGAGGCTCGCATTAATCCGTTTTACCGACCCTCGTATTCCGATGTATGGGCCATCGGTTGCGCGCTGATTGCATCGTTCTTTTTCATGGATGGTGCGATCGAGCGACTGATGCCCTTGTTACGGCGTTGCTTCCAGGCTCTTCCATCGAAACGCCGTTCCGTCGACGACATCCGACACCATCTGTCGGAGAAGGTGTCCACCGGCGAGGAGCTGTGCTCAATCCGCCCGTTGGAAGGCGCACCTTTGATGGCAAAAAATCGGAAAAATACTGCATTTCCGCACCACCACGTCGCAGGAGCATCGCTCGCTTCAGTATCGTACCGACCGCCCGATTCGCCGCGTCATGCGAAAGGGTGCACAGGCCGCGAACTTGTGCCTCGACCGATCCACGGCCGATGTCACCGACTCCGAGTTACGCGCCTTATCATTCGGAACGACCACTGTACGTTTATTGCGGCACGGCGACATTGACAGCTCGGTGAAACGTCTCGATTCGACCTTTTTGCTCCAAGGTTCGACGCAGTCGGATTGCACGTGGCGGGTTTTAGCCCTTATTGTCGCACACGACGTGGCCCGGCGCGGTAGACTTCCAGATGGCGCCCGAGACCGGGGTTGCCCCTCTGTGGCCGCAGTTTTCATTTCGGCGCGTCGAGTCCACCGACGCTTCGCAAAGATGGCCACCGAAATGGGTCTGCAAGCGGCATCCAAGCTACGTGACCCCAGTCGCCCACACAGCTCCGACCAGCAGTCAGCAGCAGCTAGCAGCGACGATGATTCGGAATCGGGCTCTTTCAGCAGCGGAAGCGGTTCACCACCCACAGGAAGCAGCGACCGTCTGTCGAACGACGATGAGGCAGCGCCCCTCGAGGCACGAGCTGCTGTCCCTCAGCACGTGATTGTGGACGTCCTCAAGGGAGTGGGTTACAAAACGACATCGGTGTCGCTGCAGCAACCTGCACCTGAGCGCAACGACGACTTTCTCAATTCGCTCGAGGGTTTCACCGGAGGATTCTTCCACTACCCCACGAGACGGTACCTTGTGGTCGTGAAGGTGTGCTCCAAAAGTCTAGAACGGCTCACGAGCTGCACCGGCTCGGGCAACCATCATTGCTTTGTACCCATCACTCCGCTTGCGGAACACAGTGGCAAAGTCATCTTGGATTGCGCGTGTGATCCCGGCAGTCCCGGAACTCGTGGCACCAAAGGTTTTAACCCGTTTCACAGTGCCCATTCGGTGCTTCTTTGGCGTTGGAAGCAACCGACGACGTCGACTCCTGAGGTAGTCCTGCTGAGGGAATCTTTGTCGGGGCGCGACTACTCTCTTCCGTTACGTGACTTGGCGAAGTACGCCTTGGCTATTTTTGGCGTGGAACGGATCGATTCCCCGGACCCTGCTGCTAACCCAATCATCTCGCTCGATCACGACCACGCCTGTCTCATGGAAGGCTTGGAAGCCCGAGCCGCGGACTGTAACATGGAGCCGACCGCAGATGACGACTTGGAGTCGTCTGACGAGGACCTCACCGAGATGGAGGAATGACGTCTTGACGCCGCAGGGGACGGTCATGGTTTGAGGTTCAAAGAGAGAGGGCGAAAATACTTCTACACGTGGAGAGGATGCGTATAGTATGTGGGCCGACCTCTTTGCCAAGAGCGCAATATCATTGGGTGCCTTGCCATGCCTTTGCTGTTGTGATGTCACCCCGCTCGCAACTCGCTCGGCTGTTTTCTTTTACATAGAACTATGTCCGTTCCAACGCTGCTCGCCTCCTCCGAGTCCGGCATCATGCCCCACGAAGGGCCTCTCATTCCGGAAGCCTCGCATCATAAATTTAGACGACGTGCGCCACAGGACAATGTATGCCGCGTTGAAAACGTCATTTTCCGCTCCCAGAATCCGTATTTGGACGTCGTCGTGGACCAAGAAGTCGCCTTCGACCTTCCGCAGTATTACGAAATGAAGCACTCCATCGCGAAAGGGACTTTCGGCTTCGTGGCAAGGGGGGTGGATCTGTCGATGACCGTCCCTTCCCTACCGGCGGCCGCATCGGCGCCCGACGTCGTGCCCATTATCCAACGCGGGGCGTCGATGATTGTCGACGACATCCCCGGCGCCAACTCTAGCTTCGGTGGGGCCGCCAACGCCTTTTTGCTCGCGGGGGGCGACGGTGGCGCGGGCGCGACGGCGACCAACAGCGCGGACGCGGCGGCCAGCGGCGGCGATGCGGCCGCGTCGGACGGCGTGGCCATTAAGAAAATTCCCTCGGTCTTCGTGGACACCCGCTTCTGGATCTGCGCCATTCGCGAGCTCACTTTGATGCACTTCGTGAACCACAAGAATGTGATGGGTCTACGGAATTTCTACATCGGCGTCACCGATCCCACCCCAGGCGGCCTCCGGCAATCGAAGCGGTCCTTCGAAACGCTGTACTGCGTGATGGACTGCATGAACATGTCGCTGCGGTCGTACCTAACGTGCAATCCCGACGTGGCCTGCGTGCCACTCCCGCCTCGGCTTCGAGAATACTTTCCCGCCGACGTCACGACCGTGCGACCGTTGAACTTGGATCAGCGGAAATACTTGCTCTTTCAGATCATATGCGGACTGGAGTACTTACACCGATGCACCATCGTGCACCGCGACTTGAAACCCGAGAACATCTTGATGACGACAGAAATGGAAGTGAAGATCTGCGACCTAGGGCAGGGGCGGGGCATCTTGACAGGGTCGATCGCGAGCACCGAACGCATGACGTGCACCTTATTGTACGCCGCGCCCGAGACGCTCGTCGTCGGCCAAACGGAGGCGTCGTCGTCCAACTTTTCGTTGGACCAGCTCCGCGCTGGGGACGTCTGGGCTGTCGGCTGCATCTGGGCGGAGATGGTCCTGGGCACGCGTTTGTTTGAAGTCGAGGGGGCGCAGATCGCCGTCCTGAAAACCATGTTTAGCGTCCTCGGACGACCGACGGTGTCGGAGCTCCGGCAGCTGACGGACCACATGACGGCCAACGAGAAGCGTACCGTGGACCAAATTATCGAGCGGGGCAATTATTCCACGGCGTCCGCGCTGCCCAGCATGCTGCGCGCCGCGGACCCCACCATCGCGGAGGCCGAAATTAGCGTGATCACGTCGATGCTGTGCTGGGACCCTCTCGCACGAGTTGCGTTGCACGCGGTGTTAGTGGGCGACATTTTCTGTGAGTGGTTCTCCGAGGATGACATTGGCGAGCCGCAACCGTATCAATACAAGACGAAGACCGAGATGGAGCAGCCCGAGTTTGCCCGCAGCCTGCTGTGGGAGCTGTTCCTCACGCACCATCCGGAGCTGCGCAACGTCTTGGACGGCAGCACTACGCCGTCGCCGCAATCCACGGAAGGCATGGTGGCCGCCGCGAGCACGTAGTAGGAGGCCTTTTGACCATTGGGCTTACCACCTGCTGTGGCTGGGTTGCTCGGTCATTCCTCCTACGAAGACCGCGGCACATCGCGAAACCCGTTCGGTCCCTCTGCGCTGCACATGCCAGGGAGCACAGAGGCTAAACCTCCCCCTCCTCCTACCTGTGTGTCCGTGTTTCCCTCCCTTTCATTCCCTCGCATATAGTGTTTGGGGGGGGGGGGGGGGGGGGGGGGGGGGGGGGGGGGGGGGGGGGGGG
>ERZ1292630.3810-Hain-H41-02um-R3-3810-length-13026-cov-6_pt1 | contig 13026 bp, 8 predicted proteins | sample MGYA00564408_ERZ1292630 | MGnify/ENA primary metagenome ERZ1292630 (study PRJEB36523, sample SAMEA6512641) | groundwater metagenome | collected 2019-01-08 | study: AquaDiva: Metagenomics assemblies of 32 groundwater samples | reverse complement strand
GCTTCGCGAGACTGCTTCTTCGTGTGAAAGCGACTCTGGCGCCTTCGCTTTTGACGTAGCCGAGAGGCCGTTTTTTGTCGACGATCTCGACGTTGGCAGACGACGGCATCCACCCTCCATGTGGATCCCGCCGCCTGTGCGAGCTTCCCCGGCTGTGCGTGCTTCCCCGGCCGACGCCGAAGCGTTCGCACCTGCGCCACCGCCGTTTTAAGGGCCGCGTCTCGGGCGGCGAAGTGACGACCCCGTCAACGATGATTTGAGCGAAAGCGACGATCCGCCAGCACAGTCACCATGGGGACGACGTTCGATCCGTCGCCCTGCCGTGGACACCATCACATGATTGACGGCCAGCTTCACAGGCGTTCCCCCTCGGCGGCAATCATGTGACGGAGTGACTCGTGGTGTTCAAGGCCGTCATGTTCGTCGCGTCCGTTTGCCTTGCGTCGGTCTCAAACCCGACCAGGATGGCGATTGTTTTTCCAGGAACGGCGATTTGAGGCATCCGACTCGTGGTGAGCATAACCGCCTGTGCGAGAACCACTTCCTTCCTCTCCTATATTCCCCCCCTACGTGGTGTGGGAGGGCATCCTGTCATTGCACAGGCCTGAATGGCCAAAGTCCTGTCCTTCGAGGCGCGTGCCTCGATGCCTTCCGTGGTGATGGTGCCCTTACTTCGGCACTGGCGTACAGCACGCTGTGGCGCCTTCTTCCCGCGTTTCGGGGCTTTAGACGGCACCCAGTCCAGTTGCGAGTCCTTCCCTCGGAGACGAGTTGGGCACGCCTCCGTCAAGCCGATCCGGCGATGAGCAATCTGTGTCGTCGTACCCCACGCTTTCCCCATCCCCCCACAATGTGCTTCCACCCAGGCGCGCGATGTGGCCACGACGTGCGGTTTGAATGTAGACATCTTGCCAGATTTGCATTGGTGCTACAACTGTATCAAGGAAATGTTACAACGGGATTTCCTCGCAAGTTTCGACTATTTCGTGGCTGCCCGAGGTCGCGCGCCCACTGAGTCGCCCGGCGACCGTAACGACCGCGTGGTGCAGTGGGCGTGGGCATGGCCGGACCTCGCGCCGCACGTCACGCGATTGTTGTACGACGCCGAACATCACGTCCGCTGCAAACCGGATGGCGTCACATGGTCCGTCATGAATGAACGGTCGAGTGAGTGGACGACGGTATCATCTCATTTCTCTCCGTCGCCAAGCGCATTTGAAGCCGCGATAGTGTTCCACTCGGTCATTCGACCCGAAGGACCGCCACTGGAGGTCGCATTCTATCGCGGCGATGACACATACGGCTATGTCGTCCAGGGTGTGATTCGACGACTGGCACCCGTGCCGCCGGACGAAACGACGCTGTCCGGGGATTTTCCCTGCGACGCCGGTCGTGCCGCGCGAGTCAAACGGTGGATCCTTCGACAACAGACTGACGCGTCTCATGCGGCCGCGGCATCGACCTCCTCCTGTGTTTGCCTGACCTGCGATTTTCAGTTCGACAATGCCGCCGAAAGAACCATCCACGGTTCAAGCTCGCACTCTTGCGGTCCACCACCTCCAGTTCGTGATGAACTCTGGGATCGCATTACGGCTCTGCAAGCTGCTGTCAACCTCGTGTCCTTTCGTGTTCGGAAACAGCACCTGCTGGAGGATGGCAACCCTCTCCCGGGCTGGGGGTGTCCCAATATTCGTCATGTACGCGTCGGAGTGGATGTGGTGCCGCGAGGAGATCGCCGCCATCTTCCACAGTGTCCCATTCCATCGTTGCTATCGAGTCGCCGAACTGCCATTCGTTGTGTTCGACGGCCGATGTCCGCCTGTCTTGAGGATTTGTTGACGGTATCCGACGTGACCGATTTGCTGGGACGAGGAAATAGCCTCGGCATTCAACGGCATTTGGCATCGCTTCATGGCATTCGTTCAGCCAGCTTTGCTTCCGTCGTCGCTGGCCCGCACATCGGCGTCAACGATGAATATTTGCACATCTCACTTTTGATGTTCACGAAGCGGGGGTCCGAGCAAAGTCGTGTGTATGTTCACCGTTCGAACCCCCAAGATGGCAGGTGGGATGTCCTCCCATGTGACGCCGGAGAGGATCGTGAACAACGGGAAGCGAAGGACAAATTTGACGCCCAGGAACGGGAGCTCGAACAACGGGAGCGCATGGAGTTCGCTTCTGAGTCTTCAGAGACAGAGGACCCGCCTTCGGCCGAAAACGGGCGTGGTGCCTTGAACTCCGCCGTCCTTCGCGGCGTTCCGTCCGGTGCGCGAGCTACTTCCCTACGGGAATTCCTTCATTCGCTTTTGTCAAATGCAAATGTCGATGCGACCGCATTCGGACCGCCCGAAGATGTGACATCTGACCTGAATTCGCTTTTAGGTCAAGGCGACAGCCCACCTCCCTCCAGCTATTCCAGCGACAGGCATGTGACCGGCGAAGATAACTCCCTGATGACGACGAGGTTTCGCTGCGAAACGGAGTCAGTCACGGACGGTCTCCCCGGCGATGTGACTCCCGCCGCTAGCGCGGAAATGACGGTCGTTGCGCAGGACAGTACTTCTTCTTCGCTATCAAGTGAAGGGCCACCAGTTCGTCCGGCGCTCACGGAGCCCTGCCGCGCGCTCATTATGTTAAAAATCGTGGCTGCCACATGGAGCACGCAGCGACCGAAAAGAACCCCGACAGATTGGCAGCGCCCGGAGGGAGGCCACCCGAACACGGATGTTCCGTATGGCCGTCCTCGTAGGCCACCGACGCGCGCAGCGACAGCGGCTCTCGTAGGCCACCGAGGCGGCGCGGCGGGGCGGAGCCGTCTCGTCGGGGGGAGCTATTGATCACAGTGACGTCGGTGACGTGATGCGCTCGTTGCCAAGTTGGCCGTTCTCGTGTTGGGCGACAAGGCAAGTCATGCAGAAAAGTTCTCGCACGTGGCGTGTGTGTTTGCAAGCCACGGAGAGTATATCCCAGACGTAAGTGCTTGCGTGCGCGACGGCGGGAACGTGGTCATCCCAGATTTCGTCTCGGTGCCAGAATAGTGTTTGTGACATACTTTGGTCAGTGTTGATGTTCGACCTTCCTCGTCCCGTCTGTCGCATGGCAGGTTACTCACAGGCAACGAATCCGCCGTTGCAACACTGTATCAAGGAAATGTTACAACGGGATTTCCTCGCAAGTTTCGACTACTTCGCGGCTGCCCGAGGTCGCGCGCCCACTGAATCGCCCGGCGACCGTAACGCCCGCGTTGTGCAGTGGGCGTGGGCATGGCCGGACCTCGCGCCGCACGTCACGCGATTGTTGTACGACGCCGAACATCACGTCCGCTGCAAGCCGGGAAACGGTGGCATTCCCGACGATCCGGACGGCTCAACATGCGAAGTCTTGCACGGTCGGACTGGTGAGTGGACGACGACGGTGTCCTCTCATTTCTCTCCGTCGCTAACTGCGTTTGAAGCCGCGATAGTGTTCCACGCGGTCATCCGGCCCGACGGGTCGCCATTGGTGGTCACCTTCTATCGCGGCGATGACACCTACGTTGTCAACGGTGTGACTCAAGCACACGGACCAATGTTGCCCGGCGAGAAGACGCTGTCCGGTGATTTTCCATGTGACGTCTATCGAGCCGTGCGAGTCAAGCGGTGGATCCTTCGGCAACAGGTCGCTTGGACGGCTGAGCATGCGCGAGTAGATCCCGCGGTTGCATCACCGAGAGCAAGCGGCAACGCCGAGCCGCGAAATAATTCGACGTGTTCCGGCATGTCTGACACCGCGGAGGGTGAAACGTTGTCAACGATCGTGAGGGCCACTTCCTATTTTTGTCCCACTTGCGCTGCTACGTTCGACAATGCCGATGAAACGACTATCCACAATCGGCGCTCGCGGTCGTGCCGCCCGCCTCGATCATTAGCAAGTGCAGCTATCGGGGACCGCATCGCGTCGCAGCAACGTGACGTCAACGCCGTTTCATTTGGTGTTCAGGAACGGCACCTGAATTGCGACGGGAACCCAATTCCAGGCTCACCCATTCGAGTGTGCTGGGATGGTGTTCCGATGTTCGTCATGTTGGCGTCGGAGTGGATGTGGTGCCGCGAGGAGATCGCCGCCATCTTCCACAGTGTGCCGTTTCACCGTTGCTATCGAGTCGCCGAACTGCCATTCGTTGTGTTCGATGAGGCGTCCCCTGTTGTCCCGCAGCTGTCCGCGTGCTTCGACGATGTGTGGTCGGTCACCGATGTGATCGATTTGGTGGGACGAGGGAACCGCCGCGACATTCGGCCGCACTTGGCATTGCAGCAACAGCGACTCCGTGCGGCAAGGTCCGCCTGCGTCATAGCGGGTCCGCACATTGGCACCAGCGATGTGTATTTGCACATCTCGGTGTTGATGCTTACGAAGTGGGGTACCGAGACGATGCGAGTGTACGTGCACCGTACTGACGTTACTGATGGGACGTGCGTCTTTCGGCCTAACCTGCCGTGCGACGAGTGCGGCGTCATCGTGTGGGGCACCAGAGCGATTTGGGAACAGCACGACACCGTTGCCGCGTGGCGTGGAGTGTCGGGTGTCAAGGCACGCATGCCCCTGGTTGCCGACCGTGAGACCCTTGGAACAGTGAGCGTTGACGACTCGGCACTCGCACTTCATCGCGGTGGCTTCGAGCGTGACGAAGCTTCCAGTGTACGTGGTCGTCCCTCTGAAGCAGATCTGAACAATGCTGATTGTCACCGTATCCGTTTGGTGGACCGCAGTGTTCTTGTTCGGGAATTCATTGACGCTTTAATCAGTACCAGCAACCCCGCCGCCTCATCCAGCCACGAGGAGGGCGAAGAACATGGGCGACCCGCCTCCGCCGGCACGGCGACGGCCTCCAACCACGGCGACGGCAAGGAAAGCGATACGACTGAAGTGTCTAACAGCGATGCCAGAAGTTCCAGCGATACAGTCGGTGATGGTGTCAATTCCATTTCCGGATTGTCGACGCTGTCGATCCACACGACTCTGACGTCCGTTAGGGGAGGCAAACAAACGCACTCTGAACCAAACCCACCAGCGGCCGCAACATGCTGTACCGGGCAGAGGGTGGAGGCACTTCGCGCTCTCATTTACGTCGAAAATATCGGTCGCCACATCGAACAGGACCGCTTCCGTGACGATGAAGGACTTCGGCGCGCGCTGTGTGTGTCTGGAGCCGGTCACGTGTGCGCCTCGGAGGTGCCAGCTGTGACGTGTGCCTGCGGTTGCTTACACCCGATCCCCGGGAAGTTGGCCGTCGGTGCCATGACGCCGCGGCTGAGACCGTTCCGCTGCGATGCTGAGCATTGTCGGCGTCGACCGTTCGCCCCTTGTGACTCGGTGCTGGTGCTGGACTACCGTAGGCACTTCGACGTGGGCGTGTTCCTGGCGAACGCCGGACTGCAAACCGCTGTTCGATTCGGACGGGGGAAAATGTGTCGATTGCGTCAAGCCTGTCCGTCGCCGCGAAGCTGTTTCTTTCTTCATTTTCATTCTGGTCCAGCCTCCGTCGACAAGCGGCGACTCCGCGTGCTGCGCTCCATCTACGTGCGAAACATTGCTTCTCGTATGAATGCCTGTCAGTTCGTTCAAGATTACACGCTGCAACGTGCGCTCTCCGTCGGTGAAGGGTGCGTTTGCCTGGGCCACGACGGTCGCATGTTCTGCAGCCTGCTTCACTTCGATCATGGTCACGTTTTGTGCATACTTAAGGGTTGCCGCACCATCGAGGACTTGGAATACTTTGCGGCTGACTACAGCCTCGGACGTATCGTCACGCCCCTGCGCGGCGTCAACGCGTCGGCGACTTGGGAGATGCTGGAGACGGAGCGGAAGAAGGTCGAACGTGCTTATCAAGCAGTGTACCATACCAACGCTTCACTTCATTCAGGACGGAAGGAACCGAATGGAGTGCGCTGCTGGGAGGGGAGGTTCTAACGAACGGGTTTTTGCGTTGGGCCAAAGGGTTAATGCGCTGGACGCGGTTGGTGCACGAGATCGATTCGACCCTGTCCCTGTGTATCCAAACCATGGCACGACTGTTTCCGCAGGTGGGCGATCAACAAAACCTGGCCTTTCTCCTTGCGGCTCTCGAGGAGAGTATTCGGGGGATGGATTTTTGTTGTTGTCAACTTGAACTCACACAGAGCAATCCAACTAATAGGAAAGGGGTTTGTGTGGAAAAGAACGTATGGACCCCGCCACGGGCGCAGAGGGGGACGGCGTCTTCAGCTCCTCCTCACCGACATCCGCCCCACCGGCCGCCGCGGCTGAGAGCAGCGCCTCGGCGACGACCATTGCAGTCAGCTTCGTCTGGAGGCCGAAGGTTGAGCCCGGGACCAATCCGCGCCCTGGGAAAGTGGCACGCTTTACAGGCTGCAGTCTCCGGGACTGGGATAGGCGGCTTCAGACTAAACTGCCACGCTCCGGGGGTGCTGTGGGGGCGTCGTCGCGACCGTCCCTCCGACGGATGGAGCGGGCCGAAGTGATGCAGCACTCGCAGCCGAACGACCTCTGGATGGTGGTCGACAACGTCGTGTACGACTGCACGGAGTGGCTCCCGTTTCATCCCGGCGGAGAGGCCGTGCTGATGGACGCCGCCGGGCGGGATGTTACGGAGCTGTACAAGTACTATCACGCCTGGGTGGGGTGTGACGCGCTGTTGATGCTGTACGCCGTGGGGTATCTGGCGGAAGGGGGCGGTGCCGTCGTCGATCCACCGCCGTCATGACGCGGTGCCGGAGCCGTCAGTGGAGGGAACGAACGAACCAACGTGCGAAACGTGTGGAAAATCAAAAGTCGTGATTCCGACGCTTCGAATAGCAGACGTTCGCCACCTCGTTGCTGCGTGTGACCGCATGGTCTGAGTACGAAACGTTCAGACCGGGCGATGTAGAAATCAGAGACGGTTGGCGACAGGATATCTCCAGTGGAGTAGCGGTCGCGGAGAGTGGAAGAATGGACGGTGCAGGTGTGGTATTTTCCTGCCGCAAAGGTTCGCACGATCCCCAAAGCCTGTCTGTGTAGTACCACACCCCAAATCACTATCATCGAAGAGATCCGTTTTTAACAAATTGAGGCAACGGCCGGCCCCAACATGACGACTGTTGGGTATGTGCGCGACATGTTGAAGCGCTGGGACGGGGCGGACGGCCGCCAGTTTCTGCAGCGTTTTTTTGCGTTAACGGGTGACGACCTTGTTGACGGTGTCGACCGACCCCTGTTGCCAATCTCGTGCTGGCGGATCACCGACTTCGGCCAAAGCAACTCAGTCGCACTCGATTCCGGCGACGATGCGGCATCGACAACGGCGACAACCGCATGCACCGCACGGACTTCTCCTCCTCGACTGCTCATTGAGATTGGCGGAGCGTGCCATACTTGGATCGTAGACGACGTTTTTGTTTTCGACGATTGCACAACGTTTGAGCAAAATGCTGATGCACTAGTGCCTTTCGTTCACCGAGCGTTGAGACAGCTGCTCATGAAGTCGCCGGACGCGTCCTCGAACGGGGCCTTGTCGGCGTCACGCAGTGCGCGGGGCCGACATGCCTCGGTCTTGATGGCGGCGGATGGCTCTACGCCGCCCCCTCCAACAGATGGTGAGGCAGTCTTCGATGCACCGGTCACCCCGGGGGCCAACGCAATGCAAAATAATTCCTCCTCTCAGTACTGCTCGGAAGCCTCTTTTCTGGCAAGGGCGGCGTCGAGCGTGTCGCCGTCGTCGGATGCGGCATCGCTTGGGAGTGTGCCGTCGTCGCCGGTCCTCAAGCGGCTGCGTTCGTTGTCGTCGCGATTCTTCCCACGCAGCGACGACTCTTTTTCATCATCCCCGTCGTCAAGAGACGTCGTCGACGGCGGCGGCGGTGCGGCTGCGGCGCCGTCTGGGAGCCACGGCGTTGTCCCGCCTCCGGATGATGTGGAGGATGTCGTTGCCCGCACGCGGCCTACGCTTTCCGACTTTCTTGCGCAGGTGCATCTCTATTTAGGAAATTCCGCGTCGTGGGACCTACCGGAGTTCGAGTGGACCACCAAATTGAGCAATCGGTGGCGTGGCGCCACAAATAAAAGTCAATTCAACGACGGATTCGAAGAGTTATACGTGATGCTGTCCTGTCACGTGCTCGCACAGGGAGAATTGGAGCTGGAAGTCCTACCGCTATTGCAGCAGCTGGCCCAACGCGTCTTGGGCGCATGTCATCAGCGTGTTCCCGATACTGTGCCTCAAGAAACGATGCAGGCACAAAGTGACGCGGCATCCTATCGGGCAGCTGAACAACCACCAACACCGAGTCCACATCGTACTGTGTTGCTGCTTGAATCACCCCTGCAACCTCGACAACTGGAAGACTTGCGCCTGAATGACGTCCAGGTGCTCGCGGTCATCGTTCACAATCCTCTACACATGGACGGAACGCGTGAAGGCGACAATGAACAAGGCCCCAGTCAACCGGTGACACCGTTGTTAAAGAACATGACTGACCGAGGGGCCGCTGGTTGTCCGCAGTTGCGCAGTTTGATTCTGGCGTATAGCGATGTCGCTGATGCTGACGTCACGACGATCGCCGATCTTTGTCGCATGCAGCTGCTCCCCGCCCTTGAGGAGCTTCATCTCACAGGCAACAAGTGCGTGACCGATGCATCGGCGGCGAAGGTGTACCACATCATTCAGGCATGTCCACAAATGTATCGTGTGGTGCTGGCCGCAACTGGCATCGCGAGTCTCTTTGCCTTTAATTTCGCCCCGAAGCGGCGGCTCGGACCCACTGCCCCTCGCATCCGCCCGCCGTCGGGAAATGTCGGGCAATTTCCTACTTCGTACCATCATTGCTCGTCATCCTCGCGTTGCGAATGCGGCGACCGAAAGTGGTTCAGTCTCGCGGGCTCCCGCGGGGTGGAATCGCATCTACTGGACGCACCTTCTCGGCGAATGCTGACCTTACCCTCCACCGCGAGCTTTGCCTCCCTGGTATCCGGCTTGTCACCGCCCCGGAGTGCATCTGACAGGGCGGCAAGCCAAGGTGTTGCTGCCGTCCCTAGTCCGCCTGAACGTCATTCGAGCGCGCAGGCACCTGAGGGGGGCAACGTCCTCGGCAATGGTGGGGAGCATCAGGATGATCTGGGCGGTGTGGCATTTGGCCGTTCTTACCGGGAAGACGACGAGCGCCCCCCCTTGGATCGTGATGCGTGTCTTCGCTATGTCACACTCGACATGCGCGCGACGAAATTCGACACCGGCCCGATTCATCGAATTTTCGACCTTGACGACGATGACGATGACGATTCTTCGGCCGCCGTGCGTTTCTGCCTCACCGTGGACGCGGACATGGACGAGCACCTCATCCCGTACTTTTTTCTCACCCGTCCATCGGCAGGAGGCATTGCGCCACGTTTGATCGTTTGCCAACCCTTGACGCCGTCGCGACGGGGAAGCAGCAGCACCTCAACGGACAAGGACCTCCGTGTTGCTTCTGGGCAAGACCATTCTGACCAGGTGACGCATGGCAACGTCGAGGTCGTGCAACCCCCCTCTGAGGTCGGCCGTGATGCTCAATCGATGGTTGCATTGCATCCCGATGCAGCTGCCCTATTTCGGCAGCTCACCGACGACTGGACTGACTTTGATGGTCGTGGCAGTAACCGGCATGCGTTTCTGCTGACGTTGTTCGAGGGGCTAACTTCGACCGTGTCTTGTCGGGACTTTCTACAACCGGGGACGTTGAAATTTCTGACGACAGTCTGTGACGAGTCGGATCGACAGTATGTGGAATCGTTGGGAATCGCCAAATACTTCAGCAAGCAGCCGAACCATAGCATCGTGCTCGGAACCGAAGAAAACGCAGTGGTCCTTCGCGGCCATGAACAGCAAGTCGCGATCAAAATCTGTGGCTGTGATCCGACCTTTCAAGAGCTATCATTTCGTAACGCGGCTGCTCTCGTTCGCTCAGAAACCGTTCCGTTCGTCGCAGCCTTTCCTGTGTCGCGCTCCGGACTGGAAGCTCTATTACTTAGAAACGAGAAGAGGATTGTGCTCGACGTCTTCCAACACTGCAAGCCAAAGGCGCATTTGGTTGCGTTCGTGACATCTTTGGCAACGTGTAGTCTGCGTCGCTTCCTGTACGAACCCGATCGGAACACGAGTTCGCTTGTTCGCGACTGCCGTTTCAGTGTCCCGTGCATTCTAGAAATATCGCGGCAGATGTGCCAACGCGTGGCAAGCCTGCATGGAAAAGGTTTCATCCACAACGACATCCAACCATCGATGTTCCTTTTGTTTCTTAACGAAGTCGGACATCAGCAACATGGCCGCAAACCGCCCGCAAACGTGTGGAAGTCTTTGGTGACGGTCAAGTTTGGAGGAACAATGTACGCGACGTCACAGTTTTCCGCAGGGCCGGAAGTAACTATCCCTGGATCGACAGTCACGCCTCGATCACGCACGTTGGCCACGCACGTGGCCGACGTCGCCGATCCTGTCGCACCACTCGTTGGCGTCGAAGGCAGCGCGGACAGCTCTTCGGCTTCGTCCGGTGGCGTCCATCGGCGATGGCATCCCGTGAACGCGGTGTATCGTTCGAGCGGCAAGTCGTGCTTCGGGGCCGACGTGCTGTCGCTGGGTAAGTGTTTGCTGGAGGCATGGTGGACGGTACGCATCCGCGTCTCACCGGAAGAGGAATGGCGTCCTCTCTGCCTTCGGCCGCCGTTTACGGCGATCATTATCGATTGTTTGCGACCTTCAGCAGAGCAGCGCCCCAATGCCGCCGACGTATGTGACCGCGTCACGGCCGCCATCGACTCATTGGTGAAGGAACTTTTCCCCCCCTCGCGTCAGGATCGTTCCGAGGACGCGAAACCGCCAGGTCCCCTTCCCGCTGCTCCTCAACGGCCGCCGTCCGCAACGGGGACAGCCATCGACCCCCCACTAGACGAAATGAACCTTCCGCCGCCATCGTTGCGCTCCGCTCCGTACTTGCACGTGGCGCGGCATCCTCAGCCGCCAACGGCAATGGGCAAGCCGTTCCCACGGACGTCGCTAGATTCTCAGAATGATGGCGACGTCACTCTACAACCAGTAACGGTGTGTGATACCGTTTTTACTAAATCAATGTCAGCGGCGACGTCGTGTCCGCATCCTTCGATCTCGCACCTAACAGGGACAACGGGATGTGACACCGTTTGGGCGATGCGACAATCCGCATCGGAAAGTCCCTTCGCCTCACTCGCTGCGACGTCGTCGTGGATATCGTCCATCGATGGCTCAACCGCCGAAGGCGACGATGCTATCAACACGATGGTCAAGTCAGCGTACGACGCTTGCGTCCGTGCCGCGCCTCCGTCCCCCGGCACCAGTGGCATCTCCGCGTTGAACAGCGTCGCTTCCTTTCTTTTTCACTTGTTTCACATCTACGACGTGAACCACCTTCGCACGGCGACGGTGCCAATGCTGAGGAAAACGTCGACCCTCCACACCGCGAGTCGCCACGACTTGAGGTGCGTCCCCCTCGGTCGCACAGGGCAGGCCGTGCGGACCCTGCTATCCAGCATGCAGGGAGAATATGCCGTCCAACACCTTGGCGAAGAGAACTGCATGGCACGCGCCGTCACCTGGTATTTGGCTTCGTACCTTATGCGCGAACGACAGGAAGTTATTCTAGGACCACGATGCGTCGAACGGTGGTTAAAATCCGTGGAATTGTATTTTCCACCGCCGAGCAAAACCGTCGTGGTCGCAGCCGCAGGGTTAACTTCGCCGCCAACGGAAGGCAGTGCACAACGGCGGCCGCAACCTCCGGCGGACGCACCACCATCAAGTCAGACGCCTCCCCGGGCCGTCATACTTTTGAACGCATCGCATAGCCGTTCCCCACACGACGCCGCCGCGGTGAGTCGGGTCCGACGGCCTACGGCTGAAGCCCTTGCGGAGTTTGATGCTTCGATGGAATCTTTTCTGCAGGCGATCAATCCTGGGACGGGAAGTTGTGAGGCAGTCGATCGTGAGGTGGTAAGCGGTGGAAGCGTCAGGAAGTTTTGCCAAGGCGATCTGAATTCACGAGGGGCACTTGGGCAGCGATCGATTCTGCCGCTGATCATCGTCGTCGAGTTGTGCCGACACTGCTGCACTGAAAAGCTCACGTCGGATCAGGGAAGGACCTTCACGAGCTGCGACCAATTTCCGTACATGAGGATTGACGGAGAAAAGAAACGATGCTTCCGGTTAGACTGTGCGGGCGGCGAGATAGACGTATTTCCGAAACAGGAGCAAGAAGGGCCAGACCGCCCTTCTCCTGCTTCTATCGAGCTACACACCGTGATCGTTGATCGGATGGGCCACGTTGAGGACACTTCCTCCGCGGCGGCCGGAACCGATGAGGACTTAGCCGTATGGGACCCGTATTTTCCGGAGGCGTGTAACGTGCGCTTCCCAGCCGCAACGCTGTTTTTTCTTCCAAGTAGTACGCCAGAATCATCGTCCGTGTCCACGTACGCCGCCCAACATTGCTTTCGGCTATGGATCAATCGGCCACGAAGGTTGAAGGCGCTGCTGGACGCGCAGCAGGTTATCACGGGGCACAACAGCGTTCACCCGCCGACTCCCGTTCGCCTGCCGACTCCCGCTTCCGCGCGTTGATGTGCGACGAACATTGCTTCCCATCAGCCTGTTATGGTGAGAGGTGCGATGAAAAAAATTTTGATTACAGTACAGTGTATTTGTGTTTGTACAGTACCGGTATGTACTGTATGTGTGTGGTTGTGCGGGAGTGTAATTTTGGCGATAAAACTAAAGTCACGCACGTTTATCATGTGAAGGTCCCTCGTTTCAAGTTACTCTCTGATCGGCTATTGGTGGGGAGTAACGAGTAGGCTCTCTCGCGCACCAATACACGTGAGTGTGCACCGTACGTGACGGTGATGGTCAACCCCTCCCCCCCCCTGTTGACTACCCGCCATCGGGTTGATGTGTGGCGCTTGACTCAGATCGCGGGGAGGGCAATGTGTGGGTCGCGGAGTGTCGTG